>ENA-UAZD01000754-UAZD01000754.1-human-gut-metagenome-genome-assembly--contig:-NODE-754-length-10147-cov-5.058759_pt1 | contig 10147 bp, 6 predicted proteins | sample MGYA00244112_ERZ654658 | MGnify/ENA primary metagenome ERZ654658 (study PRJEB26926, sample SAMN06164608) | human gut metagenome | biome: ENVO:00009003; feature: ENVO:2100002; material: ENVO:00002003... | reverse complement strand
CGAAAATGTCGCCAAAGCCGCCGAAGCCGCCGAAACCGGCGCCGCCGGGGCCGCCGGCGGACGGGTCGAACGCCGCATGGCCGAACTGGTCATACTTCGCGCGCTTGTCGGGATCGGACAGCACCTCGTAGGCCTCGTTGACTTCCTTGAAGCGCTCCTCGCATTCCTTGTCGCCCGGATGCAGATCCGGGTGGTTGGCTTTGGCCAGCTTGCGGTAGGCTTTTTTGATCTCGTCCTCGGATGCGCCTTTTTCGACGCCGAGCACTTCATAATAATCTCGTTTTTCAGCCATACATGAACCTCAACTGTCTATGGATTCCCCCGTGCGGGGGGTCAGAAAGCTCCAAATGCGGGCGCGCTTTTGTGGCGCGCCCGCGTTGCTTAGCCCGTAGTCGGGGGCGGGGTGTTTACTTCTTGTCGTCGTCAACGACGGTGTAGTCCGCGTCGTAGTACTGCTGGCCGTTGTCGCTGCCGTTGCCGCAGTCGCCCTGGCAGTTCGGGTCGCAGCCCGGGTTCGCGCCCGGCTGGCCGCCCTGCGGGTTGGCCTGCTGGTACATTTTCTCGCTGAGCTTGTAGAACACCTGCGTCAGCGCCTCGGTCGCGGCCTTGATGGCTGCGGTGTCGCTGCCCTTGAGGGTCTCCTTGAGCTCGTTGAGCTTGCTCTCGACCTCGGCCTTCTCAGCCGCGTCGACCTTGTCGCCCAGCTCCTCGAGCGTGCGCTCGGTCTGGTAGACCATCTGGTCGCCCTGGTTGCGGGTGTCGATCTCTTCCTTGCGCTTGGCGTCCTCTGCAGCGTACTGCTCCGCCTCGTGCACGGCCTTCTCCACGTCCTCCTTGGACATGTTGGTGGAGGAGGTGATGGTGATGTGCTGCTCCTTGCCGGTGCCGAGATCCTTAGCGGAGACGTTCACGATGCCGTTGGCGTCGATGTCGAACGTGACCTCGATCTGCGGCACGCCGCGGCGCGCCGGAGCGATGCCGTCGAGCTGGAAGCGGCCGAGGCTCTTGTTGTAAGCGGCCATCTCGCGCTCGCCCTGCAGGACGTTGACCTCAACGGAGGTCTGGTTGTCGGCTGCGGTGGAGAACACCTGACTCTTCTTGGTCGGGATGGTGGTGTTGCGCTCAATGAGCTTGGTGAACACGCCGCCGAGGGTCTCAATGCCAAGGGACAGCGGAGTCACGTCGAGCAGGACAACGCCGGAGACGTCGCCGCCGAGCACGCCGCCCTGAATGGCAGCACCGTCGGCCACGCACTCATCGGGGTTGATGCCCTTGAAGCCTTCCTTGCCGGTGAGCTTCTTGACCATTTCCTGCACGGCCGGGACACGGCTGGAGCCGCCGACGAGCAGCACCTTCGTCAGGTCGGACGCGGTGATGCCGGCGTCGCTCATGGCCTGACGCACCGGGCCTGCGGTCTTTTCGACGAGGTGGGCGGTGAGCTCATTGAACTTGGCGCGCGTGAGCGTCACGTCGAGGTGCTTCGGGCCGGTGGCGTCCGCCGTGATGTACGGCAGGTTGATGTTCGTGCTCGTCACGCCGGACAGCTCGATCTTCGCCTTCTCGGCCGCTTCCTTCAGACGCTGCATGGCCACGCGGTCGCCCGAGAGGTCAATACCGTCGCTCTTCTTGAACTCCTCAACGAGGTAGTTGGTGATGCACTGGTCGAAGTCGTCGCCGCCGAGGCGGTTGTTGCCGGCCGTGGCCAGCACTTCGATGACACCGTCGCCGATCTCCAGCACGGAGACGTCGAACGTGCCGCCGCCGAGGTCGTAGACCATGATCTTCTGGTCGGTCTCCTTATCGAGGCCGTAGGCCAGCGCGGCCGCCGTCGGCTCGTTGATGATACGCTTGACGTCGAGGCCGGCGATCTTGCCGGCGTCCTTGGTCGCCTGACGCTGTGCGTCGGTGAAGTAGGCCGGCACGGTGATGACGGCCTCGGTCACGGACTCGCCCAGATAGGCTTCCGCATCGGCTTTGAGCTTCTGCAGGATCATCGCGCTGATCTCCTGCGGGGTGTACTTCTTGCCGTCGATGGTGACTTTATAATCCGAGCCCATCTCGCGCTTGATCGAGCTGATCGTGCGGTCCGGGTTCGTGACGGCCTGACGCTTTGCTACCTGACCGACCATACGCTCGCCGGTCTTGGAAAACGCGACGACGGACGGGGTGGTGCGATGACCTTCCGCGTTGGGGATGACGGTCGCTTCGCCGCCCTCCATGACGGAGACGCAGCTGTTGGTGGTGCCAAGGTCGATACCGATAATTTTACTCATAATGATTTCCTCCTGTATTGAAAGCAGATTGTGTATACGATTTATATTGGAATCAGTTTGCGACCTTCACGACGGAATACCGCAGCACGCGGTCTCCGATGCAAAAGCCCTTTTCAAACTCTTCCACGACAACGCCCTCGCCGTAGGCATCATCCTCGATGTGCATGACGGCATTGTGGCGGTTGGCGTCAAACGGTTTGCCGACGGCTTCGATCTCCGACACGCCGAGCTGATTGAGCGCGGTGTGATACTGGTTCATGATGCCCTCGATGCCCTTGCGGGCGGGGTCGTCGGCCGGGGTCTGTGCCAGTGCGCGCGACAGGCTGTCGTACACCGGCAGAAACTTTTTGAGCGTCTCGCAGCGGACATCGGCATAGATGTTCTCGCGCTCACGCGCGCTGCGTCGGCGGAAGTTGTCATATTCGGCGAGCAGGCGGAGGTATTTGTCCTTTTCCGCCGCGAGATCGGCCTCGATCTCTTTTTTCGTCTCTTTCTTTTCCATGGACTCTTTGGGTTCCTTGGAGGCTTTGGGCTCTTTTTCCTTGCCCTCCTTCTGCGCGGTCTTCTTGTCCGCCTTTTCTTCGGCGTCCGGCGTGACCGGTTCGGTCTTTATGTCGTCGACGACCGGCTCTGTCTCCGGAGCGGTCTGCTTCGGGTCATTTGTTTTCGTGCTCATCTGAATCGTCTCCCTTAATGATCAACTTGTTATCCAGCCCGGGGGGCGGAAGCGTGCCGCCGCCGAGCAGCTTGGAAAGGCCGGCCGCAATGAAGCTGAGCTTCGCGGCGACCTTGGAATAGTCCATACGTGTCGGACCGACCACACCGATCAGTCCGCGCATATTTTCGCCCGCGTCATACGTCGCGAGCACGACGCTGCTGTCGCGCAGCTCCTCTGCCACGTTCTCCGGACCGATGAGCACGCGCACCTCGTTTTCGCCGCCGAGCTGCTCCATCGGGATCTCGAGCAGGTTGCTGCCGTCGGACAGATAGCTCATGAGGCGGTGCGCCTTGTCGGGGTCGCGGAACTCCGGCTGGTGCAGCAGCTGCGACTCGCCGACGAGATACGTCTGCGCGGCGCCGGCGCCGGTGAGCGCCTCGATCGCGAAGGCCGCGATCACGGCCGTGATGCCGAGGTTATCCTGCGCGGCGCGCTCCACGGAGCTGATGAGCGTCGGCGTGATGTCCGGCTCACGGATGCCCGTGAAGTGGGCGTTGAAGACGGCGGCGAGCTTCTGGATCATGCTCTGCTCGGCCGAGACCGGCAGGTGCACGAGCTTGTTTTTCACCGTGTCGTCGCTCAGCAGCAGCACGATGATGAAGCTGTTGGCGTCGAGATAAATGAGGTCGAAGCGCCGGATCGTGACGCCGGCACTTGCCGTGAGCGTCACGGCGGGGTAATTCGTCAGCTGCGAGGCCAGACGGCTCGCGTCCGTCATGAGCTCGCCGCGCTGGTGGCGTCCCGTCAGGCTCTGGGTGATGGCCTGTGTCTCCTCGGCGGTGAGATCCTTGTGCTCCATGAGCTCGTTGACGTACATCCGGTAGCCGAGCGGCGTCGGCACGCGTCCGGCCGATGTGTGCGGCTGCTCAAGATAGCCCATGGAGACCAGCTCCGCAAGCTCGTTGCGGATCGTGGCCGAGGAACAGCCGAGATCGGCGCTCGCGGCGATGGCCTTCGAGCCGACCGGCTCCGCCGTGCGGATGTATTCCTCAATGACCGCGGCAAGTATTTTCTTTTTGCGGCTGCTGATATCCATAGGTCCCTCCGCTGGCACTCGGAGCTCCTGAGTGTTGGCACTCCTAACCTTCGAGTGCTAATTTACACCCGGGCGGGCGGAAAGTCAAGGGCTTTCTCTATATTATTGATAGAAAGTTCATATTTATTTTCCCGGCTGCACGCGGCGGAAAAAACGCCCGGTTTTCCGGCGCAAAAACCGGGCGCGGCGGAGTTGCCCGCCGCGCCCGGAAAGCGCTGATATTTCATGATTTCTGCCGCGGTGCGCGGCGTTGGGGGATCAGTTCAGGAAGTCGCGCAGCTTCTTGCTGCGGCTGGGGTGGCGCAGCTTGCGCAGGGCCTTGGCCTCGATCTGGCGGATGCGCTCACGCGTGACGTTGAACTCCTTGCCGACCTCCTCGAGCGTGCGGGTGCGGCCGTCAACGATGCCGAAGCGCAGCTCGAGCACCTTTTTCTCGCGCGGGGTGAGCGTGTCGAGCACCTCCATGAGCTGCTCCTTGAGCAGCGAGAAGCTTGCCGCCTCGCTCGGCTCGGACGCGTCCTCGTCGGGGATGAAGTCGCCGAGGTGGGAGTCCTCCTCCTCGCCGATCGGCGTCTCGAGCGAGACCGGCTCCTGCGCGATCTTGAGGATGTCGCGCACCTTGTCGACGGGCATGTTCATCTCCGCCGCGATCTCCTCGGCGCTCGGGTCGTGGCCGAGCTCCTGCAGGAGCTGACGGCTGACGCGGATGACCTTGTTGATCGTCTCGACCATGTGCACGGGGATGCGGATCGTGCGCGCCTGGTCGGCGATGGCGCGGGTGATGGCCTGACGGATCCACCAGGTGGCATAGGTGGAGAACTTGTAGCCCTTCGTGTAGTCGAACTTCTCGACGGCCTTGATCAGACCGAGGTTGCCCTCCTGAATGAGGTCGAGAAACAGCATACCGCGCCCGACGTAGCGCTTGGCGATCGACACGACCAGACGCAGGTTTGCCTCGGCCATGCGGCGCTTGGCCTCCTCGTCGCCCTCGGCCATGCGCTTGGCCAGATCCTGCTCCTCCTCGGGGGTGAGCAGCGGCACCTTGCCGATCTCCTTGAGGTACATACGCACCGGGTCATCGGTCGAGAACGTGTCGGCCATGGCCTCGGTCTCGTTCATCTCCTCCTCGGTAACTTCCTCGATCTCCTCGAGCTCCTCGAGCTCGGGCAGCGCGTCCTCGTCCACGGGGAGCAGCGCATCGTCGCCGAGCACGTCGATGCCAAGACTCTCGAGCCGGTCGTAAAACTTCTCGGTCTCCTCGCTTGAGAGGTTCATGTCCTCGAGCGCCATGAGATCCTTGCTCGAGAGCTTTCCGGCCTTTTTGCCGCGCTCGATAAGCTCGTTGAGCTTTTCCTCCGTGGTCTTTTCCGCCTCGGGCTTGTCCGCTGCTGCGGTCTTGTCCGCGGCGGGTGCGGCCTTGGTTTTGGCTTTTGCCTGCTTTTCGTCGTCAGCCGCGAGCAGCGCGTCGGCCATGGCCTTGAGTTCCGCCGGGGAGAGATTATTCATGTCTTTCTGTTCCATCTTTACCACCATACCCTTTATGTTCTTTGAGTTTGTTTGCAAATGCCAGCAGATCCGCCTCCGACACCGCAGCGCCGGCGGAGGACTGGGTCTGAAGAATGCTTATGTAATCATCGAGCGCACGCGCGCCGTTGGAAAGCTCCGCCGGCTGCTGGATGATGCCCGTGAGCAGCGCCAGCTCGTCCGGCGCCAGCTCGCCCGAGAGCGCCGCGATCTGCACCGTGCCCGTGCCGCCGTGGGCGAGCAGGACGGTGTAAATGTGCCGCAGCTCCGGTGAGGAAAATTGCGCCGCGTCCGGCACGTTCGTCCGGCCGTAAAACAGGCCTGGGTCGAGATACAGGAGCCGGATGATGCCCTGCTCGGCGGCTGCCGAGCGCGGATCGTCAAAGCGGATGCTCCGGCCGGGCGGCTGCATCGCCGTCGCGGGGCGCAGCAGGTCGCGCTCGCGTTCCTTGCGCGCGCGGCTGAGCCGCCGCTTGCGCTGGCGCTGCACCTCGTCGGTCACGACTGCGGCGGGCATTCCCGCCGTCTCCGCGACGCGCATGGCGTACACCTCGCGCTCGACGCTGCCGGGCAGCTCCGCGACGATGCCCGCCGCCTCCTTGACGAAGGCCACGCGCTGCTCGTCGATCTGCAGGTCATACTTTCGCTGCACGGCGCCGAGCCGGTAATCGATGTGGTTTTCCGACTGCTCGAGCAGGTTTCGAAACGCGTCTGCGCCGAAGGTCTTGATGTATTCGTCCGGGTCTTTTGCGCCCTGCATCTGCAGCACGCGTACGCGCACCTCCAGCTTTTCGAGGATGCCGATCGCGCGCTGCGACGCCTTCTGTCCCGCGCCGTCGTTGTCGTAGGCGATGACGATCTCGCCCGTGTAGCGCGACAGCAGCCGCGCCTGTTCCGGCGTGAGCGACGTGCCGAGCGAGGCGACCGCGCTGTCGAAGCCCGCCTGATACAGGCTCGCCACGTCGATGTTGCCCTCTGCCAGTATGATATACCCGCACTTTGACTTTTTAGCCAAATTGAGCGCGAACAAATTGTGGCTCTTGCTGAAAACAATGGTTTCCGGGCTGTTCATGTACTTCGGCTCGCCGTCGCCGAGGATGCGCCCGGAGAAGCCGATGACGTTGCCGCGCACGTCAATGACCGGGAACATGAGCCGGTTGCGGAACGTGTCGTACACGCCGCCGGATTTTCCGTGGCGCACGAGCCCGCCGTCAAAGAGCTCCTGCTCGCTGTAGCCGAGCGCCTTCATCGCGCGCACGAGGCTGTCCCACGTGTCGGGCGCAAAGCCGAGGCCGAAGCGCGTCACGGTCTGCGCCGTGAGCTGCCGGCGGGCGAGATAGTCTCGCGCCGGCTGCCCGGCGGGGGTCTTGAGCTGCGCGTGGAAAAAGCGCGCAGCGTCCCGGTTGAGCGCGAGCAGCCGCTGGCGCTTTTTCGCGCCGGGGTCGTCCGCCTGCTCGGGCAGCTGCATGCCGGCGCGGTTGGCCAGAAACGCCACCGCCTCCGGGAACGAGAGATTCTCGATCTCCATGATGAAGCTGATGACGCTGCCGCCCTTGCCGCAGCCGAAGCAGTGGTAGATCTGCTTATCGGGCGAGACGGAAAACGACGGCGTCTTTTCGCTGTGAAACGGGCAGAGCCCGAAGAGGTTCGACCCGCTCTTTTTCGTCAGGCGCACGTAGCTGCCCACGACATCGACGATGTCGTTGCGCTCGGCGAGCTCCTGCAGAAAGGATTCCGGAAAAGCCACGTGCGTCACCTACTTTCTGTGGTTTCCGTTGGATGTACTTCCTTATTTGATCGTCCACGCAGCGGGGATGAAGAGTTCGCTGTACACCTCCAGCGCGTAGCTGTCGGTCATGCCGGACACATAGTCGCATACCGCGCGCTGCGGCCCCTCGTCGTCCGCGATGGATTGATAGACCGCGGGCAGCTCGTCGATGTGGTTGACATAATACTCCCAGATGCTGCCGAGGATGTTCTGCACCTTGCGCTCCTCGCCCTTGGCGATGGGGTTGTAGTACACGCCCTGATACATGAAGTCGGTGAACACATCCACGGCCTCCTGCATCTCCGGCGACATTTTCAGCACGCCGTCGCCGCTGTGGGCGATGATGTCCGTGAGGATGGAGTTGATGCGCACGCTGTTGCGCTCGCCCACGCGCTCGCGCACGATGGCGGGCACATCCTCCGGCTGCACGATGCCGCCGCGCATGGCGTCGTCAAGGTCGTGGTTGATGTAGGCAACGCGGTCGGCCAGGCGCACGATGTCGGCCTCGAGCGTGCCGCGCGGCTGCCCGGTCGTGTGGTTGAGGATGCCGATGCGCGTCTCGTTGCAGAGGTTCAGACCGCGTCCGTCGCGCTCGATGCGGTCGACGACGCGCAGACTCTGCTCATAGTGCCGGAAGCCGACGCCGGTGTAGATCGCGTTGAGCGCGCGCTCTCCGGCGTGGCCGAAGGGCGTGTGGCCGAGGTCGTGCCCGAGGCTGATGGCCTCGGTGAGATCCTCGTTGAGCTCGAGCGCGCGGGCGATCGTGCGCGCGAGACGCGCGACCTCGAGCGTGTGCGTCAGGCGCGTGCGGTAGTGGTCGCCCTCGGGGCGCAGAAACACTTGCGTCTTGTGCTTGAGGCGGCGGAACGATTTCGAGTGCGTGATGCGGTCGACGTCGCGCTGGAAGCACGTGCGCATCTCACACGGCGCCTCCGGTGTCGGACGCCCGGTGGACTGCGCGCTCAGCAGACCGTGCGGCCCGATGAGCAGCGCCTCGGCGGCCTCACGTTTTTCTCTCGGACAGAGCACAGGGATCCCTCCGTTTCCACAAAAAAATCAGAAAATGCGGCCGGATCGCCTTGCGCCATTTCCGGCTGCAATACTCTTATACGACATTGCTGTGCATTTCCCTCTTTTTTTTGAAAAAAAGCAGAAAAATCGCCCCGCATCCGAATATGCGGGGCGATTGTGTGCTTTGCATGCGCGGATATCTCAGGCGGCCTTTGCGGTCTTGGCTGCGCGCCATGCCTCGAATTTGGCGCGCATGCGGTCGTTCAGGCGGCAGAACGCCTTCATCACCGGCCACGACAGCAGACCGAACACGATGAGGATGAGCGCGCTCTGCAGATCGAGCTTCTGCAGGTTAAACAGCGTCAGGAAGCCGAAATACGCGATCACGAACAGCACGCCGAGCACGACGATCATCACCTTGCGGATGGTGTTGTACGGCTGACATGTGCGGTGCACCATCATGAGACCGACGATGCCCATGACGCCGGTGCAGATCGTGATCATGGCCGTATCGTCGAGGTGGAAGGCGATATAAAACAGCAGGATGCCCACGACCATTGCCAGATCCGTCATTGCGGCCGGCAGCGCGCGGAAGAGCACGTTGCGCAGAAATTTTCCCTTGACGAGGCTCTCGTTCGGCTCCATGGCCAGAATGAACGACGGGATGCCGATGGTCACGGCGCTCACGAGCGTGAGCTGTGCGGGGCTGAACGGGTAGGGCAGCGTGGCAAAGAGCGTGAAAAACGCGAGGAAGAACGAGAAGATGTTCTTGACCAGATACAGCGACGCGCTGCGCTCGATGTTGTTGATGACGCGGCGGCCCTCCGCCACGACCGACGGCATGGAGGCGAAGTTCGAGTCGAGCAGCACGATGTGCGACACCTGACACGCCACGTCGCTGCCGGAGGCCATGGCGATCGAGCAGTCGGCCTCCTTGAGCGCGAGCACGTCGTTGACGCCGTCGCCCGTCATGGCCACAGTGTGCCCCTCGGCCTTGAGCGCCTGCACGAGGCTGCGCTTCTGCGCCGGGGTCACGCGGCCGAAGACCGTGTACCTGCCCGCCGCTTCGCGGATGGCTTCCTCGCTCGTGAGCGTGCGCGCGTCGACGAAGCGGTCGGCGTTTTCGATGCCGGCGCGCTTGGCCACCTCGGACACGGTGCGCGCATTGTCGCCGGAGATGACCTTCACGGCCACGCCCTGCGCGGCAAAGTAGCCGAAGGTCTCCGGCGCCTCGGCGCGGATCTTGTTCGAGAGCAGGATCAGCGCGATCGGCAGCAGGCCGGCGTCCGGCGTCTCGTCCGAGAGCGCGCCGTCATACATGCCCAGCAGCAGCACGCGGCAGCCCTTGGCGGAGTAGCCCTCGATCTGCTCCTGATAGGGGTTTTCCCGCCCGGCGAGCAGCACGTCCGGCGCACCGAGCAGATACGTCTCCTCGTCGTGGAACGACACGCCGCCGTATTTCTTCGCCGACGAGAACGGCAGCGTCGCCGTCGCGTCCTGCGTCTTTTCGCCGGTGAAATAGCGCCGCAGCGCCGCCATGGTGTCGTTGTCCGCCTGCATGGCGTAGACGTAGTCTGCCATGATCATGCGGATGTCGTCGAGCGTGAAGCGGTCGTCGCACAGGGGACAGACGTCCTCGACGATCATCTTGTTTTCCGTCACGGTGCCGGTCTTATCCACGCACAGCGTGTCCACGCGCGCGAGCGTCTCGATGCAGCCGAGCTCGTGCACGAGGGTCTTGCGCTGCGCCAGACGCACCACGCCCGCCACGAGCGCAAGGCTCGTCAGCAGATACAGTCCCTCGGGGATCATGCCGA
>ENA-UAZD01000748-UAZD01000748.1-human-gut-metagenome-genome-assembly--contig:-NODE-748-length-10181-cov-4.706301_pt1 | contig 10181 bp, 7 predicted proteins | sample MGYA00244112_ERZ654658 | MGnify/ENA primary metagenome ERZ654658 (study PRJEB26926, sample SAMN06164608) | human gut metagenome | biome: ENVO:00009003; feature: ENVO:2100002; material: ENVO:00002003... | reverse complement strand
GAGACAGCTTCGGGCGCAAGCGTTTCCGTCGCGGCGGGCTGACTTACCGGTTCTTCCACCGTGTCCGCCTTGTTTACCTGCCACATCACCACGCCCAGCACTACCAGCGCCGCCGTCCACGCCGCCATCACGCGAATGCGGCGGTTCGTGCGCTTTTTGTTGTCCTCCGGCTTCGGTTCTTCGCCCGGCTTCATCGGCTGCACTTCGTTCGCTTTCAGCGTAATTTTGCCCATTTTCATGCTGATGGCTTTCGTCGGGCAAACGTCCACGCACGATGCGCAGTGGATGCACTCATGGTCGCCCACATGCCGAATATCCATCTTGCAGTGCGCCACGCAGCGTCCGCAGTTCGTGCATTTGCTTTTCTCGACCTTCACGCCGAGAATCGACACGCGCGCGAACAGACCGTAAATCGCCCCCAGCGGGCAGAGGAAGCGGCAGAACGCACGGTAGAAGAACACACACGCCAGCAGAATCGCCACCATGATGACGAATTTGCGCGTAAAGAGGATGTTGAGGATGGAGAACTTGCCCGCATTGACCGGGTTCGCCAGCAAGCCCATTGCGCCCTCGAACGTCCCCGCCGGGCAGATGTACTTGCAGAAGCCCGGCACGGGATACTGCTGCAAGCTGTACGCCAGCGGGATGATGACCACAAACACCGCCAGCAGGACGTATTTGAGATACGACAGCGCATGGGTGAAGCGGCTTTTCTTCACCTTCGGTGTCGGAATCTTGTAGAACAATTCCTGAATCAGCCCCAGCGGACAGAGCCAGCCGCAGATGGTGCGCCCCAAAATCAGCCCGTAGAGCATCAGAATGCCCAGAACGTAGTACGGCGCGCGCTTATCCGAGGAGGCCAGCGCGTTTTGCAGCGCCCCCAGCGGACATGCGCCAATCGCGCCCGGACAGGAGTAGCAGTTGAACCCCGGCACACAGAAGTTCTTGATGCTGCCGGTGTAAATGTCGCCCTTGATGAATCCCTTCACATAGGCGTTGTAGAGCAGGGCGGCGTAGACCTGTATGAGCCGCCGTGTGGTGGGCTTATGGGCGCTCCACCATGCCGCAAATTTCTTAGCCAAGGCCGATACACTCCGTACAAATATTGATTGCCTTCACCAGCACATCGAACATGCCGCCATTCATCACACCCAGCACAATCAGCGCCACCGCCGCGGCAGCGATGACCACGCGGATGACGTTCCTGCCCGTCGTCTTTTCTGAAGCGGCTGCATCCGGCTTGCGCTTCGGGGCACTCCTGCGCAGTTCCAATTCCTTCATCAACAGGCGGTAGTTCCACTGTTCAGCCGCCATCAGGAAGATGAACGCCAGCCCAATCCACGGGAACGTGTCAATCGCCATCTGGCGCACGACGACTTCCAAATCACGCGAGGCAAAATTCGACCAGTCCAGCAGGAATCGCCCTGCCATGCCCCCGCAATTCAAGCACAGAATCGCCGCGCCGCACCATATGCCGATGCGCTGTTTTTTCACTTTGCGGATTTCGTCCGTCTCCTCCGTCCGCGCGCGCAGCATCAGCAGCTGATTCTCCACCGGCGCGCGAAGCGATTCCTTCTGTTCCGGCTTTCCGGCGATGATGTTCGCCGCCAGCAGCGCCAGAAAGACCCACACGCTCCACGCAATCGAAGCGAAGTGCGCCGTGACAATTTCCCGGCTGTAAATATCGTGAATCCGCAGCCCGTTTTCGCCCATGTTTTCCGGCGCGATGCCCTCATGATAGATGGTCACGCACTGCCAAATCAGCAGCGCCGCCATCAGCACCGTCGCCGCGCTCAGCAGCCACTGAAGCATGGTGCGCACCGAGCGTTTGCTCTCTGCCTTCATTCCGCGTTCCTCCCACTTTGCCGGGCGCGCAGTACGCCCGGAACGCTACTGACTCCATTATAGTGCAATGAATGGGATGCGTCAAACAATTCATCGGACTTTTGCTGTTTCTTTTCCGTTTTTCCGATTGGAGCCCGGCGACATTGTGAAAAAATCATCAATTCTTGTCCATTTTGTGCCGTCCGCTCTTGCTTTTCCGCATCATCTGTGATACCATAAGTGCACAGGCTGCTTGTTCAGCCCTTCACCATGAAGGAGGAATTATATAATGGGTTTTCTGGCAGGAAAGACGGCGATTATTACCGGCGCGGGCTATGCGAAGCTCAGCAACGGCCGCTGCGGTTCGATTGGCTACGGTATTGCGACTGCTTACGCCAAGGAAGGCGCGAATCTGGTCATCACGGGCCGCAACGTGAAGAAGCTGACCGACGCGAAGGAAGAACTGGAACGCCTCTATGGCGTGAAGGTGGTGTGCGTGCAGGCGGACGTGAATGACAGCGCGGACAACGAGGCTGTTGTAAACAATGTCGTCAAACAGGCGATTGACACCTTCGGCCGCATCGACGTGCTGATTAACAACGCGCAGGCTTCCGCATCCGGCGTTCCGCTGGCTGACCATACCACCGAGCAGTTCAATCTCGCGCTGTATTCCGGTCTGTACGCCACATTCTATTATATGAAGGCGTGCTACCCCTATCTGAAGGAAACAAAGGGCGCGGTCATCAACTTCGCCTCCGGCGCGGGTCTGTTTGGCAACTATGGGCAGTGCGCGTATGCCGCGGCAAAAGAAGGCATTCGCGGTCTGACCCGCGTTGCCGCCACCGAATGGGGCAAGGACGGTATCAACGTCAACGTCGTCTGCCCGCTGGCATGGACGACGCAGCTGGAGAACTTCCAGAAGGCATATCCCGAGGCGTTCAAGGCGAATGTCAAGATGCCCCCGATGGGCCACTACGGCGACTCCGAGGTGGAAATTGGCCATGTGTGCGTCCAGCTGGCTTCCCCGGACTTCAAATTCATGTCCGGCGAGACCATCACCCTCGAAGGCGGCATGGGTCAGCGCCCTTAACCGCTCGCATCTTTGCTCCCTTCTGCGCACCGCGGAAGGGAGTTTTTTGTCCCTCATTGGAGGTTTTTCGCATGAACACCGACCGAATCGCGTATTTTCTCGCCGTCGTCCGCGAAGGCAGCTTCTCCGCCGCTGCGAAGAACATGTACGTCTCCCAGACCGCCATCAGCCAGCAGATTGCGTCGTTGGAAAAAGAAATGGGCTGCGCGCTGTTCCACCGTCTGTCCACCGGCGCAGTGCTGACCGACCAAGGCGAGCAGTTTCTCCCCTACGCCGAGCGCCTGATGGGGATTCAGCTCGAATTGCAGGACGCTTTCGCCGATGCGCACCGTGTGAGCGCCATCCACATCGGCTACAACGGGCCGCTGGAAAAAGAACTGATTGTCGATGCGTACCTTTCCCTGCATCCGCACCTGCCCAATTTGGTAATTCACCCGCTGTACCTCTCGCTGACGGCCATGTCCGACGCTCTCTATCGCGGGCAATGCGACATGGTGCTGACGCTTCCCGGCGAAATCGACCAGAGGAACACCTATCAGGAGGTACTATACGATGTGCCGATGATTGCCGCCGTTTCCGAAGCGTCGCCATTAGCGGAAAAGTCGGTTGTGTCGCTTTCTGATTTACGCGCGCATCCGCTGATTCTGCTTGCCCCCGACCAATCGCGCAGCGGGCGCGGCGCGATTCACGACTGGGCGCAGAATCTGGGATTTTCGCATCCATCGATTATTTATGCGGATTCGGCAGATATGCAAATTTTGATGGTTTCGCTGAATCTGGGGATTTCCTTCTTTCCAGCGAGAAAGCCATCCTATTTCAAGGGCGTGAAGCTGATTCCGCTGACGGAGGATATTGGGCATCATCGGTCGGTGCTGGTGTGCAGACGGCTGACACCGGCGATTCGGATGATTCGCGACTGCATGATAGAGGAAATGAAAAAGGGCTAAACACGCGGAAAAAGCAGCGTGGCGAAACCAGCTCAATCGCGCGGAGTCCAGCGGAGACGACCAAAGTGTTTTCTAATCGCCCCCTTGACCCCTACCAGCATTGACTTGTTCCTCAGTACAACGAATCACACCTATCCCCGCACTCAAAAAAAGCACCAGCCCTTCGCAGCATTTGCCGCTTCGGTCTGGTGCCATTTTTATCAACCGATTACTGCTGGTTTGCCGCGTTTTCACCCGCAATGCGGCCCATCGACAGCGCGTTCAGGAAAGACGAACCGGACATGTAGACCAGATCGTACAGCGCGCCGTTGGAGGCTTCGCCCGCAGCGTACAGCCCACCGATGGCTGTGCCGTCCGCACGAAGCACCTGCGCGGAGGTATCCGTCACGACGCCGCCAATCGTGCCTGTGTACTGAGGCGCAATCTGCACCGCGTAGAACGGGCCAACCGTCGCGAAATTCATGAAATCCACGCGCGCGCCAAACGCCGCATCCACGCCGGTTTCCTTCGCCGCATTGTAGACCGCGATGCAGTCAAGGAACGCCTGCTTGTCAAAGCCCAGCTTGTCCGCCAGCTCTTCAAGCGTGTCCGCAGAGGTCACTGCCGGGTCATCAACGTTGTTCGCCAAAATCGCCGCATAGTCCTCGCGGTCAGAGCCGTAGATGCAGTAGTACGGCGCCGCATGACGGTAAATCAGGCTCGGATAGTTCAGAGAATGGCAATATTCATTGACGAAGCGAACGCCGGTGTTGTCCACGATCGGCGCTTGGCTCCACGGACCGCCCAGAGAGGTCAGCTCCGCGTTCGTGCCGTCGCCCACAACGTAGGACATGCCCAGACGCGCGCCCTTCTCATAGACCGCCGCGCCGATGGCCTCCGCCATCAGGATGCCTTCGCCAGTCTGACCTGCGGAACCGTAGAAGTACGCCACCTGCGCCGCGTCAACGGGCGTGAAGCGTTCCATCATTTCCTGATTGTTGCCGAAGCCGCCAGTCGCCAATACCGTGCCCTTGGCGTAGATGTTGAAGGTCTGACCGTCCTTTTCGACCGTCGCGCCGATGCAGTTGCCATTTTCGTCGGTCAGCAGCGCCGTTGCCTTCGTCTCCAGCCAGTATTCCACGCCCAGCTCCTGATTCTTCGCATAGAGCAGGTCGGTGGGCTTGCCGTTGGAGGCATAGTGGAAGCGATCCACGCCCTCAATCAGGTCGAAGCTCATCGGACGGCCGAACTCGAAGCCGTTCTCCTCCAGCCAGTCAATCAGGCCCGCCGCCTGACCCACCACGAAGCGGATGCGGTCTTCATCCATGCCGCTGTCTTCGCGGAAATACTCGTTGTGGTTGTATTCCACCCACAGATCGACGTAGGCTTCGCAGGTATCCTCGATGCCGTACTTCTTCTGCTCGGAGGATTCCGGCGCCGCAATGCCGCCGCCCGCCATCGCAGACGTGCCGCCGATGGTCGCCAGCTTTTCAATCGCAATGACCTTCGCGCCGGCTTCCGCAGCCGCCATCGCCGCTGCTCCGCCAGCCGCGCCCGTGCCGATGACCAGCACATCGCAGGTCAGGTCGGTATAGGTTTCCTTCTCCGCCGCCTCGACCTTCGCCAAGTCCGCGTTCGTCAGCCCTATCTCCGCCAGTGCAGCCGCCGCGGCCGCTTTCACCGCGTCGGATGTCACCGTCGCCGCCGTCACGCCGTCCACCTCGACGGAGTTGTTTGCCAGCATCTGCTCCGCCAGCACCTTCGCCGCCGCTCCACCGATGGAATCAGTCTGCGATGTCGCGTCGATTTCCACGTTCACCAGCTTGTCGCCGTCCACGCTCAGCGTGACCGTCACGTTTCCGCCGCCAAACCCTTCCGCCGTCGCACTCGCTGTCTTGCCCTCCGCCAGCGCCGTCGCGCAGGCCATCGTCAGCACCATACACAGGCTGAGCAGCAGCGCCGTCAGCTTCTTCATGATGAAAAAACCCTTTCCTTTTTGAATGTCTCCGTGCAGGGAAGACACTCTGGTTGCTCTTCGCAACTTTGTGAAAAATATACCATACTTCTCTTCAAAACACAAACATCAATTCAGGAAGGGGGCTATAAGGATTTCTTATACTATTTCCAGATGAAAATGCGCGGCGCAAGCAAATAGCGCAGATGAATTGGGAAATCGTATTATTTTTCTCCGCAATTTTTCCTTACCCCTGGAAAAACGCACCGCTTTATGCGTCTAATCCATTGAAATCACCATGAAAATGAAAGGAGGGCAAAGCATGGAGCAGCAATCCCCCAATGAACGCCGCTTGGAAGACTGGATGCGCACCTACGGCACCGCCATCCTGCGCACATGCTTCGTCATCCTTTCCGACGCGCGTGAAGCCGAGGATGCCATGCAGGACACCTTCCTCCGCGCTTGGCGCGCCATGGACACCTTCGAGCAGCGCAACGGCGCGAGCGTCAAAACGTGGCTGATGCGCATTGCCATCAATGTCTGCCGCGATTATCAGCGGAAACGGTGGTTTCGGCACATCGACATGCGGCACGCGCTGGAAGACTTGCCGCAGGGCATGATGACCGTGCTGCCAGAGGATCGGGAATTGATGCTGGACATCCTGCGCTTGCCCGACGACCTCAAAAAACCGCTGATTCTCTACTATTATCAGGACATGAACCTTCAGGAAACCGCCGATGCACTGGGCATCAGCAAGTCGACGGTGCATACGCGGCTCAAAAAAGCGGAACAGGCGCTCAAACTTTCGCTGACAGGAGGTGACTGCTATGTCTGATAAACTCAAGCGGGTGCTGGATACGAATTTAGCTGGACTGCACGTCACCGACGCGCAGGTGAATGCCGTCCTGCGCCGCGTTTCGCAGGATGAACAGCGTCCGCGCGTGATTCGCTGGCAGGCCATCGCGGCGGTGCTGCTCGTGCTGGTACTGGGCGCGGGTGTCCTGCTGCAAACCGGGATTTTGTCGGACGATTCTCCGCAGCTCACTGCCGACGTCACCCGTCAGGGCGATTTCCTGACGGCGGCACAGGTGAAAAAGCTTCTGGCCAGCGCGGCGGATTTGCAGTTTTCAGTGGATGAAGAGGCGATTTCGGCGCTGATGACGCAGGTCGAAAAGGACGGTGGCTGTTCGCTCTCCACGCTGCTGGAAATTCTCTGCCCTGCGGGGTCGTCGCTGGGGCAGTGGGATATCCGCGCGCAGGTGGCGCTCAGCCAGACGCTTGAAAGAATCGGCTATCAGGGGATTCTGCCGGGCATGACGCGCGAACCGCTCTCCACCGAAATCACCGCGCAGGACGCCCTTGCCCGCGCAGTTGCCTACATCCGCACCAATGACGACCCGCAGGCGGATTTCACCAATCTTGATTTCTATCGTGTAGGTATCCGCTTCCTTTCCGGTGTTTATGACGGCACCTGTGAGGGAGCGTATTACTGCGTAAATTTTGATGCGCTGGATGCGTTCGGCACAACGTACGAAGTCGCGGTGAACGCGGAGGACGGCAGCATTTGCCGAATGCGGCGGGAACGCGGCGCGGGCAGCAATCACACGGCGGACGAAGTGACCCGCGGCTTCCGGCGCATTTTCGGCTACGACATGCGCACATGGACGCCCATGCAGCTGCGTGTGTACATTCTGGCGCTTTCGCGGGCGGATCGCTCGTCAATGCAGACGGTGCATGAGCTGTTCCTGAGCGTCGGGCGCGATGGCTTCCCGGATGTTCCGGCGGAAGCGCTGAACCGCGAAGAAGCCATTGACGCCGCGCTCGCCATTCAGGGCGGTTCATCGTCCGACGTGCTGGCGGCAGAGTACCTTGCGGGCGCGTCCGGCGACTTCTGGAAGATTGCCATCCGCCAGCCGAATGCCCCCAGCGGGCAGAGCATCGTCTATCTGGAGCTGAACGGGCTGACCGGTACGCTGCTGACAACGACGTACTCCGGCAATCTCTACGGTTTGCCGCAGGAGTTTTTCCCCAGTCAGCTGCTGTCCACCCTTGACCGCACGGACTTCTCCCATGGCGTACCCGCCGTGGATGCCGAAACGGCGCAATCTGCTGCCAGCGATGCCATCCAGCGCCAATATCAGCGGAATATGGCGGAAGAAGGCTACACCTGCTTTATTGAAAGCGATTTTGAGGACACGGCAGGCGGATTCTCCTACTACACGGGCGGCGGTGTCGTGATCTTCAGCAAGGATGCGCAGAACACGTCGCAGGGTGACATTTACTGGGCAGCGCTGAACTGGTACGGCGAAGTGCTGGATGTCGGCTGGAACCGCAATCCGCTGGATGCAGCGCGCTTCACGCTGCTGATGCAGGGCTATCTGCCCCCGATTTACCAGCGCGAAACCGTCCAGCAGCTGCAAGCGCTGCTGACCGGCAGCCAGACGGACGAAGCCGGTCTGCGCCAGATGGAAACAGACGGAACGTTGCCGCTGTTCAACGCCCTGCTGGCGCTGGAGGTCGTTCCTGATGCCAGCACGAAATCCACCGCCGATGATGTAACCGCTGCCGCCTTGAAATCGCTGAACGCCCATCTGTGCTATGAGAATTCCTCGTTCCTTGTTTATCGCGAGGATGGTGAGCTGATTTGGCATTTCTGGTTGTCCACCGACATGGGGTACTTCCTCTTGGATGTGCGCGACAGCGACTTGTCCGTGGTGGGCTCCGTACAGATTCCGAGCTTCAGTGCCCTGCGCGCCAGTATTCTGCTGCCCGTGCGCGTCTGGAACACGCTGGCGGAAAACCTGCGCGTCACCAGCTTCTACCGCGACGCGAACACGCAGCCCGGCATCGTCTACGGCATGTACGCCAATCATATTGTTCAGCGCTATGTTGATTTGTACGGTGCCAATATCCTGCGCTGGGATCAGGCGACGCTCCGTTCTTTCCAGTCCGCGATAAGCATCAGCGGCAGCTACGTCGGCGACTGGTCTGTTGCCTGCCTGTGTCAGACGATTTACCCCGACGTCCCTGACTACGCAATTTCTCAAGAGGTCGCGGCGGAATACGCTGCCCGCGCGCTGGGCGACGATGACTACTCCCTGCGCGGCGGTGTGCTGATTGACCCCGGCGAGGGCGACCCCATTTGGAAAGTGACGCTGGATTACCCCGACGGGCGCAGCTTCAACGCGGAAGTGGACTGCCGGACAGGCGCGATTCGGACGCTCCGCCAGCAGGACACGCGCCTCATGCCCTTCTACACGGACTACCTTGATTTCCCTGATGACGGGGAATACTGGTTCCGTAATTTTGTGCTGGATGAGGTTATCGAGCAAGTACGGACGCAAATGACTGGTCGATACGGCAATAACGTCTGATTGCATCAAGCGACGATTTTGCTATTTTTCTGACAAGTTTGTCTGGACAAACCGGCATTGCTGCGCGTATAATAGTGTTGCTGGTAGAAATTCTGCCAAGTTTCGCAAAAAAGAGGTTGGCTCCTATGAAAAAGTTTTTCGCACTGCTCCTGTCCATCATGCTGCTGTCCACGGCTGCGCTGGCTGAAGTCAAAATCGGTCAGGTTGAGTATGCCGCACATGGCACGTCCTGCTTCGCTGTGCTGACCGTCGCGATGGATGGCGACACCATCGTTGCCGCGCACATCGACGAGTTCCAGTTCATGGATGCCGCCACGGCGGAAGGCGTTCCGAACTCCGACGCTTCCTTCGGTCAGAACTATCCCGAAGGCAAGGTGCTGGCTTCTAAGGTTGTGAACGACGGTCTGTACAGCACCAACATGACGACCAAGGCGGGCGCAACCACGCCGCTGGGCGTGAGCTACAACGCCATCGAAGCTTTCGTGACCGGCAAGACCATTGCTGAACTGGAAGCTGCCATCGAAGGCAAGACCAAGGAAGAAATGGTAGACGCCGTCTCCAGCAGCACGCTGGTGGATACGCTGGGCTATGTGCAGGGTCTGCTGGCCGCTGCCAAGGCTGCGAACAACCAGACCGGCTACTACACCGTCTACAACAAGACCGGTGAAACCGTGAAGGAAGTCAGCATTACCATTAACGCGACCGGCGAAAAGTTTGTCATGGCGACGGACGTTCCTGCTGATGCGGTGAAGGTGATTGTCTTCTCGATGGACGGCGCGCTGGAAGGTCACAATGCGCTGACCTTCGCTTTCACGACCGAGAGCGGCTATGAAGGCTCCTTCGCAACGCTGAGCGTCGAAACGGCTCCCATCACGATGCTGTCCGCCGATGCCATGACCGGTGCGACGCAGATTTCCTTCTTTGCGCCTGCTGCGGAGTAATTCCCCCTCGATTGCATCAAAGAAACGGGTACTGTGTGAGGACGAATCCTCCACCTGTCTCTTATACACATC
>ENA-UAZD01000737-UAZD01000737.1-human-gut-metagenome-genome-assembly--contig:-NODE-737-length-10327-cov-6.377726_pt1 | contig 10327 bp, 8 predicted proteins | sample MGYA00244112_ERZ654658 | MGnify/ENA primary metagenome ERZ654658 (study PRJEB26926, sample SAMN06164608) | human gut metagenome | biome: ENVO:00009003; feature: ENVO:2100002; material: ENVO:00002003... | reverse complement strand
CACTATGCAGGGAGCTTTCTCTTTTGCCTGGCTGAAAAGATCCCTGACCTTTGAAGCGCCCATGCCGACGAACATCTCAACAAACTCCGAGCCGGACATCGAGAAGAACGGCACATTCGCTTCGCCCGCAACAGCCTTCGCGAGCATTGTTTTACCCGTTCCGGGAGGGCCGACGAGCAGAACGCCCTTGGGCATCGACGCGCCGACGTCGGAATATTTCTTTGGATTGTGAAGATAGTCGACTATCTCCGAAAGGCTTTCTTTCGCCTCGTCCTCACCTGCAACATCGCTGAAATGTATGCCCTGGGTCGACGGGACATAGACCTTCGCGTTGCTCTTGCCGAAGCCGAACGCCATGGAGTTTTTGCCGCCCGCCTGTTCCATCAGCTTCTTGCCCATATACTGGCCGAGTCCGATGAAGATTATCAGCGGGAGCACAAAAGTCAGCAGGAAGCTCACCAACGGCGAGGTCGTTGTCTCAATATCTTTTGAGAACTTCGCGCCGGAGTCGTAGAGCCGCTGAGTCAGCGTCGGGTCGTTCATCGCGCCGGTCTTATAGATTTTCTTCGCGTCGTCCTTGTCGGTGAAGATTATCTGATCGTCATCGACCTCGACATTGCCGATTTTTTTCTGCTCGATCATGCTCATAAATGTGCCGTAGTCGACTTCCGTCACCCGCGCCTTGACGAGCAGGGGAGACACAATCACATTGAACAGCACAATGACGAGCAGCGCAATGCCGTAGTAGAATATCAGAGGCTTCTTTGGGGATTTCACTTCTTTCATTTTCCGCACCTTCCTTTTTTAGGATTGATGTTAATTGAAAATATATATTAATTATACTCTTGCGTCAATATAAGTTCAATACAATTAAAGAATAACAGCAAAAAAGCAATGCTCGCGAATTTGCTTAATATAGTTTCAAAAATGTCATTTGCAAATTGGAATTTGCGGAACACTTGAATTATAGCAAAGCAAAAGCGGGCGACTCGACTAACACTTATAATCAGACTTACAATAGCCGCGCCGCAGTGTTTGATAGCTTTCTTTGAGAGGGCTGAACGGCTTGCAAAGCAAGACACACGAGTCCGTATTGTTTGAGCGAAGCGAGTTTACGGGCGAATGTGCCGAGCTGCCCACTGAGAGCCGCAAATTATGTACTGCGGCGCGGCGTTGCGGGGGGCTCGGGGTGAAACCCCGAGTCTGCCTTTTCTTTGCAGGCGTTTCTTTTCTCAGACAGAAAAGAAATGCCGAAACGCGGGAAATATACATCCTTTGATTAGAGTGCGTAGCGAAGGTAGAAGCTAATTATCAATAAATTACAATTGCTATAACTTTGTATCGGCTTCGCCGATAGCGGACAGCCGCAAGGGCTGTCCCTACGGTCGATAAAATCAAAGATTTCGTGCCGCTTGCGCGTCAGCGGTGCGTCGAGTCGCCGCACCCTACAAGTCGCGCACTTTTTCACTATTCACTTTTACTTATTACTTTGAGCGAAGCGAAATAACCCCTCAGTCTCGGCTCGCGCCGAGCCAGCTCCCCTACAGGGGCGCCCAAATAGGTTCTGCGACAAATTGTTTATCGTTCCATTCAATCACTGCACGCGGTTTCAATATATAAAAAGTCCCGGCAGACATTACTGCCGGGATTAAAGTTATTTTATGGAGACCATGTTTCCGCAGTGCCGCTTTTGTTATTATATCAGCTCGCCCTCGCACCAGTCATCGCCGCAGGCGGTGATTTTTACTTTGCGCAGACCGTGCGTGCAGCCGCTCTTTATTCTGACCGGCGTGTAGTTCGCTGTGTAGCCCTGAATACTGCCGTCGCGCAGCTTCTCTTCAAACAGCACCTCGACCGTTCTGCCGATTTGTCTCTCCAAAAATTCATGCCGAACTTCGCCTGCCGCCGCGATCATCTCGCGGCTTCTGCGCTCTTTTTCGGCGTTTTCAACGACATCCGGGAACTCCGCCGCCCGCGTGCCTGCCCTGCGTGAATAGGGGAATACGTGAACTTTTTCGAAGCCTATCTTCCTGACGAAATCGAGCGAAATCTCAAAATCCTCTTTAGTCTCGCCCGAGAAGCCGACCATGACATCTGTCGTCAGCGTCGCGTCCTCGAACTCGTTTCTGAGCCTTGTGCAGAGTTCTTCGTATTCGGCGGCGGTGTAGTGGCGGTTCATGCGCTTGAGTGTCTTGTCGCATCCGCTCTGGAGCGATATGTGAAACTGCGGGCAGAGCTTTTTGCATTCAGCCAGCCTTTTTGTAACGTCCGGAGTCATGTGGTCGGGCTCGAGAGAGCCGAGACGCACGCGCTTTATCCCATCGAACGATGCGGCGAGCTCGACCGCGTCGCAGATGCTCGTCCCGCAGTCCGTGCCGTATGCCGAAAGATTTATGCCGACGAGAACTATCTCCGAAAAGCCTTTCTTTTCGAGCGAGGATATCTCTTCTCTTATGTCTTCGAGCGGCTTCGAACGCACGCGCCCGCGCGCATACGGAATGACGCAGTAGGAGCAGAAACGGTTGCAGCCGTCCTCGATTTTGACCGTCGCCCTCGTGCGCTCGCGAAAATCGTTTATCAGCTCGCCCGAGAATTTTTCGCCGTTTTCGTGCTGAGCTATGCGAACGATCCTCTCACGCGTGCGGAAGAATTCATCGATCATGTCGGGAATCTGCTTGTTCGAGCGGTTGCCGGTGACGATATCCGCCTGGGTGAGCAGACGCGCGTCCTCGGGGAACGCCTGCGGCATGCAGCCCGTGAGCACTATAACGGCGTCCGGATGCAGCTTTCGCAGATGGCGCACATTCTGCCTCGTCTTGCGGTCGCTCTCGGCGGTTACGGTGCAGGAGTTGACTATGTAGACATCCGCCTCTTCGCTCGCCCCTACACATTCGAAGCCGCGCTTTATCAGCGCCTGCTCCATCGACTGCGATTCATATTGATTGACCTTGCACCCGAGAGTGCAGAATGCGACCTTCATATCATCACCGCGGCAAAAGCCGCCCTTCCTTTGAGTTTTGCAGTGAAATTATACAGCATTTCGCCCTCTTGTGCAAGTCCGCGGGGCTAAGATGCAGATAATCGGCATATATCTTTAATACTGTTTTTATATCCGCTTTTGATTTTCGGGAGATGATGTTATGAACCGTAAGCTGAAAACGGTGCTCTGCACCGCCCTTGTTCTTCTGCTGATGTTCTCTTGCTGCTGCGTGAGCTTCGCCGACGAGCCGATGCCCGTCACCGTCAAGGCGAAAGCGGCGGTGCTCATGGATGTGGATTCCGGCAAGGTGCTCATGAGCATGAACGCCGACGAAAAACTTTATCCAGCCTCCGTTACGAAAATAATGACCCTCCTGCTCGTGACCGAAGCGCTCGACAGCGGGAAGATATCGCTCAACGACACCGTAACCGCCTCCGCCTCTGCCGCATCAAAAGGCGGCTCGCAGATATGGCTCAAAGAGGGCGAGCAGATGACGGTCGATGATCTGCTCAAGGCTACTGCTGTTTACAGCGCGAACGACGCTTGCACGGCTCTGGGCGAGCTGCTCGCAGGCAGCGACGAGGCGTTCACCGCGATGATAAACGAGCGTGTCGGGCAGCTCGGCATGAAGAATACACATTTTGATAACTGCACAGGTCTTGATGACACCACAACGACCCATTTGACCACCGCGATGGATGTCGCGATAATGTCACGCGAGCTGTTGAAGCACGAGCGCATAATGAACTACACAACTATCTGGATGGACTCCCTGCGCGGCGGCGCAACGGAGCTTGTCAACACGAATAAGTTGGTCAGGTTCTACAAAGGCACGACCGGGCTCAAGACCGGCACAACGGCGAAGGCGGGATGCTGCGTCTCCGCGAGCGCGAAGCGCGGAAACACGCATCTCATAGCCGTTGTCATGGGCAGCCAGACGAGCGACGACCGCTTCAACGGCGCAAAGGCTATGCTCAACTGGGGTTTTGCAAACTATTCGACCGTCACGCCCGAGATAGCCCCGTCGCTGATAACCGATGTCGCTGTAATAGGCGGCGTTGTCGATTTGATTCATCCGTCTCTGCCGAAAGCCGCCAGCGTGCTCGTCAAAAAAGGCGAGGAGGGCAAGATAAAGACCGATGTCGAGCTCTGCGTCGACGTTCAGGCGCCTGTAGAGAAAGGGCAGGTGCTCGGTAAAGTGGTGCTGAGCCTCGGCGACGAAAAGATAGGGGAGTATAATATCGTTTCGCCCGATGCCGTGCGCGCGCTGACTTTCAAAGATATTTTCTTCCGCCTGCTGAAATCCCTCGCCTGAAAACTGTATGAATATACAAATTGAGCGCCCGCTTTTTGTCGGATAATACAAAAAAGACCGATATTGTGTATTGGGAATAAAATAAAACTCACAGATGTTATAATTAGCTCGTGTGTTTAAGGAAAAAACAAAGAAAAGAGGAAAAATTTGTGAAAAACTATTTCAGCCGGCTTATGTCGAGCGCGAAGAAGTCGGAATTCATCGTCTGGTGGATTTTCCGTCTTGTCATGATCGGCGCGATGGTGAGCCTTCTGTTTACCAACCCGCCCTCGGATCTGCCGAAGACGCAGATGGCGCTTCAGCTGTTTGCAAATCTCGTCGGAATGTTCGCTTGGGAGATAATCCAGGCTCTGCCCGAGAAAAACTGCCTGCGCCAGCTCCCGGCTTATTGCCAGACTGTTGCGTCTGTCGGACTGCTGCTCGCATCCTTCGGCGGCGCGTTCCTGAACTTCTATTATTCCATCTTTATGTGGGATAAGATACTCCACCTGCTCGGCGGAGCTGAGGCGGTGTTCATGGGCTATGAGCTCGCGACCGCCATGCAGAAGCGCGACAAGAAGCAGTGCGATCTGCCGATAGTCCTGCTCTGCGCTCTCGGCTTCTCGTTCTTTATCTCCACCTGCTGGGAGCTCTTCGAGTTCAGCTTCGATCAGATAGCGGGCGGCGATTCTCAGCATTGGTCGTATGAACTTGCAAAGGCGGCGAACAATACGAGAACTTTCTTTAAGCCCAGAGATCCCGCGCGTTTCGCTCTCATGGACACCATGACCGACATAGTTTTCAATACCCTCGGCGCAGTGCCGTTTTATATCATACTTAAAATAGCGCCTTATCATCATAAGGGCAAGAACAATGTCAACGAGATGTTCGCTCCCAAAGGTGCAGAAAAGGAACTTGCACAGGCAAAATGAGTTTTCGCTGTCCCGTATGCTCGCAGGAGCTGAAAAAAGAAGAAAAGATATGGGTGTGTCCGCAAGGGCACACCTTTGATATCGCTGCAAAAGGCTATGTGAATCTGCTGATGAGCAATTCGTCCGGCGCAAAGCGCCACGGCGACGACCGCCTGATGATAAACGCGCGGCGCGATTTCCTTTCGAAGGGCTTCTATACGCCTTTGCGCGAGGCCGTTTATGAAGCTCTTTCGGCGGATTTCCCGCGCGGTGGTACTCTGCTCGACGCGGGCTGCGGTGAGTGCTGGTATACTTCGTATTTTAAAAACAGGCTCGGCGAATCGGGACTTGAGCCGCAAGTGCTCGGCGTGGATATCTCAAAATACGCGCTCGAAAAAGCGCCGAAAAACTGCGGAGTTGAACGCGCCGTGGCGAGCATATATAAGCTGCCCGTGGGCGACGGCGAATGCGATGCGCTCGTGAATATCTTCGCGCCCGCCTGCCCGCAGGAGTTTTCGCGTGTGCTCAAAAAAGACGGCGTGTTCGTCAAGGCAATACCGCTCGAAAAGCATTTGTGGGAGCTCAAAAGCGCCGTGTATGACGCGCCGTATGAGAACGAAGTTCCGCCGCATGATATCGAGGGCTTCCGCCTCGTCGGTGAAAAGAAGATATGCTATACTTTTGCGCTCGAAAGCGGGAAGGATATAACCGACCTTTTCAATATGACTCCCTATTGCTACAAAACCTCGCAGCAGGACAGGGAGAAGCTCGAAAAATTGAGCTCGCTCACCGTCAGCGCGCAGTTCAGCGTGCTCACTTATAAAAAGATATAACGCTGCGCAGCATATGATTTCAAATCCCTCGGTTTTAATTTTTCAAACCGGGGGATTTTTCTGCTCTTTTTGGCGTTTGTTATTGTAAAAATTGCGTTTTCGTCGTATACTAACTATGTATGAAAGCCACGCGGGAATACCGCATCAATATATTCGGCAGGAAAGGAAGTATAATTTATGCAGCTTGAACTCAAAAGACCCGAGGATTGCATGTTTGATGAAATATCTCTCGGCGAGATAATGCTCCGCCTCGATCCGGGCGCGGGCAGAATAAAGAATTCGCGATCTTTCACCGCTTGGGAAGGCGGCGGAGAATACAATGTCGCGCGCGGTCTGCGCCGCTGCTTCGGACTTCGCACCGCAGTCATAACCGCCCTTGCCGATAACGAGGTCGGCAGGCTCATAGAGGACTTCATTCTCCAGGGCGGAGTCGACACCTCGTTTATAAAATGGATGAGCTATGACGGCATCGGCAGAAACGTCCGAAACGGACTCAACTTCACCGAGCGCGGCTACGGAATCCGCGGAGCCGTTGGAGTGTCCGACAGAGGCAACACGGCGGCATCTCAGCTCAGAGCCGAGGATGTTGATTGGGACTATATCTTCGGTAAGCTCGGCGTCCGCTGGCTGCACACGGGCGGAATTTTTGCCGCTCTGTCCGAGACGAGCGCGGAGACCGTTATCGCAGCAGTCAAAAAGGCGAAGGAATACGGCACCGTCGTCTCCTATGACCTCAACTACCGTCCGTCGCTCTGGAAGGGTATCGGCGGTCAGGAGAAGGCGCAGCAGGTCAACCGCGAAATAGCCAAATATATCGATGTCATGATAGGCAACGAGGAGGATTTCACCGCCTGCCTCGGTCTTGAGGTCGAGGGCAACGACGCGGGACTCAAGAAGCTCAATGTTGACGGCTACTGCAAGATGATCGAAAACGCCGTTAAGGTATATCCGAATTTCAAGGTTGTTGCAACAACGCTCAGAACCGTCAAGACCGCAACGGTCAACGACTGGAGCGCTATCTGCTGGGCGGACGGCAAGCTCTATGAGGGCATGAAGCTCGACTCGCTCGAGATATTCGACCGCGTCGGCGGCGGAGATTCGTTCGCATCGGGTCTCATCTACGGTCTGATGACCGAGGGCGATCCTCGGTATGCAGTCAACTGCGGCATAGCGCACGGAGCGTTGGCGATGACCACCCCGGGCGACACTTCAATGGCAAGCAAGCGCGAGGTCGAAGCCGTTATAAACGGCGCAGGCGCAAGAGTTCAGAGATAAGAGAGGAAGATAAAAATGGACAAAGAACAAATACTGACTAAAATACAGGACTGCGGCATCGTTGCGGTCGTAAGAGCGGAGAGTGCCGATCAGGCGAGCAGAATCGCCGACGCGTGCATCGAGGGCGGCGTCGCGGCTATCGAGCTTACTTTCACCGTTCCCCATGCCGATAAGGTTATCGAGGAGCTTGCAAAGCGCTACACGCCCGAGCAGATGATTCTCGGCGCAGGCACGGTCATGGATGCGCCGACCGCGAGAATAGCAATGCTCTCCGGCGCAAACTTCGTTGTCAGCCCCTATTTTGACCCCGAGACCGTGAAGATGTGCAACCGCTACAGAGTTGCCGTCATGCCCGGCATAATGACCGTCAAAGAGGCTGTCGCCGCCATGGAGGCGGGCGCGGATATACTCAAAGTATTCCCCGGCGATGTCTTCGGCCCGAAGATAATCAAGGCTATAAGAGGACCGATACCCTACGCGAAGATGATGCCGACCGGCGGAGTCGATGTCGATAATGCCGCCGATTGGATAAAGGCGGGCGCAGTGGCGGTAGGCGCGGGCAGCTCGCTGACGGCGGGCGCAAAGACCGGCGACTACAAAAAAATCACCGACACCGCACGCAAGTTTATTGAGAATATAAAGGCGGCGCGCGAGGGAAAATAATCCCGAAAAGAAACCGAAAGTAAAGGAACCTATATGTTTGTAGATATTGCGAAGATTAAAATAAAAGCCGGAAACGGCGGCGATGGCGCGGTGACCTTCCACCGCGAGAAATATGTCGCATCCGGCGGACCCGACGGCGGCGACGGCGGCAAGGGCGGAGACATCATATTCGAGGTCGACGATAATCTTGCCACTCTTGCGGACTTCCGATATAAGAGAAAGTACAGCGCGCCCGACGGAAAGCGCGGCGACGGCGGACGCAGGCGCGGCAAAAACGGCGAGAATCTTGTCATAAAGATTCCGCGCGGAACGATAATCCGCGAGGCGGAGTCGAACGCGGTTATGGCGGATATGTCCGAAAAGACCTCGTTTGTTGCCGCAAAGGGCGGCCGCGGCGGCTGGGGCAACACCCATTTCAAGACCCCGACCCGCCAGACTCCCCGTTTTGCGAAAAGCGGCACTCCCGGCGAGGAGTGGGAGGTCATACTCGAGCTCAAGCTGCTTGCCGATGTCGGTCTGCTCGGCTTTCCGAACGTCGGAAAGTCCACGTTCATTTCCGTAGTCAGCGAGGCAAAGCCCATAATCGCGGACTATCATTTCACAACCATAACTCCCGTCCTCGGCGTTGTCACCATGGGTGAGGGCGAGTCGTTTGTCGTCGCGGATATCCCCGGACTCATCGAGGGCGCGAGCGACGGCGTCGGTCTCGGCCACGAATTTTTGCGCCATGTCGAGCGCTGCCGAATGCTCCTGCACATAATCGACGCGGCGGGCAGCGAGGGCAGAGACCCGATAGAGGATTTTGAGAAGATAAACACAGAGCTCAAAAAGTTCGACCCCGAGCTTTCAAAGCTTCCGCAGATCGTTGCAGCGAATAAAATAGACATGGCAGACGACGCTCAGATTGAGCACCTGCGCGAGTATTTCACCTCCCGCGGCTATGAGTTCTATACCATGTGCGCGCCGATTCAGGAGGGCACTGCCGAAGTCATAAACGCAGTTGCCAAACGGCTCAAGACCCTGCCACCGATAAAACGCTACGAGGCGCAGGAGATACCCGTCGAGATGTTCGAGAGGCAGAAAGATACGGGCTTCACCGTGCGCGAGGAGGACGGCGTATTTATCGTCGAGGCTCCGTGGCTGCTCAAGATACTTCAGCGCACCGATATGGACGACTATGAGTCGCTCCAGTATTTCCAGCGCGTGCTGCATTCGAGCGGCATACTTGACAAGCTCGAAAGCATGGGTATCCAGCAGGGCGACACCGTTGAAATTTACGATCTCGAGTTCGACTATATGCCGTAACGGAGGCTTCTCATTTGATAGGAATAAGCGAAGAACTGAAAAATACTGATCCAGATTTGCTCAGTCCGCTGACTCTCGCGTTTATAGGCGATACGGTGTTTGACCTGGTCGTCAGGGGTAATCTCGTCATGCAGGCGAACCGCCCCGTCGGCAAGCTGCATCCGCTCGCGGCGAAGCGGGTCTGCGCCGCCGCTCAGGCGAGGGCTGCGCAGGTCATAGCGCCTGTTTTGACTGAGCACGAGGCCGATATCTATCGGCGCGGCAGAAACGCACATACCGGCAGAGTACCCAAGAGCGCAAGCTCCGCCGAATATCACAGCGCAACTGGTCTCGAAGCGCTGTTCGGCTGGCTCTACCTCAGCGGGCAGGATAAGAGGATTGAAGAACTGTTTGAACATATTTCCAATGCCGAAAAGGCTGACGAGGTGAAGTGATGAACAGGAAAAGCAGAAAGAAAGAGGCACTGACCCCATACGAGCGGCGCAAAAGGCGGCTTGAAAAAAGGTTTTCCACCGCGCCAAAAACAACGGGACAGAAAGTGGCAGGGGCGGTAATAGACAATATCTGCTGGATAGTCGGCTGTTCGCTCTATTCGATAGGCGTTGTGGCGTTTGCTCTGCCCAATAGCATCGCGCAGAGCGGCACGACGGGTCTTGCGATAATAGTCAACCATCTTTTTGAATTCATTCCGCTCGGCACGGCGAACTTTCTGCTCAATGTTCCGCTGATGATTTTAGCCTTTATTTTCATCGGCTGGCGGTTCGTTGCAAAGACGATGTGGGTGACGGTGATTCTCTCCGCCACGCTCGATCTTTTCAGCAAATTTTTGCCGACCTATACGGGCGACAAGATTTTGGCGGCAATATTCTGCGGCGTCTGCACTGGCGCGGGGCTGGCGATTGTCTTCATGCGCGGCGCGACTACTGGCGGCACCGATATCGTCGGCCGTCTCGTCCACAAGGCGTTCCCGCACATTCAGATAGGCAAGGTCATTATGGCTGCCGATGCGATAATAGTCTGTCTCTTATACACATCTCCGAGCCCACGAGACAAGAGGCAATCTCGT
>ENA-UAZD01000736-UAZD01000736.1-human-gut-metagenome-genome-assembly--contig:-NODE-736-length-10330-cov-4.596204_pt1 | contig 10330 bp, 9 predicted proteins | sample MGYA00244112_ERZ654658 | MGnify/ENA primary metagenome ERZ654658 (study PRJEB26926, sample SAMN06164608) | human gut metagenome | biome: ENVO:00009003; feature: ENVO:2100002; material: ENVO:00002003... | reverse complement strand
GAGCGGACAGCATAATGTTCGCTCCGACTTTTTGGCAAAGCCGGAGCTCATTCATTTCGTCGCTCCTCCTTTTCAGCTGTGACCCGCTTGCGCTGGGCTCACATCTGAGATGCGCCGGCCTGCAACAGACTATCCGAAGCAGCGCGGCAGGGCGATGCGAGCGGACAGCATAATGTTCGCTCCGACTTTTTTCCTGGATGGGAAACTTTTTTCGCATATAATGAGGGCCGTGCGTTCCGCGCGGCCGGGAGGGAACTGCTTTGAACGAACGCGCGCACGTGGAGTATTTTGACTGGCTGCGCATCATTGCGGCGCTGAGCGTCATTTTCATGCACACGGCGGCCGGCCCGCTGCGCGCCGGCATCAACACCAGCTGGCACCTGCTCAACGTATGTACGTCACTTGCCTTTACGGCGGTACCGCTGTTTTTCATGATGTCGGGCTATCTGCTTATGACGAGCCGGAAAACGGCCGACATTTCCGTGCTGCTGCGCCACCGGCTGCCGCGGCTGGTCGTGCCGCTCGCGGGCTGGACGGTCGTGGCCGTGCTGTGGCAGCTGTTTCTGGCGCACACGCTCACGCCCGGCGCCATCCGGGTGCAGCTCGTCGCGGCGCTCAACGGACCGGTGATGGTGCACTTCTGGTATCTGTATACGCTCATCGCGCTCTACGTGCTCTCGCCGATTCTCTACGGCGGGATCCGGACGCTCGGCAAGTCCGGGCGGGTGTATCTGTTCGTGCTGGCGGCGGCAGTGTCGGTGCATACGGTCCTGCTGACGGTGCTTCCGGACGGCGCGGCGCAGTATGTCGATCTGGACATTTTCGGAAAGCTCAAGATCTTCGGCGGGCACATGGCCACATTTGTGCTCGGTTACCTGCTCGGCAGCTATGAAAAGAAGATCCCCAATTGGCTGCTCGTGCTCGGCGCGGCGGGGACGCTTGCAGTGATTTCGGTCGGAACGTGGCTGCTCACGGTACGCACGGGGGAATTCAATCAGAACTTCCAGAATCAGAGCTCCGGGTTTGAGATCGTGCTGGCCGCGTGTATTTTCCTGCTGTGCAAGCAGACGTGCAACCGGCCGCCGCGCGCATGGGTCAGGGCTGCGTTGGGCTCTGTTGTGTCGCTGTCGATGGCGATCTACCTCATGCACAACATCTTCCTGAGCATGCTCTATTCCGTCGGCGTGTCGCCGCGTTCGTTTGGCGGCACGGTTGGCGTGACACTGCTGGTGTTTGCCGCGTGCTTTGCTGTGACGAAAACGGTGGCGACCGTCAAGCCTCTGTGCTACCTTGCCACAGGCAAAACGTATGCCGAGGCGTGCCGCAGCTGCAACTGGGTATATACCTTCCGCAGGCTGCGCGGACGCACCGAGACGAAAATATAAAAACGGCAGGCCGGAGGGACTTCCTCCGGCCTGCCGTTTGCGCCTTCACATTTCCGCGCGGCGCGGCGCCATGCGCCCGGCCACGACGGCGATGTAGCCCAGTACGATCGTGAGATAGTACGACGCCAGCCGCCAGATGAGCATGGCGGTCGTCAGATAGTCGCCGAACAGCGGCGAAAAGGCGAGGTAGAACGTGCCCTCGCTCGCGCCGGACGCGCCCGGCATGGGAAAGCAGCTCGCCCCGATGTACAGCAGCACCTGCGTGCCCGTGACCTGCCAGAACGGCACGCCGCGCAGCCCGAAGCCGCGATACGTGCAGTAGGCGACCGACATATACGCTGTGCACTGCAGCAGCGCGAGCGCGAGCGCCCCGGCGAGCTTGCCGCGGTGGCGGATGCCGGCGGCGAACGCGTCATGGTATTCTGCGACGAAGCTGCACCACTTTTCGGCGGCTGCCGCGGGGTCTGCGCCCCGGCGCACAAACGGTCTGCGCCGGTACAGCCAGCGGATGCACACCGTGCCGAACGCGGACATCGGCTTCGGAAAAATGGCCGAGAGCAGTACGAGCGACAGCAGCCCAGCGTGCACGAGCAGCCCCAGCGCCAGCACGGGGATCCATGCAGCGCTCTGCGCCGCGAGCTTGCCGCCGCACAGGCACATGCCCACGATGCCGAGCGTCACGAGCGCGATGTTCCACAGGCTGTAGACCGTGCAGATGACGGACGTGGCCGTGCCGGTCGGGATGCCGCGGCGGTGCATATGCAGCACCTGAAACGGCTGGCCGCCCGCGGCCGCGGGCGTCACGGCCGAGTAGAAGAAGCCGATCATCGACACGTCGATGCTGTCGCCGAGCGGCTGTGCGCAGCCGAACGCGCGCGTGATGAGCCGGTACTTGAGCGCGTCGCACAGGTAGTACAGCAGCATGCACCCGACGATCGCAGCCGTCCAGCCCGGCATCAGCGCCTCGAGCGAGGCGCGCACGTCGCCCGCGTCGAGCGTTGCGGCGGCAAAGATCGCCAGCGCTGCCGCGCCGAGCGTCAGCAGGCCGATCGAGAGCCATTGTTTTTTCTTGTCGTGTTTCATGGGCAGACCTCGCTGCAGGAGAAGATTCTGATAAGACCTTATATTATAACGGATATGCAGGCCAAGTGCAACCAAAAACCGGGCGTCCCAGTCGGGACGCCCGGTTTGGCATCAAAAGACGAGCTGCACGAGCAGCATGTAGCACACGGTGCCGGCGGCGATGCTCAGCAGCGTGCTGCGCCGCCACCAGTGCAGACCCGCCGTCACGCCGACGGCGATGACCTGCGGCACCCACGCCCCGGCCGATGTGAACTGCATCCCGCGCAGGCAGTAGACCAGCAGCGAGACCATGACGGCCATGGGCAGAATTTTGCCGAGGTACTCCACGACCTTCGGCACGGCGCGGCGGCCAAACAGCAGCCACGGCAGCCAGCGCTCGAAAAACGTGCACGCGGCGCAGACCGCGATGATGGCGATGCTCTGTCCGACGGAGAGGATCATGCCTGCGCACCTCCTTCGGCATACTTCGGCTCGAGCACCGGGCGCAGCAGCGTGAGCGCCGCGACCGTCACGAGCAGGGATGGCAGCAGGAACTTGTCCGGCCCGAGCAGCAGGAGCGCCCCGATGCTCGACACCGCCGCGACCACGGCGGGGATGCGCGTGCGCGCGCCGCGCAGCTGATCGACCACGATGACCGTGAACAGCGCCGTGAGCGCAAAGTCGATGCCCGTGGTGTCAAATGGGATGAGCGAGCCGACGAGCCCGCCGAGCATGGACAGCGCCACCCAGTAAAACGTCACGAGCGCGGCCGTGAGCACGTAGGCCCATTTCTCATTGACGTCGGGGCCGAAATCGTGCGAGCAGTGCAGCGAATAGTTCTCGTCGCACAGCGAATAGATCAGAAACCAGCGCCACGGGCCGAAGGAGCGGAATTTGTCGATGAACGACAGGCCGTAGAAAATGTGCCGGCTGTTGAGCAGCAGCGCCAGCACGGCCACCGTGGCCAGCGACACGCCGCCGGCAAAAAACGTGACCATGAGAAACTGCAGCGAGCCCGCCAGAACGAACAGGCTGCACGCGCCCGACCACAGGAAGTTGTAGCCCGCCTGCTGCATGAGCAGCCCGTAGGCGATGCCGACGGGGAAGAAGCCGATCAGGATCGGGATCGAGTGATGGAAGGCGTAGGCGGCCGTTTTGCGCATGGCGCAGCGCTCCTTTCGGACGAAAAATGGCAGTGGAGTCAAGTATAGCAGAGCGTTTTCGCTTTTTCAACAAAGGTTATAAAGATGTCAGCGCCCGCCCGTTGGGGCAGACGCTGACGGAACTTTTCGTGATGCGGGGTTCAGCTCAGGCCGGGGATGTTCAGACCGAAGAAGTCGGTGAGCTGGCAGAAGAGGATGAACGCCAGCAGCACGGGCACGATGAACTTGAAGCAGACCTTGAAATAGCCCGCCGCGCGGTATTTCACGCCGCTCTGCTCACATTCGATCTGCACGACCTCGGGCTTGAGCACCCAGCCGATGAGGATCGTCATCACGAGCGCACCGAGCGGCATGAGGATGCCCTCGGCGACCATGTCGTACAGGTCGAGCCAGCAGTCGTTCCAGCCGCGCACGCTCAGGCCGAGCAGGGTAGCCGGAGTCTCAACGGCGGCGCCGCCGGCAACGCCCGCACCCAGACCGTCGAGCGCGACGAGCGAACCCGCGATGAACACGAGCGCCGCGACCTCGGACGTGTGCTTGGCGCGCTTGGGCGTGAGCCCCTTTTCGATCTGCTTGTCCACGGCGTAGGCCGTGCACAGCTCGAGCATGGAGATCGACGACGTGAGCGCCGCGATCAGCACGAGCAGGTAGAAGATGAAGCCGATGAAATTGCCGATGCTGCCCATGTGGGCGAACACCGTTTGCATCGAGGCGAACAGCAATCCGGGGCCGGCGCCGTACTCCACGCCGAAGGCGGAGCAGGCGGGCATGACGGCCATGCCGGCCATGAGCGCGATGAGCGTGTCCGCGCCGCAGACGATGAAGGCGTTGCGCTGCAGATGCTCCTGCTTGCCGAGGTAAGAGCCGTAGGTGATCATGACGCCCAGACCGATCGACAGGGAGAAGAACATCTGCCCGGCGGCGTTTTTCAGCACGCGGCCGAAGCCGACGTTCGGGTCACTGAACACGGAGAAGTCGGGGCGGAACATGAACTTGTAGCCCTCGGCAGCGCCGGGCTGGCAGGCGATGTAGGCAATGATGAACACGAGCAGGCAAAACAGCGCCGGCATGCCGATGTTGCAGAACTTCTCGATGCCGCCGTGCACGCCGCCGGACACGACGATGATGTTGAGCAGGATGTAGAGCACAAAAAACAGGATCATGCTCTTGGTATCCGTGAGAAAATAGCCGAAGAAGTCCGTGCCCTGTCCGGACCATGCAAACGTGCTCCCGCCGAAGAGCGAGAGGAAGTAGCCCACCGTGTAGCGCAGCACGATGCCGCCGAGCACAAAGTAGAAGCACATGATGCAAAAACCGCACAGCACGCCGGCATAGCCGAGCCAGGTGTACTTTTTCGACAGCGCGCGATAGGTGCTCACACCGCTCTTGCCGCTGCGGCGGCCGAGCGCGAGCTCACCGAGCATGACCGTCACGCCCACGAGCACGACGAGCACCAGGTAAAACAGCAGGAACACGGCGCCGCCGCTCTTGCCCATCTTATACGGGAACCCCCAAATGTTTCCGAGGCCGACGGCCGAGCCGATCGAGGCCATAAGGAAGCCGAAGTTGCTGCCCCAGCCACCGCGCTTGGATTTGATATCTGTATCCATAAAACCCCTCCTGATCCTTCAGATTTCACCAAAATACTGCGCCCTCCACGCAGATGTTTATTCATTATAGCAGACACCTGCGTACAATTGCAAGCGTTACGCGATTGACAAAAAAGCGGCCGCTCCGGAGTGGAGCGGCCGCGAAAACACGCTTTTCAGATATCGAGGATGCCGAGCAGCACGATGCCCGCGACGATCAGCACCAGCATCATATAGTGCCGCCACGAGAGCTTCTCGCGCAGGAAGATACGGCTCCAGAGCACGGACGCCGCGCAGTAGGCCGCGATGATGGGCGCGGCGTACATGACGTGGTCCTCATCCGCAATGGCGTAGATGTACGCGAACTGACCGGCCGTCTCAAAGAGCGCGCCGATATATTTCGGCGCCTCGCGCTTGGTCTGGAAGCGGTCGTGCCGGATGAACTTGACATATACGAACGACACCACTGCCGCAAACAGGAACGTCAGCTCATACGCGCAGTTGGCCGAGTCCGGGTCGAGGCTTTGCAGCACGAGGCTGTCGGCAAACGTACCGGCGGCGTCGAGCAGGCAGTAGGCCACCGGCAGCGCGAGCGCGAGCCAGCTCTTGGCGTAGCGGTAGTTCGAGGCGGCCTGCCGCGCGCGGCGCAGCTCGTCATCCTCGCGCGACTCGACGACGCCCAGTCCGATTACGCCCAGACACACGAGCGCCACGGCGGCCAGCGCCATGACGCGCATCCCGCCGGTCAGATCCTCGTCCAGCCCGCCGAAGCACAGATACAGCACCGCCACCACCGCGCCGGAAGCATTGCAGATCGGCGACGAGATGGACAGCTCGATGTAGCGCAGACCGATGTAGCCGAGCGCCATCGACACGATGTACAGCAGCGACACGGGCAGATACGTCCAGATGACGTGCCACGAGATGCTCACGCCGCCGATGAAGATCTCATACGCCGCGTGCAGACCCATGACCACGCCGACGGCGATGACCCTTCAGGTGCGCGAGCTTGTCGTCCGCGTCGCGGCAGCCGATTTTGGAAAACAGATCCGAGCCCGACCAGCACAGCAGGGCAATCAGGGAAAGCCAGAACCACATACTTTATTTCTCCTCCAGTTGATCAAGTGTAACGAGACCGGCGTCCACGAGCTTTTGCAGGCTCATGAGAATGCCGAGCTTTGCGTGATACCACGTCAGGCCGCCCTGAAAATACACGGCGTAGGGCGGGCGGATCGGCCCGTCGGCCGACAGCTCGATGGACGAGCCCTGGATGAACGCACCGGCGGCCATGATGACCTCCGAGTCGTAGCCCGGCATGGCCCAGGGGATGGGGTCAACGTAGCTGTCCACGGGCGCGGCCGCCTGAATGCCCTTGCAGAAGGCGACCATGTGCTCTGCCGAGCCGAGCTCGACGCACTGGATGATGTCGTGGCGCGTCTCCGTCGCGTTCGGGATGCAGCGGAAGCCGAGCCGCTCGTAGACGTTCGCCGCGAACACCGCGCCCTTGAGCGCGCCGGCCGTCACGGTCGGCGCGAGGAAGAAGCCCTGATAAAACGCCGGCATGAGCCCGAGGTTCGCGCCGACCTCCTGCCCGAGGCCGGGGGCGCTCAGACGGAAGGCGCAGCGATCGACCACATCCTTGCGGCCGCAGATGTAGCCGCCGATGGGCGCGAGACCGCCGCCGGGGTTTTTGATGAGCGAGCCGACGATCATGTCCGCGCCGAGGTCGGACGGCTCGATCGTCTCGACGAACTCGCCGTAGCAGTTGTCGACCATGCAGATGACGTTCGGGTCGATGCGCTTGCAGAACGCGATCAGCTCGCCGATCTGCGCGACCGAGAACGTCGGGCGCGTGGCGTAGCCCTTCGAGCGCTGGATGGTCACGAGCTTGACGCCGTCGCGCAGCGCCTGCTCGATGGCCGGATAGTCAAAACCGTAGTTCGGCAGCAGGTCGACCTGCCGGTAGTGCACGCCGTATTCCTTGAGCGAGCAGGCGCTCGGGCGGATGCCGATGACCTCCTCGAGCGTGTCATACGGCGCGCCGACGGGGCTGAGCAGCGTGTCGCCGGGCAGCAGATTCGCGCTCAGCGCCACGGTCAGCGCGTGCGTGCCGCAGGTGATCTGCGGGCGCACGAGCGCGGCCTCGGTGTGGAAGCAGTCAGCATAGACGCGCTCGAGATTGTCGCGCCCGGCATCGTTGTAGCCGTAGCCCGTGGTGGCGGCGAAGTGCGTCGCGTCGACGCGGTTTTTCTGCATCGCGCCGATGACCTTGCACTGGTTGTATTCTGCGACGCGGTCGATCTCGTCAAAGCGCGCGCGCAGACCGGCGAGGATCTCCTCGCCGAAGCGGTGCACCGCCGGCGTGATGCCGAGCGCGGTGTACATGGACTCTGTATTCATCGTTCCTCTCCTTATTATGATACGTCGGATTCGTCAAAGATTTTTGCGGCCACGTCGCGCATGACCTCCGGCCGCGTGACCACGATGCCGCGCGTCTCGTCGCCGAGCACGAGCAGCGTGTCTCCCGGCTGAATGCCGAAGACCGTGCGCGCCTCCTTTGGGATCACGATCTGGCCCTTTTCACCGACCTTGACCGTGCCGAAGATGTGGCGCTCGCGGCTTTGACCGAGCACGTGTTTCCCTCCGGGCATAGCCTCGCCTCCTATTGCGGGAATTCATACTTTTCCTACTTGTAGGAACAGATGATACCGCACATCGACGGGAAAGTCAACCGCCGTTCGGACAAAAACCGTCCATTCGGCGATTTGCCGGATTTTTTGCGAAAAACGGTTGCGCGCATCCCGCGCGGGTGCTACGATAAAAGGCATCTTAGTGATTGTGGGAGGATGGAGCGTTATGCAGCTTCTCGAGCAGCGCATCCTCGCCGAGGGCGAGGTCAAATCCAGCGAGATCCTGAAGGTCGACCGGTTTTTGAACCATCAGATGGACCCGAAGCTGTTTCTGGCGATGGCGGAGGAGTGGAAGCGGCTGTTTGACGGCTGCGGCGTGAACAAGCTCGTCACGATCGAGGCCAGCGGCATCGGCATCGCGGCCGTGGCCGGGCTCGTGTTCGGGTGTCCGGTCGTGTTCGCCAAGAAAACCAAGAGCCGCAACGTCTCCGACGATGCGTACACGACGGTCGTGCACTCGTTCACGCACGGCAACGACAACACCATCCGCATCTCGCGCGAGTATCTCTCGGCGCGCGACCGTGTGCTCGTCATTGACGATTTTCTTGCCAACGGCGCGGCGCTCGACGGGCTCATCACGCTCATCGAGAGCGCGGGGGCGACCGTGGTCGGCGCAGGCATCGCGGTGGAAAAGGCGTTCCAGCCCGGCGGTGCACGCATCCGCGCGCGCGGCTACCGCGTGGAGTCGCTCGCCCGCGTGCAGAGCATGGACCCGGAGGCCGGCATCGTGTTCTGCTGACCGGATTGTGCAAATCGACGGGGTAAATGTTTCAAAAGTGTGAAATTCACCCGTTTCGACGGTTGACAACACAGTTCGGGAATGGTAATTTATTAATGTTCCCGTTTTTCGGGTACAGATATATAGAGCAGTCGATATAGACCAATGGTTATGGCTTGGCGTTTCTACCCGGCACCGTGAATTGCCGGACTATCGATGGGAAATGTTCCGCGGGAGTTGGCTGTGTGCTGCTTCCCGGTTTCGCATTGGCAGGAGCGCCGTCGTCGGCTGCGCCTGCCAATGCGCTTTTTTGGCGGCTGAGGGGTATCTTCTTTGCGCAAGCAATGCAGATAAATACAAACAATATTTAAGGGAGAGCTGAGAATGAAAAAGTTCGTAGCGATGCTGCTCGCGCTCGTCATGGTGTTCGCACTGTGCGCCTGCGGCGACAAGCCCCAGAATGACAAGCAGGATAAGGCGGCCGTGAAGGTCGGCTTCATCTGCCTGCACGATGAGAACTCCACGTATGACAAGAACTTCATCGACGCCGCCAAGGCCGCCTGCAAGAACGCCGGCCTGAGCGAGGATCAGTACATCATCAAGACCAATATCCCCGAGGGCCAGGAGTGCTACAACGCCGCGGCTGAGCTCGTGGATGCCGGCTGCAACGTCGTCTTCGCCGACAGCTTCGGCCACGAGGACTTCATGATCCAGGCCGCCAAGGAGTTCAAGGACGTGCAGTTCTGCCACGCCACCGGCACCAAGGCGCACACCGAGAAGCTCAGCAACTACCACAATGCGTTCGCCTCCATCTATGAAGGCCGCTACCTCGCCGGCGTCGCTGCCGGTATGAAGCTCAACGAAATGATCGAGGCCGGTGAATTCACCGCCGATCAGACCAAGATGGGCTACGTCGGTGCCTTCACCTACGCGGAAGTCATCTCCGGCTACACCTCTTTCTATCTGGGCGCCAAATCCGTGTGCCCGAGCGTGACCATGGACGTCACCTTCACCGGCTCCTGGTACGATGAGGCCCTCGAGAAGGAAGCTGCCAACAAGCTCATCGCCGGCGGCTGCAAGCTCATCAGCCAGCACGCCGACTCCATGGGCGCTCCGACCGCCTGCGAGCAGGCCGGCGTCCCGAACGTGTCCTACAACGGCAGCACCCAGTCCGCCTGCCCGAACACCTTCATCGTTTCCTCCCGCATCGACTGGACCCCGTACTATGAGATGGTCATCAAGGCCGTTCAGGACGGCACCGCGCTCGACTCCGACTGGACCGGCACGCTCAAGACCGGCTCCGTCGTGCTGACCGATGTCAACGAGAAGGTCGCTGCCAAGGGCACTGCCGAGAAGATCGCGGAAGTCACCAAGCAGCTCGAGGACGGCACCCTGCACGTCTTTGACACCTCCGCCTTCACCGTCAAGGGCGAGACCCTGACCAGCTACATGGCCGATGTTGACACCGACGCCGACAACGCCGGCGACACCGAGGCCATCAGCGACGGTTACTTCCACGAGTCCGAGTTCCGCGCCGCTCCGTACTTCAACGTGCAGATCGACGGCATCAACCTGCTTGACCAGAACTTTGGCAGCTGATATCTGAATCCACCGCAGAGGGAAGGCCTGTCAACCCAGGCCTTCCCTCATATGTACTTTAAAGCGCGCCGCCGTCGTGCGGCGTCTGCCGCCATTTCGGGAGGGACACCATATTGGACAACAA
>ENA-UAZD01000734-UAZD01000734.1-human-gut-metagenome-genome-assembly--contig:-NODE-734-length-10357-cov-6.613376_pt1 | contig 10357 bp, 7 predicted proteins | sample MGYA00244112_ERZ654658 | MGnify/ENA primary metagenome ERZ654658 (study PRJEB26926, sample SAMN06164608) | human gut metagenome | biome: ENVO:00009003; feature: ENVO:2100002; material: ENVO:00002003... | reverse complement strand
CACTCGACTAGTCGTCGGCAGCGTCAGATGTGTATAAGAGACAGTTCATATGCTTCCAGCCTTTGTTAGTCTTTGGAGTATTCCAGATAACCTGTGGGTCCGGTCTTACAAGTATGTAATCTCCCCAGCGTTCAAGTTTTTCTTTGTCAGATGTATCTATAACTTCATAATCTTTCCAGTTTTGTGCGATAAACATAAAATTTATTACCTTTCATTTTATAAATAATACAAAGTATACCGCTATCAGTATACATTAAAATAATCATTTGCACAATCAGAACGATATTTTTTATAAAAAATTTGCAGACATGTAAGCCATTATGATATAAAATAAAATACACAAAGAAAAATTACTTCGCATAAACAAAGAGAAGATACAGGGATTCTGCATAGATAACTGCATTTCTCTTGCAAAAAATAGTAGGAGGGACATTTTGAATTTTAAGAATTATAAACGTGAATATCTGATGAAAGACATAATATCAGGTATTATAGTTGCACTTATATCAATCCCTATTTCCATGGGATATTCCCAGGTAGCAGGGCTTCCTGTAGTATATGGTCTTTATGGTTCGCTTTTTCCTGTAATAGTGTTTGGACTTATCTCTTCATCACCACAGTTTGTATTTGGTGTTGATGCGGCTCCTGCGGCACTTGTCGGCGGAACAATTGCAACGCTTGGAATTGCATCAGGAAGTGAAGAAGCGATGCGGGTTGTGCCAGTCATAACATTCGTTACTGCGTGCTGGCTTCTGCTTTTCTTCTTAGTAAGGGCTGGAAAGCTTGTTAATTATATATCAAAGCCTGTGCTTGGCGGATTTATATCGGGAATCGGATGTACAATCATACTTATGCAGGTTGCAAAGCTTTTTGGTGGAACAGCCGGAACAGGTGAAGTATTTGAACTTGTAAGCCACATAATCTCACAGCTTGGAAGTTTTAATCTGCTTTCACTCATTATGGGTGTGGGTACAATTGCTGTTGTGCTTATAAGCAAAAAAATATCAAAAAAGTTTCCAATGTCAGTAATTATGATGCTTGTCGGTGCATTGTCCACTGCAGTATTTCATGTTGACAGATATGGTGTCAAACTGCTTCCTAAGGTTGAGCCGGGACTTCCAAAGTTTAAAATGCTTGATTTTTCGGTATTGTCAGAACATCCGGCACAGATTATAACACTTGGTCTTACGGTTGCACTTGTAATTGTGTCATCTACACTTTTAACTGCGTGCAATTATGCAATAAAAAATGATTACAAAATACAAAATAACAGAGAAATTCTTGCATATTCTGTCTCTAATTTCTGTGCCGCATTTAACGGATGCTGTCCGCTTAACGGTAGTGTATCAAGAACGGGTATTGCAGAGCAGTTTGGCGTTAAATCACAGATGATGTCTCTTGTAGCTGCTGTGACAATGCTTCTTGTTCTTATGTTTGGAACAGGATTTATTGCATATCTTCCGGTTCCGGTTCTTACAGGTATAGTTATTGCGGCACTTATAGGAATTCTTGAATTTGGAATGGCAAAGAAGCTCTGGAAGACTGATAAAGTAGAGTTTGCAATATTTACGGGGGCATTTCTTGGTGTTCTTATCTTTGGAACTATTTACGGCGTTATAATTGGTATTGTGCTTTCATTTGTTTCAGTTATTATAAAGGCGTCGGTTCCTCCGAGAGGACTTCTGGGTATTATTCCGGGACAGAACGGTTTTTATGATATGGAGAGAAACCGTAATGCACATGCTGTAAAAAATACTGTTATTTACAGGTTCAGCGGTACTTTGTTTTTTGCAAATATCAATGTTTTTGTAAATGATATAGAAAAGGCGGTAATGCCTGACACAAAGCGGGTTATAGTTGATGCCAGCGGTATTGGAAGCATTGATATAACTGCGGCAGACAGACTTGTGCTTCTTGCAGGAAAGCTTGAAAACAAAGGAATAAAATTTTACATAACCGAGCATGTCGGTGCAGTAAATGATCTGCTAAGAAAGCTTGGAGCCGGTGAGCTTATTGAAAAAGGTGCTGTGCGAAGAACCATTTCATTAGCTTTAAGAGACGCCGGAGTAGTTAGACCATATCCGCTTGAAGACAGGGATGGCATGACTCCTATGGACACAGTGCTTGAGAGCAATGATGAACTTGCCGAGTTTGAATGGGCTTTCGGGGATGATGCTGATGAACGGATGGAAAAACTTGCACTTGAAGTTGCCGGAAAAGTTGCTGATGGCGATATAGATGAAAAAGGTATTATTAAAGATGCTGAGCAGCATGCGTCATGGGGACGTATCGGTTTGTTTGATGAAGATGAACTTCTTGACAGACTTGAGATGCATCTGTCAGAAATAGTACAGCGAGGACATCATGATCCAAAACAGCTTGAGGAAAGGATTGAAGAGAGACGTGCTGTTGTTGAGAAGAAGCTTCAGAGCCTTAATCCGGAAGCTATCAAGGCACTTCATGAACACAGAAGAAAGATGGCAGCACATTTTAAAAATGCCAACCCTAAGGCTTATGAACATATGATACAGGTAAGAAAAGAGCATATAGAAAAGCTTGAAAAGAGTGATCCAAAACTCGCAGAGAAATTAAAGGAACTTTATAATCACGGAGAAGACAGTGAATCATGAATATTTTAAATGCAGAAAAAATCAGTAAAACATATGGTGAAAAGGTATTGTTTGATAAAGTCGTGCTTGGCGTAAATAAAGGCGACAAAATAGGCGTTATCGGCGTAAATGGTACAGGAAAATCAACATTTTTAAAAATTATTGCAGGAATTGAGGAACCTGACGCGGGAGAAATTGTTTCTGGGCGTGGAGTTACAGTGTCATATCTTGCACAGGCACCGCAGTTTAATCCGGGTGATACGATTGTGGGTTATGTTATTAAAGATAAAAATAATGCAAGTGAAGCTGAGGCAAAGACAATACTTACAAAGCTTGGAATAACTGATTTTGACGCTGCAATCAATACTCTTTCCGGCGGACAGAGAAAAAGGATTGCACTTGCAAGAACACTTGTGTCACCTGCCGAGGTTCTTATACTTGATGAGCCTACCAACCACCTTGACAGTGATATGGTTATATGGCTTGAAGAATATATTAAGAAATTCAGGGGCGAACTTATAATGGTAACGCATGACAGGTATTTCCTTGATAATGTAACAAACAGGATTGTTGAACTTGACGGTGGTAAATTATATGGTTACGATACAAATTATTCCGGGTTTCTTGAGTTAAAAACCCAGCGTGAGGAGATGGAGCGTGCGACGGAAGCTAAACGTGCCAATATTTTACGCCGGGAACTTGAATGGATAAGACGTGGCTGTCAGGCACGTTCGACAAAACAGCAGGCAAGAATTGACAGATATGAAGATATGAAAGAAGCGTCAAGGCAGGCAAGAGCAAGCTTTGAAAATAAAGCACTTGAAATGAATTCTGTAAGCACGCGTCTTGGCAAAAAGACTATAGAATTGTCAGATATATGTAAAAGCTTTGGAGAAAAGAAAGTGATAGATGATTTTACATATATTTTTCTGCGTGATGACAGAATCGGCATAATCGGAAAAAACGGATGTGGCAAGTCTACGCTTATGAAGATAATAACAGGCAATCTGAAGCCTGATTCAGGCAGTGTGGAGATTGGCGATACTGTAAGAATTGGCTATTTTATGCAGGAAAATGAACCTCTTGATGAAAAGATGACTGTTCTTGAATTTGTAAGAAGCATAGGAGAGTATGTGACAACAGCTACAGGAAAAGCTACTGCTTCGCAGATGTGCGAGAAGTTTCTTTTTGGACCAAAGAGCCAGTGGACACCAATATCCAAGCTGTCTGGCGGTGAGAAGAGAAGGCTGTATCTTTTAAGCGTGCTTATGAGTGCACCTAATGTCCTTATACTCGATGAGCCGACTAATGACCTTGATATTGAGACACTTGAAATATTAGAAGATTATCTTGATGGATTTGCAGGAATAGTTATAGTAGTTTCGCATGACAGATATTTCCTTGACAGAACTGTTGACCGTATCTTTTCATTTGAGGGCGGTGGCAGATTAAAGCAGTACGAGGGTGGTTTTTCGGATTATTATGAGAAAAAACAGGCAGAAAACGGTATTGCATCTGATGGTGCTACGCAGTCAGTAAAAGAAGCTGTATCTGGTGATACGACATCTGCAAAACCTAAAAAGTATTATAAGGAAAGAGAAAACAAGCTGAAGTTTACATATGCCGAGCAAAAAGAATATGATACGATAGATGATGATATTGCATTACTTGAGTCAAAAATTGAGGAACTTGATGGTGAGATTGCAGGTGCTGCAACACAGTACAGCAGGTTGAATGAACTGATGCAGGAAAAAGCGGATGTTGAAGCACAGCTTGAACACAAGATGGACAGATGGGTGTATCTTAACGACCTTGCAGAAAAGATAGAAGCCCAGAAGCAGAATTAAAAATTTTCAAAAATAAAATTATATATAATATCAGAAACCGGTCGTAAAGTCAGTAAAATCTGGCTTTTGCGGCCGGTTTTTAAATGTTAAAAAAATATAAACATTTTACAACTAAAAAATAAAATACTTCGTATATAGATTTAGAAGAGCAAAATTCAATCTGCAATTTTAAAATCTTTAAATTGTATGGGGAGTTTAAAGGGAAAAGAGGTATTTATGAAAAGAAGGTTTTTAATCAGGGGGAGTTGTCTTGTTCTTGCAATCGGGATGATATTAGCAGGAACGGGATGCGAAAAACGTAAAAGAGTTCCGGAGGATATGACACTTGGTGACGAATATCTTGAAAAGATAGTGTTGGCGTCGGATGTTGAGGAGAGAGATTTTGAGGAAGACGGCATCAGGTATCATGAGTTTAAGACAAAGAAAATGATTGTCACATATCCATTGATTGAAAAAGAGGTTAAATCGGAGACGGAAATCAGGCAGGAATCATTTTCACTGAGAACGGATAAATCTTTTTTTATTGGTGACAGGTCATTTGATTACAAAAAGAGAACCTGCTGGTATAAGTATGTGGCACTGCCGTATGTGGACAGAGACGATAAGATGGTAAAAAAAGAGTATTCATTATATAACGCAAAAGGTTATATTAAACAGCTCGGGGATTCTTATAAGGAAACTATTGATAAGATAGGAATTTCAGAGGCTGATGATATTTTTAAGGTAAATGGGACAGACAAACAGATTATAGAAAATGGTGATACTCACAGACCGATAATTGTACTGTTCGGAGATGAAAATTCAAGTGCGACCAGCTACAATGATTTGAATGTCAAGTTCTGTAAAGAATTGAATAAAGCAGTAATAAGAATAGACACGACATATACTGACGGAACTGCCGAGACAAAATATTACAAGATAAAGACATATAACAATAACACATTTACACATTATACGTTTTACGAAGTGGAGTTTGACTGAGGTGTATCACAAAATGACGAAAGGCGGGGCTGATTTATGAATAAGAAGCTTTCAAAACTTTTTTACAGAGGGATGTGGCACAGAAAAAAAGAAGTAGCTGGTGTGTGTATAGCGACAATGCTGGCATCATTTTTTATAACATGTATATTGCTTTTTCAGGAAAATATGTATCAATGGCAGGTGGCGGAGAATTTTATGAGATTCGGAAGCTGGTTTGTAATGCAAAGCGGTGGAGAGCCATACAATACCTTGAAAGATAGTATTTATCTTGATGAACCTGTAGAAGCCGGAGTATACGGTACAATTTATAACAGAAACTGGGATAAGGCAAGAGGGTGTATAGGTTACATGACACCTGAGTTTATGGAACAGGCTAATATAGAACTTGATAAAGGAAGATTGCCTGAAAATGAAAATGAGATAGCCTGTGACTGGACGACACTCGCAAAACTCGGATATAACGGTCAGTTGGGACAGGAAATAGTAATAAAATATTATCAGAATGACAATAAAAGCCGTGAGGACCCGGAAAGACAGGCTGTATACACACTTTGCGGTGTGTTCGGAGATTATTCAGATGTATGGGAATACGGAAAATATATCCCATGCGGAGTAATAACGAAGGAAGCGTGTGAACAGCTTGATTCAAAAGAATCCAAAGTGTGGCTGTACAGTCTTAAAAATACAGTAAGAAATAAGGATTACAACAGTATTTATAATGAACTTCAGGGCAACATAACATCAAAGATTTTCTATAATACAAGTGTGTATGATTTTGAGGCGTGGGGACCGAAAGATATTTATAATTATATTTACATACTTGTAATGATAATCGGAGTTGCATCCCTTACTTATCAGGTTATAGGTTATCAGCATGGCAGAAACAGATTTTATAAAAGAATACAGCTTATAGGTGCGTCAAAAAAACAGGTACATATGATGCGTCTTGTGGAAAATGTCACAATACTGGTTGCTGCGGGTGTGCTTGGAAGTTTTATTGCAATGTTTGGAGCGAGAGCTTTGTGCTGGTATCTTGAGTGGTATAAAGGAATTTCATTTTTTAAGATTACAGCGGCCATTATTTTTAAATGTATTCTGACTATATTAATTGCAATTGTTATGTCAGAGCTTGTCAATGTAAGCATGATTAGGAAAAGTTCAGGTGTCTGGACAGAGAGTTCAAAGAAGAAAAGCAAATCAAAAGTTTCTTATAATTATAAAGGAAAGCTTACAAAGAATAATCTTACATGGCAGATGCAGGTAAGAATATCAAGAAGCAGTGGATTGGGACAAAGACTTGGTGTCCGAATTTTCTCGCTTGGTGTCATGGCGGTTATAATTTTTTGCTTCCTTAATATAAGTAATGCAGTTAAAGATTATAAGTCTATTGAGAACATGTATGATATGACGGGTTTCCAGCAGTCAGACAGGAGCCTTGAATATACACTTCCAATGACTACAAAGTATTCTTTAGAAAATTATATAGACAACAGCAATATGGATACAATGAAGTATCTTCTTCAGAAACAGGTACCGCTTATTACAAGAGATGAGTATATCACAAAAGAGCAGGAGAGTAACGAAAAAGCAAAGAACGGCATATATACTTCTGTAAAATCTAATGAAGAGGTGGTAAGACAACTTGATATAACAGTACATGATATATATTGTAAACCCGGAAATACAAGTCTGTTAAAAGGAATAGATAAATCATTTCTTGATAAAGTAGAACAGTTAAATGGAGTAGAGAGCATAACATATTCATGTTTTGAGTCTATGCGTAACTGGACCTGGGATAGTATGGATTATGAAAAAATGGGGGCAAGACGTTTTTCAAAATCTTCATCCAATTCAAAAGATAAAATGACGGGATATGCAGATAAATATCTTTATACAACATATTATCTTGATGCGGACGAAGTATTATATGACCGATTAAAACAGTATGCAGGAAGCGGATTTGACTATGATTCATTTGCGGACGGAGAAAAGATAATTGTGTTTGTTGATAAGAATCCATATAAGCAGTATGACGATTCTATAAAGGAAGGAAGTAAAATAAACTTTCACTATTATAATGTGCTTCTTCCGGGAGCGGATAGAAAGATGTCGTCAAGTTCTTATTTTAATATATTTGATAGAGGTAAAGATGATGTAGAATATAATTTCTTTTACGATGCTGCAATTGAAAAACATCTTGAGGATAAGATATATGACTATCAGCTTGTGACATCAGAAAGAGGAAGAACTTATCGGAGTTTATTAAGAACAGAATATGGGGCTTCATCAGAATATCTCGGTCTGGAATATGATATGAAATATGGTACATGCGTATCACCTGAAGCTGCAGGAGTTGTGTATGTGACTGATGAAATAAAAAATGAACTAAAAGACATTATTCCGGATTTTGGATATTATACAGCAGTTGCATCCAAGAAACTCGCTGAGTCAGAATGTGAAAAACAGAATGAACTTCTTGAAAAAATTTACGGTGAAGAATTGCCGGAAGAATTGAAGTGTGAACTTAAAGATAATACATTTACAATAAAATATAATATCGCTGCTTCTTATTCAGCAACTGATAATATCGTACAGATTTACTGCAAGTCAAATGATGTAATATTTACAACCAATTCTGAACTTAAAAGTGAGTACCGCACGAATGTGCTTAATGCATTTCTTGAATACGGCATAACAATGCTGGCGGTAATTATAATTAATCTTCTTATTATAACGGTGCTTACAAAGAACCGGATTGAGAACAGGACTGATAAAATAGTACTGTTAAAAAGACTCGGGGCAGGCAGGTCAAGAATTGTCCGCATATTTATGATAGAAGTGTTGCGTGAATCGCTGTGGTGCGTATTTACGCTTCCACTTCAAATGATAATTCAGTTTATTGTATACAGAAGTCAGATTAAGAAAATATAAAGGAGTTGTGGTTATTATGGAAAATATAATTTTAAATGCAGCAGGAATTTCAAAAACATACCATGCAGGTTCGGTTGATGTAGAGGCTTTGAAGAAAAGCGATGTATTATTTAAAAAGGGGGAGTTTGCGGCTATAGTTGGAAAGAGCGGTTCGGGCAAGTCTACACTTTTAAGGATAATAGGAACTATGGACAGACCTGATGAAGGAACTGTGGAAATTGAAGGGATGAATGTGTTTGAGATGAAAGATAAACAGCTTTCAAAGTTCAGGCGTGAGAAGATAGGCTTTATATATCAGGATTACAGCCTGTTTCCTGAATTTACAGCGTATGAAAATATTGTAGTTCCGTTTGCACTTGACAATAAGAATGCACCTGAAGAAGAGATTGATGGAATACTTGAATCACTTGGAATATCACATTGTAAAGGGAAATATCCTTCACAGATGTCTGGTGGCGAACAGCAGCGTGTGGCAATTGCGAGGGCAATTGCCACGCACCCGGCTGTAATATTTGCAGATGAACCTACAGGCAATCTTGATGCCGAGAGTGCAAAAATAGTTGCAGATATGCTTTCAATGGCATCAAAAAAATATAACCAGACAATAATAATGGTGACGCACGATATGCAAATGGCAGACCATGCAGACAGAGTTCTTACAATTGTAGACGGCAATGTGAAAGAAGGAAAATCATATTAAGATTGTACTAAAAAAAGAACAATAAAATTTATTGATTTTATTAAACTTATCATGTATACTATCACTTGCTGTGACATTGATAGCGTAGAAGCGTGAGGTTGCTGCCGCAAGGCAGGTTTTCCGTGGAGCGAATGTCAAGGCCGGTATTAACCGGCAGATGAACCTGGCGACAAGTCACTGTACAAATATTAATCATCTGCATGAGCAGAGATGACACGCAGTTATTGAGATGAGAATTTTCGATACGCGTGGGAGTGTGTACAGTCACCGCTTGTCGTACTTACATTATAAAGTGCGAAAAGGAGGCGACTTTTTTTATGGCAAATCAGGTAATAAGAATTACACTGAAAGCTTACGATCATCAGTTAGTTGATCAGTCTGCGAAGAAAATCATCGAAACAGTTAAGAAAACAGGAGCTCAGGTGAGTGGTCCGGTACCTCTTCCAACAAAGAAGGAAGTTGTTACAATTCTTAGAGCTGTTCACAAGTACAAAGACTCTAGAGAGCAGTTTGAACAGAGAACTCATAAGAGACTTATCGATGTTTTAACACCTTCACAGAAGACTGTAGATGCATTATCTAAGTTAGAGATGCCAGCTGGTGTATTCATCAATCTTAAGGTTATGAACTAATCATTCCTTAAACTTTTTTTCATTATTTTTAAGAGCATTAATCCTAAGGGTTTAATATAGAAGCAACTTGGCAACAGTGGTGCAGGTTCCACTTATATTAGCTGTTCTAGGATGACAGGATGCGCTGTGCATATGTTTAATCAGGCATATCATCTTGTCCGCTGTAGATTAAAACAGGAGGAAGATCAATGAAGAAAGCAATTTTAGCTACAAAAGTCGGAATGACTCAAATCTTCAATGAAGACGGTGTTTTAACACCTGTAACTGTTCTTCAGGCAGGTCCTTGTGTTGTTACACAAGTTAAGACTGTAGAAAACGACGGTTACGATGCAGTTCAGGTAGGTTTCGCTGATATTAAAGAAAAGTTAGTCAGCAAGCCTGTTAAAGGACATTTTGACAAGGCAGAGGTTCCTTACAAGAGATTTGTAAGAGAGTTCAAGTTTGAAAATGCTTCAGAGTATTCAGTTAAAGATGAAATCAAGGCTGATATCTTTGCTGCAGGAGACAAAGTTGACGCAACTGCTATTTCAAAGGGTAAAGGTTTCCAGGGTGCAATCAAGAGATTGGGCCAGTCAAGAGGACCTATGGCTCACGGTTCTAAATTCCACAGACATCAGGGTTCAAACGGATCAGCAACAACACCTGGTAGAGTATTCA
>ENA-UAZD01000732-UAZD01000732.1-human-gut-metagenome-genome-assembly--contig:-NODE-732-length-10383-cov-6.726375_pt1 | contig 10383 bp, 9 predicted proteins | sample MGYA00244112_ERZ654658 | MGnify/ENA primary metagenome ERZ654658 (study PRJEB26926, sample SAMN06164608) | human gut metagenome | biome: ENVO:00009003; feature: ENVO:2100002; material: ENVO:00002003... | reverse complement strand
GAATAATATTGAGTCAAGATAGTATTTTGTCTATGATTGGACTGGCAAAGAGAGCAGGTAAAGTTGTAAGCGGAGAGTTCTCAACTGAAAAAGCGGTAAAAGAAAATAAAGCAAAACTTGTTATCGTTTCGGAGGATGCTTCAAATAACACTAAAAAACTTTTTTCTAACAAATGTTTTTTCTATAATATTCCTGTAATAATGTATTCGGATAAAGTTAGTCTTGGTCATTCAATAGGACAGGAACTTAGAACATCAGTTGGAATCATTGATGAAGATTTTGCAAAAGCAATAATTTCAAAATATGAAAAAATAGATAATAAATAAATGCCCGGATAGGGATTTGGAGGTTTAGATTAGCTTAATGAGAGTACACGAATTAGCAAAAGAACTGAATATTAATTCAAAAGAATTACTTGAATTTTTATCATCAAAAAACGAGAAGATTAAAACATCCAGCAATTCTGTTTCTGAAGATGAAATTGCTTTAGCTAAAAAGCAGTTTGTCAAGAAAGAACAGAAGCCGGTTACAGAAAATAAGCCTGAATTTAAAGAGGCTAAGGAAGTCAAAGAAACTAAAGAACAGACTAAAGAACAGACTAAAGAACAGACCAAAGATGAATCAGCACAGGCTCCTAAGCAGGACGCACCTGTCAAGAAAAAAATCGTTTCCGTATATAACCCACAAAACAGCGGACGGAAGGATATCAGGGATTCACAGCGTAAAAATAATAACAGGGACAGAAACCGTAATGGTTCCAATGACAATAGAAGAAATGAAAAACCTATTGACAGGCCACAGGGAATCCGTCCTTTAGAAAGACCACAAGGTGCCATAAGACCAAGTGACAGGGTTAATGTAAAACCGGATAAACAACAGGGAGACAGACCGGCAAGAAGCGGTGACAGACCTTATGGCGACCGTAACCAGGGAGACAGACCACAGAGAAACAATAACAGACCTTATGGTGACAGAAACCAGGGAGACAGACCACAGAGAAATAATGACAGACCTGCAAGAAATGGCGGAAGATTTAATGATAAATTCCAGGGTGGAAAGCCTGAATTTAACAAAGAAGATAACGGCAGCAGACCACAGAGAAACAATGACAGACCTGCAAGAAGAGATGATAGAAATTCCGGTGCATTTGACGGAGCTGATGCTTTAAAAGACAGAGAAGCAAAAGACCAGCGTAACAGAGACAGAGAGAACAATCGTAAGAAGAATAATGATTTCCGCGATAAGACGGAAAAGCTTGAAAATACAAAGGCTCTTGAAAAGAATCTTCTTAACAAGAAGAAAAAAGAAGAAGCCGATGAAGATGTAATCAAGACACTTATTCTTCCTGATACACTTACAATCAAGGAACTTGCCGATAAGATGAAAGTCCAGCCTACAGCCCTTGTTAAGAATTTATTCCTTAAAGGACAGATTGTTACAATCAATCAGGATATTGATTTTGCAACGGCTGAAGAAATTGCCCTTGAATATAACTGTATATGCGAACATGAAGTTAAAGTAGATGTTATAGCAGAACTTCTCAAGGATGAGGATGATCCTGAAGATACACTTGTGCCAAGACCACCTGTTGTATGCGTTATGGGTCACGTTGATCATGGTAAAACATCACTTCTTGATGCTATCAGATCATCCAAAGTAACAGAAAAAGAAGCCGGTGGTATTACCCAGCACATCGGTGCTTACACAGTAGATGTAAACGGACAGAGTGTAACATTCCTTGATACTCCGGGACATGAAGCATTTACTGCCATGCGTCTTCGTGGTGCTAAATCAACAGATATTGCAATACTTGTAGTTGCAGCAGACGATGGTGTTATGCCACAGACTGTTGAAGCTATTAACCATGCTAAAGCAGCAGGAATTGATATTGTAGTTGCAGTAAACAAAATTGATAAGCCAAGTGCCAATGTTGAGCGTGTTAAACAGGAACTTACAGAATATGATCTTATTGCTGAAGACTGGGGTGGTTCTACAATTTTTTGTCCTGTATCTGCTCATACCGGAGAAGGTATCGATAACCTTCTTGAAATGCTTTTACTTACAGCTGAAATGCGTGAATTAAAGGCAAACCCTAACAGAAAAGCAAGAGGTCTTGTGATAGAAGCTAAACTTGATAAAGGAAGAGGCCCTGTAGCAACAATCCTTGTCCAGAAAGGTACTTTACATGTAGGTGATTTTATTGCAGTAGGACCATGTCATGGTAAAGTAAGGGCAATGATCGATGATAAGGGAAGAAGAATCAATGAAGCAGGTCCATCAACTCCTGTAGAAATTATCGGTCTTAATGATGTTCCTAATGCAGGTGATATTTTCATCTCGCCAAAGACAGATAAGGAAGCAAAGACATTTGCCGAAACATTTATCGCAGAAGGCAAGAACAGACTTGTTGAAGAAACTAAATCAAAAATGTCTCTTGAAGATTTATTCTCACAGATTCAGGCGGGTAACCTTAAGGAACTTGACATTATCGTTAAAGCTGATGTGCAGGGTTCCGTGGAAGCCGTTAAGCAGAGTCTTGTGAAACTTTCAAATGATGAAGTAATTGTTAAAGTAATTCATGCCGGTGTCGGTGCAATCAATGAATCCGATGTTATCCTTGCATCTGCTTCAAATGCCATTATTATCGGATTTAACGTAAGACCTGATAATCAGGCCCGTGATATTGCCGAAAGAGAAAATGTTGACTTACGTCTCTATCGTGTAATTTATCAGGCTATTGAAGACGTGGAAGCAGCTATGAAGGGTATGCTTGATCCAAAATATGAGGAAAAGGTTATTGGTACAGTTGAGGTAAGACAGACATATAAAGCATCTGTAATTGGTACAATAGCCGGTTCTTATGTATTAGATGGTATGGTAACAAAGAATTCATCTGTAAGAGTAACCCGTGGTGATGATTTGATTTATGACGGACCAATTGCTTCGTTAAAAAGATTTAAAGATGATGTTAAAGAAGTTAAAGCCGGATATGAATGTGGTATTGTACTTGAAAAGTTTAATGACATTAAAGAAGGCGATATGATGGAAGTTTACACAATGGTGGAAATTCCAAGATAGAGGTGATTGATTTGCGTAAAAACAGTATTAAAATGACACGAGTTAATAATGAGGTTCTAAGAGAACTCAGTAATATAATTCGCAGCGAAATAAAAGATCCCAGAATCAATCCGATGACATCTGTTGTTGCGGTTGATGTGGCACCTGATTTAAAGACCTGTAAAGCATATATAAGTGTTCTGGGAGATAAAGACTCCCAGGACAGCACTATAACCGGTTTAAAGAGTGCCGCCTCTTATATCAGAACACTTTTGGCTAAGACAGTCAATTTAAGGAATACTCCTGAAATAACTTTTATACTTGACCAGTCGATTGAATATGGCGTTAATATATCAAGACTGATTGATGAGGTAAATGGAAATGATAAATAGTATTGATGAAATACTTTTGAATGTTAAAAATATAGGAATAACCGGACATGTCAGACCTGACGGTGACTGTGTGGGTTCAACTTTGGGACTTTATAATTATATCTGCGATAATTACAAGAATATAGAAGCTACCGTATATCTCGAGGAGTTTGAAAAGTGCTTTTCTTTTATTAATGGCAGCGATAAAGTATTGCATGATTGTGACAATTATAAAAAACATGATGTTTTTATTATATTGGACTGTGGTGACATTGAAAGAGTCGCTAATTTTATACGTCCTGTTATTAAGAATGCTGATAAAACAGTATGCATAGATCATCATACATGTAATCTTGCATTTGCAGATATAAATCACGTACTTCCTGATTTAAGTTCCACCTGTGAAGTACTTTATGAGTTATTAGACAGTAGTAAAATATCTAAAAATACCGCAGAAGCATTATATACGGGAATCATACATGATACGGGTGTATTGAAATACCAGTGCACAACAAAACGTACTATGGAAATTGCAGGAGAACTGATGTCGAAAGGTATTGATTACACCTCAATAATAGATGACACTTTTTTCAGAAAGACTTATATCCAGAATTATATGCTGGGACTTGCACTGATTAACAGCAGACTTGTGCTTGACGGAAAACTTATATATTCTTATCTGCCTTATGATGTTTTATCGGAACACAATGTACCGGGAAGAGATCTTGGAGGAATTATAGACCAGTTAAGGTTTACTGAGGGTGTTGAAGTGGCTTTATTTATGTACGAGCTTCCTGACCATGCGATTAAAGGCAGTTTAAGATCTGTAGACAAGGTAGACGTTAATATTATTGCTAACTGCTTCGGTGGAGGCGGACATGTCCGTGCAGCAGGTTTTACCGCAGGAATTCCTTATGAAGAAGTAGTAAAAAAAGTAATAACAGAATTGAAAAAACAGGTTGAAAAATGTATAACGGAATAATTAATGTATATAAAGAATCCGGATTCACATCCCACGATGTTGTAGCAAAACTTCGTGGGATTTTACACCAGAAAAAAATCGGACATACAGGAACACTTGACCCTGAAGCCACAGGAGTTCTTCCTGTATGCCTTGGCAATGCTACCAGACTTTGCGATATTATAACAGATAAAAGCAAAGAGTACAGGGCAGTACTTTTACTGGGAATATCCACCGATACCGAAGATGCCACAGGGAAAATATTAAGCCGTAAAGCTGTTAATGTGACAGAAAAAGATATCGAAAAAACCATAAATTCCTTTGTCGGTAAATACAATCAGGTCCCTCCTATGTATTCGGCACTTAAAGTAAATGGACAAAAATTATGTGATCTTGCAAGAAAAGGTGTTGAAATAGAAAGAAAACCAAGGGAAGTATTTATCTATGACATAATAATCGAAAAAATAGATATTCCCGAAGTTACAATGACAGTGAAATGCTCCAAAGGAACATATATCCGTTCATTATGCCGTGATATCGGAGACAAACTTAACACCGGTGGTACAATGAAATCACTTGTAAGAACCAGAACCGGAATTTTTAACATTGAAAATGCAGTCAGATTATCTGAAATATCAAAATGTGTGGCAGATAACAATATTGCTTCACTTATAATGCCAACGGACAGTTTTTTTAATGATTATCCTGCCGTGAATGTATCCGGAAGAAATGAAATGCTTGTAAAAAACGGAAATATGATTATTCTCCCGGAATTTAAAGGCAATAATATTAAAGTATATCTGTCAGATGGTGTATTTGCCGGAATATACGGATATGATGAGGTCTCGCACAGTTATAAACCGAAAAAAATGTTCCCTGTCCAATAAATCACGGAAAAGAGTAATTGTATGTTATATGTTAAAGATAAAAACTTTATTTCAAAAGAAAATACAGTAGTGACTTTTGGTAAGTTTGACGGTATTCATAACGGGCACAGGCTTCTTATCGAAAAAGCTGTCAGAATTGGTCACGAGCAGGGAATTAAGGTAGTCCTTTGTACTTTTAATATGGATAACTGGAACGTAAAACCGCAAAAAGCAATAACGACACCGGATGAACGTGCATATATCTGTGAAAAATACGGCATAGATGTACTTTATGAATATCCCTTTGACAATGAAATTGCCGGAATGTTGCCGGAAGAATTCTTAAAATACTTCCTGAAAGAAAAACTTAATGCCAAATTTGTTGTAATAGGTGCCGACTGGAGATTCGGAAAAAACAGGTCGGGGGATGCAGCTTTGTTAAAAGCATACGAAGATAAATATTGCTACAGTTCATATGTTATCGAAAAAGAAACTTATAATAATACAGAGATAAGCAGCACATGGATAAGAAATGAAATAGAAAAATCAGACCTGTCAACTGTAAAAAAACTTCTGGGTTATGATTATTTTTTCAAAGGGAAAGTAGTTCACGGCAAACAGCTGGGAAGAACAATCGGTTTTCCTACCCTTAATCTGATACCTTCTCCAAATAAAATATTACCTGAATATGGTGTTTACGAATCTGAAGTAGTAATTGATAATCTCATGTATAAAGGCGTTACGAATATTGGAATCAGACCTACAATCGATGACGGAACTTATGTTACCGTTGAAACATTTGTACTTGATTTTGATGAGGATGTATATGATTCGGATGTAATTATCAGACTGAAAAAATTTATACGTCCTGAACAGAAATTTGATTCGGTTAACGGATTAAAGAAACAGCTTGAAGCAGATATAGCCTTTGTAAGAGGATAACAAGCACTAATCAGAAAATACTTGCCATTAATTATTCTTTATGGTAATATAAATGAGTATTTGACCAGCCGATGCTCAGATTCGGGACACTCCGACCTGATTCTTGGTGTCAGGCGATAATTAAAATTTAAGGAGGAAATTATAATGATTTCTAAAGAAAAGAAAACACAGATTATTGCTGAGTATGGAAGAAAAGAAGGAGATACAGGATCTCCAGAAGTACAGATTGCATTACTCACAGAAAGAATCAAAGAACTCACAGAGCACTTAAAGGTAAACCAGAAGGATCATCATTCAAGAAGAGGTCTTCTTAAGATGGTAGGACAGAGAAGAGGCTTACTTGAATATCTTAAGAAAAATGATATTGAAGGATATCGTGAACTTATTGCTCGTTTAGGAATTAGAAAATAATTTCGATATGGGGACGGAGTTTCCGTCCCCTGTTTTTTGATACAGAAGTTATACGAGACCACTGAAAAGAACGGCGCCTTTCTGTTTTTTTCAGTAGTTTCGGGCTTCTGTAAATAATAATAAGGCGTATGCCAAATAAGGAGAGAAATATGTACAAAAGTTTTAGTATGGATTTAGCCGGAAGAACTCTTACAGTTGATGTTGACAGAGTTGCGAAGCAGGCTAACGGTGCAGCATTTATGCACTATGGTGATACTGTTGTGTTATCTACGGCAACAGCTTCTGAAAAGCCAAGGGATGGTGTTGATTTTTTCCCACTCAGCGTAGAATACGAAGAAAAATTATATGCTGTCGGTAAGATACCCGGCGGATTTAATAAGAGAGAGGGAAAGGCTTCTGAAAATGCCATTCTTACATCAAGAGTAATTGACAGACCTATGAGACCTCTGTTTCCTAAGGATTACAGAAATGATGTTACAATCAATAACCTTGTAATGTCAGTAGACCCTGATTGCAGTCCGGAACTTACAGCAATGCTTGGTTCTGCAATTTCGGTTGCAATTTCTGATATTCCTTTTGACGGACCTTGTGCTACCACACAGGTAGGTATGATTGACGGAGAATTCGTAATCAACCCATCAGGAAGTCAGATGGCAGTATCTGATCTTAAATTAACAGTTGCTTCTACAAGAGAAAAAGTAATTATGATTGAAGCAGGTGCCAATGAGATACCTGAAGCCAGAATGATTGAAGCAATTTACAAGGCTCATGAGGTTAATCAGCAGATAATTGCATTTATTGATAAGATTGTTGCTGAATGCGGCAAACCAAAACACGAATATACAAGCTGTGCTATTCCTGAGGAATTATTTGCAGCAATTAAAGAAATTGTTCCACCTGCTGAAATGGAAGTAGTAATGTTTGCACCTGAAAAGCAGGTTCGAGAAGAAAGAGTCAGAAACCTCAAAGATATGCTCTGCGAAAAGTTTGCTGATAAAGAAGAATGGCTTCCACTTATTGACGAAGCTGTTTACCAGTATGAAAAGAAAACAGTCCGTAAGATGATTCTTAAAGACCACAAGAGACCTGACGGACGTGAAATTACACAGATCCGTCCACTTGCCGCAGAAGTTGATATCATTCCAAGAGTTCATGGTTCTGCAATGTTTACAAGAGGCCAGACTCAGATTTGTAACGTATGTACACTTGCACCTCTTTCAGATGCACAGAAGATAGATGGCCTTAATGATCAGGAAACATCAAAGAGATATATGCACCACTATAATTTCCCTGCTTATTCGGTGGGCGAGACAAAGGTTTCAAGAGGTCCGGGACGTCGTGAAATCGGTCACGGTGCTTTAGCAGAAAGAGCACTTATACCTGTTCTTCCTTCAGTAGAAGAATTTCCATATGCAATAAGAACTGTTTCGGAAACATTTGAGTCAAACGGTTCTACATCAATGGCATCTACATGTGCATCATGTATGTCATTAATGGCTGCCGGTGTTCCTATTAAGAAAATGGTTGCCGGTATTTCATGCGGTCTTGTAACAGGTGAGACAGATGATGACTTTGTACTTTTGACAGATATCCAGGGACTTGAAGATTTCTTTGGAGACATGGACTTTAAGGTAACAGGTACAAAGGATGGTATCACAGCAATTCAGATGGATATTAAGATTCATGGTCTTACAAGACAGATTGTTGAAGGTGCTATTGCAAGATGCCGTGAAGCAAGATTCTTTATCATGGATAACTGTATGAGTAAAGCAATTGCAGAACCTCGTAAGGAAGTTGGCAAATATGCTCCAAAAATTATTCAGATTCAGATTGATCCTGCTAAGATTGGTGATGTTGTCGGTCAGAGAGGTAAGACAATTAATGCCATAATTGAAGAAACAGGCGTTAAGATTGATATAACAGATGATGGTGCGGTATCTGTATGTGGAACTGACAAAGAAGCGATGGATAAGGCAGTTAAATATATCCAGACCATTGTTACTGATTACGAAGAAGGACTTGTCCTTGAAGGTAAAGTAATAAGCATTAAAGAGTTTGGTGCCTTTGTTGAGTTTGCCCCTGGCAAAGAGGGAATGATTCATATTTCCAAAGTAAGCAAAGATAGAATTGAACATGTTGAAGATGTTCTTACACTTGGCGATGTTGTTAAGTGTGTATGTCTTGGAAAAGATAAGATGGGACGATACAGCTTTAGTATTAAAGATTTAAAACCTGAAGATAAATAGGAGGTTTTTATGTCAGGACATTCAAAATTTGCAAATATTAAGCATAAAAAAGAAAAAAATGATGCTGCCAAGGGTAAGATTTTTACCCGTCTTGGTAAAGAATTGATGGTTGCTGTTAAGGAGGGCGGACCGGATCCTAACAATAACAGTAAGTTAAGAGATGTAATTGCAAAAGCTAAATCAAACAATATGCCTAATGATACTATCGACAGAAGTATCAAAAAGGCTGCGGGAGACGCCAATGCTGCTAACTTTACTGCAATTACATATGAAGGATACGGACCTAATGGTACAGCAATTATCGTTGAAACATTAACAGATAACAAGAATCGTACTGCTTCTAATGTAAGAAATGCTTTTACAAAGGGTGGCGGTAATGTCGGTACTCCGGGATGTGTTTCTTTTATGTTTGATACAAAGGGACAGATTCTCATCAATAAAGAAGAGTGCAACATGGATTCTGACGAACTTATGATGTTAGCACTTGACGCAGGTGCCGATGATTTTAATGATGAAGATGAAGATGCTTTTGAGATTCTTACTAACCCTGATGACTGCGGTACTGTAAGAGAAGCTTTGGAAAAAGCAGGCCTTAAACTTGATCAGGCTGAAGTAACCATGATTCCTCAGACATGGGTAGAACTTACAGACCCGGCTGATATTAAGCAGATGAACCGTATTCTTGATCTTCTTGATGATGATGACGATGTTCAGGCCGTGTACCATAACTGGGATATGCCTGATGAGGAATAATCTTGAGAGTTGAAGAATTTAAAATGGAACGGGAGAACCTCGTTAAAGCGGGAGATATAGTAAACATAACAGAAGGAGTTCTTCCTTCAAGCTGGTATTACACAATAGAGCCTGCGGTTGCGATGTCGAGAAATTATAAATTTCCTGAAAGAATAAAATCAAAAAGTGGAACCGTAATTGGAATTGACAGGACTGACAGAGGTTTTTTCGTAAAAGTAGAATTTAACGAATAGAAATTCATTTTATAAAAAGAGAGTTCACAGTGTGGACTCTCTTTTTAATAACTCAACATTAATTATACTGATTACCGGAACTGTTTTCTTATTAATTTTACCTATAAGCACATTAATAACAGTATCACAGATTTCCTTCGACTTAATATCTACAGATGTAAGCTGTGGTTTTACAAGGCTGCATATCTCTGAGTCTCCCACGCAAAGAATTTCAATATCTTCCGGTATTTTATAATTTTTCTTTTGTAATATAATTGAAGCATAAGCTGCCAGTTTTTCGCTTTTGCACAGTACAACATCAGGAATCTTTTCTTTATCTATAAGGGTATTGATATATTTCTCAACATATGACATATCACGGCACAGCTGAGTGAAATCGGGGTCTGCATCCATACCTGCAAAATCGTAAGCATTATGAAGTCCTGTAAGTATATTTTTTACGCCAAAAGACATTCTTTCAAATAAGAAGAGTATTTTCTTTTTCTCTTTTCTGATATATTCTTTAGCTACTGTCTCTTATACACATCTGACGCTGCCGACGAC
>ENA-UAZD01000731-UAZD01000731.1-human-gut-metagenome-genome-assembly--contig:-NODE-731-length-10393-cov-5.008706_pt1 | contig 10393 bp, 10 predicted proteins | sample MGYA00244112_ERZ654658 | MGnify/ENA primary metagenome ERZ654658 (study PRJEB26926, sample SAMN06164608) | human gut metagenome | biome: ENVO:00009003; feature: ENVO:2100002; material: ENVO:00002003... | reverse complement strand
GTCGTCGGCAGCGTCAGATGTGTATAAGAGACAGATATGGTATATGGGATATTCCTCATGTCCCGGCTGGAAATAAAATATCTTGCCCATGCCACGGGTAAAGGTGCAGCCGCTGCGGAACACCTCTCCGCCCTTGAACCAGCCTGTAAAGACCACATCATCGGGCTTCGGAATATCGAAAAACTCGCCGTACATCTCTTCTGTGGGGATATCTATGCAGCTGTCAATACCCTGAGCAATAGGGTGATAGGGAGCAGTGCACCACAGCTTTTCGCTGTCGTCATTTCTCCATTTAAGGGTCATGCTGGTGCCGAGCAGAGCCTTCATCGGCTTGCTGAAATGGGCGGAGTGCAGACCTATAAAGCCCATGCCCTGAAGCACATTATTCTGTATGAGCTTTACATTTTCATCTGTGATGTCCTCCTGACGGGCGTGGCTCCACCAGATAAGCACGTCGGTATTTTTCAGCAGCTCCTCGCTTATTCCCTGATTTTCCATATCAAGGGTGGCGCAGGTGACAGTGATATCATCCTCCACACCGAGAAAATCCGCAATGCAGCCGTGTATTCCCTTGGGATATACCTTTGCAATGCCCTCATATTCACGTTCATGAACATATTCGTTCCATACTGTAACTCTTATCATCAGTTATTTCCTCCGTTAAAATCAAGTCCGAAAAGGTAAAAATGACCGCTGTAAGCCGCATTCGGCTCGCTGTCGTACCAGAACATCACCGTGTCAAAGCTTTCGGGTGGTTGATATTCGTCGTCCGATTTATCCCCCATATCGGTAAATATTCGCTCCGAAAAGCCGTCATTGGCGGCAGTTATGCGAGTAGCTTTGCAGTCAAGCATTTGGGGGATAATATCGGTAAAATGCGCCTGACCAATATAGCCTGCGGAAAAATCGCCCTTAGTTGACGCAGCTTTCAGCTTTTCATAAGTCTCATCATCCGTGCAGATGTATATGCTGTAAGTGATGTAATCGTATTGCTTCTTTCTGAAAAAATCTTCCACATATCCGTCAAGGCTGTCAGCCAGCGCCTTTATGAGCTTTGGGTCACGCTCGTTTATAAAAAGCAGATAGCCCGTGTGATCCTCGCCGTTAAAGGGATTATCCATAAAAATGTAATCAGAGCAAAATTCATCTGCGATTTCTCTGAAGCCCTCTTTTGCCATTATGCTGATATTATGCTTCCTTAGCGTTTCTTCGTATTGGTCAGCGCCTGCGGAATAAACGGGCAAAAATATGCTGTAGCTGAACTGCTGCGTAAAGCTGAGATCATTTTTCGGGTCATACATTCTGTAATAAAGGTAACGCATTTCGGGGTCGCTTATGCCGAAAAGTGACCATGAGCCTTTTTCCTTTTCGATAGCTGTAACGGTCATATCGGGATATTTTGCCCTGACATAAAGTTTGGGAAAAATCATATCATACAGCAATGTCAGCACTATAACAGCTGCCACAGCGGATAAAACTATTGCCACTGCCTTTTTCTTTTTTGTCATCAGATCACTCCATCTAAAAATTCTGCCGATCGTTTAATGTACATAAGCTGGTCTTCCGCACCAAAGTGCTCAATGGTGTAAATGCCGTCATATCCTCGTGCTTCAAGAGAGGCTATTATCTCTTTCATTTTTATGCAGCCGCTGCCCACGGGAGCAGGATACATTGCCTTGCCGTCAACGGTCATTTTCATTTCGCATTGGGGCTTTTCGATAAGTGAACGGTCTTTGCAGTGAACATGGACTATCCTGTCTTTCAGCAGTTCAAAGGCATCAAGCTCAGACTGACCGCTGTACATAAAATTGCCTGTGTCAAAGGTTATCATCAGCTGAGGTATGCGTTCTGCAAACCATATCATCTGCTCCGCCGTTGCAATAGGGCTTTTGCAGTCGTCAAAATCCTCGATAGTGGGAATTATACCCTCTGACTGCGCATATTCGCACATTTGCTTCATAGCGGCAAGCATTTTCTCTCGCTCATTCTCACTCTGTGCCTTGTCATCGGAGGCATAAAAGCCCGGAATTATCATTACTTTTTCACAGCCGAGCTTTTTTGCAAGCTGAACGTGCTCAAAGCCTGCGGAGCCATTCTGTGAGCTGCCAAAATCATAAAATCCGTAGATAGATGATATTCCCATGCCCTCATTTTTCAGCATATCCGCAATAGAATTATCCCTTTTAAGGTCGGCAAGATCAACCTCTGCCCAGCCGATACCGAGAGAATGTACCTGCCTGATAATATCCTGTATTGCCATGCCTTTCTGAGAGGCAGCCTCTGCCATGTGGTGATAAAACACAGATTTTTTCATAAAAGCACTCCTTACACGTCCGAATTACTGATATTATAGCATAACTGTCGTAAAAAAGCAATAAAAAGCCCTCAGAACCTGCTTTCTTTTCTGAGGGCTTTTATATATGAAGGAAGTGGGAATTGGTTTGGGAAAGCTGCTTAATAATTTACCATTGTCATTGCATCGGTAAATGTGAGCTGGCTGCGCATAAATCTCTTGAGCAGGCTGAATGCCTTTACGCAGGGCATACGGTCAGCAGAAGCGGAGGTGATGTCTGCATATTTGCAGCCAAGCTTCTTAGCCATCTTTTCCAGCTGTGCGTTGAACTCAGCGGGCTGAGTGCCGTTGCCTGTCTCGCATACGGAAACGATAACGATGTCTGTGAAACGGTTTCTCTTCTTGAGAGCCTTTACAACATTTGTGTATTCTGCAATGATCTCGGGAATTGTTTTGAAACCTCTTTCAAGGTCAGTCTCACCAAGCTGGAGAACGATCTTGGAAGGAGCAAGTGTCTCTACGCAGTTGATGAGAACGGGTTCTGCATCAAATACGGAAAGATCGGTAAAGCTGCGGTTGTAGATGTTGAAGTCAAGCTCAAATGCTTGTCTCAGCTCACCTACGGGGATATCCTTTGCAAAGGTGGAGCCCATCATGACAACGCCGTTGCTTACGGCAAGCTCATTGAGCTTCATGTATTCTTCAGCTTCTCTTTCGTAAACCTTTGCGATATAAGCTGTCTTTTCAGCTGCCTCAGCTTTTCTGTTTATAAAAGAAATTCTGCCTGTTCCAAGGGGTGCCATAAGGCTTTTTCCAACAGCGTTTTCCATAATAGTATCCTCCTATGATTATTTTGTGGTTAAGATTTATTCGGTTACAGCCGCAAGCTTATTTATGCCAACGGTCTTCTTATCCAGGTGCTTGTTTCTGAAGTAGATGCCGATGCCTGTAGTTACCATTGCGATGTTAAGTACGTAGAAGAACATTACATACCAGTGAACTGTTTCGTACCAGGGCTGGGGAGCGTTTGCTGCGATAAGAACAAACTTGCCGACGAATGCGAAAACATATCCGATCCAGATGAAGAAGTAGAAGGGAAGGCTTATTCCCTTAGCTGAACGGGATCTCCATGCCTTGATAATGTTAAGGGGCCATGAGATTCCGAAGCATACGACCATCATCATTTCCATTAAGCTTGCAAAAGTATTCATTTCTTTTCTTTCCTTTCGGTATTGGTTTCTTTGTTGTCTCTATTCTAACTCCAATGGGAATAAAAATCAATGATCGGTAAGTTATCAACGCATTTTCCTTATCCTCGGCTGAAATTACTTAAAAAAGTAAAATCGTCACAAATCACGGAATATAGCTATTATTCGGCAAAATACCTTATTTACATTACTTTCAAAAGTCCTTTTTATCCGCATATTCTCTTTTCAAAAGTGTTTTTATGTGTTATAATATTTACAATACACCTGAAAGGCGGTCATATGAATGAACAGCAGACAGCGCCGCAGCGCTCAGACAGGCACCATACAGCGGCAGATACTCGATACACTGCTCATACTTGTATCGGTGATGACTGTACTTATTACAATAATCAGCATAATAGTAAGCATATATACGGACAGAACAAGGCTTGACCAGAACCTTGAAAATATCGCCCAGGCGGTGGCTCAGTCACAGATAATCCGTGATAAGCTTACCGATGGCAGCATTGACGGCAATATGACCGAAAGCTACCTCGACTCGCTTAAAAGCTCCCTTACAAATATTGATGTCATTTCTGTCATAAGCTCGGATAACAGGCGTATCTACCACACAAATCATGAGCTTATCGGCACTGTTTATGACGGCACGATACCCGATTTTACCGACAGCGACATTTTCTATGTCACCTCCGATACAGGTCCCTCGGGCGCACAGAGGCGTGCATATGCTGCGATTTATGACGACAGCGGAAATTATGTGGGATTTGTCCTTGCGGTAATGCTGACCCAGAATATCAGAAAAACAGTAATAAGCATAATAATCCTTCATACAGTGTGTGCGGCTGCGGTCATCACACTGGCTATAGCGTTGTCAAGACAGCTTTCCGACAGGATAAAGCGTATCCTCAAGGGCTATGAGCCTGATATTTTCAGCGCTATGTTCACCGTGCGTGACAATGTGCTTGAATCACTGGAAGAGGGACTTCTCGCCTTTGAAAGGGACGGTTCTGTGGTTTACATAAACTGCGCCGCAAAGAAAATGCTCGGCATTGGCGACAGCGACGATAAGCTGAATATTTCCCGGGCAATACCCGAAATGATGACGGGAACTATAATGTCCTCAGGCGAAAAGATATCGGGCTTTTCTGTTCATTCCGACAGCGGCTCGGATATCATAGCCGACTATGTGCCCATAACAGAGGGTGACAGCACCTCAGGCGGACTTTGCATTCTCCGTGACCGAACCGAGTTCACAAAGCTTATGGAGGATCTTTCGGGCGTTAAATACCTTGTGGAATCAATGAGGGCAAACAACCATGACTTCACAAATAAGCTCCATGTTATCCTGGGGCTTATCCAGATGGGGCGCACAAACGAAGCCTGCGAGTACATAACCAATATAACCTCTATCCAGCAGACTGTCATACATAGTATAATGAAAAATATTGATGACCCGTCAGTGGCAGCGCTGCTTATCGGCAAGTATTCCAGAGCAGCAGAGCTTAATATCAAGTTCACGCTGGAGGGCGGCAGCAGGCTTTCACGCAATGATATCTCTCTGCCGTCGGGCGACCTGATAACCATTATCGGCAATCTTACGGAAAACGCCATGGATTCGCTCAACGAGAAAAATGAGCTTCCCAAGGAGCTTACCGTTGGCATCTTCACAAAGCCCCATGCAATGATAATCACTGTTGATGATACGGGCAACGGCATATCGGAAGAGAACAGAGAAAAGATTTTTGAAAACGGCTTTTCCACCAAGGGTGACGGCAGGGGAACCGGGCTTCACCTTATAAAGCAGCTTATCGAAAAGCATAACGGAACCATTTCCGTTGAGTCGGAGGAGGGCGTTGGCACGTCCTTTACCGTAACACTTACAGATGAAGGAGGCGGCAGCAATGTATGAGGTCGTGATAGTTGAAGATGACCCTATGGTCGCCATGATAAACAAGCAGTATGTGACCGAAAACAAGCATTTTCATGTAGCCTCCGTGTGCCGTGACGGTGATGCGGCGCTGGCTTACCTGACGGCAAACAATGTTCAGCTTGTTATTCTTGATGTGTATATGCCAAAGACCACGGGCATTGAGGTGCTGCGCAGGATAAGGGAGAAAAATCTTCCGCTGGCGGTAATAATGGTAACAGCCGCCAACGACAGCGCAGCCATTGAGGAAGCGGTAAGGCTTGGTGTTGTAGATTACCTTATCAAGCCCTTTTCAAGTGCAAGATTTCAGCAGGCATTGGAAAAATTCCTCAGCAGACAGGACGCATTCCACGATCTGGAGCAGTTCAGCCAGCAGCATATTGATGCCATGCTTAACAGCGGTTCCTCAAAGACCATTGAGCAGCTTCCTAAGGGAATACAGGATCAGACCCTTGAAACGGTGCACAACTTTCTTGAACGAAATCCCGATACGGATTTCACAGGCGAGGAGATCGCAGACAAGGTGGGGCTTTCACGAGTTACGGTCCGCAGATATTTAAATTTTCTTCTTGAAAAAGGCACTATCTCGGGCAATATGAACTATGAAACAGGCGGCAGACCTTGTATGCTTTATCGGATAAACAAATAAAAAAACACGGATACTGTTATTTGCGGCAGTATCCGTGTTTTTTGTGCATGTATGTATTTATCAATAGTTTTCTTCGCTTATCTCAAAATAGCTCTGAGGGTGATTGCATACGGGACATACATCGGGAGCCTTGGTTCCAACAACGATGTGACCGCAGTTGCGGCATTCCCATACCTTGACAGTGCTCTTTTCAAATACCTGGGAAGTCTCCACATTTTTAAGCAGTGCACGGTAGCGCTCCTCGTGATGCTTTTCAATAGCGCCTACAGCTCTGAACTTTGCGGCAAGCTCTGTAAAGCCCTCTTCCTCGGCGGTCTTGGCAAACTCCTCGTACATATCTGTCCACTCGCAGTTCTCGCCGTCAGCGGCAGCGCTGAGATTTTCGGCAGTGTTTCCGATGCCGTTAAGCTCCTTGAACCACATCTTTGCGTGTTCCTTTTCATTGTCAGCAGTCTTGAGGAAAAGGGCAGCTATCTGCTCAAAGCCCTCTTTCTTAGCCTTTGAAGCAAAATATGTGTATTTGTTCCTTGCCTGCGATTCACCTGCAAATGCTGCCTGAAGATTAAGCTCGGTCTTGGTTCCCTTGTACTTGTTATCCATGTAACATTCTCCTTTGTAACAGCAATATAATGATGGACTTTTGAATCATTTTAACATATTGGAAGTGAAAAGTCAAGGGCAGGTTGTGCATAATCAACATATTTTAATTCCAGTTGATTTTTTCAGCTATCTATGGTAAAATATGTTTATATCATATTTTGTATAAAAACGGCGGTGATATTTTGATACTATACTTTTCGGCAACAGGCAACTGCAGATACGTGGCTGAGCATATCGCACACGATATAGGAGATACGGCAGTTTCGATAGAAAAGTACTGCGGAAAAATACAGCTCATGCAGAACGAAATGCTCGGCATTGTTGTCCCCACATATGCGTGGGAGCTTCCCATAAATGTCCGTGAGTTTTTAGAAAATATTTTCATAGAGAACTATACCGGACAATATGCTTTCGTTGTCGCAACCTACGGCACAACTCCCGGAGCAGTGGGAGCACAGGCTGACCGCATACTAAAAAAGCATGGCATAACGCTTAATGCAAGGTTCAGTATCAGAATGACCGATACATGGACTCCGTGGTTTGATCTAAGTGATAAGGAAAAGGTAGAAAGTCGGCTTGCTCAGTCGGAAAAAGAACTTGCTAAGGTTACAGATGATATCAGAAATAAAGTCACGGGCAATCATATGCGCCTGTCATGCCCCAATGCAGTCACATTTTTTACGGATAAATACTATAACAGTATGCGGCAGACTAGGCATTTCAGGGTGAAAGACAGCTGTATAGGCTGCGGTCTGTGCGCAAAAAGATGCCCTGTGCAGGCGATAAGCATGAAGAACAATAAGCCTGTATGGGTCAAGGATAAATGCACAGCCTGTCTGCGGTGTCTCCACAGCTGCCCTAAGTTTGCCGTTCAGTATGGCAGCAAAACAGAAAGGCACGGACAATATCTTAATCCAAATGTAAAGAAGGAACTTTTCAAATGAACAGAAAGAACATTATCTACACCATAATACTTGCAGTCGCAATAATATTCAGCTATTTTGCTGCGCTGCCCCAGTCTGTTATCATAAGCATAATCATGCTGATAGGCGGATTTTTCCTGCTTATAAAGGGCGCTGACTATTTCGTTGACGGAAGCTCCTCTCTGGCGGCGAAAATGAAGATCCCCTCGCTTATCGTGGGTCTTACGATTGTTGCCATGGGTACAAGCGCACCTGAGCTGGCGGTAAGCATCTCCGCAGCTGTCGGAGGTTCCAACTCCCTTGCTGTCAGCAATGTTATCGGCTCCAACCTTTTTAATATAATGGTTGTCCTTGGAATATGCTCCGCTATCAAGCCCATTGCCACCAACGACAGCGTTGCAAAGCGTGATTATCCCATTGCTGCTGCGGCAGCGCTGGTGTTTGTGCTGTTCCTTCTTGACGGAACGCTCAGCAGGCTTGAAGCGGCAGTATTTCTTATTGCATTTGCAGCTTATATGATAGTGTCCGTGAGAATTGCCAAAAAGGAAGCGTCAAACGCTGATGATACGGCTGTGCCCGCTGATTTTTCTCCCATCGTGTGCGCCATGAGCCTTATCGGCGGAGTTGCGGGAATTGTCCTCGGAGGAAATCTTGTGGTCGAGCACGCAAAGCTTATTGCAATGAAAGCAGGCATGAGCGAAACTCTGGTAGGTCTTACTATCTGCGCCGTGGGAACCAGTCTCCCTGAGCTTGTGACTTCCATAACCGCCGCACGCAAGGGCGAGAACGATATGGCAGTGGGAAATGTTGTAGGCTCCAACATTTTCAATGTCCTTGCCATTCTGGGAATTTCAGGCGTTATCACCCCCATATCTGTAACAAAGGATTCTGTGATCGACGGATTTATCCTTGTGGGAGTAAGCATCGTGTCCTATGTATGGTACATCACGGGAAAGAAAATGTCCCGTGCGGAGGGCATTACGCTGGCAGTGCTTTATGGCGCATATATGGCGTACATCATCGCACGAAATTACGCTCTTTAAGACATACTTTTCAGAAAATTCATTGACAAACAGGTGGCAATATGCTAAAATATCATTTGTAAAACCTGTAGTGGATTTTTCCGGACAATGTCACCTTTTCGCCACACAACTTGATTCAGTTGTGTGGCTTTTTTATGTTTATTGATAAGGAGTATTTTATGAACAACGACTTTATGAAGCAAAAGCCTGTTTTTCCGCTGATACTGTCCATGTCGCTGCCCATGGTCATATCAATGCTGGTAAATTCCCTGTATAATATCATCGACAGCTTTTTTGTGGCAAAGATAGGCGAGAACGCCATGACCGCTCTTTCGCTGGTGTTTCCTATACAGAATTTCATAAATGCGGTAGCTATAGGATTTGGCATAGGAATAAATGCCGTTATTTCCATATTTCTCGGCGGTGGAGACACCAAGAAAGCGGATACCGCCGCTTCTCAGGGGCTTATCCTCGCAGCCGTTCACGGAATAGTGCTTATGGCGGCAAGCATTATCGCAATGCCATATTTCCTGCGAATGTTTACTGACGATGAAAGCGTCATAGAGCTGGGAATGCAGTACTCTGTCATTGCATTTTCCTTTGCACCCGTTATAATGCTGGGAATTTCCCTTGAAAAGATATTTCAGTCCGTGGGCATGATGAAGGTAACTATGACAAGTATGCTATGCGGCTGTATTGCAAATATTATCCTTGACCCGATGCTTATTTTCGGTATCGGATTTTTCCCGAAGCTTGGCATGAGAGGTGCCGCCATTGCCACAGGAGCAGGTCAGCTGCTGCCCCTTGCTATCTACATCATAACCTACCGTGTCAGACAGATGCCTGTAAAAATAGACCTGAGGCAGCCAAAGCCCGACGGCCATATTATCGGAAGAATGTACTCCGTAGGCATTCCCGCTACCCTTAATCTTGCGCTGCCCTCGCTGCTCATCTCCGCCCTGAATGCTATCCTTGCGGTGTATTCGCAGAGCTATGTGCTGGTTCTGGGCATATACTACAAGCTCCAGACATTCCTTTATCTCCCCGCAAACGGCGTTATTCAGGGAATGAGGCCTGTTATCGGCTTCAACTACGGTGCAAAGGAATACAAGCGTGTGAAGCGGATCTATAATGTTGTCCTTGCCATGTGCGCCGTTATAATGGCACTGGGAACTGTAATATGCCTTGCTGTTCCCTCGCAGCTTATTGGGCTTTTCACCGAAAATCCCGAGACTGTAAAGATAGGCGAGACTGCGCTTCGTGTCATATCCATAGGCTTTATAATTTCAAGCGTGTCCGTTGCGGCATCGGGAGCACTTGAAGGGCTTGGCAAGGGCGTTCCGTCACTGCTCATTTCACTGCTCAGGTATATCGTGATAATCCTGCCTCTGGCGTTTATCCTCAGCAGACTGACAGGACCTGACGGCGTATGGCACGCATTCTGGATAACCGAGGTAATAACCGCTGTTCTTTCAGCACTTATCTACAAATATTCCGTCAAGCTCGATGATACATCGGCTGAATAAATAGCTGCGGCTCCCATGTGACAAACATGGGAGCCGCAGCTGTTTATTATGTTTATTTTGATTTTTTGCTGAGGATAAAGTGCTTTATTGCCATTATAAGGTGGGACATGAACGCCAGAAGCGGAATGAGCATTCCGCAGATATCCACAGCTCCGCTGCTGTAAAGGCTGAGCGACAATATAAGCGCTGCCGCATCAAATATCAATATCTGTCTCTTATACACATCTGACGCTGCCGACGACTAG
>ENA-UAZD01000727-UAZD01000727.1-human-gut-metagenome-genome-assembly--contig:-NODE-727-length-10422-cov-7.299508_pt1 | contig 10422 bp, 10 predicted proteins | sample MGYA00244112_ERZ654658 | MGnify/ENA primary metagenome ERZ654658 (study PRJEB26926, sample SAMN06164608) | human gut metagenome | biome: ENVO:00009003; feature: ENVO:2100002; material: ENVO:00002003... | reverse complement strand
GGCAGCGTCAGATGTGTATAAGAGACAGATTTAATAACCGGTCTCCACACAACATTGATATAACTATTCCTACAGACAGATATGGTCCAAATGCCAACATTCTGCCTTTATCACTTACTTTCATCAATATAATGTGAATAACAGAACCAATGATGCATCCCAGAATCAGTGCCAGTATTATGTGTTTCCAACCAAGTAAAAGTCCTGCGGCTGCCATTAACTTAATATCACCGCCGCCTATTCCTCTTCCCTTTGTAATAAGATATAACAAAAGTAGGAATCCGCTTACGCAGACCATTCCTATCAGATAATATAGGAAATTCTTATAATTAAATGCCATATTAATTATTCCAAATACCAATATGGCTATGTTAAGTCCAAACGGAATCTCGTATGTACGCCAGTCAATTACGCTTAAGGCAATCAGCATGGATACCGACAGTGCGTAACATATACTTGTTACATTAATTCCGTTAAAAATAAATATTAATACATAAAATAATCCATTAATGAATTCTACTAATGGATATTGAACTGATAACTTTGCTTTACAATACCGACATTTTCCTCTTAAAAAAAGGTAGCTGAATAATGGAAATAAATCATACCATTTTAATTTATGTCCGCATGTCATACAGTGACTGTTTTCTGTTACTATGTTCTCATGTAAGGGCAGTCTGTATATCAATACGTTCACGAAGCTGCCAATTATTATTCCGAAAATAAAGCATATTACATATATTGTAATTCTCATGCTTAAAGTCCATATCATAATGTATACCTGCTCAATTTTTCTTTATTATATAACTGAGACAATACCTGCTTATGCAGATATCATCCCAGTTAAAATAAATATTACCCGTAATATTTAATAAATTAATTCAATTTTGGTGAATTATGCAGACTAGGCAGTTGGGTTTTGAGCTGCTGTTGTTCCAGCTGCTGGTGCTGATTCACCCAACGCATCGCTGTATGTAGTTACCATCTGATCTTTAATTACAAATGTTACCATTGGTTTAGCTTTGTAATCCTTAGATGTGAATGTCCAATCCTTAACATCACTGCTTACCGCTGCTAAAAATTTTCCAAGATCAGTAGTAGCTGCTGGAGCATCATCAGGATTTGTAATAGTAATTTTCTTACTATTCGGGTTAGTTCCATTATAAGTAATTTTTGCTTCAAGATCTGAGTAAAGTGGATCTGCTAAATTTGTTACCATTGTTGTTCTGATTTCTTCGACAGCTGAAGTATCTTTCTGTTTCTTAGACTTCTCAACGTTCTTTACAAGTGTTGGTACTAAAATACCCATAAGTACAGCCATGATAGCTACTACTACGATAAGTTCTACAAGAGAGAAACCTTTGTTATTTTTCTGTGACATTTTCTTCATGAATATCATTCTCCTTTTCCTCTTAATCAGTGTTATCTCTGATCATATTATTTTAATAATAGATATATATACAAAAGCTGATGACGGGTATGCAAAAGCTTTTAGTATCAAATTTACATCTTGCCCAATGTGTTATACATTGTAATCATTGGTCCGTAAATCGCAGCTAAGATAAGACATACAATTCCGGCAAGTACAATAATAATCATAGGCTCCATAAGTGCCATAACCTGCTGTGTGGCAGCTTCTACTTCTTCATCAAAGTAGTTGGCACAGTTGTTAAGCATCTCTTCAAGATTACCTGATTCCTCACCGATGCCTGTCATATGGATGATAAGCGGTGGGAACAGTTCCGATTTCTTAAGAGGCATCGTAAGAGGCACGCCTCGCTGCACCTGTACGGCACAGTCACTTACAACGTCCTTGAATAACTGGTTATCCATGGTTCCTGCCGTAATATTAAGGGCTTCAACCATTGACATACCGGAAGAAAGCATTGTGCTGAAAGTTCTTGCGAATCTTGCTGCAGCCGTCTTCTTCGTAAGATTACCGAATGCCGGCATCCTGACCTTAAGTCTTGCAAAGAAATATATACCGGTCTCGGTCTTTGAAAAATACTTAAGTCCTATTACTACTGCGGCTATAACCGCTATAATTATGTACCAGTAACCTCTTATGAAATCGCTGAGGGAAAGAAGTCCCCTCGTAATTCCCGGAAGCTTCGCATCCATATCTGCGAACATGCTGGAGAAACTTGGAATAACGGCAACTACCATTATGACAAGAACTGCTACGGCAACAATACCCAGTATGATAGGATACATCATAGCCTTCTTAAGTGCTGCCTTGGCTCTTCCGTCCTTCTCGAAGTGTTCAGCCATTCTCTCAAGGGCAATTTCAATATTACCTGACTGTTCACCGGCTTCCATCATACTTACGAGAAGTGATGGAAAGCAATCTTCCTTCTTCATTGAGTTAGCAAGGGTATCACCCTTCTGCACTCCGTCCCTGACATTATATATGGACTGCTTAAGTGTCCTGTTCTCTGTCTGGTCGCCAAGCATATCAAGTGCGGTTATAACGCCTACGCCCGCTCTCAGCAAACTGTTAAATTGTCGACAAAAAGCGCTGAGGTCCCTGACCTTGACTTTCTTGCCACTGCCAAACTTAATCTCGGTATTAAGCTTGCTGCCTGCCTTAACGGAAATAACTGTGTTGCCTTCCGATTTCAGTTGTGCTACAGCGGTTATCTGATCTTCTGCATCGAGAGAGCCGCTCTTTTCTTTGCCTTCTTTTGTTATTATTCGATAATTAAAATTTGCCATTCTTTACTCCATCAAACCCAATCCTAAGTATGTATGTATTATACTACATCGACAATTTTTATACAAGATTTTTATTTATCAAATTTTTATGATTTGTTTAGTATATTTTAATTTTTTTCTCCAATGCAACAGGGTCCTGTGCAAAACTCAGTGCGGACTCGGACGTAATATGTCCCATCATACAAAGTTCATATAATGCATCATCCATTGTTATCATGCCTTTTTCCCTGCTGGTCTGTATCATTGAATCAATCTGGAATGTCTTGCTTTCACGGATAAGGTTCTTAATTGCTACTGTCATAAGCATTACTTCAAATGCCGCTACACGGTGACGCTTATCCGTTGTAGGAATAAGCTGCTGTGAAATAACCGCTTCAAGTACCATTGAGAGCTGTATTCTTATCTGCTGCTGCTGATGAGGAGGGAATACGTCAATAATACGGTCAATTGTGCTCGCCGCACCTATTGTATGCAATGTTGAAAGAACAAGATGTCCTGTCTCGGCTGCAGTAATTGCTATCGATATTGTCTCAAGGTCTCGCATCTCACCTACAAGGATGACATCCGGATCTTCACGGAGTGCAGCCCTTAATGCATTGGCATAACTCATTGTATCAAGTCCGACTTCTCTCTGGTTAATCATCGCCTGTTTATGTGTATGCAGGTACTCGATTGGGTCTTCAAGTGTAATAATATGCGCTTTACGATTCTCATTAATCTTATTAATTAATGAAGCAAGTGTAGTAGACTTACCACTTCCGGTAGGTCCCGTAACGAGGATAAGTCCTCTCTTCTTATTATGTAATTCTATAACTGATTTAGGAAGTCCCAGATCTTCAGGTCTTGGAATCTGTGTTCCTACCAGACGGATTGCTGCCGCAAGACTTCCACGCTGTTTAAATGCATTAACCCTGTATCGTCCAAGGCTTGGTATTGAAAATGAAAAATCTGCTTCTCCATATTCTTTAATGATGTTTTTCTGCTTCTCATTAAGAAGCTGGCCTACTATTTCTTCTGTGTCTGTTGGCGTAAGCCTTGGGTAATCCATTCCCATAAGTTCACCATTGACTCTCATCTCAGGTGGAAGTCCTACCGTAATATGTACGTCGGATGCTCCGTTTTCTTTACCGATTTTTAAAAGTTCTTCAATTGTAACCATTTTGTCCAAAACCCCCGTTTTTTAGTTGGTATCGTCTGTTTCGTAGGTAATCTTCATCATCTCGCTAAATGATGTCAATCCCTGTTTTACATAGTTTGAGGCTGACATTCTAAGTGTATTCATGCCCTCCGTTACTGCCTGTGCGGTTATCTCGTCCGCATTGGCTCCCGATGCAATGAGATTCTTGATCTTTCTTGAGATAGGCATTATCTCATATACACCGATTCGTCCATAATATCCTGTATTACCACATGCCTCACATCCGCAAGCCTTATAAAGCTTAAGAGGTTCATTCTGTGGTACCTTAAGAACCCTCTTTTCTTCCTCGTCTGCTTCGTAGGGCTCCTTGCATTCAGGGCAAAGCCTTCTGACAAGTCGCTGGGCGATAATTCCTACAAGGGAATCACCTAAAAGGTATGGTTCAATACCCATATCAATAAGACGGGAGATAGATGCCGCAGTACTGTTAGTATGAAGTGTACTTACAACAAGATGTCCTGTGATGGAAGCTTTAACTGCTATCTCTGCTGTCTCTCCGTCTCGGATCTCACCTATCATAATGATGTCCGGATCCTGTCGGAGAATTGAACGAAGGGCACTGGCAAATGTAAGGTTAGCCTTAACATTAACCTGAACCTGATTTACATTGTCTACATTCGCTTCTACCGGGTCTTCAACAGTGATGATATTAACTTCATCACTTGCGAGTTCGCTTAAAGCCGTATAAAGTGTTGTAGATTTACCACTACCTGTAGGTCCCGTAACAAGGATAATTCCATGTGGGTTTCTAAGGATATTATCAAATTTAACAAGGTCTGTAGGTGAAAGACCGAGGTCTTTCTTATCCCTCTTAAAACCTTCTTTGGAAGCAAGTCGCATAACGACTTTCTCTCCAAATACCGTAGGGAGGTTGCTGACACGGATATCGTATTCCCTTCTGTCCACGGTTATCGTAATTCGGCCGTCCTGCGGCTTTCTCTTTTCAGAAATATCCATTCCTGAAATAACCTTAAGTCTGGCAATAATCGCCGCATAAAGTGCTCTGTCATAAGATATAATCTCACGGAGAACACCATCTATCCTGTATCTGACTCTTACATTGTATTCAAACGGTTCAATATGTATATCGGAAGCTCTCTGGCGCACGCCGCCTTCAATAATATTATTAACAAGCTTAACAACCGGTGAATTATCAACATCTTCCTGTCTCTTATTCTCTTCGGCATTATCTGCGTCATCACCCGAACCCTGTTCTTTCATGAACTGTTCCGCAATGGCATTGGCCTGTGATTTACCATACAGCTTATCTATTGCCGTAGATATATATGCATGTGTGGAAAGATATGGCTGGACCGTCATTCCGGTGATGATACCGATATCATCAATAGCCATAATGTTCATAGGATCTTCCATGGCTACTTTAATTACGTTAGCCTGTCTGTCATCAAGTGCAAAAGGAAGAAGCATATACTTACGGACTACCTTCTCTCCTACCATTCTGGCTATGGAATCATCTATCTCAATCTTTCTTAAATCGACAAAATCAATATTAAGCTGCTGGCACAGTAAATCATTAATGGCATCCTGTGTAACATAGCCAAGCCCTATAATCGCTTCACCAAGTTTAATGCCCTTAGCTTTCTGTTCTTCCAGTGCTATATTAAGTTGTTCTTCAGTAATAAGATTGTTCTCAAGTAATAATTCTCCGAGACGGAGACGCTTTCTGTTATAAGCCATTGCTAAACCTTCCTCTTATAGTTCTATTAATTAAGCGGTACATCCGTATACTCATATCCGGCTCCGATAAAAGTCCTTGCGTCATCTTTTACGGCATCAAAGCTGCTGTTGCAGATATACCTCTGTTCTATATCATTAACTGCCATTGTAAATTCTCCGGTCCGTGTTATCACTGCATCGCAGAATACAAAGCAGAAATATGCATCTATATATTCATACGGATCTTCTCCTCCCGAATAATCAGGAGTCCTAATCTGTCCTTTGACATAAATAAGGACATAATTGCCGTGGCTGCCCATAGTATCCGTTGTGTTATCCGCAAGTTCAACCTTATATATATCAAAATTAACAGCCTCTTCATTACCATCCCTGTAAAGATAATCCTTCTTACCGGTTACGGTATATGCCATATGAAATGTTGTGTCAGCGGTAAGATTGGTAACCACATCCGCCGATTCTTTTGCAAGTGTGCGTATAACATTCATATCCAGATCTTCTGCCTTACCGGCATAACGGTCTGCTGTTGTTATAGTATATGTCATACTCGTCGTTTCAAAATAATATCCAAGTGCGGCAGCCTCGTCTTCATCTGCCAGGCATCTTATCGTTACAGTGTCGCCTATGGCATTACCTTCAGGCTTATCGACTTCATAAGAAAGAGTGCTTATATACTCATCCTTAGAAAGGTTATCAACAGTAACCGTCACAAACGGACTTATACCATCCGTAACTATCTGTAAATCCTTAAAGGCATCAACTGCCGTTCCCTTGTTAAGTCCTGTCACCTTGTACTCCCTGATATTATCATCAATGGTAACCCCTGCCTCTCTGGCAGCCTTGCTGTCATACGAGACGGTAATTGTAATTGCATCTCCATTGGAAAGTCCATCAGTTCTGTCGGCTTCATACGTTATGCTGTCGGCAAATTTCTCATACAGTGCCTTAGTTCTTTCATCGGCATCGCTGCCGCATAATGCCTCTACAAGGCTCACTTTGTCGTAAGACAGCAAAATCCTGCCTCTGCCATCTATTCCCTGAGTATCAATAAGGACATATCTGGCAGGATTAAATCCGTTATCAGATACTTTTCTGAATCTGATAACCAAAACTACTAACAGAATCACCACAGGCAGAATAATTTTCAATATTGTGCTTAATGTTCTCTTATTATTCATAGTACCTGCTTTCTGTTATCATAATATTTATGTGCATATTTTATCACTTATTATTGGTAAAATCAACCGCGGCGCAGATAATTTTCCATATTTTTTATAGCAGATTTCTCAAGTCTGCTGACCTGTGCCTGTGAAATCCGCACCATTTTTGACACCTCCATCTGGGTTTTGCCATCAAAATATCTAAGTTTTATTATTTCTTTTTCCCTGTCCGGAAGTCTTTTTATGGCATCCTTAAGTGCCATCTCATTCACCCAGTTTTCTTCGGTATTTTTTTTATCACCAATCTGGTCCATTACATACAGCATATCTCCTCCGTCCGTATATATGGGTTCATATAACGATACAGGAGTCTGGATTGCATCAAGTGCCATTACAAGTTCTTCTTTGCTTACACCTATTTCCGTGGCAAGTTCATTAACCGTGGGTTCATCCTTCCCTGTTTTCATAATTCTTTCTTTGGCATATATTGCCCTGAATGCCACATCTTTAAGCGACCTCGACACCCGTATCTGGCTGTTATCCCTCAAAAAACGTCTTATCTCCCCAATTATCATGGGCACAGCGTAAGTCGAAAACTTTACGTTCAGGCTCATATCAAAATTGTCGATTGCTTTTATAAGTCCTATGCATCCTATCTGGAACAGATCATCCATATTTTCGCCGTTGCCGGAAAATCTTTTTACAACGCTTAAAACAAGTCTTAAGTTGCATTTTATATATCTTTCCCTCGCTGCTTTATCTCCGTTTTTTACTTTAATAATGAGTTCTTCTTTTTCCTTGGTAGATAAGAGTGGTAATTTTGATGTGTTCACTCCACATATTTCAACTTTGTACATTGTCATATTCTCACCTGCCTAGCTAAATATAAGAATATGATTAACAGTTTTAACAGTGGTTATTCATTCTTTATCATTTCTTTTTTCAGACGTTTTATTATCTTTTTTTCAAGTCTTGATATGTAGGACTGGGATATTCCAAGCATATCCGCCACTTCTTTTTGTGTAAGTTCTTTCCCGTCAGGGGAGTTAAGACCAAATCTCAGGTCTATAATGGTTCTTTCCCTTTCGCTCAACTTATTCACTGCCTTTAAAAGCAGTTTTTTCTCAGCTTCGTCTTCAAGATTTCTATAAATTATGTCTTCGTCCGTTCCCAGAATATCCGACAAAAGAAGCTCGTTGCCATCCCAGTCCACATTCAGCGGTTCGTCAATGGATACTTCCATTCTTGTCTTATGATTTCGTCTCAGGTACATGAGAATCTCATTTTCTATACATCTTGACGCATAGGTCGCCAGTTTAATTTTTTTATTAATATCAAAGGAATTGATGGCTTTTATAAGTCCTATCGTTCCTATGGAAATCAAATCTTCCACTCCAACACCTGTGTTATCGAATTTTTTTGCTATGTAGACCACAAGGCGCAAATTATGTTCAATCAGCATCGTTTTTGCTTTAGTATCATACTCCGTCCCCAGATCTGCTATTACTTCTGCTTCTTCGGCTGGTTCTAACGGTGCCGGCAGAACATCTGCCCCGCCTATGTAATGAATATCTCCTTTTCTGTCCAACAGAAAATTTTTGAAACTCGGAACCATCCGAAACTGAAACCTTTTAGGCATCATTACTTTTAAATACATTGTTGTCCTCCTTATTTGACTTGTGTAACATTTCCGGATGAAGAATAATGTTATATTCTTCTTTTCCGGAAAGTCTGCCTGAATACAGGGCAAACCATGGCTTATCTATATGGAACTCCCCTCCCGATGTGTGTATGGTTAGTCCTGTAAACTGTACAACAGGTATAAGTCCCGATTCATTTCCCACTGAGGCAAACGGTATCAGATGATATCCCATACCTATACCGTCTTCCATTATTTTCCGTGCGGCTTCTGATTCTATCAGATTAACCGGAACATTGAATATCGGATCATACAGAGAGTTTCCCGTATCAAGGAGTGCCATGAGCTTTATCTTTTTGTCTTTGTTTTCAAGAATTGCTACTGTTCTGGTCTCCTTAAGATATAATCTTTTGGATATACTTTTTATCATGCTTTGCAATAACGGCGCAAACATTACTCCGCCTGCCCCTACTAACACCCACGATACTCCTTGTCCCCGCAGAGCAAATCCTGCGAAGGTATAATAATAAATAACATGCAGAATTCCTCCAAGTGTTATGGCAAACAGATATATTAGTCCTGCCCCTCCTATTATCTGCCTTATCTTCTTTTTCCCCGTCAGTATGAAACTCATAAGCAGTACAATTACCGCGTAGGTCATTATCTTCCATACGGCACCGTTTAGTCGAAAGGCTATTATCAAAGTGGCATATAATGCACCAACAGCTGCAGCTCCTATTCTTCTAATATATACATGTTGCGTAATTTTTAGAATTTTGGTTACTGCCCACATGATTATGTAATCCATATAGAAATTTACCAGAAAAAACATATCCAGGTATATTTCATACTCCATAATCTTCCTCCTGTTGTAACACGAGTTAATTATAGGCAATTCCTTCTACGAATTATGTCGAAATGACTACAGAGTAAAATTTTTTTGTGCGACAGGATGTTACAGGATTCTTTACGATGTTACAGGGAGACCGGGCGCGGGGTGTGCGGGGATTCAGGCCCCGGCGTGGGGTGGGAATTATTTGGGGTAAGATGGGAAATTTTCTACCTTTTTGCCGTTTTTTCGCCGTTTGGGTAGAGATTTGCATTAGTTCTCGTCTTTGCATGATTCTCTATTTTCAAAAACTTATCGTCCTTTATAGTAATGATTAAATAGAATCTTCTCTGTTCTGATTCTCAATATCACACCCACACAGCAAATTCGCATCCCCGTCAAAATAATTCATATAGTCATATAGAATTTCCATTGTTGGAAATTTCCCAATAGCCCAAACAATAGTTTGAGCCAGCGAGATTTTCCCACTGGCTCAAATTATGTTCATAAATCCTTATTCCAACATACGCAAGTTTACGACTATAATCAAACAAGTATGATTCTCCGATTTTACCTACACCATAATATGGAAGAATTCTATTTAAATCTGATGCCCTTTGCCTATCAGTTTCAAGTCTTTACGCTTCTTCCTTAGTTTTACAGTTTTTCAGCTTTTTCCTGCATTGTAAATGGTTCCTGAAATCATTGTCTGCCTACTATCCCTTGAAATCAATCGTTCTTCCAAGATACTTTTCAGCATCCGTCTTTACAGTATCTGCCATCTGTAAATAGTTATAGTCATCTATCTTTTTTTTCAATTCCTCAATAGAATTTGCTGTAATTACTACTTCCTGTGAGTCCTTATTCTTAAGCCTTTTCTCTTCGAGCTGTTCTTCCCGTTCCTTTTTCTCAGCTTTTTTCCGAGCCGCTTTCTTTTCTTCTTTTCTCTCGGCTCTTTGTTTTTCCAATCTATCCGCTTGAGCTTTAAAAGACTTGTCCATAACTGCAAAGAATGAAGATGCACCGTTATCGTTTACCTGCATACCAAATCCTTTGATATTTGCAGAATTACCCAATGACTGCTTTAACTCCGGCAATTTATTCTGTGCAGAAGCAATCACGCTTTCGTACTGTTTACGATCTGTCTCTTATACACATCTCCGAGCCCACGAGACAAGAGGCAATC
>ENA-UAZD01000721-UAZD01000721.1-human-gut-metagenome-genome-assembly--contig:-NODE-721-length-10521-cov-5.768966_pt1 | contig 10521 bp, 10 predicted proteins | sample MGYA00244112_ERZ654658 | MGnify/ENA primary metagenome ERZ654658 (study PRJEB26926, sample SAMN06164608) | human gut metagenome | biome: ENVO:00009003; feature: ENVO:2100002; material: ENVO:00002003... | reverse complement strand
ACTATGCTCAATACACATATTATAATAATTATATTTTTCTTTTTTCTGCCCATTTAACCCTCCATAATATTTCATCTTTTGTTCTTTACTTCTCAAGCTCACCTGTTTTCATGTCTTACATGCTATTTATGCCCTGCTTACTTCTCAAACATGCTCACTTCTTCGCTCACGCCGACATTAAGAAATCCGTCGTAACCGCGTTCTTCAAGTTTGTTAAGGAACTTGCCGAGCTTTTTAGGCTTGATGTATAATGACGCGATTTTCCCCTGTGCTCTTAAAGCATCAGCCGCCTTGACAGCATCTTTTAACTGTCCGTCCTCATATACAACCGCAATCTTGTCGGCTCTCTGTTCAATACTGATTCCGTTATTCATAAGAATTCCGAATATTCTCTCAAAACCGATTGAGAAACCTACAGCAGGAATATCTTCATTGAGGAATTTGCCGATAAGGTGGTCGTATCTTCCGCCGCCTGCAACAGCTCCCTTGAAATCAATACTTTCAACTTCAAATACAGTTCCTGTATAATATCCCTGTCCTCTTACAAGCGACAAATCAAATACAAGTTCAAACGCATTGCCTGTAAGTTCATTTACAGTATCAATGATATGTTCAAGGCTTTCTGCCGGAGTTTTGTCCTCAAGACGTGATTTTAAGCTTTCAAGAGTAAAATCACCCTCTGATAAGAACTTTTCAAAGTTATCGACAGCATCCTTTGCAAATCCCTTTTCTGTAAGTTCTTCAACAACTCCCGTAAGACCGATTTTGTCCATTTTATCAAATGTGATACATACACTGTCCAAATCATTTTCCGCAAATCCAAATGACTGAAGAACAGCACGTAAAAGTCTTCTGTCATTTAACTTAACCTTATAATTTTTAAGACCGATTGCATCAAGAGCCTTTGTTGTTGTAAGAATAAGTTCAATCTCCGAATCCGTAGACTCTGAACCGATAATATCAATATCGCATTGGATAAACTCACGAAGTCTTCCCTTCTGAGGTCTCTCGGCTCTGTATACACGGTCAATCTGTATACACTTCATTGGAAGTGTAAGCTTATCTTTGTTGTTGGCATAATAACGGCTCAACGGAAGTGTAAGGTCATACCTTAAGCCCATATCCGCAAGTTCATTTTCATTTGCAGCAGTAACTCCTGAAGCAAGTGCTTTGTCAAGCTTATCTCCTCGCTTCATAATCTTAAATATAAGATTAAGATTCTCACCGCCGTCGCTCTTATCAAGATTTTCAATATCTTCTATTGCAGGTGTAATGATATGTTCAAAACCATTTTCCTTATATACACTGAGAATTCTTTCCTGAAGATAATCACGAATCTCCACTTCGTTAGGAAGATAATCGTTAGTTCCCTTTACTGATGTAATTTTCATTTTCAAACTTTCCTTTTACTTAATAATATTACTTAATAATAATTTAAATATTGCGGCATTTACTGCCAAAAAACGGTGTTACGATAACACAGCCTCTTATTTATACAATATGAGAAGCACACACATATGGGCATGCTTCTCATAATATCTTAAACGTCTGCTTCGTCTATAGCTTTTCCTATATCGTGACGCATATATTTGTTTGCAAAATCAACCCATTCCGTAGCACGGTACGCATTTGCACGGGCTTCTTTTAAATCCTTGCCCAATGCGGTAACACCGAGTACACGTCCGCCATTAGTTACAACTTTGCCCTCTTCATTAAACTTTGTTCCTGCATGGAAAAGGAAATATCCTTCATCATCATGGAATTTATCCATACCTGTAATCTCAAATCCTTTTTCATAAGAAAGAGGGTATCCGTCAGAAGCAAGAACAACACATACGCATGCATTGTCTTCAAACTGAAGGTCAATCTTATCAAGTGTTCCGTCGATGCAGGCCTCAAATACATCAATTATATCATTCTTCATTCTCGGAAGAACAACCTGTGCTTCAGGGTCACCGAAACGTGCATTGTACTCAAGGACTCTTGGTCCCTTAGGTGTGAGCATAAGTCCGAAGAAAATAACACCTTTGAATGGTCTTCCTTCTGCTTTCATGGCATCAACCGTAGGCTGGTATACATATTTCTGACAGAAATCATCAACTTCCTTCGTATAGAAAGGACTCGGTGAAAAGTTACCCATACCGCCTGTGTTAAGCCCCTGATCACCATCTTTTGCTCTCTTGTGATCCTGTGCAGATGACATAATCCTGATTGTGTTACCGTCAACAAATGATAATACAGATACCTCACGTCCTGTCATAAACTCTTCTATAACAATTGTATTTCCAGCAGATCCGAATTTCTTATCAAGCATAAGCTCATCAACTCCAGCAAGTGCTTCTTCCTTTGTAGGGCAGATAAGAACACCCTTACCAAGTGCAAGTCCGTCTGCTTTTAATACGATAGGATACTCTGCATTTTCAAGATATGCTTTTGCATCATCGGCAGATGTGAATGTCTCATATGCTGCGGTAGGAATGTTATATTTTTTCATCAAATCTTTTGAAAATGCTTTTGAGCCTTCAAGGATAGCCGCATTCTTTCTCGGTCCGAATACTCTTAATCCTTCTGCCTCAAACACATCAACAATACCGCCGACAAGCGGGTCATCCATACCAATTACTGTTAAATCAATATTTTTTTCTTTAGCAAATGCAACAAGCTTATCGAATTCCATCGCCTTGATGTCAACACATTCAGCGATCTGCGAAATTCCTGCATTACCCGGAGCACAATATATCTTATCAACCTTAGGACTCTGTGAAATCTTCCAGCAGATAGCATGTTCACGTCCGCCGCTTCCAACTACAAGTACTTTCATATCTAATTCCTTTCTTTATTGGCAATCATATTAATGGCAGCCGGAAGAAGCTTCCACTCAGCTTCTTCCATAACTCTTTTCTGAAGAATCTCAGGCGTATCGCCCTCTTTAACTTCAACTGCTTTCTGAAATATAATCTCGCCCGTATCCATTCCCTCATCAACATAGTGAACAGTAGCACCTGTCACCTTTACGCCTTTTGCAAGTGCAGCCTCATGAACATGAAGTCCATAAAAACCAACTCCGCAAAATGATGGTATGAGTGATGGATGTATATTAATAATTCTGTGTGAATACTGATGTACCATTTCTTCAGGAATCTTAACAAGAAATCCTGCAAGAACAACAAGGTCAACATTAAGTGAATTAACCTTCTCAAGAAGAGCCTTGTTAAACTCGTCTCTTGTCTCGTATGACTTAGGAGAAACACATATTGCTTCTATTCCATTATCTTTTGCTCTTGTAAGTGCGTAAGCATCTGCATTATTGCTTATTACAGCAGCAATCTCCGTATTGGTAATTGTCTTATCCTTAATACCATCAATAATTGCCTGGAGATTAGTTCCGCCTCCGGATACCATCACCGCAATTCTTAGCATACTGTAACTCCCTTCTCGCCAGCCTTTACTTCACCGATTACATAACCTGTCTCACCGGCTGCTTTTACTGCTGCAAGAACCTTATCAACATCTGCACTGTCAACTGCAAGTACCATACCGATACCCATGTTGAATGTGTTATACATCATCTTTTCTTCAATCTCACCATCATTCTGAAGCATCTTGAAGATTGGTGGTACTTCATAGCTGTCTTTCTTAATTACAGCATGTGCACCTTCTGGTAACATTCTAGGAACATTTTCATAGAAACCGCCGCCTGTGATATGGCTGCATCCCTTGATACGAACACCTGCATTCTTGATTTCCTTTAATGTCTTAACATAAATCTTTGTCGGAGCAAGTAATGCTTCACCGAGAGTCTTTCCAAGTGAATCATAATATGTATTAAGTGATTCTTCTGTTATAGTAAATACACTTCTTACAAGTGAAAATCCATTACTGTGGACACCGCTTGACGCAATACCGATAAGAGTGTCTCCTGCTTTGATATCTTTGCCTGTGATAAGATCTTTCTCATCAACAACGCCTACTGCAAAACCGGCAAGGTCATATTCCTCAACAGGATAAAAACCAGGCATCTCTGCTGTCTCGCCACCGATTAACGCACATTCAGACTGAATACATCCGTCAGCAACACCCTTAACAATCTGAGCAATTTTCTCAGGCTCATTCTTGCCACAGGCAATATAGTCAAGGAAGAATAAAGGTTCGCCACCGGCACATGCAATATCATTTACACACATGGCAACACAGTCTATACCTACTGTATCATGCTTGTCCATTGTAAATGCAATCTTTAACTTTGTACCAACACCATCAGTACCTGAAACAAGTGTAGGCTTTTCCATGCCTTTAAACTTTTCCATAGAAAACGCACCTGAAAATCCACCAAGATTTGTAAGTACCTCAGGTCTCATTGTCTTTGCAACATGTTCCTTCATTAACTCTACCGATTTGTAACCTGCCTCAATATCAACACCAGCTTTTTTGTAATCCATTTTTTCCTCCATATTATGCATTTCATGCAAAAATTTATTTTATTTTTAATTAAAATTAATTAACACATAAAGAAATTAATAATTCTTATATCCTACTTCCTGAAGACGGGCGTCCTTCTTCTGTACGCTCTCTTTTAAGCCCTTGCTGTAATCCTTTAACTTAACAAGGAGTTCCGGGTCTGATGTTGCAAGAATCTTTGCTGCTAAAAGTCCTGCATTGGCACCACCGTTAATTGCAACTGTTGCAACAGGAATACCTGATGGCATCTGTACTATTGAATAAAGTGAATCCCTGCCTCCGAGAGATGTTGTATGCATCGGGATACCGATAACCGGCATAGGGAATATTGCTGCACACATACCCGGAAGATGTGCTGCCATACCTGCACCTGCAATAATAACCTTAAATCCCTTTTCCTCTGCTGTCTTTGCATACTCAAAGAACACATCCGGTTCTCTGTGTGCAGAGATAATAGTCATCTCATAAGAAATACCCAACTGTTCAAGGATGTCTGCTGCTTTTGCCATAACAGGCATATCAGAGTCACTTCCCATAACAATACCAACTTTAGCCATAATTTCCTCCATTCCTGTTTTGATTCAATGCCGCCTTAATGGTGCAAAGAAAAAAAGCTAAAAATTCTTCTTCCTATTTTACTTTATCTTGTTAAACTCGTCAACCTCAAGCCGCTTTTTTTCTTTTTTGCTTTCTATTACATGTTTTATTGCAAGATATGGATGGTAAAAAATCATTCTCGGACCGGAAAAACGCATAACTTCACGTATTTTTTCTCTCATTTCCGGCTTGTAACAATGAACTTTACAGTTAGAACAAAATGTCTTTGTCTCCATAAACGGGCATTTGTCACTTCTTAACTTTGCATAATCGTCAAGCTTTTTACACTCATCACAAAGCACGCATTTTGTTTTATGTTTCTTTTTACAGTACAAACCAATCATAAGGGAGACAACCTCTTTTTCCTGCTCCCTTTTTGACTGTATTTTTTCTGCTGACATTTTACTTTCTTTATCTTTCATCAGCTCATCCTTCCGTTTTCCACGCTGTATACACGGTCAGCCATACGCATGCTTGATTTTCTGTGCGATACAAGCACAATTGTCTTTCCGTTTCTCTCTTCATGAAGAGATTTAAGAATTACAGCTTCATTAAGGCTGTCAAGATTACTTGTCGGTTCATCAAGAAGCATCATATCCGCATTATGTAAAAATGCTCTTGCAAGCCCGATTCGCTGTTTTTCGCCACCTGAAAGCGTTCCGCCAAGTTCTCCTACAGGTGTGTCATATCCTTTTGGAAGTCCCATTATAAAATCATGCACAGACGCTTTTTTACATGCCTCATAAACTTCCACATCTGTTGCATCAAGTTTTGCTATTTTAATATTATTTTTAATGCTGTCCGCAAAAAGATGTGTCTCCTGTGTAACAAAGCTCTCCATATCTCGAAGATTTGAAGTATTTACATCATTAATATTTTTCCCGGAAATATTAATGCTTCCGTTATCCACATTCCAGAAACGCATAAAAAGCTTCAAAAATGTCGATTTTCCGCTTCCGCTTCGTCCTGCAATTCCTATAACAGAATTTTTCGGTATATCAACTGACACATTATCAAGAATTGTTTCATCTCCATATGCAAATGTAACATTTTCTGATGATGCCCCATTGAATTCTATATTCTGCTTTCCGCTGACCTCTTCTACAACCGGCTTCTCCTCAAGAATATCAAGGACTCTGTTTCCTGCTGCAAATGTGTTCTGTAATGTGCTTCCAAGTGCCGCAAGTGCAACAACAGGCCCAAAAGAACTCATAAGTGCAATAACAGGAATCAGCACACCATCAAATCCAACCGCTCCGTTTACAAATAACATTCCGCTTGCAAAAAGCATTAATACGTCAAAAAACAAAATCACTGTATTAGTAACCGCCGTATTCCTTCCCGAAAAACATTTCATCTTTGCTTCATTTTCGCTGAGTTCTTCCATTTTTTCATTCATCTGTGCAAGACGTTTTCTGCCTGTTCCAAACTGCTGTATCTGCGGCAGTCCTCTGAGACTGTCAAGCACAAATGCTGATAATTCACCTGATTTTGTACGAAAAACCAGTCCCATGTCACCGCTTAACTTTGAAACTGCAAGTGGAATTATAACACCTACTGTAATATAAGCTGCAAGTGCAATAACACCGAGCAGAGGATTATAGCTTCCGATAAAAATACACATTATCACCGTAAAAAGTGCTGCTATCGCAACAGGTGAAATCGTATGTGCATAGAATACTTCAAGAAGTTCTATATCAGATGTAATTACAGAAATCAAATCACCTTTGTCTCGTCCTTCAAGCTTCGCCGGACAGAGCTTTCTCAATGCTCCAAATACCTTATCTCTTATTAATGCAAGAAGCTTAAATGCAATAAAATGATTGCATGACTGTTCCGCATATCTTAACACAGCTCTGAGTACCGCCATTCCTGCCATTGCTGCAAATATAACAGCCAGATGCGGACTATTTTTTCCTAAGACACTTAATATTGCAAATCCGCCCGAAATCGTTATAAATGATGCACAAAGATGTCCCATAAGTCCCATCAGAATTGCAAGAATCATATATCCTGTCATCGGTTTAACAAGTCCGATAAGACTTGTCATGACTTTAAATCCGCTTCTTTTTTTATATGTATTCATGCTGTCTCCTTTCCAAAACTTTCAAGTTCCTGCTGTGCATTCCAGAGTTTCTCATAAACTCCGTGTCTGTCAAGGAGTTCTTCATGTGTTCCGCACTCTGCCACATTGCCGCTTTCAAGAACATAAATATTATCTGCTCCTGTTACGTTGGCAAGTCTGTGTGAAATAAGAATTACTGTCTTTGTCTTTGCAAGTTCGTATATTCTTTCCATTATTTCATTTTCACTTTCAACATCAATATTAGACGTTGCCTCATCAAAAATGTATACAGGACTGTCATGCAGCAATGCTCTTGCAAGTGCAAGTCTCTGACACTGCCCGCCGGAAAAATTAGATGCTTTTTCAAGAAGCTTAGTATCAAGTCCATCCTCGCCTTTAAGGAAATCTGCAAGATTAACTTCTTTAAGCACTTCCCATAGTTTGTCATCTTTGGCATCCGGACTTCCCATAAGAAGATTCTGCCTTACTGTTCCTTTGAAAAGATAGCTGTTATGCCCTACATATGTAATATGCTTCATAAGGCTTGCTTCGCTTATCTGCGAGAGTGAATTGCCGCCTATTGTCACATTTCCCGTATAATTTTTCATATGTCCCATAATAATTCCCGCAGTTGTTGACTTTCCGCAGCCGCTCTCACCGACAATAGCTGTAAAGCTGCCACTTTTAAATACCATGTCAATTCCATGCAATATTTCCCTGTCATCATCATATGAAAATGCGAGATTTTTGCACACTATATCTCCATCCTTCGGACACTCTTTTCCATTTTCATTATTATCTTCCGGCAAATCAAGAAGTTTAAATATCTTATCGCTTGATGCCATACCATTCATTGCAATATGAAAGAAGCTTCCGAGCTGTCTCATCGGTATGAAAAAGTCAGCCGAAAGAAATATTATAAGAATCGCTCCGGCAAGACCTATATGCCCTGCCTTAAACTGAGTAACAGACATTACAATTCCAAGTGCCGCACCGCCATATGCGATTAAATCCATTATCGTAATCGAATTAAGCTGCATTGTGAGCACTTTCATAGTAATTTTACGGAATTCTTCAGATGCCTCATTCATCTGTTTGTGTTTGAATTCATCTGCCTGATAGATTTTTAATGTTGTAAGTCCCTGAAGATTTTCAAGGAAAGTATCGCCGAGTGCCGTATATCTGCCCCAGTATTTACTGAGAAGTTTTTTTGCCCATGTCTGCACAGCCGCTATCGCAACAGGTATAAGCGGAACGCATATAAGAAGCACAACCGCAGACGGAACATTTATAAAACATAAAATCACAAATAAAGTAAGCGGTGCAATCATTGCATAGAAAAACTGCGGCAGATACGCACCAAAATATGTCTCAAGCTGGTCAACACCCTCTACCGCAACCTGTACAACTTCTGATGTCTGAACCTTTTCCTGATAAGAAGTTCCAAGCTTTAATAACTTTTCATATATCTTTTCACGCAGTGTTTTCTTTACTGCCTTTGATGAAAGATAACTCATCTTGGACATCCCGACCGAACACAGAAATCTTATGACAACCGCTGCCGCCGCTATTATTATAGTTGTATAGATTCTTGTCCTTGTGACATTTTTTTCTGCCATAGATGCAAGAAGCACGGATATTGCCGCCATCATGACAACATTGGCAGCAAGCGAGCACCACTGTATCGCAACATTGAGTGCTATATACTTTTTACTTTCTTTGACTGTACCAATCAGCCTTTTATTAATCATCATAAATGTAAGTTTCCTTTCTTCTTTTGCAGCGAACTTTTGTTAGTTTACACTAATAAATATATCATATAACTTACATCTGTTCAAATTAATATTTTATAAAAATGGGTGGGAATTTTAGGGAAAAACTAACGGGATATTCATAATCGTGAATATCCCGCACATCTTATTATATCGTTTTACAATATCTTTAAATATTTAGTTTTAAATTAATTTACAAACGGAGTAAACTGAAGTTTTTCGTATGTATATTTTCCCCTGATTTCTTTTGCCTGCTCTTCACTTATAGGCTTTTCTGTTTTTAAAGCAACATCAGTAGCATAATAATACTTCTGTCCTGGCACCTTGTCATCTGTATACACAGTTTCTTTCATATCCAGCTTTGCATTGGAATACTTAAAATATGTCCAATTGGAATATGCGGCACCGCTTGAACCTTCATTAGCGATTGTTCCGTCTGTACACAGATAATATGTATTGCGTTCCCAGCCTGCAACTGCATGAACATCCGTGCCATCCTGAATTGTAAATATATCATAGATTATTGTCGTCCCGTCTTTATTCACTGTTCCACCAAAAATCAACTCATCTATGCCATCATTATCAAGGTCTTTTTTGATATATCCAAGTGTCTCATATCCTGACTGCTTATAAAAGAACACCGGTGATATATCAACTTTATCCTGACTTGAATAACCGTTTTTTAGTATATTGGCAGCTTTTTTTATCAATTCATCATATGGTGAATAATCAACCGACGGCTTTGTCTCTCCGGTAGTCTTTTCTTCTGCCTTTGCTGTTTCAGCAGCCGCCTGTGTCGTTTCCTGTGCTATCTGTGAATTATTTTGTTCACTGTTACTTTTATTTTTTGCATTACCACATCCTGCAACAGTCATAACAAGAGCCAATATCAATGCGGAACTGATTAACTTTCTTTTAATCATATGTATCTCCTTTCAAATCATTATGTATAATTCCACAAAAAATCTCACAAAATTGTATATCTTCTAGAAATCCCCATTGTGAAATTCCAAAAAATAAGCGTCAAATCCGGGAATATCATTAATATCTGTTCCCTTGTATATACCAAACATTATCGCCGAATCACCGTTTAACATTTTTGTAAAGTCGCCTGTAAACATAATCTTTTTTCCCGAATAATATTCGGTTGCATAATTGTAACGGTCACCGCCAATCGTAACCTGCTTATCAATATTTTTTATAAGCAGGGCATATGAATAATCGTAAGACGGCGACTTGCGTAGCATACCTGATAATTCTTTCTATTATTCCCTTCCTGAATAGTAACCTGTACCGGGCTGCCGTCTTCTTTAATAATTGATGTCATAGTTTTCATAGAAACCTCCTAAAGACAGCAGGCATAGTTTCTTTTGACATGTGGTTTGTCTTCCACTTTGCTTATAAATCCAAAGTGCTTCTATATATTTCTAAGGTATCGGTACTTATTCCAGACCATACATTATTATTAATAACAACCCTGTTCAATTTGGATAATTTGATTTTTGTTGCCTCTGGAATCGCCATAATTCCCATATCTTTTTCGATAAGTTGATCAATAAGAAGTTTTTCTTCATCAGTTACTGTCTCTTATACACATCTCCGAGCCCACGAGACAAGAGGCAATCTCGT
>ENA-UAZD01000718-UAZD01000718.1-human-gut-metagenome-genome-assembly--contig:-NODE-718-length-10532-cov-6.890045_pt1 | contig 10532 bp, 10 predicted proteins | sample MGYA00244112_ERZ654658 | MGnify/ENA primary metagenome ERZ654658 (study PRJEB26926, sample SAMN06164608) | human gut metagenome | biome: ENVO:00009003; feature: ENVO:2100002; material: ENVO:00002003... | reverse complement strand
AGGGAAAGAGCTTGCTCTTAACCTTCAAACAAACAATTCAAAACAGCTTCTAAGATTTTTCTTTAGGACGTAAGTTTGATAAGAAACAGAAAAATGTTCATGAAGTTTCTTTTGATCCCTTTCAAATGTCGTTTCTGTTAAGCATATTTGCCGAGGTGAACAATCTTGGTAATGAACCAAAAACATGGACATGATGTACAAGAATGAAGAAGAACAGAGGGGAAGATGTCTGGAGTGCGGAGATATTCTTCCTTACGGACGGAGCGACATGAAATTCTGCTGCGTCAGTTGCAAAAGCCGCTATCATTATCTCAACGGAGGGCACCTGAAAGGCCTTCGTCTTAGAACCATCGGGGCTCTGGACAGAAACCACGAGATTCTGGAGTCGTTGCTTGCGAGAAATGTCACATCAATAAACATTTCTGACCTTGCGCAGATGGGCTACAGGTTTGACTGTATCACATCCTACCGCAAGGTCAGGAATCATGCTGAATATCGATGCTTCGATCTCAAGTATTTCATGACGGAGAGCCGGATTTACGGACTCTCCAGAGTTGAGGTGATGCCTCTGGTAAAGAAACGTTAAGCCTCCTCGGCGCATTCCTCATCCTTGCCTGGATCCTTGAACAGGAACACGAACAAGATGCCGACGAGGAGGGCGTAACCTGCGAAGATGTACCAAGCGGTAGCCCAGTCAGGCTGGGCGGCGTTGTAAACGTAGTGGTTCACGACCTTGCCGGCGGCCCAGGTTCCGATGGAGGCTCCCAGACCGTTGGTCATCAGCATGAAAAGGCCCTGAGCGCTGGAACGAATGTCCTTTGTGGTCTTGCGGTTGACGTAAAGTGAGCCGGAGATGTTGAAGAAGTCGAACGCCACACCGTACACGAGGCAGGAGAGGATGAACAGCCATACCCCGGAGCCGGGGTTGCCGATCCCGAAGAATCCGAATCTGAGAACCCAGGCGAACATGGCGATGAGCATGACCTTCTTGATTCCGAACTTCTTCATAAAGAATGGGATAAGAAGAATGCACAGGGTTTCGGACATCTGGCTGAGCGAGATCAGGGCATTGGCGTTGCGCGCGCCCCATGCGTCGGCATATTCAGGACTCCCGGCAAAGGATGAGATGAATGAGTTGGCGTAGCCGTTGGTGATCTGGAGCGATGCGCCAAGAAGCATCGAGAATATGAAGAACACGGCCATCTGCCTGTCCTTGAACAAGGAGAACGCCTTGAGGCCGGTGGCTTCCATAAAGCTGCTGCCGCTGGCCTTCTTGACAGGCACGTTCGGGAGACTCAGCGCATAGAACCCGAGAATCAGGCTGAGGACTCCGGAGGTAAAGAACTGGAAGTAGCTGTGCTGGTACTGGATTCCGGACGGATCCTTCATAAAGTTCACCAGCAGCATCGTGCAGATGAAGCCGACCGTTCCGAACACACGGATCGGCGGGAACGCCTTGACAGTGTCCATGCCCGCTCCCTCAAGGCCGGCGTAGGCCACGGAGTTGGTCAGGGCGATTGTCGGCATATAGAACGCCACGCTGATCGTGTAGAGGATGTAGAAGATGCTGAAATTGAAGTCTGGACCGACCAGATACGCTCCTTCGGTCAGGTTGACGTTGCCCATCGCGTACAGTCCTGTGCCGAGCATCGACACTCCTGCGATGAGTTGGCATAGAGACAGTGTCTTCTGTGCGGGGATCCATCTGTCGGCCACGATGCCGACGAGGGCTGGCATAAATATGGAGACGAATCCCTGTGTGGCGAAGAAAAGCCAGATCTGGGGACCGAGTCCGGCCTTGCCGAGAAAACTACCCATAGATGTCAGGTACGCTCCCCAGATGGCGTACTGGAGGAAGTTCATAATGATCAGCCTGAGGCTGATGTGCTTGTTGCTCATAACGTTATTGTGTTTTTTGTTATTATGCGTATGGTCAAAACAAACAAATGTACGAGTTTTCGGCTAAAAATCACTATCTTTGAGGGTTAAATTTTGGAAGAATGGTTTTCAGAGAGATAGCGAAGGATCCCCGCTCAAGGGCAAGGACAGGCGTTTTCACCACCGATCACGGTGAGGTGAGGACTCCGATATTCATGCCTGTCGGGACGGTAGGCTCCGTCAAAGGGGTCTATCACAGGGACTTGAAGGAGGATGTGAAGGCCGAGATCATCCTTGGCAACACCTATCATCTCTATCTGAGGCCGGGTCTCGACACCTTGAAAAAGGTCGGCGGACTGCACAAGTTCGAGAATTGGGACAGACCTATCCTGACGGACAGCGGCGGATTCCAGGTGTTCTCTCTGACCAAAATCAGAAAGATCACAGAGGAAGGTTGCCGTTTCCAGTCACACATAGATGGTTCAAGGCACACTTTTACCCCGGAGAACAACGTTGACACCCAAAGGGTTATCGGCGCGGACATAATGATGGCGCTTGACGAGTGCTGTCCCGGTGACGCAGACGAGAGGTACGCTGCCAAGTCCCTGAAACTGACTCAGGGATGGCTTGAGCGTTATTTTAAGCACTTTTGCGAGACCGAGCCTCTGTACGGGTACAACCAGGTTATGTTCCCGATCATCCAGGGCTGTGTCTATCCGGAGCTCCGCAAACGGGCGGTTGACCACGCTGTCAGCCTCGTCGGAGACAGTGAGGCTGTCGGCGGTTTCGCGATCGGCGGACTTGCGGTTGGGGAGCCTACCGAGAAGATGTACGAGATGCTGGAACTCGTCTGCCCGCTCCTGCCGGACAACAGGCCACGCTACCTGATGGGAGTCGGCACGCCTGCCAACATCCTTGAGGGAATCGCGAGGGGAGTGGATATGTTCGACTGCGTGATGCCTACCCGCAACGGCCGCAACGGAATGCTCTTCACGTGGAACGGCATAATGAATATGCGTAATTCCAAGTGGGCGGAGGATTTCTCGCCGATCGATCCGGACGGAGCGTCGTTCGTCGACCGGACATATTCAAGAGCATACCTGCATCATCTTTTCATCGCGAAGGAGATGTTCGCCGCGATGATAGCGAGCGAGCACAATCTTGCCTTCTACCTCGACCTTGTCAGAGAGGCGCGTCTGCACATCGAGGCGGGGGATTTCGCCTCTTGGAAGGAAACGACCGTAAAAAGAATAAGTTCAAGACTTTAGGAATATGAACGTGGGACTGAAGAAGATCGACAGGTACATCATAAAGAAGTTCATAATGACCTTCTTTATAGCCCTTCTTCTCATCATCGGAATCGTCATAATCTTCGACATCAGCGAGAAGATCAACCATTTCGTCGAGAACAAGGCTCCTCTTCACGCCATCGTCTTCGACTATTATGTGAACTTCGTCCCGTATTTTGTGAATATGTTCAGCCCGCTGTTCGTGTTCATCACGGTCATATTCTTCACCTCCAGAATGGCGGCCAACAGCGAGATCATCGCCATTCTGTCCTGCGGCGTAAGCTACAAGAGGATGATGGTGCCGTATATGGTCTCCGCTTTGCTGATCGCCACGCTTTCCCTTTCTCTCAACCTCTGGGTGATTCCGAGGGCGAACGTCAAGCGAATAAATTTCGAACTAAAATATATAAAACACAGGAACTCATTGTCCTCCAGTAATGTCCATTATCAGATTGATCCAGGGAAGTTCGTCTCGGTCGAGTCTTTCAGTTCATGGAACAACACCGCCTATGATTTCACTCTGGAAGACATAGAGGACAACAGGCTCGTCAAGAAGATTTCAGCCGAGAAGGCGGTCTGGGACAGCACTTTCAATGGCTGGAAACTGAAGAATTACTTCATAAGGGAATATACGGAAGGTCTTCAGGACCGTGTGACCACCGGTGCGGAGCTGGACACCGTGCTGAACCTGACAGTCACTGATTTTTATCGCAACAAGAAGACAGTCGAGACCTTGCCCGCGGAACAGCTTGATGAGTTGATCGCCACCCAGAAGATGAGGGGAGACGCCAACGTGATGTACGCGCTCATCGAGAAGCACAACCGTCTCGCATTACCATTCTCGGCTTTCATCCTGACCCTTATGGGGGTAAGCCTTTCCTCCAGAAAACGAAGGGGAGGCATCGGCCTGAACATAGGAATAGGTATCGGTCTCAGTTTCACCTACATCCTCTTCATGCGGTTCAGCCAGATGTTCGTCTATTCGGGAGCGTTGCCTCCGGTGGTCGCACTTTGGCTTCCTAACGTGATATTCGGTATTATCGCCGCCGTTTTGTATATTCGAGCTTCTAAATAACTTAATATTTATGTCACAACAAACCTTATCCCCACTGAAACGATCCATAGTCGGAGTTCAGTTCATGTTTGTAGCTTTCGGTTCCACAGTACTGGTTCCACTTCTGGTAGGATTCGATCCCGCCATCGCTCTCCTCGCGGCCGGTCTCGGCACTCTTCTTTTCCATGCCGTCACCGGAGGCAAGGTTCCGATCTATCTCGGCAGCAGCTTCGCGTTCATAGCCCCGATCATCAAGGCTACCGAACTCTACGGACTGTCGGGAATGTTCTGCGGGCTCGTCGCTGTGGGACTTGTGTACATTCTGATGAGTTTTCTGGTCAAGTTGTTCGGTGTCAAGTTCATCAAGAAACTATTCCCGCCGATCGTGATCGGACCGGTCATCATCCTCATCGGTCTTTCCTTGGCCGGAACGGGAGTCGATATGGCCAGCAAGAACTGGATCCTGGCTCTCGTGTCGCTCTTTGTGGCGATCATCTGCTCGTGCTGGGGTAAAGGTATGATAAAGCTCATCCCGGTTGTGTTCGGCGCACTCGCCGGATACATCGTGGCCGTGATATTCTACAGAAGCTCAATGGATTTCTCCGGAGTCGCCAGCGCGCCTTGGTTCCAGCTTCCGCATTTCTCGAAGATGAGCCTCTCCTGGCAGGCGATCGTGTTTATGGCTCCTGTGGCCATCGCTCCGATCATCGAGCACGTTGGTGATGTCTATGCCATCAGCGAGATCGCCGGTAAGGATTTCGTCAAGGATCCTGGCCTTCACCGTACGATGCTGGGCGACGGTCTTGCCTGCACCCTCGCGGCATTCCTCGGCGGCGCTCCTGTGACGACATATTCAGAAGTGACCGGCGCCGTGTCGCTCACCAAGGTGACAGACCCTGCCTGTATGAGAATCGCCGCTCTTTCCGCTATTCTGATCTCCCTTGTCGGAAAGGTCGGCGCGGCGATCCAGACCATCCCGACTGCCGTTCTCGGTGGCATTATGCTCCTTCTTTTCGGTAGCATCGCATCCGTCGGAATCAGCAACCTTGTGAAGGCTCAGATTGACATGAACAAGACCCGCAACCTGATCATCGCCTCCCTCATCCTGACCATCGGAATCGGCGGCGCTGTCATCAGCTTCGGCAAGTTCTCACTCGCAGGCATCGGCCTCGCGTCAGTCGTCGGAGTTATCCTGAACCTCATCATCCCGGACAAGAAGGAGGCAGAGGAGGTAAATGCCTAATTGACATTCAACCCCCAGTCCCTGCGGGACAGCCCCGGTGGGGCACGGGGAAGGGATTCCCCGAAACCCCTTCGGTCGCTTCGCACTGCGTGCGCTTATCCTTTTACCCCCAGTCCCTACGGGACAGCCCCGGTGGGGCACGGGGAAAGGATTCCCCGAAACCCCTTCGGTCGCTTCGCTCCGATTCATGGGACTTTATGTTATTATAGTTATTATATTTATTCTTATAGGATATGAACGCTTTGAAAGTCAGGATAGTAAACAAAAGCCAATGGCCTGATCCCACTTACGCCACCGAGGCGTCGGCCGGGATGGACCTTCGGGCGAACATCACCGAGCCGATTGTGCTGAAGCCGCTGGAAAGGATTCTGGTGCCCACGGGCATATTCATAGAGCTTCCTGTTGGCTATGAGGCGCAGGTCCGCCCTCGCAGCGGCCTTGCCACGAAGCACGGCATCACCGTGATCAACAGCCCCGGGACCGTGGATGCGGATTACCGTGGGGAACTCAAGACTTCGCTGGTCAACCTATCCAACGAGCCGTTCGAGATTGTTCCTGGCGAACGCATCGCCCAGATGGTTGTCGCCCGCCACGAGCGGGTTGAGTGGGAGGATGTTGAAGTTCTCTCTGAAACCGAGCGTGGTGCAGGTGGATGGGGCAGCACGGGGAAGAAGTGAATTATCTTTCTTGAATATGATTCCTCCCCTTGGGTGGGGAGGATTTTAGTTATAGATAGAGAATTGAAAACGAATATGGACATACAGAGACTATATGCCGCGTTCAAGGAATGCGGGCGTGTGACGACGGACAGCCGCGCCATCAGCGGCGGCGAGATGTTCTTCGGACTGAAGGGCGAGAATTTCGATGGCAATGAATATGCTCTCAAAGCTCTTGAGGCAGGGGCTCGTTATGCTGTTGTGGATGAAGGATCTGCGGCAGCCACGTCTGGCGATCCTCGTGTTGTCGTCGTGCCGGACACGCTGGAGGCCTTGCAGGCTCTGGCACGTCACCATCGCGAGAACACTTTTGTGGACGGCAAACGTCTGACTGTCCTCGGATTGACCGGGACCAACGGCAAGACCACGACCAAGGAACTGATCACGAGAGTGTTGTCGGTAAAGTACAAAGTCACGTCCACACAAGGCAACCTGAACAATGACATCGGAGTGCCTCTGTCTGTCCTGAACATCAATTCCAAGACTCAGATTGCGGTTATTGAGATGGGAGCCAGCCATCCAGATGACATAGAGAAATTGGTCAAGGTCTGCGAGCCGGACTATGGTCTTATCACGAATGTCGGCAAGGCGCACCTGCTTGGGTTCGGCAGCTTTGAGGGCGTGAAGAAGGCCAAGGGAAAGTTGTACGACTATATTTCCGAACACGGAGGGAGCATATTCCTTAATGCCGATGATGAGAATCTGGTCGCTATGGCCGCCGAGCGTAAAGGCTTGAAGGTCATTGAATATGGCATCGGTTATTGGAACGCTATGGTTCTGCCGTCCGATGCGGACCATCCTTTTGTCCGTATGGCCATCCCGGACCAGGTCGCCTCTTTAGTCGCTTCGACAGGCTCGGCGACCGAAGATTCACCGGTCCCTGAGCCTGTCGAAGGGCCGTTGGTTCGACAATGCTCACCAATCTCTGATGCGACCGAAAACACGGAAAACACTGATAGCACGGAAAACCTGCTGTGTTTCGAAACCAATCTGGCCGGTGCGTACAATGCCAACAACATAGCGGCAGCCATCGCCGTAGGCCTCCACTTCGGAGTCTCCCTCGAAGATGCCATCCATGCTGTGAGTGAATATATTCCTAAAAACAACCGCTCACAGTTGGAAAAGACAGATCGCAACATTTTGATAGAGGATGCCTACAACGCCAATCCGACGAGTATGGCGGCCGCCCTTGACAACCTTGCCACTGTGCAGGCTGCACATAAAGCCGTAATGATAGGGGATATGCGTGAACTTGGCACGGAGTCTGTCGCCGAGCATATTGCCATATTAAAGAAATTGTCATTGATGGATTTGGATCTTGTCTGCCTCGTAGGTGAAGAGTTCCGTAAAGCTCTTGACTCGGAACAGATGGTTCGACAGGCTCGCCATCCGTTCGCTTTGGGCGCTGAGCCTGTGGTTCGGCAATGTTCGCCAACCAGCGAAGTGCCCCCCTCAAATACGAAATGGTTCCCGACCTCGGATGATCTGGTTACTTGGCTGAAGTCAAACCCAATCTCCAACCACACAATCCTCATCAAAGGTTCCCGTGGCATCCGGATGGAGAAGATTTTGCCCGGGCTATAGGAAATTTCCTCTCGTCAAAAATCATGGTGAGTCCCGTGACAGGTACTTTGTCGATGCGAGTCTGGATGACATATCTGGCAAGCATTCCGACAAAGTAACCTATTGTCAGTCCGACAATTGTCCCGACAATCACATCACCGAGGTAATGCTTCCCGACGAATATCCTGCTGACAGCCACCAACGCCGCCCACGTCAACGCGAACTTGTAGAAGCCGTTGTAGGTGTGTGTGCGGTCGTTTCTGAATCCGATGATCAAGCACATCACAAGGGCGAAGGCATTTGCCGCATGTGCCGAGAAGAACCCGTAGAACCCTCCGCGGCCTTCCAGCACGTTCAGCCCTCCGAGGAGCATCCTCGCGCTGTAGCTTGGCCTGAGTCTATCGACTGAATGTTTTACGATCGTGGAGAACTGGTCACACAGCCCGAACGCGATTCCGACAGAAACCAGCACAACCAGAGCCTTTTTCCATCCAAGCCTTCTGAACAGGAAATATGCGCAGATCGCATACGCCGGGATCCACACCGTCTTGTCCGACATCAGCATCCAGAGCTGGTCCGTTGCCGGCGTGCTGAAACTGTTCAGAAACAGGGTGGCGTTCTGATCAATCCTGTGCAGGAATCCTATGAGTGAAGCGCTGACCATAGCATATCCTTTAAGTCCTTGATCCCCTCACCGCTGACCGATGAGATGAACACGTGCTGAATCCCTTTAGGGAGAGTTGGCTCGATTTCCTTTTCGATGTCTTTGTCGATCAGATCGCACTTGGTGATGGCCAGCACACGGTCCTTGTCCAGAAGCTCTGGGTTATATTCCTTAAGCTCGTTAAGCAGGGTCTCGTAGCTCGCCTTTATGTCATCCTCTTCCGCCGAGACCATGAAGAGCAGCACCGAGTTCCTTTCTATGTGGCGGAGGAAGCGTATTCCTATGCCCCTTCCTTCGTGCGCACCCTCGATGATCCCCGGGATGTCTGCCATCACGAATGACTGATCGTCATAGTATTGCACGATTCCAAGATTGGGTTCCAGTGTCGTGAAGGCGTAGTTCGCGATTTTCGGCTTGGCCGCTGTGACAGCCGCCAGCAAGGTTGATTTTCCAGCGTTAGGGAAGCCTACAAGCCCCACATCAGCCAGCACCTTGAGCTCCAGGATGAACCATCCTTCCTGCCCATCCTCTCCCGGCTGCGCATACCTTGGAGTCTGGTTGGTGGCTGTCTTGAAGTTGTTGTTGCCCAGACCGCCACGTCCTCCCTTGCAGAGGATCCGCGTCTCTCCCGGCTCCATCATCTCGAACAGCACCTCTCCGGTCTCAGCGTCCTTCGCCACAGTACCCACCGGCACGTCCAGAATGATGTCCTCGCCGTTCTTCCCGGTCCTAAGTCCGCCTTCCCCGTGCCCGCCTTCCTCCGCCTTGATGTGCTTGCGGTACTTGAGGTGGATCAAAGTCCAGAACTGCGGATTCGCCCGAAGGATGATATGTCCTCCGCGTCCACCGTCTCCACCGTCCGGTCCCCCCTTAGGCACATACTTGGCTCTGTAAAGGTGCATCGATCCCGCACCCCCATGCCCTGAGGCGCACCAGATCTTCACATAGTCTATAAAGTTGCTCTCTGCCATAAGTTTTTATAATTCAATTAAATAAGTGATCTTTTGCGACCCTTTTTAACCTCCGAGTAACAACGTAGTAACAAAATTTTCGTGTAATTTGCCACAAAAACGATACTGTCAAATTGTTACTTTTTGATGAGTTCACTACGGATATTTCGGCATATTTATGCTTATCTCTCTTTGTAACTCACAATTTGAGGTCAATGAACTTTTTGTTTGAAAGCGACATTTTTTGCTTCTATAAGTACAAAGATAGCGAAAGTTTGTAGATTTGATTCGTTATCGTTTATATTCAGTTAATACTATTCCCTGTTATTTTCTGTAGTTTATCCAATAGTTCGAGGATTAATTTTTCAACAATTGCATCAGAATCATTTTGATTAATGATCCTAAGATTTAGGTTTGCTTTATCCTTTTTTGACTCATTCTGTTCAGATTGCTCAATTGCAAATTGCATTCTTAAGAATGCTTTCCAGAAAGGATTTGCAATTGAGTATAGATTTGAGGACTTATGATAGTATAATACTTTATATTGCTCGCTTGATAATTCTGAGAGTTTATCGGATATCTCATTTTTATTGAATATGCGTTTTGACATATTGACTCTTTTTTCAATCTCGTTGATTGATAATTTTTCATGAGAGTTACAAGAAAATGTTTTTAATATGTACCATCCTAATTCGTTTGCAACAGCTGCATCGTATATGGTTTTTAGTGTATCTGAATTCCTATTCATGAACTCTTGCACGGCAATATTAAATGCATTATCGTAAATCGTAATAGGTACCCTCTGTCTTTTCTGAATACCATTAGCTTTGCATATGTCTAAACACATGTTGTGCGCTGTTGCTCCAATTCGACCAGAATAATATACGATTTTTTGCGTTAGAGCATCATCTATTACAATGTTTAGTAATTTTGCGCCATTCGTTACGATATTGGTTAATTCTTCGTTTGATAGCATTTGCACATGAATTTGGGCAATTCTATTACGAATGTTAGAATCAAGGCTAATTAATTCTTGTGCCGAATTGCATGCACCGATGCATATAATTTTTGTCTTTGGATAATCGTTGGCGTTGTCTACGAAAACTTTTAGAAGGTCCGCTTGCTGCACTCGTAAAAGTAGACACGGAGGGGTAGAAAAAGATTGAATGAGTTAT
>ENA-UAZD01000713-UAZD01000713.1-human-gut-metagenome-genome-assembly--contig:-NODE-713-length-10555-cov-7.612952_pt1 | contig 10555 bp, 8 predicted proteins | sample MGYA00244112_ERZ654658 | MGnify/ENA primary metagenome ERZ654658 (study PRJEB26926, sample SAMN06164608) | human gut metagenome | biome: ENVO:00009003; feature: ENVO:2100002; material: ENVO:00002003... | reverse complement strand
CGTGCCGGACGAACATGAATAAATCCCGCCAGCGGCGGGGCTGGCGGGAAGGGAGTCAGATTGATTCTATTGCGTCATGCCCGTAGGGGCAGGGCAAATTTATGGGCGGACTGGACGAACCGAGAACCCGCAGTAACGGTAGTAGTAGAGCCTGCCGTAATCGCCCGAATCGAAGAAGAGGTAGCCGGCGTTGTAGCTTTCGAGCGAGTAGAGCGAACTCAACCAGTAGCGACCCTGGCTGCCAGCTTCTTTGAGCACGGAACCTTCGTAGTAGCCGGCGATAGGCAGGAAGATGGCGTTGCCGTTCGGGCCGTCCACCTGATAGCCTTCCACGCCGTCCTGCGTGGTCCAGATCCAAGTGCAGTTGTCGATCAGTTCCTTGAATTCATCAGCGGTCGGCATGCGCCACGGCGAGCCGAGATTGGCGGTGGCTGCGTCGTCGGCCGCGTCGAGAACGGTCTTGTTGTCGCCGATGAAGTTGCCGGAGGAGTCATACCAGATGGCCCCGGTCTCGCCGTCGGCGATTGTGTATTTCGTGATGTACTTCCAGTCGGACTGGCCGGCCTGCATCCACTTGTAGAACTCCCATATGGCCCATTTGTTTTTCACCTCAATCTCGCCCCAGGCGTACCAGTCGCCGTAGTCTGACGGCTTCGACGCGCCGAGGTTGCACTTGGCCCACTTCAGGCCGCTCGGAAGGCCGAGGTCCACATATTCGACAGGGGAAGGGGTCGTGCCGCCTCCGCCGATGCTGCCCTTGAGCTCCTCGAGCTTCTGGATGATCTGCGCGAGGGCGAAGGCCGCGTCGGTGTCGCCGTCCTTCACCTGGTCGACGAGGGCGTTGATGGCGGAGGTCACGCCGGCTATCTGCGTGGCGATGCCGGTCTGGCCGGTGCCGAGAGCCTCGGCCTGCCCCTTGATCGCGTCGAGGGACGCCACGATGAGGTCGAACTTGCTGCCGTAGTCAGGAAGGGCCTTGACGGCGGCCTCGATGGCGGAGAGCTTGTCGCCGTAGTCAGGAAGGTTGGCGATGGCCGTGCTGATGGCGGCGAGCTGGGAGCCGTAGTCAGGAAGGGCATTGACGGCAGCCTCCAGGAGGTCAAGCTTGCCCTCCAGCGACAGCGTCTGAGCCTTGACCGCGGCCTCGATGGCAGCCAGCTTGGTCTCGAGGGCGGTCTTCTGGTCGGTGAGGACGCCCTTGATCTGGTCCAGCTTCCCCTCCATGTCGGAGGAGAGGTTGTCGATGGCGGTGGTCAGCCTGTCTGCCAGTTCCTCCAGCTTGAGGGTCTGGTTGTCGACCGCGGCGAGGAGAAGGTCGAGCTTGCCCTCCAGCGACAGCGTCTGAGCCCTCATCGCGGCGTCGATGGCCGCGAGCCTGGTCTCCAGGGTGGTGTTCTGGTCGGCGAGGACGCCCCTGATCAGGTCAAGCTTCCCCTCCATGGACAGCGTCTGCGCCTTGAGCGCCGCCTCGAGGGCGACGAGCCTGGTCTCCAGGGTGGTGTTGACCGAGCCGAGGACGTCACGGATGGCCTGCAGCTTGGCCTGCTGGTCGGAGCTCATCCTGTCGATGGCGTCCGCGAGTTTCGCGATGGCCTCCTCGTTCTTGAGGGCGCCCCTGTCGATGGCCTCCACAACCTTGGTGAAGTCGTTGACCACTGACACGCTCATCGTGTAGTTGATCTCCGGCGCGTCCTCCTGGCATGAGGTCAGGAACGTGGGCACAGCCAGCAGCATGGTGATGGCGAGCGGAATGAATTTTTTCCGTTTCATGAGTCTTTGGCCCCTCCTTGAACCTCCGCGCGCGGAGGAAACGCTGCCGGGGCGTGGGCGTTCGTGTTGTCACTGTGTTACTTATTACTCTTTTTAAGGATTACTTGGCAGACTGTTGAACTGCGGAATTCAGGCGAAAAACGTTTAACTTCTTGTCGGAAATACAACTTTTTGTTATTTTAGCGGACAGTAATGACATCACATACATACACATGAAGAACCATGAGAATATTCTTAAAACCTCTTTACAACCTTGCAATGAACCAATTGACATTCGCAGGGGGGGTGGCGGCATAAATTATTGATTAAAAGCATATTAGCGACATATTTCCCTATTTGTTTCCTGTTCGTTTCATGCGGTGGAGGGTCTGCATCCTTCAGTGGCGATGAGCGCAGGGAGGCGGAAAGCATTGTACGCGCCGTACGCGGGTCGGACTCGCTTGCGGTGCTGCAAAAGCGGTTGGAGGGTGAGGGGAACAGGCTCGGCAGCGTCGTCGCGCTTAGGGAATTGGGCAGGAGACTGCGCAACGAGAGCCGCTTCGAGGAGGCGCTTGGCTCCCACAGCAAGGGGCTGCGGCAGGCTGAAGCTCTCGGCGACACGCTGGAATGGGTGCAGGCCCTGAACAACATCGGCACCGACTACCGGCGGATGGGGGTGCTGGACGTCGCTCAGGAATATCACTACCGCGCCTTGAAACTCAGCGAGGAGTGCGCCGACACCTCGTCTGACGCACGAAAGAACCGCGTGGTGTCGCTCAACGGACTGGGCAACATCTACATGACACTCGGCAACTACGAGCGTGCCGACAGCGCGCTGCGGATGGCACTGGAGGGCGAGAGACAGCTGCATAGCGCTCTGGGACAGGCCATCAACTACGCCAACCTCGGCTCCATCTACGAGCATCGGGGGCAGACGGACTCGGCATGGGCATATTACCGCCGCTCGATGCAGCTGAACACGGAGGCGGGCAGCACGCTCGGCATATCGCTCTGCCACACCTATTTCGGCTCACTCTACGAGAAGGCCAAGGAATATGGCAAGGCTACGGCGGAGTACGAGGAAGCCTACAGGATGATGAAGACCTCCAAGGATGATTGGCACGCGCTGAACTCGCTCATCGCCCTGGCCGGCATCCACAATGAGACGGGCAACGACGCCAAGGCGATGGAATATCTCGGCAAGGCAAGGGTGATGGCCGAGCGCATCAGGTCGAACGAGCATCTTGCGGAGATCCACACCTTATACTATAAGCGCTACAAGCGGCTCGGCGACTACCGCGCGGCACTTTCCGCCTACGAGCAGGCCATCGACAAGAAGAACAATATTCTTGACATGGAGAAGGTGAACCGCATCCAGAACACGAGCCTGAACATCGAGCGCAAGCAGCAGGAAAGGAATATGAACGAGGCGCGGATGAGGCTGGAGCAGGAGCGGTCGGTGCGTCACACCGGCTATGCCATCTTCGCCCTTGTGCTGTTCGTGCTGACAGGTGTGCTGGCGACTTTCTTCTACATCCAGCGCATGCAGCGGCGCAACCATCTGGCCTTGAAGCGCCTCACGGCCATGCGCGAGAATTTCTTCACCAACATCACACATGAGTTCCGCACGCCGCTCACCGTAATCCTCGGACTGAGCCACGACCTGCAGGCATCCGACTCCGAGGACGTGAGAAGCAAGGCGCGGACCATCAAGCGGCAGGGAAATGGGCTGCTCACGCTCATCAACCAGCTTCTGGACATCTCGAAGATCAAGTCGGAGGTGGGCGATGCCGACTGGTGCCAGGGCGAGATCACGACGCAGCTCACTATGATCGTCGAGACCTACCGAGACTATGCCTGCAGCAGGAACATCGACCTTCAGTTCTTCGCCAAGGATAAGGTGGTGATGGACTTCGTGCCGGACTACGTGAACAAGGTCGTCAACAACCTCCTCTCCAACGCCCTTAAGTTCACGCCGGAGCACGGCCGGGTGAGATTGTCGTCATGGCGCGATGGTGACCGGCTGCACATCGATGTGGCTGACACGGGCTGCGGCATGGACAAGGAGACGCTTGCCCGTGTGTTCGAGCCGTTCTACCAAGGCAAGGGTGAGACGCAGCACGTGGGCACCGGCGTGGGACTGGCGCTTGTGAAGCAGATTGTGGATGCCGTCGAGGGAACCATAACCGTAGAAAGCGAAGTGGGGAAAGGCACGAGATTCCGGATCAGTGTACCGATCCACAACGACAGCCGGCGGCGGATTGCCGAGGAATCCGCGGCGGCAGGTGCGGCCAATACGCCACTCCTGCCTGAAACGGAGAATCCACCTACAGACAATGAGGGAGCTGACGACCAGTGCCGCGTGCTGGTCATCGAGGACAACAGCGACATCGCCGCCTACATCGGATCGCACCTCATGGACCGCTACGCCGTGAGCTATGCCGACAACGGCGTCGAAGGAATGAAAAAGGCTTATGACCTCGTTCCGGATCTCATTATCACCGACCTGATGATGCCCGGCATGGACGGTCTTGAGGTGTGCCGGGAGTTGCGTGGCAACGAGGTCACCGACCATATTCCTATAATAGTGGTCACGGCGAGGATCACGGAAGAAGATCGCATACGTGGTCTGGAAGCCGGAGCGGACGCCTATCTCGCCAAACCGTTCAACACCGACGAGCTGCGCACAAGGGTGGAGAAACTCCTGGAGCGCAACCACCGTCTGCGTGACAAGTTCGGCGGCGGCAGCGACGGCGGCACGGACAAAGGGTCGAGCCTCACAGATGCCGAGCGTCGCTTCCTGGCAAAGACGGTGGATCTCATCTATCAGCTTATGGACAAACACTGCCTGGACGTGAACTCCCTGGCAGAGAAGCTCTGCATGAGTCCTCGCCAGCTCCATCGGAAGCTTGTGGCCATCACGGGAGACTCTCCCGCCACCTACATGCTGAGAGTCAAGATGCAGCGGGCACGACACCTTCTGGAGACCAAACCAGGACTGACAATCGAGGAGATCGCCGAGCGCTGCGGCTTCGATCATGCGCCGAATTTCTACAGCGCCTTCAAGAAGCTGTACGGCATCACCCCGATGGACTACCGCCGAGAACCAACCGCCTGATCTACACCCGCTTCGTTACCACTTCGTAACCGCTTCGTTACCGCTTCGTTACCGCTTCGTTACTCCGACAAGTTCAGCAACAAGCCCCGAAAGCCGCTCGTGGAGGAGCGTTTGAGACCCCAAGGGCGGGATTCAGCTAGCTGACAAGTCTGTGACCAGACGCTCGGACATAGACGGCGAGCGAGGTGATACCCACTAATCACGACATGCGCACTATGATTCGCAAGAAGTTGGTATTGTGCGGAATGGGTCAGAGCGGTAACTTTGCGGGTGGATAGTGATTATCGTCACAAACAAGAATCTTTTAAGCCAAATGAAATGTGTGGAAGCCCGCGGTCGAGAGACACCGGGCTTTTTTGTCTTATCATGCCGCCTCGGCAGGGTCGCCTCGGCAGGGTCGCTTCGGCAGGGTCGCTTCGGCAGGGTCGCCTCGGCAGGGTCGCTTCGGCAGGGCTGCCTCGGCAGGGTCGCTTCAACTTTTTCAAAATATTATGAGTTTCCTGTAACAATCAACGGAAATATTCGTTTATATTGTGAAACGACAAGAAAAAGATGACAAGAGAAGAGTCCATAAAGTTCTACAAGGCGCACGCCAAACGGATGTACAACATCAGCCTGAGGATTGTCCGTGACAGCGGGGAGGCCGAGGAGATCATGCAGGACACCATCCTCAAATTCATCACTTCTGATGTCGTTCCCGGCGATCCGGCGCAAGTGGAGGCATGGCTGCGAAGAACCTGCATCAGAAAATCCATCGACGCTGTAAGAAAGCAACGTAGGGAAAAGCTTTTCCTTGATGAATATGCCGGAGAGGTTTCCGAATATGAAAGCGAGGCCTCGGAGGATGTTCCGGAGGCGAGCATCAGTGACGTGCGGAAGGCGATTGACGGACTTCCTGGGTCATGCAGGTTGATTCTGAACCTCGTGTTGGTGGAAGGACTTGACTATGAGGAGATAGCTAGTCTGACTGGAGAACGGGAGGGCACATTGAGGACACAGTTCTCAAGGGCGAAAGCCAAACTGGTTGAAAAGTTAAGGAGGATAAGAATATGATTGATCTTAAGGAATATATCAGCAGGAATCCTGATGTGTTTGACGATCAGGAACTACCTTTCGGACATGAGGCAAGGTTTGAGGCAAAGCTGGATGCCCTGCTTGAGTCTGACCGCAAAGTCGAGGTTGGCGGGACTGCAGGAAAGCGATGGAGGTACGCAAGGATATTCAGTGCTATCACTGCCGTGGCGGCCGCTGTTGTCGCCGCTGTCATATTCACAAATCGTCCTTCGAGAGAAGTTGATTGGTTCGCCGGCGTGGCCGATGATCCCGTGCAGGTGTATCTGACATATTCAGAGAAAGTTACCGCTCTTTACGAAGAGATACTCTCCAGGGATCTGGACGGGAGGTGGGAGACTACGGTCGGGAGCATTGCCGGCGAGAAGGTCGCAATGATTGACCAGCTGCCGGACGAGCTTGATGACGCTGCAAAGGCGGCCATCATGAAGGAATATTATGGAGAACTTCTTAGTGGATTGGATAAAATTAATAAAATCAAAGAGTTATGAAAAAGTTTATGATTATTGGAGCCGCCGCGCTCATGTTTGTTTCCGGGGTTGCCGCGATTGCCGCACAGCCCGTTTCAGAGTCGCCGGCCCGCACAACCGAGACTTCGGCCAAGACGGACTACGTTGACTGCAAGTTCAACTGCCGGGACTTCACCGGACTGGATGTGAGCGGGATAGTGAAGGTAACGCTTGCCAAGTCCGACTTCTACAAGGTCAAGGTGACGCTGCCGGAGGGACTTGCTGAGTATCTTGATGTCCATGTCAGCGAGGGTGTCCTGAGAATCGGTTGGAGCAAGAACATTCCGTCAAGTATTCAGAGGAAACTTGGCGACCGGACCTGCACGGCTGAGGTCACCATGCCGGAGCTTCGCAAGTTGGAGATGTCCGGGGCGACAAGCCTTTCGTGCGAGGACACATTCGAACTCGGCCACAGGGACTTCTCGCTGGAGATGAGCGGGGCGAGCAGCATCAGTTCGCTGAAAGTCAATGCGGAAGAGCTGGAGGCTGAGATCAGCGGAGGTTGCTCATGCTCGATTTCGGGCAACTTCAGGGAAGCGGATCTGGATCTCGCCGGAGCGTCCAACGGGCGGTTCGAGATCAATGCCGACAAGCTTGAGATTGATGCCAGCGGGGCCACGAAGACCAAGGTCAACGGCGAGTTCGGAAAGGTCGGCGTGGATGCTTCCGGAGCCTGCGACGTGACGCTCACGGGAAGAGCCGGCTGGTTTGAGGTGGACGCTTCCGGGGCGTGCAAGGTCAACGCGCTGAACTTCAATGCCCAGAATGCCGTGCTGGAGACTTCCGGGGCGAGCAGCTGCAACGTGAACGTTGAGCGTTCGATCACGATCGAGGATGCCACCGGTGCCTCATCAATCAACTACAAGGCCCCGAAAGACCTTGGCGTGAACATCAAGTCACTCGGCAGGTCGGCCTCGCTTAAGAGGGTCAACTAAAAGGCGGCCAACAGGGAGCAACCAGGGAATGAACCCGAGGGAGCAACCAGGGGATAACCCCAAAGGACAACCAAGTGATGACCCCAAGGGAGCAACCAAGGGATAACCCCAAAGGACAACCAAGGGTGGTTTTCAGACAGCTTGCAGGGAGGCGTGGCAAAGGGTCGCGTCTCCCGCTTTTGCCATAAAGAGGTACTCCTCGTCACTGGCCTTGCGGATTCCGAACGTAACGTCATCGCCACGATGAACCTCACGACGGAAATTGATGTCGATTCTGGTGAAAAGCCCGCTTGACAGCACGCTCTCAGGCAGAAGGTTGTAGAACATCTCAATGTAATGGGTGTTGTTAAGATGCCCGTTGAAGTCACACTCACTGTAACCGATCTCCTTGTGCTTGATGAAGTCAGGCAGGAAATCGGTGATGCGTCTTGGACTCTTGCACGGAATGGGAATATCCACATCCGTCAGCCCGAGCTCAGGGAAAATCGGCTTTCTGGTGCCAATGTCGATGACACACCACTCGGTCGTGCCACGGCCGATCTCCTCACCCTCCGAATCCGTGAGTTTGACGCATCTATTATATGTCAATCCCTTGCCTTTAACCGGCCAGACCTTCACGTTGTAGTTGTCGTAAAGGGTCGGACGCTCATCTATCTCGAAAGCGGAGCGAAGCAGAACCCACGAACGCCCGGCGTTTCTCATCACGTCGATCCCGCATCCTTCCCTGCGGATGTTCTGTCCGATGGCGTTGATGATGCTGCCGCAGATTGACGGCACGGTGGCGTGGCCCTGGTAGTCTATGCTCTCCGGGGCAACGGAATATTCAAAAGTGTTCACGATCTTGTTCATATCTTTTTTCATTTTTAGCGCTTCCTATGGTTGCACATTTAAGGTGACTCGCTTGACCGATTCGCCTAGGATGGCGTACTTGACCAAACGGTGCCTGCCGGAATATCTTCCGGACACTTGAGCGATTACCGTTGGACGCAATGCAAAAGTACGCAATAGGCATCTTGTGATGAAGAAAGTGTTTTCATAGGTGCGAAAAATGTCATAAAAACATTGATTGGCGGAAAAATTGCAGTAATTTAGGGACGTAAATCCAGACTTTCGAATTTCGTCCCAGTATAGTCGGGGACTGTTTTGAAGAGTATGGGACAAATTTTCAGGCCATGAACACACCATTGAGAGTCTCTAAAGGCTATGCCAGTCAAGTGAAGTATGCGGTTCTGATGCCGCTGTTCTTCTTCGTGTTTTGCTTTGTCTATAACCCGTTCTCACTGTCGGAGTTTTACGATGTCGGAGGAAAATCGTGGACATTCCATCTGCTGATGCTGTCGTGCATCATGATTGGAGTTCTGGCTCTGACGCGGCTTGTGTTCACCTTCCTTTACAAGTATATTCCTTTCAAATGGTGGCATTATGTGCTCTGGTGCTTCGGAGAGGTACTGGTCACGGCGTTCTTTTTCGCACTCTACACCTCGCTATTCTATAAAAAGGGCGGAGGTATGCCATATTTCACGGCACTTCCCTACTGCTTTGAGGTTGTCTGCCTGACTCTGATATATCCTTATCTGTTCAGCATCCTGTTAAGGATAATATCGAACAAGAACTACGACCTGACCAATGCCGGACAAACTCCCGAGGAATCGTTGATAAAGTTTTATGACGAGCATAAGAGGTTGAAGCTGACGATTGATCCTTCGGCGGTGCTTTACGTGAGTGCTGATGCGAACTACATCAACATTCATTATATTGAGAATGACAGGGTGCGGACCTTTCAGTTGAGGAATTCGATGAAAAGCCTTGAGTCAGACGCGGCGAGGCACGGGTTTGTGCGCTGCCACAGGTCATACTATGTCAACCCTCGGCACATCAAGGTTCTGAGTCGGGACAAGGACGGGGTGATCTACACGGAGTTCATCCGGGATGGGATCGGGCATATTCCGGTCAGCAAGCAGTACTACGACAGTCTGGCGAAGTTACTTTAGACGCTTCGACAGGCTCAGCGTCCGGTCGGGAAGGACACTGCTTTTCGGTCAGCGCTCTTCGGTCACTGCACTTCGGTCACTGCTCTTCGGTCACTGCTTTTCGGTCACTGCTCTTCGGTCTCTGCTCTTCGGTCTCTGCTCTTCGGTCTCTGCTCTTCGGTCTCTGAGCCCATCGAAGTGACCTTTGGTAGGATATTGCCCCGCGTTTTTTTTCCAAGACCTGTCTGAGGCCGTCAGTGAGCCTGTCGAAGTGACCGATGGCAGGATAGACCTCCGAAGTCAACACCGACTGGCAGGATGCTCTTCAGGTCAGTGAGCCTGTCGAAGTGACCGATGGCAGGATAGCTTACCCAAAATATTGACATTCGGATCTCTGGACAGCCGGCCAGGATTGGAGCCTGGCTCTCCTTCCGGAACTGTCAAGCCACGTGCAGCATAGAATTTCGTCCAGAATTCGGTCACCTTACCCGTGCTGTCATGAAACGACATCGGGATCGTGCAGAACACTAATTGTTTAGAACCGATTCCTGAAGTGCTTACTTTAGCGTCATCTCCAGGCTTGACCTCATCCTTAACTTCATCCTTAACCTCTTCCATAGCACACTTATCAGCCCTGCCCCACCGAGTTCCGACAACTTTATCATTCATATTCAGGCCACATTTCCCTTTGAAAACAAAAGACTTCTGCACAAGCTCTGAACAGTATATCGCACTGTCACTCGGCATGAATATGTCATCGTAGGGTTTGCCGAGAAACTTTCTCGCATTCGTCACACTTGTCTCAACATCCAATCCTTCGACCCTGCCAACAAGCACGAACTCCCCGTCACTTAACTTGACCAAAAAACTATCTAACGGATTTTCCACAACACCATATTTCGGAATAGCCTCAATGACGTTTCCTTGCGAGAAAACCGCCACATGATCTATTCCCAAGCCATCCACACCGTCCGTCACACTAGTGATGTTGCTTCCGTTTCCATTGACGACAAAAAGCAGATCCCCATCCCTCAAGTTCCTGATTGTAAAGCCTCCAGAACATCCGACGAAGCCAAGGAAAAACGCCAAAAGAAGCGCTTTTGTCAATATCTTATGAATATAATTAATCATCACTACATTCTAGCAATCTAAGAAGCTGTTTTGAATTGTTTGTTTGAAGGTTTGAGAGTGAAAAACTTCAGT
>ENA-UAZD01000711-UAZD01000711.1-human-gut-metagenome-genome-assembly--contig:-NODE-711-length-10568-cov-3.504328_pt1 | contig 10568 bp, 9 predicted proteins | sample MGYA00244112_ERZ654658 | MGnify/ENA primary metagenome ERZ654658 (study PRJEB26926, sample SAMN06164608) | human gut metagenome | biome: ENVO:00009003; feature: ENVO:2100002; material: ENVO:00002003... | reverse complement strand
CGCTACCCCCGCCCCGACCGATGCGGAAGCCACCGAACTCCCAGAACCGACGATTTCCATCGCGCCGGATGAACTTGATGACCTCATCATTGGGCGTGCATTGGAGCAGCCGACGGGCATTTCCGCCTCCTACGAGCGCAGCGGCCGCATTACCCTCAAGTGGACGGCGGTAGAGGGCGCGAATGCCTACGCCATCTACTACAAGCCCGCATGGGGCAGCGAATATTCGCTCCTTGGGCAGAGCAGCGGCACAACCTATTCCACCACCACCCCGCGCATGGGCACGGTCTACTACTACCGCATTCAGGCGCTGTATGTCGTGGGCGGACAGCAGGTCAGTCAGGGCGCGCAGTCGCTGTCCTTCCCGTATATCGCGCTGGGCGATGTCGTGATTGCCGACCCGCGCGGAAAGGATACCTCCACCATCCGCCTGAACTGGACGCCCGTTGCGGGCGCGACGCACTACGATGTTGTCATGTCCCTGCACGACGCGGACGACTACAAGATTGTCCGCACCGACCTCACGGGCAGCCTGTGCGACATCCGCGATATTTCCTTCAACGAGACGTATGACTTCCTTGTTATCCCCAAGCGCAAGCTCAACAGCGGCGACGTGATTACGGGTCTGCCGTCGAGCAACCGCATGGTCGGCAGCCCGATGGAAACGCCGTCGTTTACAGGCTACGAGTGGACGGAAACGGGGCTGAAGCTGACGTGGGATGCCATTCCCGGCGCGATGGGCTACGTCATCTACCGCCGCGGCTTCCACGAAACGGGCTACCACAAGCTGATGGTCTCCGAGGATACCGCGACCACCTACATCGACACCACGATGAAGCCCGGCGAAGTGTACTACTACTTCGTTTACTCCTTCCGCCTTGCCCAGCCGCAGGGATGGCGCTGCTTCTCGCTCAAGGGCGACATCGGCATGGGCGTGTGGCTGCCCAAGACAACCGGGCTGACGGCAGTGTCCGCGCAGGAAAACAGCGTCCGCATTTCGTGGGCGGCGACTGAGGGCGCGAACAAGTATGATGTGTACATTTCCACCACGCCCGGCGGCACGCCCAAGGCGAACGGGCGCGTCAGCAACGCCTACGGTTACCACAACAGCGCTGTGCTGGGCAGAACGTACTATTACCGCGTGCGCCCGGTGCGCATTTTCTCCAATGGCGACGTGAGCGTGGGCGACTGGTCGGACGAGCTGGCGTACACGCATCAGGAGACCGTCGGCACATACCGCGCGCTGCTGATTGGCAACACCTATACCGGCGAATCGAACGAACTGCCCGGCTGCGAAAACGACGTGGACGGGATGCGCACCATGCTCGGCCGCATGACCGCGACGCCGTACAGCGTGACGGTGAAGAAGAACATCCGCGCCGAAGAGATTCTCTCCAGCATTTCCTCGACGTTCGGGAATGCCAGCTACAACGACGTGTCGCTCTTCTACTACTCCGGCCACGGCGCGAACAGCGTCGGCGCGGACGGCAATCCGACAAGCTACCATGCCGCGCTGGTCGGTACGTTCCAGACGTATGTCTCGATTGCGCGCCTCAAAACTGAGCTGGACAAGATTCCCGGCAAGAAGGTCATCATCATCGACGCGTGCCACTCCGGGCAGTTCATTGCGCGCGACGGCACGGTGACGCAGGTATCGTCCTCCGCGTTCAACAGTCAGGTGGTCAACCTCTTCGCCAATGATGACCAGCTTTCCGGCGATGTCAGCCGCACAGCGGTCGTGCTGGCGGCGGACGGCAGCGAACTGCTCAGCGAGGAAGCGCCCGCCTTCATCGACCGTGCGGGTGACACGAATTTCGCCAAGAGCGGCTACTACGTCATTACCGCCTGCCGCTCCGAGGAAAAGAGTGTCAGCACCGGCTACGACAGCAACGGTGACGGCAAAATCGACCGCTATTTCGGCTTGTTCACCTACGGCCTGTGCTACGGAAACGGCTGGAACCTCGCCCGAAACGCGGCGATTTCGTCCCTGAACGCCGACCTGAACAAGGACAGCAAGGTGACGCTTTACGAAGCCTATGTCTATGCCAAAGTGATGGCGCAGTCCCACAACCCGAACCAAACCGCCCAGATTTGGCCCGAAAACAGCGCGTTTGTGCTGTGGGGAAAATAATGTTTCTTCTCCGCTGGATTCAACATCCGGCGGAGTTTTTATGCAGGAAAACGCCGTCTGCGCGGCGAATTGTACGGTGCAAGAAAAGCGTGGAGGGCAGAAAATCATGCTGATTCGCAATGCGACGCTGCAAATGAGCGCGACGGAGCGCGCCTGCATGGATGTGCGCGTGATGAACGGCTGCGTGTGGGAGATGGGCGCGGCGCTTGTGAAGGGGCTGTACGAATCCGAAACCGACCTGTGCGGCGACGTGCTGATGCCGGGGCGGATGCTGGAAACGCCCGTCCCTGCGGCGGACGAAAAGGCGCTTCGGCTGCTGTGCCGGAGGCTTTACCGCGAGGGCGTGCGGTATTTCGTGGCTGATTGCCCGGCGGATGCGCTCCTGCGCGTGCAGAACCGCCCGGAACGCCGCGGCGCGCTGCCCGTGACGGCACTGCCGAACCCCGAACCGCTCCGCTCCGGCACGGGAATGCCCCTGACACGCTGGACGGCGGCGGGCGAATTTGTCGGCATGATGGACGAGCACAGCGGCGATTGAGAGGTATATGAGATGAAGCAATCCCATCAAAATAGCGCCCTTTTCTGTGAAAGCGACCTCTACGCGCTGATGCAGCCGGACGTGCGGAAACGGCTGGCGCTGTCCGACGAGGTGGATTTTCCGGCGCTGCGGGGGCAGTTCCACGGGGAGAATCTGCCGGAAATCTATCGAAAATTGTCCGAAATCGCGGGCGCTGACCTCATGCCGCTGTGCGAGACGGAACAGCAATTGCGGCAGAAAATGCGGATTCCGGCGGACAGCGAACAGCCGCTGAACCATCAGCAAAAATGGTTTTTGCGGGAAAATTACGCGCACCTGACGACCTTCACGGGCGCGTATGAAGCCGAGCGTTTTCTGGGACTGCGCGCGATTCAGGCGATGCAGCTGCGGGACACGTCGCCGGGGTATGCCGCGCTGGGAGCGTACCTGTTTAGTCAGGCGATGTGGCTGGCGCGGGAGGTGCAGCAAAACGGCTATGCGCGGGTGAATTTTCTGGCGCGGGACGGGTATTACGTCAAAAAAGCGTTCGAGCGGCTGAACAGCGTCCTGCATCTGCCGGTGGAGACGGGCTATGTGCGCATTTCGCGGCAGGCGGCGCTGCCCCTGCAATTTCCCAAAACAATTGACCTGCTGTCCCTGCCGCTGCTCATCGACATGACCGCCCACACACCGGATTCGCTGCTGATGCTCCTGCATCCGATTGCGACGGAAAACGCGCGGGCGGCGCTGGCGGCGGAACTGCCGATGAATCAGCGGATGGATGCGCGGACACAGTGGAACTTCGTGCGCATCTTCCGCGAAAAAGGGTATGACGCGGAAAAATATCAGCAGTACGAAAAGAATGCGAAGGCGTATTTGCTGCCGATGTTCGCGGGCAAATGCGCGACGTTCGACGTGGGGTACAACCTGCGGTCGGAAACGGTGATTCAGCGGCTGACAGGGGCGGACATGACGGCGTACATCACCCACATTGACAGCGATTTGCCGATGCGCCGAGGTGTGCCGTTCCGGACGCTGTACGGCACGTCGCCGTATGTATCGTGGGTGGCGCGGGAGCAGTTTCTGCTGGAAAGAGGCGCGGCGACGATTGGCTACGACGCGCACGGCGCGGTGCTGGGGCAGGCGGACGTGCCGAGCAGCACGGTGCAGCAGATGCAGACGGACGCGATGCGGTTCGTTGCGGATATGGCGGATACGTTTGGGGTGCGGCTGATGGATATGCACTTCCGTCCGCAGGATGGCTGCGCGGCGTTTGAACACTTTTTGCACACGGGGGCGATTCAGGCGGGTGCGGAGGTGGAAAACGCTTTTCTGGATGGTCAGGCGGGCGGCGACACGACGCGGGTGCAGTGGCGCTTGATGCAGACGGACGCGGAGCAGGCGCGTCATCCATTGCCCAAGTGGATGCGAAAATTGCAGCGCGCGGCGATTCGGCTGGCGCATGACCCGCAATCTATCCGCCGGAAGTTATAACATTCTCATGAAATTCTCATGAAAATGCCCACTCGCTCCGCCGAAAATGACATTTCCTGCCCTTTACGAAAGGCGCGGGTTTGTGGTACAATAGGCGGGGATTACGACGAAAGGGGCTCCTTCCTTGAAGAAAAAGAAATGGGGCAGGATTCTCAGCATTGGCTTTATCCTCCTGTCAATGCTGGTTGTGGTACTGATTGCGTTCAACAACCCGGAGCTGATGAACGCATGGGACGTGCTTTTCACGCTGGACAAGCGGTGGCTGCTGCTGTGCCTGCTGGCGATGGTCGGCTATGTGTATGCCGAGGGCGCGGGGCTGTGCACCTTCCTGCGGATGGAGGGGTACAAAGTCAGCCTGAATACGGCGACGCATTTCTCCTTCGCGGGCATTTATTATGCGAATGTCACGCCCGGCTCGTCCGGTGGTCAGCCGATGCAGATTTACCTGATGAGCCAGCGCTCGATTCCCGCGGGTGTGGCCACATCGGCGCTGACGGCGCGGTATTTCTTCAATCAGCTGACATTGGTGGTGATGACGCTGCTGCTGTGGCTGAGCAACCGCGTGTATGTGGCGGAGCACTTGGGCAACGTCATCCCGCTGATTATCCTGGGCTGCGTGGTGAATTCCTTCTGTGTGCCGTCGATTCTGCTGGTGACGTTCCACCGCTCGTGGGTGGAGAAAATTGTGCAGTGGGGCATCCGCTTCCTGACGAAAATCCACATCTGCAAGAAGCCGGAGCAATGGCAGGCATCCGCCGAAACGACGATTGAGCATTTCCACGGTTCGCTGATGGATTTGGTGCATCACCCGATGCACCTGCTGGCGCAGCTTGTGATTTCGGTGGTGGAAATGTCGTGCCTGATGGTCGTGCCGCTGCTGGTGTACCGTGCCATGGGTCTGACCGGCACGCCGTGGTATCATGTGCTGACGGTTTCGTTCCTGCTGTTCGTGTCCGCCAGCTACACGCCCCTGCCGGGCGCGTCCGGCGCGCAGGAAGGCGGATTTCTCGTTTACTTCGGCAGCATCTTTACCGGCGGCACGGTGTCCGTCGCGCTGCTGGTGTGGCGGTTTATTACCTATTATTTGTGCCTGCTTGTGGGCTGCGCGGACTCCATCTTCACCAGCCTGCGCAAGCGCGTGAAGCCGATTCGGCATGAGAAAAAGGGACAGACAAAGGAGCAATCATGAAACAGCAGGTGCATGGCAATGTGACCGGCGTGCGCGATACGCTGATAGAAGCGCTTGGTCAATTATACGATTATGAGGTGGATGAGGACACGTTCCTCCCGCACGAGCTGATGCAGGTGCTGGCGCGTTTTACGGGCGTGCTGAACCGGGAAATCGCGGTGTACATTACGCGCGACGGCGAAGTGGTGGACGTGTCCATCGGCACTGATCGGGACGTGGAGCTGCGCGACTACCGCCTGCGCCGCAACACCCAGCGCCTGAGCTGCGTCCGCTGCATCCACACCCACCCCAATGGCGACGGTCGCCTCTCCGATGTGGATTTGTCGGCGCTGCGGTCGTTCCGCTATGACGCAATGGTCGCCATCGGCTGCTTGAAGGGCGAGCCGACGTTTGTGCAGAGCGCGTTTTTGGTGGAGAAGCAGAATCTGCTGATGGACGAGCCCGTCCGCTGGTACAAGACGCCCGATAACGACTGGATGCGGCAAATCACCGAGAGTGACCGCATTGTCGGCTGGGAGGCGGACGAGAAGGGCACGCATGCCAAGGAGCGCGCTGTGCTGATGGGCATCGAGAGCATGGAATCGCTGGATGAGCTGGCGCGCCTGGCGGACACCGCCGGGGCGGAGGTCGTGGGGCAATTCCTGCAAAAGAAGGATAAGCCGGATACGGCGCTGTTCATCGGGCGCGGGCGCGCGGATGAATTGTGCCGGCAGTGTCAGGCGCTGGAAGCTGATTTGTGCATTTTTGACGAGGAACTGACGGGCATTCAGGCGCGCAATCTGGAGGAGATTCTGCGCGTGAAGGTGGTTGACCGCACGACGCTGATCCTGGACATTTTTGCTCAGCGCGCATCGTCCGCCGAGGGCAAGCTGCAAGTCGAACTGGCGCAGCTGCAATACCAGTCCAGCCGCCTGATTGGGCAGGGCTTGGTGCTGTCGCGGCTGGCGGGCGGCATCGGCACACGCGGGCCGGGCGAATCGAAGCTGGAGATGAACCGCCGCCACATCCGCGAGCGCATGACGGAACTCCGCCGCCGCTTGGATGCGGTGGAGAAGCAGCGCGAACTGCGCCGCAAGAGCCGCGAGAAGAACGAAATTCCCGTCGTTGCGCTGGTCGGCTACACCAACGCGGGCAAATCGACGCTGCTGAATCAAATGACGGGCAGCGATGTGTATGTGCAAGACCAGCTGTTCGCGACGCTGGACGCAGTCAGCCGCCGCATCGAGACGGCGGAGCACACGCCGTTCCTGCTGGTGGACACGGTCGGGTTCATCCGCAAGCTGCCCCACGCGCTGGTCAGTGCGTTCCGCTCGACGCTGGAAGAAGCTGTGCTGGCGGATGTGCTGGTCATCGTCAACGACGGCGCATCGGAGGAAATCACGCAGCAGCACGACACGGTGCTGCAAGTGCTGTCTGACCTCGGCGCGACGGAGCAGCCGCGCATTGAGGTCATCAACAAGTGCGACCTGTACACCGATGAGGCGGGCGCGCCGATGCTGATTCCGGGCGCGGTACGGTTGAGCGCAAAAACGGGCGAGGGCATCGCGGAGCTGCACGCGCGCATTGCGGAGCAGCTGCAAAAGACCTACGCGCCCGTAACGTTCGTGCTGCCGTTTGATCGCTTCGGCTTGGTGGGGCAGATTCGCCCGCTGGGACGCGTGATCAATGAGGAATACACGGATACGGGGCTTGAACTGACGGTGGTGCTGGCGAATGCCGACCGCGACCGCTTGGTGAGCAAGTATGGGAAGGAAATCCTGAAGGGGTAAGTCCGTTCCCCAAATAAACACGCGGGCATAGTATGCAAGCGTCACCAACTCAATCGCGAAAAAGGGAGTCCAGAGGGTTGAAGACCCTTTGGCGGAATCCAGAGGCAGCGCCTCTGGGAAAGGAAGTTGCAATTCATGCAGAAGGCAAAAGTACGGGAAAATGTGAAGGAATACGCATTGCTGACGCTCGGCACGGTGATTATGACGCTGGGCATCTACTTCTTCAAGTTCCCGAACCATTTTTCCACCGGCGGCGTCAGCGGTATGGCGGTCATTTTGAGCCATTATATTCCAAATTTCACCAATGGCGATTTCGTCATGATGATCAACGTCCTGCTGCTCATCGTCGGCTACATTGTGCTCGGCAAGGGCTTCGGCGGACGCACGACGTATGTCAGCCTGCTGATGTCGGGACTGACGTGGGGGCTGGAGCGCATCATTCCGATGAACGCGCCGATGACCTCCCAGCCCCTCATGGAGCTGATTTTCGCCGTCAGCCTGCCCGCGGTCGGCTCGGCGATTCTCTTCAACCTCGACGCGTCCTCCGGCGGCACGGACATTGTCGCCATGATTCTGCGCAAGTACACCAGCCTCAACATTGGGCGCGCGCTGATGTGCAGCGACCTCATCATCACCCTGATGGCGTGTGTCGCGTTCGGCATGGAAACTGGGTTGTTCTGCATCCTCGGTCTGGTGATAAAGAGCCTGCTGGTGGACATGGTGCTGGAAAACATCAACACGCATAAATACTTCCATATTATCACGACCAAACCGCGCGAAATCGAGCAGTATATTACGAACGTGCTCAAGCGCGGCGCGACCGAACTGCACGGCGAAGGCGCGTACACGCACGAGGGCCGCACGGTGCTGATGACGGTGATGAAGCGCCACGAGGCGATTATGCTGCGCAAGTACGTCAAGATGGTTGACCCCCACGCGTTCGTGCTGATTATGAACACGGGCGAAATCATCGGCAAGGGCTTCCGCGGCACGAACTAAGGGAGAAGCATCATGGAACACATTACGAGCCTGAAAAACCCGAAAGTCGCCGCGTGGAAGGCGCTCAAAGACCGCAAGGGCCGCCGGGAAAGCGGCTGCTTTCTGGTGGAGGGGCGCAAGATGGTGGAAGAAGCGCTTGCTTCCGCGTTTGACGTGGAAACAGTGCTGGTGCAGGAGGGCATGGAACTCCCCGACGGGCTGACCATGCCGGTTTACGAGCTGCCGGAGCATGTGCTGGCGGCGGTCTGCGACACCAAAACGCCGCAGGGCATCGCCGCCGTCGTGCGGATGAAGGAGCAAAGCGCGCTGGGGAAGCACATCGTCGCCCTCGACGGCGTGCAGGACCCCGGCAACGTCGGCACGATTATCCGCACGGCGGATGCGGCGGGGCTGGACGGCGTGCTGCTCTCGAATCAGTGCGCGGATGTGTTCAGCCCGAAGGTACTGCGCGCGACGATGGGCAGCATCTTCCGCATGAACCTGCGCACGACGGACGATTTGCCCGGCGAACTGACGAAGCTGCGCGAAAAGGGGTACAGCATCCTGTCCTCGCAGCTGGACGGCACGCCGTTCTATGAGCGGCAGGGCGTAGCGGAACGCTTTGCCCTCATTATCGGCAACGAGGGCAACGGCGTGAGCGAACAAGTGCAGCAGACCGCGACGCACCGGGTTCGCCTGCCCATGCGCGGCGGCGCGGAAAGCCTGAATGCCGCGATTGCCGCCGCCATCATGATGTATGAGCTGATGCGGTGATTTTTCCCAGATTGGATATTGACAGAACAACTACCCGATGATATAATGACACTCCCGATGTGCGAAAAAGCACGACATCTGCCAAAATAGTGAGCAGCGCTGTCCGATTCCCGCGAAGAAAAACGCGGCAGGACGGCGCTGCTTTTTTGGTGTCGGCAAAAAAATTGACGTGCGCGCATCCAAAGGAGGCAAGGCATGGAACAGCAGGGGATAAATCCGCCTTTCATCGTGACAGACGGGCTGACAAAGACATACATCCGGCGGGAGAAACCGGAGCATGGCGGCATCACGCGCCTGTGGCGGCGGGAAACACGCGAGGTGCAGGCGCTCAGGGACGTATCCTTCCGCATTGGGCGCGGGGAACTCGTCGGGCTGATTGGACCGAACGGAACGATATTTAATAACATGCTAAAATAATTTCAGCTCAATACCAGATAGCCCATGGAATCACAGGCTTTCCGGGTGTATAATGAATCATCTTTCCCCGGACAATACTGGAAAGGTGGATGCGTCAGATGGGCATTTTCTTCGGCAGGAAAAAAGGTCGGCATGTAGACCCAGACAGTGGTCTCCCGTTCGGCTGGTTGTATCAACACAAGGAACTCGTTGACAAGATTTTGCAAGAAGCGCTGACCTTTGAGTTTGCGATAGAGAAGGCAAAAACGCCGCAGGAAAAGTATGCCGCGTTGAAGTCCTACATGCTTTATCTGGAAGATGGGAAAAAGCACTATCGAAAAATGGGGCGCGATGTTGGAAAATACTTTGACTATTACATCTGCGGTTCGACCGCTGCCATAGAATACACCAAGCAATTCCACGCGCTCGAAGCAGAGCTGAAAAGAACATAAAAAAATCGCCGGAGCAAACGCTCCGGCTTTTTTCATGCCTCTTGATGGTCGTGCAGTTCTCCCCTGATTTCATCAATCCGGGAAAATGCAGTCTGCATATTGTTTTCAAGCTGGAAAGTCCTCTCCACGACGGAGTTGTGCTTCTCCACCTTGCGTTCGAGCTGTTCCAAGCGGTAGGACAGGAGCGCGATTGTCTTGCTATTCGCGAAGTAGCTGCCTGCCAGCGTACCGATCAGAGAAATTGCCGCAACAATGATAGTATCCATCATCTTTTGTTCCTTCTTTCGCGTATTTATCCGAGAATGAACGAAATATCAATTGGCAGCCATGTATTAGCCGCCGCGTCTGACCATGTATTGCCGAGCCTGTACCGAGCAAAGCGGACAAGTCCGGCAGCCGTGACGGTGCAGAGCCACACCGCCGCGCCGCTGCCTTGGCAGACATAATTCCACTGCTCACCCGGTCTGTACCCGGCAGGAAGCGTCGTTATGGTGTGTGTGTCCGTTCCGCCTGCCAGTGCTGCCTTGGGTGTGACCACGCCCTTCACATGCACCACACCGCCGCGCCTGCGATAGCGGAGCGTGTTTCCGGTAGTGCCGCCATACGTTTCGAATTCGCCCGTCAGCGTCGCATTTTTCCAACCCGTATCATAGCCGCTTAACTCTGCCCAGTCGTGCCATGAGCTGCTGTAATACTGCCGCACCCACAGCTCAAAGCCCGGTTCAGAGCATCGTGTAGCGATCTGCATCCGCTGCCCATCCGTGCCGACGTCGAGGACGACAATGCTGCCGGAAGCCCCTGCGGAAATCGGGCAGTTTCTGTCTCTTATACACATCTCCGAGCCCACGAGACAAGAGGCAATCTCGTA
>ENA-UAZD01000709-UAZD01000709.1-human-gut-metagenome-genome-assembly--contig:-NODE-709-length-10604-cov-7.240212_pt1 | contig 10604 bp, 10 predicted proteins | sample MGYA00244112_ERZ654658 | MGnify/ENA primary metagenome ERZ654658 (study PRJEB26926, sample SAMN06164608) | human gut metagenome | biome: ENVO:00009003; feature: ENVO:2100002; material: ENVO:00002003... | reverse complement strand
CTACACTCGACTAGTCGTCGGCAGCGTCAGATGTGTATAAGAGACAGCAATAATACCAACTATTTTATTCCATGTTATAGATTCTTTATAGCCTATATATCCAACAAAAATAAGAATTACACCCAGTATTGATGATGTAACAATCTGGGCTGTACTTATCTTCCAACCTGCTTTATATGCATATATAAATCCGACTTCAAGACCTACAATCACTAATCCGAGTACAAAAGGTATCCAATTCGTTTTCTTCAATTCAGCCAAAATATTACGACTGTTCCCCAGAACAAAAAACATAATAAGAGATGCTGCAGCCCCTACAAGATAAGTAATAATCAAAGAAGCAAATGGGTTCATATTTTCAGGAACTCCCTTTGTACATACCTGATATACAGTATTTGAAAACACAACTAATATAACCGGCCAGATATATTGAAACATAAATAATTCCTCCTACATATATAAAATAATTAAATAAAAAATAAAACAGCCAGACTATCACTAGCCTGACTGTCGGTAGGTGCTCACACGTTGCGTCGGATTATATTAATAAAAATTCAAGTAAACACAACGTTATTTTGTTTAGTTCCAGTGGACCTGAGGAGAATCGAACTCCTGTCCGAAAGCCCATCCATCGTCCTTCTACAAGCTTAGTCTGTTATTTGACATTCCCTCCGGTTCACTTCGACAGACAGAATTAAACCTTTAGTAGCTTCATAATACGCCCATATACTCAAAGCTTTGTATAAGTCGTTTCCTGCAAAGTCGATGCCGGGATTCTGATGTGCAGGTGCATCAGAGTCGACAGCTGCAATTAGGCAGCGAATGCTAAACTATTATCGTCAGCGTTTATATTTAATTTGGAATTTGACGCATTGCCTTACGACTTGCTTCTCCGAATTCAAAACCCCCGTCGAAACCTGTACAGGCCCTTATTTTCACGACAGGCAAAATTCCGCCTGTCGGGGGACTGAATATCAGTCTATAAATTTTTAATTTTGAAATCGCGTTCATTTTCTCTGCGGACATCTTTTTTAGCAATAGAATCACGCTTATCATATAATTTCTTACCTTTGCCAAGACCGATTTCCACCTTGCAAAGACCATCTTTAATATATATCTGTAAGGGAACAAGTGTATATCCCTTTTCAGCAGTTTTACCGGCAATCTTATTGATTTCCGCCTTATGAAGCAGAAGCTTTCTTACTCTTACCGGGTCTCTGTTAAAAATATTACCCTTTTCATAAGGACTTATGTGCATATTATATATGAAAACTTCACCGTTTTCAATCTTAATATAAGATTCTTTTATACTTGCCTTACCCATACGGATTGATTTAACCTCAGTACCGTACAATGCAATACCGGCTTCCCATTTATCTTCGATAAAGTAATCAAAATATGCTTTTTTGTTATTGGCTACAAGTTTAAAGCCGTTATCTTTCTTTTCCATAATTTATATATCGTCCTCTACTATCTGAAAATCAACGGTGCGAAGAACTTTACTTGCACCTGTGCATTTCACTCTGACTTTCATGCCAAGTTTGTATGTCTTATGGGTAACCTCGCCATATAATTCATAACTGTTCTGGTCAAAGATATAATAATCATCCGTTAATTCATTAACATGGACAAGTCCTTCTACCGTATTAGGAAGTTCAACATAAAGTCCCCATGCGGTTACACCTGATATGACACCGGAAAATGTCTTTCCTATCCTAAGAGACATATACTCTGCTTTTTTCATTTTGTCAACTTCGCGTTCAGCATCATCTGCCCTCCGCTCTGTCTGACTGGCATGTTTTGTTACGTCAGGAAGTATATTCTCGTAATGTTTTATCCTCTTATCGGTAATTCCGGCGTGAAGGCTTTCTTTAATTATCCTGTGTATCTGTAAATCAGGATATCTTCTTATAGGCGACGTGAAGTGTGTGTAATATTTGGCAGCAAGTCCGAAATGACCTTTACATTCCACTGTATATCCCGCACGCTTCATAGCCCTTAATGTAAGACGGCTTATAAGATTCTCTTCTTCCGAACCTTCAATCTTTTCCATGAGCTTCTGTAATTCTTTCGGATGGATTTCGTCATTGGAAACCTTGATTGAATATCCGAAATTATTGATAAAAGCAGCAAGTTCGTTAATTTTGTCCTTATCAGGAGTATCATGGGTTCTGTAAACAAACGGAATCTGTTGCCAGAAATAATCCTCTGCAACAGTTTCATTGGCTGCCAGCATAAAATCCTCTATTATCTTTGTAGCCGTATTGCGCTCGTATGGTTTAATATCAAGAGGCCTTCCTGCTTTATCAAGCACAATCTTACATTCCGGAAAATCAAAATCAATTGAGCCACGCTGCTGTCTTTTCTTTCTTAAAATTGTTGCCAGCTCTTCCATAAGTTTAAACATCGGTACAAAATCTTTATATTCATTTATAGTATCTGTATCGTTATCAGTAAGAATTTTCTTAACACTTGTGTATGACATTCTTCTGTCAACGTTAATTACGGATTCCGAAATTTTATGGTCAATAATTTCACCGGTAGAATCAATGTCCATCATACAGCTTAAGGCAAATCTGTCAACGCCCTGATTAAGAGAACATATTCCGTTACTAAGCTTATGTGGCAGCATCGGAATAACCCTGTCAACAAGATATACACTTGTGCCTCGGTTAAGAGCCTCCTTATCCAGAGCACTTTTTTCTTTGACATATTCCGCAACATCGGCTATATGCACGCCCAGATGATATATGCCATTTTCTTTGGATAAAGAAATTGCGTCATCAAGGTCCTTTGCATCCTCTCCATCTATAGTTACCGTCTGTAACATTCTGTAATCAGTTCTTAAAGGAAGCTTTGTCTCGTCAATCTCATCCGGTATTTTTTCGATTTCCTTCATTACTTCCTCAGGGTATTCATAAGGAATTTCGTAAGATTCAACAACAGAAAGTATATCTGTTCCCGGGTCATTAACATGTCCCAATATTCTTATGACTTCACCCTCCGGATTATGTGTATCGTCACCAAAGCTGTTTATTTTAACCACAACCTTGTGACCTGTTACTGCCGAACGTATCTTGTCCTTAGGTATAAAAATGTCTTTGGAAAACTTGCGGTTATCAGGAATAACGAAACCATACGCGCCGTTCTTCCGGAATATGCCTACAATCTGGTTCATTCCATGTTCAAGAATTCGTATAATTCTACCTTCCCTGCGCCTGCCCTCTGTCTTTTCACAGGTTATTACAAGCTGTACCTTGTCCTGATGCAATGCATTGCAGGTATCGGATTCCCTGATAAAAATATCTTCATCTTCACCCTCAACGGTAACAAAACCAAATCCTCTGTCCGTACTCTGGAAAATACCTGTAAGAATGTTTTTGTCATTTTTGCAGTATTTTCCCTTGGATGTAACACCTATTTTACCTTCCAGAACAAGAGCATCAAGAACTTTATATAAATCATTCCGGTTCTCCTTGCTCACATTGAGAAGCATAGCTATTTCCTTGCCCTTCATAGGCGTATAATACTTATCATGTATTAATTCATTAATGACCTTTTTTCTCTTTTCAAAAGTGTAATCGTCCATATTAACCTCTTATTTCATAAAACGAAAAGAACTCCCGGTATACCAGGGAGTTCTCAGAATCCAAAACTAATTTAACCATTTAAGATTAAGTAATAATGCAAGGATAAAGAAAATCACAGCCAATACAGTAGTAAATTTCTTAAGCGCTCCTTCCTTGGAACGACCCTTGTTCTTACTCCAGTATGTATCTGTAGAAGCTCCTCCGGCTAATGATCCAAGACCCTCCTGCTTTCCTTCCTGCATGAGAACTACTATTGATAAAATAATACTTACTATAACTAAAATAATTGTAATTACTGTTTTAAGGACACTCACCGTTAAAACCTCCTAAATAAAATAAACCCTTGCTATGCAATTCGCATAACAAGGTTTATTTTATCATAAGAAATTTAATTAATCAATAGTAATTTTTACTTTCTGATAAGTAATGACTTACCTGTCATCTCTTCAGGCTGCTCCATTCCCATACAATCAATGAGTGTTGGAACGATATCTGCGAGACATCCATTTTCTTTTAAGCCATAGTTATCGTTATTGGTAACAAGAATAAACGGAACAGGGTTGGTTGTGTGGGAAGTAAATTCTCCGCCTGTCTCGTAATCAATAAGCTGTTCAGCATTACCGTGGTCTGCACATATAAACAAGGTTCCGTCAGCTTCTTTTACAAGATTAACAATTTCTCCTACACACTTATCAACAACTTCTATTGCCTCTATAACTGCAGGAAGAACTGCTGTATGACCAACCATATCAGGGTTAGCAAGATTACAGATTATAACATCATAATATCTGTCGCCGTTTTCATCAACTGCTGTTATTGCTTCGCTTAATTTATCTGTTACTGTGTATGCTGCCATTCTAGGCTTCTTGTCATAAGTAGGAACATATTTAGGTGAATTTACAAGAATTCTGTCCTCATCCTTATTAGGTGTTTCAACACCACCGTTAAAGAAGAATGTTACATGGGCATATTTCTCTGTTTCAGCAATTCTTGCCTGTCTCATTCCGTTATTGGCAATCCATTCACCGAATGTATTGGTAACTTCTACTTTCTTGAATGCAACATCCTTATTAAGGATTAATGGGTCATATTCTGTAAAGCATACAAACGTTACGTCTTTTCTTGGTCCTCTGTTAAATTTATCAAAATCATCATCGCAGAAGCAATGTGTTATTTCTCTTGCCCTGTCAGGTCTGAAATTGAAAAATACCACTGAATCTTTGTCATTGATTGTAGCAACAGGATGTCCGTTTTCCATCACAACAAAAGGAACTACGAATTCATCATTTACTCCGTTATCATAGCTTGTCTGGATTCCCGCAACAGCAGATTCTGCTGTATTACCTTCACCCTTTGTCATTGCAAGGTATGCCTTTTCAACACGGTCATAATTATTATCCCTGTCCATTGCATAATAACGTCCTGATACTGTTGCAATCTTGCCGACACCGATTTTCTTAATTTCATTTTCAAGTTCTTCTGTGAACTCTTTAGCAGACTGTGGCGGAGTATCTCTTCCGTCAAGGAAACAATGAACATAAACTTTCTCAAGTCCCTGTCTCTTAGCCATCTCTAAAAGTCCGTAAAGATGTGTATTATGGCTGTGAACACCACCATCAGATAAAAGTCCGAATATATGAAGTGCCGAATCGTTAGCTTTACAGTTGTCGCAAGCCTTTACCAAAGCTTCATTTTCAAAGAAATCTCCGTCATTGATTGCTTTAGTAATTCTTGTTAATTCCTGATATACAATTCTTCCTGCACCCATGTTAAGATGACCAACTTCTGAATTACCCATCTGTCCGTCAGGAAGTCCGACAGCCATACCACTGGCGTAACCTTTTACAAATGGATATTCTTTCATAAGCTTGTCCATTACAGGTGTCTTCGCCTGGGCAACAGCGTTGCCTTCTACTTTATCACTTAATCCGTATCCGTCAAGGATAAGGAGCACTGTAGGTTTTTTACTCATTTTAAATCTCCTATTCTAAGTTGCTTTTCGTGTCAATGTTATCACAGTCATTTTTATAAGTCAATCGGCAGGAAGCATCAATTTACCGTGGTCTATTTCATAAATTTTATCACAAAATTATAAATCAATTACAAGCTCAATCGGACAGTGGTCAGAACCTAATACCTTGTCATGAATCTCTGCACTGATAAGTCTATCCTCAAGTTCCTTTGAAGCAAGAAAATAATCAATTCTCCATCCTGCATTTTTCTCGCGGGATTTGAACATATATGACCACCATGAATACTTCTGCTCTACATCAGGATAAAAATATCTGAAGGTATCAATAAAGCCTGAATCAAGTAATTCAGTCATTTTTTGACGTTCTTCATCCGTGAAGCCGGCATTTTTTCTGTTTGTCTTAGGGTTCTTAAGGTCAATCTCTTTGTGTGCTACATTCATATCGCCCGTTACCACTACTGGTTTGGTTTTTCTCAAATCATTTAAGAAATTCCTAAAGTCATCTTCCCATTTCATTCTGTACTCAAGGCGTGTTAATTCTCTCTGGGAATTGGGTGTATACACCGTTACCATATAAAAATTCTCAAATTCAAGTGTAATCACACGTCCCTCATGGTCATGCTCATCTATTCCAATTCCATATTTTACTGAGAGTGGCTTTTCCTTAGAAAAAACCGCAGTACCGGAATAACCTTTTTTCTCAGCATAATTCCAATATGAATAATAATTTTCTTTATTCCATTCAATCTGACCTTCTGACAGCTTAATTTCCTGAAGGCAGAAAATATCTGCATCAACACTGTCAAAAAAATCCATAAATCCTTTTCCCATACAAGAACGTAAACCATTAACGTTCCATGATATCAATTTTTTGCTCACAATTTCTCCTATTTTAAAAAGGGCAGATAATTCTGCCCTTAAATTATGTTAATAATTATGCGTTGACAATCTTGCCAAAATCAGCCTTTAAACTTGCACCGCCGATAAGACCGCCGTCAATGTTAGGCTTTGAAAGTAATTCTGCTGCATTAGAAGCATTCATAGATCCGCCGTACTGGATTCTGATAGCTGCTGCTGTTGCATCATCATAAATCTCGCCGATTACTTCACGGATACCTGCACATACTTCTTCAGCCTGTTCTGCTGTTGCTGTCTTGCCTGTTCCGATTGCCCAGATTGGCTCGTAAGCGATAACTGCTTCTTTAGCCTGATCTGCTGTTACATTCTGGAATGCAATCTTAATCTGCATTCTGATCCAGTCAAGTGTGATGCCCTGCTCTCTCTGTTCAAGAGTCTCACCACAACAGATAATAGGAGTAATTCCATGTTCAAATGCTTTAATAACTTTCTTATTAACTGTTGCATCTGTTTCTGCAAAATACTCTCTTCTCTCTGAATGACCGATTATAACGTATTTTACACCGATATCTGTGAGCATGTTTGGAGAGATTTCTCCTGTGTATGCACCACTTTCTTCAAAATACATATTCTCGGCACCGATTGATACATTAGTACCCTTTGTTGCTTCGATTGCTGTTGTAAGATCAATAGCAGGAACGCAATATACAACATCTACATCAGGATTAACTACAAGTGGTTTTAACTCTTCAATTAAAGCCTTAGCTTCACTTGGAGTCTTATTCATCTTCCAGTTACCTGCAATAATTCTTCTTCTAGACATTTTTCATTATCCTTTCTTTTTACGGGATGTGACCGCATTTTATACCCTTCGGGCGGGCGGTCACAGAGTAACAAGGTTTCCTCCCACTTTGTGGGTCCCTCCTTGTTACATATTACTTATCATCTGCTGATTCAATTCCAGGAAGAGCTTTTCCTTCAAGGAATTCAAGGGATGCTCCACCACCTGTTGAGATGTGGGTCATCTTATCACCAAATCCAAGTGTATTAACTGCGGCAGCAGAATCACCACCACCGATAATTGTTGTAGCAGAAGTTTCAGCAAGTGATTTAGCTACTGCAATTGTACCTGCTGCAAGAGTAGGGTTCTCAAATACACCCATAGGTCCATTCCAGACAACTGTCTTTGCTGTCTTAACTGCGTCGGCAAAAAGAGCCTGTGTCTTAGGTCCGATATCACAGCCTTCACGGTCAGCCGGCATCTTATCTGCATCATATACTTCAATCTCAACCGGTGCATCGATTGGGTTAGGGAAATCTGCGATAGTAACCGCATCAACAGGTAATAATAACTTCTTACCAAGTGATTCAGCCTTAGCCATCATTTCCTTGCAGTAATCAATCTTTGTATCGTCAACAAGTGACTTACCAATTTCGTATCCTTTAGCTTTTAAGAATGTATAAGCCATACCGCCACCGATGATAAGTGTATCACACTTCTCAAGAAGGTTAGAGATAACATTAAGCTTATCAGCAACCTTAGCTCCACCAAGAATTGCAACGAATGGTCTTACAGGGTTATTTACTGCATTACCAAGGAATTCGATTTCTTTCTGCATAAGGTAACCTACAACGTTTGTCTTAACAAACTTTGTAATGCCTGCTGTTGAGCAATGTGCTCTGTGGCATGCACCGAAAGCATCATTTACATATACATCGCAAAGAGAAGCAAGTTCTTTTGAGAAATTATCTTCGTTCTTTGTTTCTTCTTTTCTGAATCTTGTATTCTGGAGAAGAACAACGTCTCCGTCCTTCATGGCAGCTACTGCTGCTTTAGCATTAGGTCCTACTACTTCATCATCAGCAGCAAAAACTACTTCTTTACCAAGTTTTTCTGAAAGTCTCTTTGCTACAGGTGCTAATGATTCATCTTCGTTAGGTCCGTTCTTAACTTTACCAAGATGTGAGCAAAGGATTACTTTTCCACCATCATTTATTAATTTCTTAATTGTTGGAAGAGCTGCCACAATTCTGTTTTCGTCTGTGATAACGCCGGCCTTTAAAGGTACGTTAAAGTCACATCTTACAAGAACCCTGAGTCCCTTTACGTTAATATCATCAATAGATTTCTTGTTAAGCATAATATTAATTCCTCCTGAATTATATTTTATTTATTCATGACGGCAAAGCACTATAAATATCCTACGCCGCCGTAATATAAAAAGAAGGAATCCGGTCCAAATGACCGGACCCCTTCAATAGGTCTTTAATAACCGAAATTAAGCTAATTCTGAGAAATACTTAATTGTTCTTACCATCTGGCTTGTGTATGAATTTTCATTATCATACCATGAAACAACCTGTACTTCGTAAAGGTCGTCAGATACTTTGCTAACCATTGTCTGTGTAGCATCGAATAATGAACCATATCTCATACCAACGATATCTGAAGAAACGATTTCATCTGTGTTGTAACCGAATGATTCGTTAGAAGCTGCCTTCATAGCTGCGTTGATTCCATCAACTGTTACATCTGTACCCTTAACAACTGCTGTAAGGATTGTTGTAGAACCTGTTGGTGTAGGAACACGCTGAGCAGATCCGATGAGCTTTCCGTTTAATTCAGGAATAACAAGACCGATTGCCTTAGCTGCACCTGTTGAGTTAGGAACGATATTAATAGCACCTGCTCTTGATCTTCTAAGGTCACCCTTTCTCTGTGGTCCGTCAAGGATCATCTGGTCACCTGTGTAAGCATGGATTGTTACCATGATACCAGACTGGATTGCTGCATACTTGTTAAGAGCATCAGCCATAGGTGCTAAACAGTTAGTTGTACAAGAAGCTGCAGAGATAATCTTATCTTCTGGCTTTAATGTCTTGTGGTTAGTATTGTAAACGATTGTAGGAAGGTCATTTCCGGCTGGTGCTGAAATAACTACCTTACGAGCACCTGCATTGATATGAGCCTGTGCTTTTTCCTTAGATGTATAGAAACCTGAACATTCAAGAACTACGTCAACTCCAAGTTCACCCCATGGGCAATTGTTAGCATCTGGGAATTTATAAATCTTAATTGTCTTTCCATCAACTGTGATTGAATCTTCACCAGCTACAACTGTATCAGCCTTTTCATATTTACCCTGTGATGAATCATACTTAAGAAGATGAGCAAGCATCTTAGGACTTGTTAAATCGTTGATTGCTACTACTTCATATCCTTCTGCTCCAAACATCTGTCTGAATGCAAGACGACCGATACGGCCAAATCCATTAATTGCAACTTTTACTGCCATTTTTAAATTTCCTCCTAAAGAAAAATGTAATAATAGGGATTGTTAATAAAAAATCAATCTGGTATTATTCTACATTCTTTGCGTGAAAATTTCAACCCTTATTTTATTATTAATGTTGCACATATTTTTCACATACTCAATCACAATTGTTGACAAATCCAAAACATTCCTTAAAATATAAAGTTGTTATTATATTTAAGGAGATACTTTATGATTGGTGATTATCATGTTCATACAAAATTTTCTTCCGATTGTAATTCAGAACCGGAAGAATTAATTAAAAAGGCAATTTCACTTGGAATGAATGAAATATGTTTTACAGACCATGTTGATTTTGACTATCCGCCGGAAAACGGACAGACTATTTTCAGAATCAATACAAAAGAGTATTTTAATACCCTTGCCGCTCTCCGTGACTCATACAAGAACCGCATTAAAATTAAAATCGGTATTGAACTCGGACTTAATCCTTCCATTGAGGAAATGAATTCCTCTTTTGTAAAGTCCAACGACTTTGATTTTGTAATTGGTTCATCACATATTATTAACGGAAACGATCCTTATTATCCAGAATTTTGGGAAGGTAAAAGCATAAAGGAAGCTGTCATGTCTTACTTTGAAGCAATTTTAAGGAATGTTACAACATATGAGAACTATGACGTATACGGACATCTTGATTATATAAGGCGTTACATTCCCGATAAAGAATATGTATATGTTGAAAATGATTTTTATGAAATTACCGAAATGATTTTTAAAAATATTATTTTTAAAGGAAAAGGCATTGAGCTTAACACAAGAGCGCTGACTAGCGGAATAACTAACTTTATCCCAACAATCACATCTGTCTCTTATACACATCTGACGCTGCCGACGACTAGTCGAGTG
>ENA-UAZD01000695-UAZD01000695.1-human-gut-metagenome-genome-assembly--contig:-NODE-695-length-10856-cov-28.738080_pt1 | contig 10856 bp, 4 predicted proteins | sample MGYA00244112_ERZ654658 | MGnify/ENA primary metagenome ERZ654658 (study PRJEB26926, sample SAMN06164608) | human gut metagenome | biome: ENVO:00009003; feature: ENVO:2100002; material: ENVO:00002003... | reverse complement strand
CAAGCCGACCTGTTACCGGAACTGCTTCTAAGGGTGCAGCACTTTTCAGGAAAAAGGCGGCAGCCGAGGCAAAGAAGCGTATCAAGAAGGTAGAGGCAGGAAAGAAGCTGGCAAAAAAGACAGCAAAGAAAGCTGCCAAAGATACAGCCAAGACGGTAGCTAAAGAGACGGCAAAAGAAACAGCCAAGACAACTGCCAAGGTTGCAACAAAAACTGCGACAAAGGCAGCTGCTACAGCGGCAGGAACAGCGGTTGCACCGGGAGTTGGTACTGCAATCGGCATGGCAGCCGGATATGCTGCAGGTGTGTCCATAGAGGTCAAGGATGAAAAGATGACCAACCGGAGCAGGAAGATAAAATTCTTTCTGGATAAGATGAAAGCACAGGAGAATCAGACAGACAGCGTGGCAAAGCTGGTAAAGGATCTGATTGTGCGAAAAGCGATTACCTGGGTAAAGGCAGCAGCACCGATTATCGGACTGGTGCTGTTGTTACTGGTTCTTGTAGTTGCTATGATTGCGGTTCCGGTTATAGCGGTGATAGCAATCCTTTACAATTCTCCATTTGCTTTATTCCTGCCACCACTTGAATCAGGAGATACCGTGCAGACAGTAACGAGTGCTTATGTGCAGGAGTTTAACCGGGATGTTAATACGAAAGTGAATGAGCATACCGGATATGACCTTGGAGAGCTTGTATATGTGGATTATGAAGGTATGGAAGAAAACCCAAGCAATTACTATGACATCATGGCAGTCTATATGGTCAAGCATGGTGTCGGAGATACAGCAACAGTCATGAATGATACTTCAAAAGGCTGGCTGCAGGCAGTTGTAAATGATATGTGTTCATACACCACAAGCACCGGAACAAAGGATGTGGAAGAAACGGATGCAGACGGCAATGTAACTACTGTCACAAAGTCGGTTCTGTATGTGAATGTCACACTAAAATCGTACAGGGATATGATTTCGGTCTATGGATTTAATTCTGATCAGGTGGAAATGCTTGAGCAGATCATGAGTCCGGAGTTTATGGGACAGCTTGGATATGCCGGAAGCGGAAGTGGCGGCGGAGGCGGAAGTCCGGGAGTAAGCTCCATGACTGAGGATGAAATCAATGCCATCCTAAACGGAATTACAGACAGCAGGCAGAAAACAGTCTGCTCCTATGCACTTCACAGAGTTGGCTTCCCTTATAGTCAGGATTTAAGAGACAGCGGTAACTATTATGACTGCAGCTCCTTAGCCTATTATTCGTGGAAGGATGCGGGCGTGGATATTAGTTACGGCGGTGCAACCACAGCGGCAGCGGAGGCACAGGGACTGGATGAAGCCGGAAAGACTGTCTCCTTTGATGAGTTACAGCCGGGAGACCTTATCTTCTACAGTTTTACAGGCAACGGAAGATATAAGAACATCAGCCATGTGGCAGTATATGTCGGAAATGGCAAGGTGGTAGAGGCACTTAATGAAAGTCTTGGTGTGGTTTACCGGGATGTGGCAAGCACAGGAAAGATTGTTGTGATAGGAAGACCATAACAGGAAATTTGCAGAGAGGGCATAGTCCCTCTCTGAGACTGGAGGTAAGAATGGATTTAAAAGATATGATACTGGTAACAGAAAACGACAGGGGAACAGAGACAAATATGCTGATGGCTCTGGATGATTATAAGAGTTTTATAGCAATTGATGACATGTCAGAGCTTGCAGAAAATTTGTTGCAGCTTGGAAGGACACTTGGTGAAGCAGATAACTTCACAGAGTATTACAGGGCAGCAAATGTAACTGTATCTGCGAGATTCTGTCTGGATGATATTCAGCTGGGACATTTTCTTCAGGGATTTTATAACGATTCCAAAGAATTTCGGTTTGATAAAGAAGCCAGTTCTTCTGAATGTGTTGCAAAGCTTAAGGAGATTGGAATGACCGATAAGGGCTGGGTTGATGATTTTAACCTGCATTATGAAAGTGTGGACAGATCATTTGAAAGGGGACAGACATTTCATAACTTCAATGACCATGATTACATGGTGCTTGAAGCATTATCACCAAGGAATCTCGTGGTGATGGATATGAAGTCAGGTTCTCTTACAATCGCCCTTGGTGCGACAGAGTATAAGCGTTATCCGAAGGATGGGAAGCCTACAAAGGACAATACCACAATCGGGGTATCGTGGGAGCATGGGATTTATCTTGGTTCCACACTCTCAACCACGAATTTCAAGGCATACAAGAGGGAGTATGGCACACCGGAAAAGATAGAGGATATCTATGATTACAGGGCAAAGCTAAAGCAGAAGTTCTATTTTTATCAGGATATGTCAAAGGATGATGATGTACCAAAGAAGCTGCAGAATGACTTCCTTCACCAGATGTATGAGGATTTTGGAACGATTGAAGAGGACTGTTTTTACGACAGGCTGGAAGATGGAAAGTACGATGAAGGCTTTAAGGAAAGACAGGTAAAGGAAGAAAAGAGCCGGTGATGAGATTTTTACAGGAGGCGATATCATATGGAACAGGAATTTGATGTTGAGATAAAAGAAGTGCTTTCACGAGTACAGAAAGTAAAGGCAGAGTCGCTTGACGATGCCATCAATAAGGCAATGGATATGTATTATGCAGAGCAGATAGTCCTTGGAGCAGAGGACATGAAGGGAGTTGATTTTACGCCTATCAGCGAAGGTCAGCTCCCTTCTTCATTAAAAGAAAACGGAGGAAGAGCAAGATGAAAAGTGATTCAACAACAGTAATTAAGAACATGGAGTTTTTAGTAAAGGAACTTCATAAGGAGTGGGACAGATCGGGTGCTTCTAAGGCATCCGTTATTATTTCCATTGAGGAAGTAGATGGTATCAATGATAAGATAAAAGAGATTATCTATCAGACACAGAAGTCAGTCGATGAGGATGAGCTGACCTTTAAACAGAGCATTGCAAAGTCCAAGGAGTGCTATGTGCTTCTTCGTGTGGTGCGTAAGATTGCAAAGAAAAAGGATAAATGCGAAAAACAGGCAATCGACAATGAATTTGCAATCGAGCTGGATAAGGATGAGTTAAAGCTATTTAAGGGATTGTTTGCAGAGATGTTTAAATAGAGGAGGACAAAGGTATGGGCGTTGATATGAAGGTCAAAGCGATATACGATTCTGAGATTGGTAACATCACCAGATCAGAAAAGAGCTGGAAGGATGTGTTAAAGGTCGCAGGTCAGTTATACCGCTATGAATTTGACAATATCGTTATGGTAACAGCTCAGAGACCTCTGGGAAAAAGCACACTCATGGCAGATTATGATACCTGGAAAAAGGTGGGAAGATATGTAAAGCGTGGTGCGAAAGGCTGCGCTATCTTCCCGTCAAGGGCACTGAATCCACGCATGAGGTATATCTTTGATATCAGTGATACCGGAGGGAAGAATGTCAAGCTGACATGGGACCTTGAGGGAGAAAATCTTAAGAATTATGTGGATTTTCTTGTATCAGAAGGTCAGATTGAGCAGTACGATAACAGCGACAGGGAGTCTCTAAAAAATATATTAAAACAGTTTACAGGAACAGATGTTTGGCTTATAATAAAAGAAGAGTTCGGAGACCGAATGACCGAGCTTATGCAGCTATCAGGTAGTGTGATAAAGGAAGAAAGTAAGAAACGCAATGGCTTACAGCAGGAAATGGACATGGAGCAGCTTGTATTTGCAAGTGTCATGTATGCTGTAGGGACGAGATGCGGATTTGACTTATCTGTGCAAGAACAGGATTTTAGTCAGATCGTAAATATCAAAGACGAAGAGATCATTTACCGTCTTGGTTCCATTGTATGCGATGTCTCCTGTAGTGTTCTTAGAGAATTTAGTCGTAACTTAAAGGCAATCGAGAGCGAAAGGAGAATTGGATATGTTAGAAGAAATGACTTACAAGGAAGTGGACGGACTGCTTTATCCGCAGATAGAGATGCCGGACGAGACGGAGGATCTCACGAAGCTGGGCAAATACGGAAGGATGGCGATGAACTATCTAAAGGAGAACGAGCCGGCAAGATACAAGACGCTGATGAGATTCGGGAAGATGTACGAGAAGATGTCAGCGGTAGAGGAGGAAGCGAATCAGCTGTACGACCAGTTAGAGATGCAGTATCTGGCGAAGCACAAGCCACAGAATCCGTCATCGACAATGGAGATGTGGAAGATAAGAGAGCAGGCGAAGATGCAGGCAGAGGAAGTGGTACTCCATCAGATAGTGATGCGATTCCACTAGAATCAGATGATACAGAACTGAATAGGGAACTTGATGAAATCAATTCATTGGGTGTCAGTAAGGAAGCCGAATATACACAGGCTTCCTTTTTTTTCGACCAGAATGGGCAGGCAAGCATTGGCACCATTCATACTGAGGACGAAAACAATAATCAGTTTATGCGTCAGTTCGAGCAGGACAGAAAAGCTGCACTAGCAGGTAAATACAATTATCTGAATCCCAAAAAGTCTGCAACAGTACCAGGTGAGTATATCAAACAGGTGCTTATGAGAGGTACAGGCTTTGTCGGTGGCAAGGGCAGGGTATGCAAGATTTTTGAAACAGAGATTGATGCAGGAACCAGGGCAAAGCGTATCAAAGCAGAGTATGGTCAGGGAGGTGCAGGCTGGCCGGTTGACGGACTGGGACTGCACGGATATGACACATTTCATGGGAACGGACTGCGTTTTCAGTGGCGAGATGAGGATGGAGAGGTTGAAGGATATGTTTCATGGAAAGATATCGAAAAAGAGCTTGGTGTCCTTATTCTTACAGGGGAATACCAGCCTGAGACACCTCGTATTGATGAGCTTGCGATGGACGGACTCCGTGAGGATGATGAGGTCATTGATGCCGAATACCGGGAAGTGGAACCGGAAAAGGCAGAATCAGAGATTGATGATTATGCAATACCGGATGAGCCGGAGAGCTATGCTTCTAACAGAGATTATGTAAGTGCAAAAGGCATGACACCACAGGAAACTGCCGATGAAGACCGCATGGTAACACAGGCAGAATATGGTGCAGAGATAGAAGCTAAAACAACTGAAAAAGATCCATCAGAGCTTCAGTATATTACACCGATTGATTATGCCAAGCGTATTGCAGAGCTTGATGAAGACCTGCGTGATGCGGCGGAGCTTCTTGTAACAGATTGCAGCTGCTACACTCCGTTTAGGGCATTCCTTATGGATGTGGTGCAGTCTGATTTTGCATTTATGCCCAATAAACTTGACCTTATCAGGGATATTGCATTAGGGACAGATAATGCAGAAAGAAAGGCATATTCCAACAATAAGTATGGTCTTGTGGAGTACTCAATCAGAAGCGGTTATGTGAAGATCAGCTATAAGAACAGGAATGGTGTGCGTAAGGAAGGTGCACTCGACTGGCGTGAGTTATATGAAATCTTATCTTATATGGTAAAACAGCCATTTTACTGCGGAGAAGACCAGAAGAAGTATTATCAGGAGACAAAGCAGAAGGCTGACAGGGATAAGATGAATCCGGTCTATAAGAGATTCTTTGATATCGAGGATAGTGTAAAAGCCAATCGTCTTGAAACCAGGGAAAGAGCAATAGCGAATGGCTGGGAAACCAAGATTGATGAGAATGGACATGTGGTTTCAGATGATGCAGTATCAGTATCTGTGGATGATATTCAGGCTGATACAGAATCACAGGAAACTGTAGATTTTACACCAAAGCAGGAACCAGTACAGCAAGTAGAAAGTCTTGAAAATGAGAAGAATGTTGCCGGGCAGACGAAACACAATTTCCACTATAACCTCTGGGAAATGGAAAAAGGCGGTGCTAAGACCAGATACCAGTGGAATATGGATGCAATCCGCACTTTAAAGCAGATTGAATCAGAGAACAGGCTTGCCACACCTGAGGAACAGAAAACTCTGTCGAAGTTTGTCGGATGGGGCGGACTGTCACAGGCATTTGATGAGAATAACGCAGGCTGGAGCAAAGAATATGCAGAGCTGAAAGACCTTTTATCTGATGAGGAATACAGTGCTGCAAGGGCAACAGTAAATAACGCCTTTTATACTTCACCGGAGATTGCCATGTGCATAAATTCGGCACTTGTCCAGTTTGGTTTCAGAGGCGGCAATGTATTAGAGCCATCTATGGGTATCGGTAACTTCTTTGGAAGTATGCCGGCACCAATGCAGAGAAGCAAGCTGTATGGGGTGGAGCTTGACAGCATTTCAGGAAGAATTGCAAAGCAGCTTTATCAGAATGCCAATATCAGTATCACAGGATTTGAGAATACCACATATCCGGATAACTTTTTTGATGTGGTTGTCGGAAATGTGCCATTTGGTGATTATAAGGTATTTGATCCAAAGTACAACAAGTATAACTTCCGTATCCACGATTATTTTCTGGCAAAAGCACTTGATCAGGTAAGACCGGGAGGCATGGTTGCAGTAATCACCACAAAGGGAACACTTGATAAGGCAAATCCTACTATCCGAAAGTATCTGGCTGAAAGAGCAGAGCTTGTGGGAGCAGTAAGACTTCCGAATACTGCATTTAAAGATAATGCAGGAACCGAAGTGACAGCAGATATCCTGTTTTTGCAGAAGAGGGAGAGAAAGATTGATATTGAACCTGACTGGGTACACCTTGGTGTAACTGAGAATGGCATTGCAGTCAACTCTTATTTTGCAGAGCATCCGGAGATGATGCTTGGATCTATGGAATATGACACAAGGATTTACGGACAGGACAGCAGATATACAGTCTGTGTGAATAATGATGAGAACTTCAATATGTACGAGGCTCTCAATAAGGCAATCAGAAATATCAAAGCACAGATGACAGATTTTGAGAGAGTGTCAGATGAGGCGGAGCAGACGGAGGAAGTTATCCCGGCTGATCCGGATGTGAGAAACTACACTTACACATTTTTTGAAGGAAAACTCTATTACAGGGAAAATTCTGAGATGGTAAGAAAAGAGGTATCACAGACTGCCGAGGAGCGAATCAGAAGCCTTGATGAAATCAGACAGATAACAAGAGAGCTGATTGATATTCAGATGGATGGCTGCAGTGAGGAGGAGCTTTCTGATAAGCAGAGACTTCTTAATGTGAAATACGATGCCTTCGTAAAGCAGTATGGAGCCATTACTTCAAAAGCAAATAGAATAGCATTTCGAGATGATAGCGATTATCCGCTTCTTTGCAGCCTTGAGGAAGTAAATGAAGACGGGGAGGTGAAAAAAGCGGATATGTTTTATAAGCAGACGATTAAGGCAAAGACTGTCATAGACAGGGTAGAGACCGCTGTGGAAGCATTAAATGTATCCGTCAATGAATTTGGATATGTAAATCTTGCCTATATGCTTTCTATCTATGAGCCGGATATTACAAATGCAAAGGAAGAACTTGCAGAAAAGTCCGGACAGACAGTGGATGAGATAACGCTAAGTGATGATGCATTAGCAGAGCTTAGAAGGGCAGTCCTTGTGGAAGAGCTGGACGGACTGGTTTTCCTAAATCCAGACCGCTACAACGAGAACAATCCCGACATCGGCTGGGAGACAGCAGACGAGTATCTTTCGGGAAATGTGAGAGACAAACTTCGTGTAGCAAAGGCTATGGCGGCTGATACAGACAATCCGCAGGCAGAAAGATTTGCAGGAAATGTGGCAGCACTTGAAAAGGTGCAGCCGGAATGGATTGAAGCCTCGGATATTGATGTAAAGATTGGTACGACATGGATTGAGTCGCTTGATTATGAGCAGTTTATCTATGAGCTTCTCAATACACCAAGAAGAGCAAGGGCAGTCAGAAGCCAGTTTTACAATACAGGCATTCAGGTACACTTAAATAAGATGAGCATGGAATGGTTCATCGAGAATAAGAGCATGGATAAGCATTCAGTGGCAGCTACTAAGACCTATGGTACAAGCCGCATGGATGCTTATTCTATTATTGAGGATACGCTGAATCTTAAAACTGTAACAGTAAGGGACAGGATTGATGATGGTGATGGCAAATATCATTACGAAGTCAATAAGAATGAGACAATGCTTGCAAGGGAAAAACAGAACATGATCAAGGAAAAGTTCAAGGAGTGGCTGTTTTCAGAGCCGGAGCGTAGACAGAAGTATGTGGAATATTACAACGAGACATTCAATAACATCCGTCTGCGTGAGTATGACGGAAGCCACTTACAGTTTCCGGGAATGAATCCGGCGATTGAGCTAAAGCCACACCAGAAAAATGCGGTGGCAAGAATCCTTCTCGGAGGAAACACACTGCTGGCACACTGTGTAGGTGCCGGAAAGTCATTTGAGATGATGGCTGCCTGCATGGAGCAGAAGAGACTTGGACTTGCCAATAAAACCATCATGGTTGTTCCAAAGCCGCTTATCGGTCAGACTGCATCAGAGTTTTTAAGGCTTTATCCGTCAGCAAATATCTTAGTCGCTACAGAGCGTGATTTTGAAAAAAGCCGCAGAAAGCAGTTCGTATCAAGGATTGCAACAGGTGACTATGACTGTATTATCATGTCGCACTCGCAGTTTGAGAAAATCCCAATCTCAGCAGAGAGAAAGGAGCGAATGCTTAATGAGCAGATAGAGGAAATCAGTTATGCGATTGATGAGATGAAGGAGCGTAACGGAGAACGCTGGACTGTAAAGCAGATGGAAAGCCAGAAGAAAAAGCTGGAGGAACAGCTTAAATCTTTATCTGATGAGAGCAGAAAGGATGATCTTATAACCTTTGAGGAGCTTGGCGTGGATTCTATCATGGTAGACGAAGCACATAATTTTAAGAACCTTGCGATTTTTTCCAAGATGAATAATGTGTCAGGTATCAGCAGCAGTGGAGCAAAGAAGTCAACAGATATGCAGCTTAAATGCCAGTATTTGTCTGAGATAAATGATGGCAGAGGCATTGTATTTGCAACAGGCACACCGATATCCAATACCATGTGTGAGATGTATGTCATGCAGCTTTACTTACAGAAAGCGGCACTTGAAGAGATGGGGATTTATCACTTTGATTCATGGGCAGCGAACTTTGGTGAAGTGACAACAGCACTGGAGCTTACTGTAGAGGGAAGCGGATTCCGTTTCAAGAGCAGATTCAATAAATTTACCAATCTTCCGGAGCTTATGAATATCTTCCGTGAGGTAGCAGATGTGCAGACTGCCGATATGCTGGACTTAGATGTACCGGCACTAAGGGGCGGCAAGCCTATTATTGTGGAGTCGGAGCCTGACTGGTATGTAAAGCAGGTCATGGAAGATTTTGTTGTGAGGGCAGAGCGTATCAGAGGAGGTGGAGTAGATCCAAGCGTGGACAACTTCCTAAAGATTACTCATGAGGCAAGATTACTCGGAACAGATGCAAGGCTGATTGATAAGGAAGCACCAAGTAATCCTGACGGAAAGCTCAATAAGGTAGCAGAAAATGTGTGGAAAGAATATGAGAAAGGAAATGCTGATGGTCATATAGGCTGCCAGCTTATTTTTTCGGACATCGGCACACCGGGACCGGATAAGGACTTCACCATCTATGATTATCTGAAAGAAACTCTTATCCAATATGGTATTCCGGCAGAGGAGATAGCTTTTATCCATGATGCTAAGACTGACGCACAGAGGGATGCACTTTTTAAGGAGATGAGGACAGGTAAAAAGAAGGTTCTTATTGGTTCAACGGACAAGTGTGGAACAGGTGTAAATGTGCAGACACACCTTGTTGCAATGCATCATGTGGACTGCCCTTGGAAGCCAAGTTCCATTGAACAGAGGGAAGGACGAGGCATCAGACAGGGCAACGAAAATGAAGAGGTTGCAATCTACAGATATGTCACCAAAGGAACCTTTGATGCATACAACTGGTCGCTCGTCGAAAATAAGCAGCGATTCATCAGTCAGGTCATGACAAGCAAGGCAGTAAGCCGAAGCTGTGAGGACATCGACGAGGCAACACTTTCCTATGCAGAGATTAAGGCAGTCGCCACAGGCAATCCTCTTATTCGTGAGAAGATGGAGATTGACAATGATGTCCAGAGATTAAAGCTTTTGAAGGCTTCCTATGACAACCAGAGATATGGCTTGCAGGATAACTTTATGATTAAGTACCCAAAGCTGATTAAGACAGCAACTGAAAAGCTTGCCAATGTAAGAGAGGATGTTAAGACAAGGGATAAAGAGCTGATTGATAATCCGGAATTTGTCATTACCATAGGCAAAGCAACCTACACAGAGCGTGTGGATGGAGGAACGATGATGCTTGAAGCAATCAGCAAATGTAAGACCGGAGAGACAACTGCAATCGGCAAGTTCCATGGATTTGAGCTGCTTGTGGAAAAGAACTTCCTTGGCATCAATTATATGGTGCTTCAAGGAAAGACAGAGTACAAGGCAGAACTTTCTACAAGTCCGGTCGGCAGCATGGTAAAGCTGGAAAACCTGTTCAATGGACTCCATGAGAACATTGATTTCTTAGAAAAGAAGATTGAGCAGTACCAGAATGACCTTGAAGCATCAAAGGCAGAGTATGACAAGCCATTTGCATACAGCAAGGAACTGGAAGAAAAGCTGTCAAGGCAGTGTGAACTGAATGCCCAGCTTGACCTTGAGAACGCAAAGGCTGTGGATGCAGATTTAAGCGGACCGGAGGAAGAAAGAGAAGCAGATGACAGGATGGAATCTGCAGCAATTGTAGCAGAGGATAAAGGTGCTTATCCAGCCGACAGAGAGGGCAGAACACGATAGGAGAGTGAATAATATGAGCATAAGAAAAGTGGTCGCAGGACTACTGATTACAGCAGGGATTGCCATTATGGCAGTCCCTTTTTTCTGGCG
>ENA-UAZD01000692-UAZD01000692.1-human-gut-metagenome-genome-assembly--contig:-NODE-692-length-10904-cov-4.179003_pt1 | contig 10904 bp, 7 predicted proteins | sample MGYA00244112_ERZ654658 | MGnify/ENA primary metagenome ERZ654658 (study PRJEB26926, sample SAMN06164608) | human gut metagenome | biome: ENVO:00009003; feature: ENVO:2100002; material: ENVO:00002003... | reverse complement strand
GAGATTGCCTCTTGTCTCGTGGGCTCGGAGATGTGTATAAGAGACAGCTTCGGGCTCAGTCAGGAGGAGTGCGCGCGGCGGCTGGGCAAGTCGCAGTCGGCCGTGGCGAACAAGCTCCGCCTGCTGCGTCTGCCGGAGGATGTGCTCAACGCCATGCGCAACGCCGGGCTCACTGAGCGGCACGGGCGCGCGCTGCTGCGGCTCGAGACGCCGGACGAGCAGCGCGCGGCGCTGGCCTATATCCTCAGCCGCGACCTGAACGTCGCCGCGACGGACGCCTACATTGACCGCCTGCTCGAGGCCAAAGCCGCGCCCGAGAGCGAGCGGCAGAAGACCTTCATCCTCAAGGACGTGCGCGTGTTTCTCAACACGATCGCCCACAGTCTCGACCTCATGAAGCAGGGCGGCATCGACGCCGGCATGCACCGGCAGGAGACGGACGAAGCGCTCATCCTGACGATCAACATCCCCAAGGCGCGGCGGCGCGAGCCGGACGCGCAGCGGGGCGAACCCGTGCCGGTCGGATAAAAAAATCGCGCGCGGGCTTGACAGCGGCGCGGCGGCTTCCTATACTCTTATATACATATATGTGGAAAGGCCGCCCGTGAGGGCGGAAAAGGAGGTCACTGCATGAAAACGCTGATCCTGTTCGCTTCGCGTTACGGCGCGACGGAGGAGATCGCCTATATGCTCAAGAGCGCCATCGGCGGCGATGTGACGCTGTGCAATGTCCGCGACCGCGGCGTCTCGCTCGAAGGCTATGACACGGTCATCATCGGCAGCTGCGTGTATATGTTCAAGCTTGACAAGCACATCAAGCGCTTTTTGCGCCGCAACGAAAAGACGCTGCTGGGCAAGAAACTCGGGCTGTATCTGTGCTGCTATACCACGCCCGGTACGGAGGGCTATCTCGAGCACTTCTTCTCGCCCGCGCTGCTGGAGCACGCGGCGGCGAAGGATATCCTCGGCGGCAAGATGCAGTACGCGAAGATGAGCTATGTCTACAAGCAGCTTTTCGGCGCGCTGATGACATCGCCCCAGTACCGCGCGCAGTATTCCGAGCCCGATTTCGACATCGCGCGCATCGACGCGTTCGCCGCCGCCATGCGCGGCTGAGCGGCGCGGCAAACGGAAAGCGCCTTTTCGGCAGCAAAAAAATCACCCGCATCCGACCGGATGCGGGTGATTTTCGTTTTGCGGCTCAGTATGTGGTCACGCCGGTGAAGGCGAGCTCGGCGTTGCCGGTCAGACGCACGCCGTCGTCATCGTAGGTGACGAGCAGGTCGCCGCCGGTGACCTTGACCGTGATGGTCTCGCCCTTCGGACACAGGCCGTTTTCCACGGCGGCCACCACGGCCGCGCACGCGCCCGTGCCGCAGGCGCGGGTCTCGCCGTTGCCGCGCTCCCAGACGCGCATTTTGATCGTCGTGCGGTTGACGACGCGGATGAACTCCGTGTTCGTGCGCGCGGGGAAGAGGTCCGCGTGCTCAAACTGCGGGCCGAGGTGCGCGACGTCCACCTCGGCCACGCGGTCGACAAAGACGACGCAGTGGGGGTTGCCCATCGAGAGACACGTGATGCGGTACTCTCCGCCCGCGATGGTCACGGGCCGGTCGATCACGCGCTCGCCCTCGAGCGCCACGGGCACAGCCTCGGGTGCGAAGGCGGGCTTTCCCATCTCGACCGTCACGAGGCCGACCGTGCCGAAGCGTGTGTAGAGGTGCAGCCGGTGCACCTGGCCGCCGGCCTCGACGGTGAGATCGGCGCGCGGCACGATGCCGTTGTCGTACAGGTACTTGCCCACGCAGCGGATGGCGTTGCCGCCGATGCCGCCGGGGCTGCCGTCGCGGTTGAACACGCGCATTTTTGCGTCAGCCACGGCGCTGCGCTCGATGAGCACGATGCCGTAGCCGCCGATGCCGCGGTGACGCGAGCACAGCGGGATGCACAGCGATTCGGGGCAGGTGATGTGCCCGTCAAAATTTTCGACGTAGATATAGTCATCGCCGGTGGCCTGCATTTTCGAAAACTTCAGGCGCTGGCGCTTGGTGCGCATGTGGTTGATGTCCACAAGCTCGGTGTTGTGCTCGTTGTAGCGGCTGGCGATGATGTCCGCGAGGGCGTTGGCCGTGTCGAGCGAGGTAAAGCACGGGATGCCGAGCTGCAGCGCGCGGCGGTGCAGGGCGATGTAATCGTCCGTGGTCGCGTCCTTGAGCGCGCCGGTGTAGACGATGTAGTCGATGCAGCCGCTCTCGAGCAGGGCGAAGGCGTGGTCGCTCTCGCGGATGCCGTCCACGGTCACGACGTCGATGCCGAGGCGCGCAATGGCGGCGGCGGTCTCTGCGGTCGCGTAGAGCGCGAAGTGCAGGTCGTCGAGCTTTTTGGCCAGCGACACGATCTCGCCGAGGTCGTGCGTGTCCACACTCACGAGCACGCCGTGGCGGCCATCCGGGTGCCGGCCGACGACCATGCCGGCCGAGGTCAGGCCCTTGAACAGCGCCTCCTGCATTGTTTTTCCGAGGCCGAGCACTTCGCCCGTGGACTTCATCTCCGGGCCGAGGTAGGCGTTGACGTCGCCGAGCTTTTCAAACGAGAACACCGGCACCTTGACCGCGTAATACGGCGGGATGGGGTGCAGCCCCGTGCCGTAGCCGAGGTCTTTGAGCGGTGTGCCGAGCATGACGCGCGCCGCCACATCCACCATCGGCACGCCCGTGACCTTGCTGATGTACGGCACGGTGCGCGAGGCACGGGGGTTGACCTCGATGACGTAGAGCTCGTTTTCCCAGATGAGGTACTGGATGTTCACCAGTCCCTTCGTGCCGAGCGCGAGGGCGAGCTTGCGCGAGCTGTCAACGATCTTGTCCGTCATCATGTCGTTGAGGTTGTACGGCGGGTAGACGGCGATGGAGTCGCCGCTGTGCACGCCGGCGCGCTCGATGTGCTCCATGATGCCGGGGATGAGCACATCCGTGCCGTCGGAGATGACGTCCACCTCCAGCTCCGTGCCCATCATGTACTTGTCCACGAGCACGGGGTTGTCGATGCCCTGCGCGAGGATGCGCTGCATATACGTCGTGACCTCGTCATCGTCGTGGACGATCTTCATGTTCTGCCCGCCGATGACGTACGACGGGCGCAGCAGCACGGGGTAGCCGAGCGTCTGCGCGGCGTGCAGCGCCTCGGGCAGCGTCTGCACGCCCATCCCCTTCGGGCGCGAGATGTGAAACTGCTCGAGCAGGGCATCAAACCGCTCGCGGTCCTCGGCGATGTCAATGCCCTCGGCCGACGTGCCGAGGATGCGGATGCCGTGGCGGTCGAGCGTCTGCGTGAGCGCGATGGCGGTCTGCCCGCCGAAGGCGACCACGACGCCGACGGGGTGCTCGACATCGATGATCTGCAGCACGTCCTCGGCCGTGAGCGGCTCGAAATACAGCCGGTCAGCGGTGTCGTAGTCCGTGGAGACGGTCTCGGGGTTGTTGTTGACGATGACGACGTCGTAGCCCATGGCCTTGAGCGTCCACACGCAGTGGACGGACGAATAGTCAAACTCGATGCCCTGCCCGATGCGGATCGGACCCGAGCCGAGCACCATGACGACGGGCTTGCCGCTGCGCGGGAAGGTGCGCGCCTCGCAGCGTGCGTCCGCGCTGGCGTAGAAATACGGCGTCTGCGCGTCGAACTCGGCGGCGCAGGTGTCGACCATCTTGTAGCCCGCGCGGAAGGCGGGCAGCGTCTCGCTGCCGGATAGGCGGCGCAGCACCGCGTCCGGATAGCCGAGGTACTTGCCGCGCTGATAAAGCTCCGGTGTCAGGCCGTTTTGGATGCTCGTCTCATAGTCCACGAGGTTTTGCAGGCGGGCCAGAAACCAGCGGTCGATGCGGGTGATGTCGTGGATCTCGTCGACGGACACGCCGCTGCACAGCGCCTCAAAGACGGTGAACAGGCGGTGATCGTCGCAGTCGGCGAGCCGGTCGCGCACCGGGCGGTCAGACAGCGGTTTGGCGTGCAGCGTGTCGAGATGGATCTCGGCGCCGCGCACGGCCTTGAGCAGCGCGCTTTCAAAGTTCGTGCCGATGGCCATGACCTCGCCGGTGGCCTTCATCTGCGTGCCGAGGCGGCGGGACGCGCCGACGAACTTGTCGAACGGCCACTTGGGGAACTTCACGACGACGTAGTCGAGCGCAGGCTCAAAGCAGGCGCAGGTCTTGCCGGTGATGTCATTTTGAATTTCATCGAGCGTGTAGCCGAGGGCGATCTTCGTCGTGATCTTGGCGATCGGGTAGCCGGTCGCCTTCGACGCGAGCGCCGACGAGCGCGACACGCGGGGGTTGACCTCGATGACGGCGTATTCAAAGCTGTCGGGGTTGAGCGCGAACTGGCAGTTGCAGCCGCCGACGATGTCGAGCGCGGAGATGATGTTCAGCGCCGCGCTGCGCAGCATCTGAAACTCCTTGTCCGAGAGTGTCAGCGCCGGGGCGACGACGATGCTGTCGCCGGTGTGCACGCCGACGGGGTCGAAGTTTTCCATGCTGCACACGGCGATGACGTTGCCGGCGCCGTCGCGCATGGTCTCAAACTCGATCTCCTTCCAGCCGTAGATATAGCGCTCGACGAGGATCTGCGTGATCGGGGACGCATCGAGCCCCGTCTGTGCGACGAGTGCGAGCTCCTCTGCGCTGTAGGCCACGCCGCCGCCCGCGCCGCCGAGCGTGAACGCCGGGCGGATGATGACGGGGTAGCCGATGCTGTCCGCTACCTCCAGCGCCTCGGCCACGGTGTTCGCGATGCCGGAGGGGATGGTCGGCTCGCCGATGGCGGCCATGGTCTCCTTAAAGAGCTCGCGGTCCTCGGCTTTGTCGATGGCTTCGGCGTTCGTGCCGATGAGGCGGACGTTGTGCTGCTGCAGAAAGCCCTCCTTGTCGAGCTCCATCGCGAGCGTCAGCCCCGTCTGGCCGCCGAGACCGGCGAGGAGACTGTCGGGCTGCTCCTTTTCGATGATGCGCTTGACGGAGGTCAGCGTGAGCGGCTCGAGATAAATTTCGTCCGCGAGGGCCTTGTCGGTCATGATCGTCGCGGGGTTGGAGTTGACGAGCACGACGTTCACGCCCGCGTCGTGCAGCACGCGGCACGCCTGCGCGCCGGCGTAGTCGAATTCCGCTGCCTGCCCGATCACGATCGGGCCGGAGCCGATGACCATGACTTTGCGGATGCTGGTATCAATCGGCATGGTGCGCACCTCCCATCAGGTCACAGAATCGGTCGAAGAGAAAGGCCGTGTCGTGCGGGCCCGCGCACGCCTCGGGGTGAAACTGCACGGAAAAGGCCTGCAGGTCGGGGTAGTCGATACCCTCGCACGTGCCGTCGTTGGCGTTGACGTAGCGGATGACGCCGGTCTTGACGCTCTCGGGCACGACGGCGTAGCCATGGTTCTGGCTGGTGAGGAACGTGCGCGTGCCGCACACGTCGCGCGCCGGCTGGTTCACGCCGCGGTGGCCGTATTTGAGCTTCACGGTGCTGCCGCCCTGCGCCAGCGCCATGAGCTGGTGGCCGAGGCAGATGCCGAACATCGGGATGCGGCCGAAGAGCTTGGCGATCTGCGCGATCTGGTCGACATTGTCCGTCGGGTCGCCGGGGCCGTTGGAGAGCATGACGCCGTCATATCCGGCGGCGAGGATCTCCTCCGCCCTGGCCGAGCAGGGCAGCACCGTCACGGCGCAGCCGCGCTTACAGAGCTCGCGCGCGATGTTGCGCTTGGCGCCGTAGTCGATGAGCGCCACGCGGTGCAGCACGCCGCCCTCCGGCCGGAGGGTGTAGGATTCCGGCGTTGTCACCTGCGGCACGGGGTCCGTGATGCGGTAGGCGCGCAGCGGCGCGAGATCCTCCGGCACGGCGTCGCAGATGGCGGCGTTCATCGTGCCCGCCTCGCGCAGGATGCGCGTGACGGCGCGGGTATCGATGCCGGCAATGCCGGGGATGTTGTTTTCTTTCAGGAACGCGTCGAGCGTCTGCGCGCAGCGGAAGTTCGAGGGTGTGGGGCACGCTTCACGAACGACATAGCCGCGCACGCAGCATTTTCCCTCAAAATCGGCCGGGATGATGCCGTAGTTGCCGATGAGCGGGAAGGTCTGCAGCACGATCTGGCCGCAGTAGCTCGGATCGGTGAGTGTCTCGATGTAGCCGTTCATGCCGGTCGTGAACACCAGCTCACCGACGGTGTCGCACGGTGCGCCGAGCGCCTCCCCCGCAAAGACCTCACCGTTTTCGAGCACGAGATAGCGCTTCATAGCTCGATCTCCGCAAGCGTCGCCGCCATGACCGCCTTGATGGTGTGCATACGGTTTTCCGCCTCCTGAAACACGACCGACTGCGCGCTTTCAAACACGTCGTCCGTGACCTCCATGGCCTCGCGCCCGAAGCGCGTGCACATCTCGTTGCCGACGGCGGTCTTTTTGTCGTGATACGCCGGCAGGCAGTGCATGAAGATGGCGTTGGGGTCGGCCTTGGCCATGAGTGCGGCGTTGACCTGATACGGCGCGAGCGCAGCGATGCGCTCGGCCCAGACGCTCTCGGGCTCGCCCATGGAGACCCAGATGTCGGTGTAGACCACGTTCGCGCCCTGCACGGCCGCGGCGGGGTCGGAGATAAAGTCGAGCACCGCGCCCGTCTGCGCCGCGATGGCCTGACACTCCGCGACGAGCTGCGCATCGGGGAAGTAGCCCTCCGGCGCGCAGGCCGTGAAGTGCATGCCCATCTTCGCGCAGCCGACCATGAGGGAGTTGCCCATGTTGAAGCGCGCGTCGCCCATGTAGACGAGGTGGATGCCGTCGAGCGAGCCGAAATGCTCCCGGATGGTCAGGAAGTCCGCGAGGATCTGCGTCGGGTGAAACTCGTCCGTCAGGCCGTTCCAGACCGGGACGGAGGCGTACTGCGCCAGCTCCTCGACGATGCTCTGGCCGTAGCCGCGGTATTCGATGCCGTCGAACATGCCCGAGAGCACGCGCGCGGTGTCGGCGATGCTCTCCTTCTTGCCGATCTGTGAACCGGTGGAGTCGAGATACGTGCTGCCCATGCCCAGATCGTGCGCCGCGACCTCAAAGCTGCTGCGCGTGCGCGTGCTCGTCTTTTCAAAGATGAGCGCGACGTTTTTGCCCTCGCACAGGCGGTGCGGGATGCCGGACTTTTTCTCGTGCTTGAGCTGGGCTGCGAGCTGCAGCAGGTAGTCGATCTGCTCGGGGCTGTAGTCGAGCAGCTTGAGAAAATCGTTACCCTTGAGATTCATATCGGTGTTCCTCCTTATACCTCGGCGCAGACGGCCTTGAGCACGCCGATCGCCTGCTCGAGCTGCGCCATGGGGATGTTGAGCGCCGGCAGCAGGCGCACCTTGTTTTTCGCCGAGATGACGAGCACGCCCTGCTCTGCGCAGGCGCAGATGACGTCTGCGACCGGGCGCACGGTCTCCACGCCGAGCATCAGGCCAAGCCCCGTGACGCTCTTGACGCCCGGTGCGCCGGTGAGCGTGTCGACGATGAAGTCGGACTTTTCCTGTACGGACTGCAGCAGCGGCCCGTCGAGCCGGTGCAGGATGCTCAGCGCACCGGCGCAGCAGACCGGGTTGCCGCCGAAGGTCGAGCCGTGGCTGCCGGGGGTGAGCACGTTCTGCACCTTCTCGCCGAGCAGCGTTGCGCCCAGCGGCAGCCCGCCGCCGAGCCCCTTGGCCGTGGAGACGATGTCGGGCTGGACGCCGTAGTGCATATAGCCGTAGAGCTTGCCGGTGCGGCCGTTGCCGGTCTGCACCTCGTCGCAGATGAGCAGGATGTCCTGCGCGGCGGCGAGCTGCGCCGCACCCTTGACGAATTCCTGCGTCAGCGGGATGACGCCGCCCTCGCCCTGCACGACCTCGATCATGATGGCGGCGCATTTGTGCGCGGCCACCTGCGCCTTGAGATCATCGAGATCGTTCGCCTCGGCATAGGCAAAGCCCTCCGTCAGCGGCAGAAAGTCGTGGTGGAACACGTCCTGACCGGTCGCGGCGAGCGTCGTGATCGTGCGGCCGTGGAAGCTGTTTTTGAGCGTGATGATGGTGTGGTATTCCGGGCCCTTGTGCTCAGCCGCGTATTTGCGCGCGGCCTTGATGGCGCATTCGTTGGCCTCCGCGCCGGAGTTGGAGAAGAAGACCTTTTTCATGCCGGTCTTTTCGCACAGCAGCTGCGCCAGCTGCGCGTCGGGCGCGGTGAAGTAGAGGTTTGAGGTGTGCTGCACGGTGCACAGCTGCTCGGTCACGGCGCGCACCCACGCGGGGTCGGACACGCCGAAGCTGTTGACGGCGATGCCGGTCGCGAGGTCGATGTATTCCTTGCCGTTCTCATCCCAGACGAGCGAGCCCTTGCCGCGCACGATCGTGACCGGGTAGCGGGCGTAGGTGTTGGCGATGTAGGTATGGTCAAGTTGCTGTGTATTCATTTGCATTTCCTCCTTGTCCGGCAACGAACATGGTGCCGATGCCTTCGTTTGTCAGCATTTCGATGAGTATGGCGTGCGGCACGCGTCCGTCGATGATAAAGACACGGTGCACGCCCCAGCGGATGGCGTCCATGCAGCAGGTCACCTTCGGCAGCATGCCGCCGCAGATGACGCCGGACGTGATGAGTGCGTGCGCCTCTGCCGTATGGATGACGGGGATGAGCGTGTTGGGGTCGTCCTTGTCGCGCAGGATGCCGCCGATGTCGGTCATGGCGATGAGGCTCTCCGCGCCGAGCTCACCCGCGATGCGCGCGGCCGCGGTGTCGGCGTTGATGTTGTAGACGTGCCCCTGCGTGTCGCACCCGACGGTGGACACGACCGGGATGTAGCCCTTGTCGAGCACGTCGAGGATGGGGCGCACGTCGATCTTCGTGATCTCGCCCACGTAGCCGAGGCGCTCGTCGCGCACACGTGCCTGGATCATCTGCCCGTCGATGCCGGACAGGCCAATCGCGCGGCCGCCCTTTTGCCCGATGAGATTGACGAGCGTCTTGTTGATCTTTCCGGCGAGCACCATCTGCACGACGTCGGCGGTCTCGGCGTCCGTGACGCGCAGACCGTCGACAAACTGCGTCTGCTTGCCGAGCTTTTGCAGCATATCCGTGATCTCGGGCCCGCCGCCGTGCACGAGCACGACCTGCACCCCGATGAGCGAGAGCAGCACGATGTCGCGCATGACGGAGTCCTTGAGCTTTTCGCTGATCATGGCGTTGCCGCCGTATTTGATGACGACGATCTTGCCGCTGTATTCCTGAATGTAGGGCAGCGCGTGGACGAGTACCTTTGCGCGCTGCGGATTTGTGATGTCCATGATGGTGTCCCTCCCCGGTTCAGGTACGGTAGTCGCCGTTGATCTTCACGTAGTCATATGTCAGGTCGCAGCCCCACGCCGTTGCGCCCTCGTCGCCGGCGTTGAGATCGACGAGGATCTCGATCTCCTTTTCGAGCAGGATCTGTTTGGCCTCCGTCTCGGAAAACGGCACGCCCGCACCGTGTGTGCACACACACACCGTTCCGGCTGCCGAGCGGAAGAACACGTCGACCTTGTGCACGTCCACATGCGTACCGCTGTAGCCGATGGCGCACAGCACGCGGCCCCAGTTGGCGTCCGCGCCGAACATGGCGGCCTTGACGAGCGACGAGCAGACGATGCTCTTGGCGACGGTTTTCGCCGTCGCGTGATCTTCCGCACCGGTGACGCAGCACTCGATCAGGCGCGTCGCGCCCTCGCCGTCGCCCGCGATCCGGCGGCAGAGCCAGACGGTCACGCTGTTGAGCGCGCGGCAGAAGGCCGTGAAGTCCGCGCCGGGCGCTGTGATCTCGGCGTTGCCCGCGAGTCCGTTTGCCAGCACGGCGACCATGTCGTTCGTGGACGTGTCGCCGTCGACGCTGACCATATTGAAGGTGTCCTGCACGTCGCCGGTGAGTGCCGCGTGCAGCATCGGCGCGCTGATGGCGCAGTCGGTCGTGAGAAAGACCAGCATGGTCGCGAGGTTCGGGTGGATCATGCCCGAGCCCTTGGCGATGCCGCCGAGATCGAGCTGCGTGCCTGCGTCCAGCCGGACGCGGCAGCCGTCGACCTGGACGTGCTCCGCGCCGGTCTGCGTGCGCAGGGCGGAGAGCTCCGCCTCGTCCGGCACGCGGTACTGCCCGCCGGAAAAGCCCCAGGCGAGCGTCAGGGGATAGAGCGTCGGGTCATAGGCTCCGCCGGTCGCGGCGGAAAGGTCCAGCGCCGTCTGGATGAGCGCGGCGGTCTCTTCGCTGACTGTCTCGCTGCCCGTGTTGCATCTAGCCAGCTCCGCCTCCGGGTCCTGACAGGAGAGAAGACCCTCCAGCCGGTAGATCTCCTGCTCCGCCGCGTCCAGCGCGGCCGCAGCCTGCGGACCATAGGCGCGCAGCTGCATCACCGTGTCCATGGCGAAGCACTCGCGCGACGCCTCCTTTTCCGCGCAGCCGGAGAGCAGCAGCAGCGGAAGACACAGAAAAAGCAAAAAAAAGAAACGCTTCATAAACCGGTCCCATTCACAGATCTCGCCGCCCGCAAACCCGGCCGGCCTCATTTAGAATAACGATAGCAGTTTTTTTGAAAAAATCAAGTTTTTTCTGATTTTATGTGAAATATGACGGATTCTGAACGGCAAAAATCAGTATGGCCATATCGATATAAGAACACGAATTGCATATATGAAAATCGATATATCAAAGCGCGCAAATCACATTGCGGGAGCAAAAACGGACTGCCCCACCGCATCCGTCGCGGCTCCGCCGCGCCGCCTTCCCTTCATAGGGGAAGGCTTGGGGTGCGCAGATCCAAATGCCATCCCCTGAAAGGGGAGCCTTTGGGGTGCGTTCTGTCTGTCTCTTATACACATCTGACGCTG
>ENA-UAZD01000691-UAZD01000691.1-human-gut-metagenome-genome-assembly--contig:-NODE-691-length-10910-cov-7.476094_pt1 | contig 10910 bp, 8 predicted proteins | sample MGYA00244112_ERZ654658 | MGnify/ENA primary metagenome ERZ654658 (study PRJEB26926, sample SAMN06164608) | human gut metagenome | biome: ENVO:00009003; feature: ENVO:2100002; material: ENVO:00002003... | reverse complement strand
CAACCTCGGTTCAACCAAAACTTTTTCCATTATACAGTGCAAAATAAAAGAGACTCCACTCGCCATGAATGAAGCCTCCTGATATATGTATACATCCTACAGCATATTGTCTGCAAGAAAGCTGCAGCAACGTTCAAAATCCTTGTTCATTGCCAAGCCTCCTTAAAATATTATCCTGTGAATAATTCACAGAACATATTTTATCGCAAGGCTTTTAAAAATGGAATAGATTTTACCAAACGACAGTTTTCAAAAAACTTATCTGTCAAAAATTAATTTCTCCCACGGTTCATATCCTGCCATGTAGCCGAATTCTTCCTCATTTCTGAATCCTTCAAGAAGTTTTTCTTTTACACCATCTAATATAGCTTCATCAATATCTCTGAACTTCATATGCTTATATAAACCGGACTTTCTAAAATCATACATAGTACCCACGTTATCAAGAAGATGTTTTACCACCTTATATGTTCCCTCTACATCTTTCCCTGCACATACAATATCAAGCATTGGCGAATACTCATTATATTTTCCCATTTCCAATGTATGGGCAACTGCCTGTACTTTCCCTGACAGAAATTTCGCATAACAGATATCATTTTCCCGCAATGCCAGTCCAGCCATTGTGGAAAGCACAAAATTAAGTGTACTAAAGCCGGAAAAAATAACATTTTCATATTTCTCATATGCTTCTTTGATTTTTCCCTGCTCTTGGAGTAATCTTCCCCGATAATAACTTTTCATAGGATCGTGTTCTGAAAAATAGTCCAGATATTTTTCTGCCTTGGCATAATCTTTCTTACGTAAATAAAATCCAAATAGAGAATCTGCTGCATGATGCTGTATCTCTTCATTCTCATCATGCAGTGCCAGCTCATACCATGCATTAATCTGCTTATCATATTTTTCCGGATTCGTGCATTTATCCATTATTCTTCTTGTATCAAGTATTACCGCAGCCTGCCAGATAAGCATGTTACAATTCGGATATTCCTTTATAAGTCTCAATGCCCATTCATAAGTCTTTTCATAGCCTTCTTCTGAAAACATCCTGTCCATCTTCCTGATAATTTCTTCGATTTCAGTATCTGAAAGTTTTTCATGAAAAGAAAGCAATGTATCAAGCGAAATATCAAGCAGTCTCGCAATTGGTGCCAGCAGTTCAATATCCGGCTTGGAATTACTATTCTCCCATTTGTTTACAGCCGGTGTCGTCACGCCTAATCTGTTTGCCATCTCCTCCTGCGTCATACCAGCTTCTTTTCTATATTTTTTTATAACAACGCCTATATCCATTTGCTTCATCTCCTAAAAAAATTCAAAAGCTTTTGTATACTCAGCATATCAGATTCATATAGATTGCACAATTGAGCAGCGTTTAATTTTTATTCAATTTAATTAACCAGCAGGAAATGTCGTATAATTAATCTACTGTTTTGGTTGCTTTGATACTTCTTAGGTTGACGGCTAGATACGCATTAGAGATGTCTCCATCGAAATGATGTTCTAGCAAGGGATTTTTCCCTTGAACCCATCATTTATGATATATGGTGGTGCTTTTCGCCACCATTTTATCATTTTGGTGGCACTTTCCGCCCCTACTTTACGATTTTGACGGTGCTTTTTGCCACCACTTTTTATGTTCTGATTTCATTGTAATCTTGTTTAGATTCCAGATTTCAAAAACGGGGGTGCAAAATGGAGCCATTTTTGAATTCCGGTGAAGTTTAGATTTACCATGCATACAAATTATAAGTTATTTACTTCTCTTCATACTTTTTAACGATAACTAAACTATAAGCAGCCATAATTACAATTGTTTCCACCATCACACCAATAACCGACAACAGAACGTATGGTGTATTTTGACCATATAACAAACCCAATCATATTGTTTCTCCTTACAAACCGCATTAAAACCATAATGAGACACATTCTTGTATTTCCCAAAATCGAGATTTACTAATTCTACAAATTCCGATTGAACAAACTCATTTTATTTCTGCTGAATCATCTTAAAATGCAAGCAGTCCATTCTCCTCGTTGCAACGAGCAAATTCTTTCCAACCTCAATTCCACATTTTCTCTTTACCTGTGAAATATACAGATTGGAAACCTTCATGCCAGCATTATGTTCAGCCACATACTTCTTTATCTCATCATATGTTGCCTTAGTCTCTGCAGATGTTATATCCACATCATCAAGTTAAATTGTGACATTAATGTAATCATCCGGCTTTTGTTTCAGTTGGGACAAAAGAACAACAGTCTCCACATGCACCGTATGAGCGAATTGGTCTACAGGCTGAACACGAGCTATCTCGTAACCGTTAGCAGCAAGATATTTCAGGTCGCGTGCAAGTGTTGCCGAATCACAGCTCACGTACACAATCCGCTTAGGATTCATTTTGACAATCGTATCAAGAAGTGTCTCATCGCAGCCCTTTCTAGGCGGGTCAACAACCACAACATCAGGATTAATCCTCATTACAGACTCAAAGGAGGCAGAATCGGACAATCCAGAACTTTCTTTTGAATCAACAGGCTCATTTTCCGCTTTTTTCATATCTTCATCATAAATACGCGGCACAACCTCTTCTGCCTTGCCGACAAAAAATTCAGCATTATTAAGAGAATTGCGGAGTGCGTTATTTTTTGCATCCTCTATCGCCTGTGGAACAATCTCGACACCATATACCTTTCGTGCCTTTGTTGCCATAAGAAGTGATATTGTTCCTATTCCGCAATACAAATCCCAGACCGTCTCATTTCCCGTAAGTTCTGCATATTCAAGAGCTTTACGATAAAGCTTTTCCGTCTGCACAGGATTGACCTGAAAAAATGAGAGTGGTGAAATTCTGAACATAATCCCGCAGATACTGTCCTCGATATAGGAATTCCCCCATATTACTGAACATTCACTGCCAAGAATAACATTAGTTCTTTCCTTATTAATGTTAATCATAATTGATGACATTCCGCCGATATCTTTTAAACAATCTGCCAGCTTGTCAGCATGCGGAAGCGTTTTACCGTTTATAATAAGACAGACCATAATCTGACCGGTATGTTTTCCTGTTCTTATCAGAATATGACGAATAAGTCCCTTGTGGGACTGCTCATCATAAACGCTTATATTGTTTTCATTGATAAATGTACGGATTTTCTCAAGAATCTGTGCATTTTCAGGTGCACCGATTGCACACTGCGTATAATCTACAATACTGTGTGTTCTTCCTGCGTAAAAACCAATTACAACTTTTCCGTCCTTATTTCTTCCGACCGGATACTGTGCTTTGTTGCGGTAATTAAACGGATTCTCCATTCCTATTACAGGAAGAACTTCACAATCTGTTATTCCACCGATTCTTGCCAGATTGTCACGGACAAGCTTCTGTTTATATTTAAGCTGTGCTGAGTACGACATCTGCTGAATCTGACATCCGCCACACTGCCTTGCAACAGGGCATACAGGTTCTACCCTGTCTTTAGAAGGTGTTATTATCTCCATGAGCCTTGCATATCCGTATGTCTTTTTTGCCTTAATAACTTTGGCTTTTATAATATCACCTATAACCGCATCTTTTACAAAAAGTGTATAACCATCGGCTTTGCCTATTCCCGCACCGTCTGTTCCTATATCTTCTATTTCAATCGTAACCTGATCGTCTTTTTTTAACATAAATTCTCCTATAAGATGAATTCTTATCTACACAATTGTTCTCTTGATATTAGCATCAATCCATCTGTTGTATCCAAGCCAGTCATTTGTATCTTTCGCCTCAAGTGCCTCACGCATTGTCTCCATTTTTGCATCACAGTCATCTGCAAATGCAAGAGCAAGTGCCTCCGCTATTGCCGGTTTTTTCGGCGAACCATACTCTAGTTCACGATGATGTGCAAGTATACAATGACCTATTTCCGCTTTCAATGTTTCAGGAAATCCTTCTATCTGATTCATTTTCTGAGTAACCATCTCGTATCCCATTACAATATGTCCGAGGAAATTCCCCTCATCCGTATAATCATTTTTAGGAAATTCTGCAAGTTCCCTTACCTTACCGCAGTCGTGAAGCATTCCACAGGCAACCAGCAGATCCCTGTTAAGAAAATCATAATTTGATGCAATTTTATCACACATTCTTGTCACACTAAGGCTGTGCTCAAGAAGTCCGCCTGCAAATCCGTGATGAACAGACTTTCCGGCTGCAACTGACTTGAATTTTCTGATAAAGTCCGCATCATCCACAAAAAATGCTTTTAAGAGTGATGAAATATATGTATTTTTAATACTTCCTGCAAACTGAAGAAGCTCTTTATACATATCATCAATATTAAAACGGCTGCTTGGAATATAATCAGATTCAATATATTCACCCTCGTCAGCCTTTCTGATTCTGTCAATCTTTAACTGTAATGCTCCATTGAAACTTGTAACCTGTCCTGTAACCGCAACATAATCAAGTGCATCGAAGTCACTTATTCCGCCTGAATTAGGGTCCCAGATTTTAGAATCAAGCTGACCTGTCTTATCCATAAGCATAACATTTTCATACTCTTTACCCGCTTTTGTTGTCGCAGTCGATTTTGACTTGCAAAGATATACCTCACTTATTCTTTCACCATCTTTTAAAGTCTCAATATAACGCATTTTCTTTTACCTATTCCTTCTTTAAAATATTTACTCATTATTTTCACAAAAATCCACCGGAACATACCGTTATCTCACAGAAAGCACAACGGAAAAATTAAGTTCCCTGTACTCATCGCGTCCGGCTCTTTTGACAGTCAGTGTGATATTCTCACCGTTCACACACCGATATAGTTTCTCACTAAATGACTGAATTGTCAAAACACTATTTCCATTCAAAGCAGTAATAATATCACCGCATTGAAGTCCTGCCTCAAAAGCCGGCGAGTCCATAATCACATCTGTAATATAGACTCCCAGCGGAAGCTTATATCTTTCAGCTGTAACTGATGTCACATTAGTGCTTTTTATTCCAAGATATATAATCTCAGGGCTTGCTGAAAGTGTCTCAATAAGAGGTTTTAAATCAGATAATCCAACCGCCTGAAATTTCATCATATCACCTGATGGTCTTGCAATTCCTACAACATTGCCGCCTTTGTTAAATATATAACAATAGTCGCCATATGATGGAATAATATCAATACTCATCATCTCAAATGTATTATCGACACTGCTCTCATCTGTAATCTGTGTAATATTTCCAAATTTTGTCTGTCCTGTACTTCCATTTATGCGTCCTATTGCAATAACAGGGTCATTTTCCTTCATCTTATACGAATTGCCAAGCACAGCCACCTGTATATCAGCATCTGAAGCTGCTTTAATTGAATCTTTCTGTACTGACAACAATGAAACTTTACTGTATGAATCACTGCCGATAAGCTTTGCCTCTCCATATGCACCGCCATTAAATCCTGCTTTGACAGCCATATCATAATTATTCAAAACACATGAATCAGCTATTATAATATATGCATTATTTATATCACCTATTATAAGACCTACTGAATCATTCATTCCTGTATTCTGGCTGCCATCATTTTCAAATATCACCATGCACTTTGATGCTTCTTCATTAATCTGTGCCGTCGATTTTATCTCCAGTCTGTCAGTATCTGCCTGATCCTGGCGTACATTGTCAAGACTGCCGTCAACGGAATCATCTATATATTGGTCTTTTTTTAACTCAAGTGAAACAGCTGGCTCATTGTTTCCATTTACCTTTTTATCAAAATATGGATACAATAATACAATTACGGCACATGCAATTACTCCGAATATAACTGCACCGCCAAGAAACTTCAAAAAACTGAACAGCTTTTTATACTTAACTTTAGGATTAATAATTATTCTTTCCGTATATAAAGGAAACTCTTCCTGTGTTTCCTGTGTTTCCTGTGTTTCCTGTGTTTCCTGTGTTTCCTGTGTTTCCTTCTCATCTCTTCCATTATAATCCATACGAAACAAAACTCCGTTCTAAAGTATTTTCCTAACTATGAGAAACACGCTCACAATTCCAAACTTATTTTATTATAATAAATAAATATGAACATTCTATGACATACTTGTAAATTAATATTACCAGAGTACCTGACCCAACAATGCGTATAGCTTTTTTTAGCTGAATGATGTAAAATAACCATATTAAACAGATTTTGAATGGAGAATTTAAATAATGGATTACAAGTCACTTAAAACACTTGAATATCATAAAATTATAGAAAAATTATCATCTTATGCCGGCAGTGAAGCTGCCAGAAAAATGTGTGCTGATTTAAAGCCCATGACTGATATCAACTCAATTAACGACGCACTTACACAGACAAGCGATGCACTCTCCAGAATATATGCAAAAGGCAGTGTATCATTTTCGGGAGTTACTAATATTATTGACAGCATTAAGCGTCTTGAGGTCGGAAGCACGTTAAATACACACGAACTTCTGAATATAAGTGCAGTTCTTACTACTGCCGCAGCTGCAAAATCGCATTACGAGGAAACTAATGATTCACTCACAGATTATTTCAACTCACTTGAACCTCTTACACCACTCAATACACAGATTAAAAACTGTATTATTTCCGAGGAAGAAATAAGCGATGACGCAAGCGGCACTCTGCGTGACATCCGCCGCCAGATGCGTATTTCGGCAGACCGTATTCACACTGAACTTAATAAAATTCTCAATTCACCGTCAACAAGATCGTGTCTGCAGGATTATGTCATAACCATGCGGCAGGGCAGATATTGCCTTCCCGTAAAGGCCGAATACAAATCACAGATTGCCGGAATGATTCATGACCAGTCTGCAACCGGCTCAACAATTTTTATTGAACCGGCAGCTGTCGTTAAGTTAAATAATGACATTCGTGAACTTGAACTTAAAGAACAGGCCGAAATCGAGCGTATTCTTGCAGCACTCAGTGCTGAAGCATCCGCATATACAGATGAATTGCAATCGGATTACACTATCCTTGTCACACTTGACTTTATATTTGCAAAAGCACAGCTGTCTAAGTTTTACAAATGCAGCTGTCCTATAATGAACACTGATAAATACATTAATATCAAAAAAGGCAGACACCCTCTTATTCCGGCAAAAACTGTCGTTCCAATTGACATTTATCTGGGAAAAGATTTTAACCTGCTTATCGTAACAGGTCCTAACACAGGCGGTAAGACTGTTTCTTTAAAAACAGTCGGACTTCTCACTCTCATGGCACAATCAGGACTTCATATTCCTGCCATGAACCACTCACAGATTGCTGTATTTGATAATATTTTTGCAGATATTGGTGATGAACAAAGTATTGAACAGAGCCTTTCTACATTTTCATCACATATGACTAACACTGTAAGCATTTTAAAGGAAGCTGACGAAAACAGCCTTATACTTTTTGATGAAATTGGTGCCGGTACTGACCCGACAGAAGGTGCAGCACTCGCAATTGCAATTTTATCCGACCTTCACAACAAAGATATAACAACGATGGCTACTACACATTACAGTGAAATAAAGGTATTTGCACTTACAACGGAAGGCGTGGAAAATGCAAGCTGTGAATTCGATGTTGCAACGCTTTCACCTACTTACAGACTTTTAATTGGTGTTCCGGGAAAAAGTAATGCATTTGCAATTTCAAGAAAACTCGGTCTTCCATCTTATATAATTGATGATGCATCAAGCCGTATTGACGCAAACGATATTCACTTTGAAGATCTGCTCACAGACCTTGAAAACAGCCGTATAACAATAGAAAAAGAGCAGGCTGAGATAAAAGAATACAAAGACCAGATACGCAGACTCAAAGCAGAAGCTGCTGCCAAATCAAAGCGTCTCGATGAAAGAACAGATAAGATTATCCGTAAAGCCAATGAAGAAGCTGCAGAAATCCTGCGTGAAGCAAAAGAATATGCCGACGAGACAATAAAGACTATGAACAAACACGGCATGAGCGTAAAAGAGCTTGAAAAGCAAAGAAGTGCTGTCCGTGACAAAATGAATAAAAGGCAGGAAAAACTCGCAGTTAAGACTACTGCACCAAAGTCGCACAAGCCTGTATCTGCCGCAGAATTAAAAGAGGGCATGCATGTACGCGTACTCAGCATGAATGTAATCGGCACAATTCTTTCTGCACCGAATCCAAAAGGTGAAGTAACAGTTGGCGTTGGAAGTCTTACAACCAAGACCAAAGTAAACAATCTGGAAATTGTAACAGGATACAAAGACCCTGAAGAAAAGACTACAATAAAAACAGGCGGCTCAAGCCGCATAAAGATGTCAAAATCAGCTTCAATCTCACCGGAAATCAACCTTTTAGGACTTACCGTTGACGAAGCTGTTGCAAAACTTGACAAATATCTTGATGATGCATACATTGCAAAAATCGCACAGGTACGTATTGTCCACGGAAAAGGAACAGGTGCATTAAGAAATGGTGTTGCAAGCTACTTAAAAGGTGTTCCATATGTAAAATCATTCCGTCTTGGCGAAGTCGGTGAAGGTGATGCCGGCGTTACAATCGTAGAATTCAAATAAAAAGCAAATAATAAAGGAGGCTTTAGCATGGCAGTTAAACAAAAAATACTCATTGTTGATGATGATGAAAATATTGCGGAACTTATATCTTTGTATCTTACAAAAGAATGTTTTGAGACAAAGATAGTATATGACGGCGAATCTGCACTAGAACAGGTTAATATATTCAAACCGGATCTGATACTTCTCGATCTTATGCTTCCCGGCATTGACGGTTATCAGGTATGCCGTGAAATCAGAAAAACAAACAATATTCCTATAATCATGCTCTCAGCAAAGGGTGAGACATTCGATAAAGTTCTCGGTCTTGAACTTGGTGCTGACGATTACATGATAAAACCATTTGAGACGAAAGAGCTTGTCGCACGTGTTAAAGCCGTACTCCGACGTTACCAGCAGCCGGCAGCCACATCCGTTCCAGAAAAGCCATCACAGGTTGTTGAATATCCTGACCTTACAATCAATCTTGGCAATTATTCTGTGCTTTATTATGGCAAAAACGTTGAAATGCCTCCAAAAGAACTTGAACTGCTCTACTTTCTCGCCTCATCTCCTAATCAGGTATTTACAAGAGAGCAGCTTCTTGACAATATATGGGGATATGAATATATCGGTGATACAAGAACAGTAGATGTACATATCAAGCGTATCCGTGAAAAAATCAAAGACCATGCACATTGGGCAATAGATACAGTATGGGGCATCGGTTACAAATTTGTTACAAAATAATGGAGTATATCATATGAAATTTAATCTATTAACCAAATATATCCTCATATATGTTTCCGTTGCAATTATAGGTTTTGTAGGTGTAACTGTCATATCATACAAAATAGATTACAATCGTGTATATTCAGAACAGACTGAAAACATGTACCGGCAGGCAGTATCAATAGCTGCCGAATTTGCCCCGGACTACTTCAGCAATGACAAATTGAAGCTCATACAGCTTGAACTTCATACAATAACCGAACTTGACCATTCAAGAATCATGTTTGTTGACATGGATGGCAATGTAATACTTGACACACAATACAACAATATGAATGAAGAAGTTGACGAAAATGGTATCCTGTATACAATCAGCAATTTTGATGTAAGTAAGCTTGGTACCAATCACTCAATGAATGGTAACTTCTATGGTGTATTTACAGAAAAAAATGTTTCCGTATTCGCACCTATTACAAATAAATTTGTCATGAAAGGCTATGTCGTTGTCCATATGCCGGAATCTGTTATAACAGACCGTGTGTATACAACATTCAACACTAACTATATAACACTTCTCATAATACTTGTTTTAAACTCAGCTTTTATCATACTATATATTATACATATACATAATCCTCTGAAAGACATTACCAATGCCATCAAAGAATATGGCCGCGGTAATCTTTCATATAAAGTTGCTGTCGGACATAATGACGAGATTGGACAGCTCTCTGCTTCGCTTAATTACATGGCAACACAGATTAATGAGATGGACCAGTTCCAGCAGAAGTTCCTTTCAAATATTTCACACGACTTCCGCTCACCGCTCACATCAATCAAGGGTTATCTCGAAGCAATTGCTGACGGAACTATTCCACCGGAAATGATTAATAAATATATTAATATTGTGCTGTTTGAAACTGACCGCCTTACAAAACTTACAAGTAATATCCTTACGTTAAACGAACTTGACCCCAAATCAGTTCGTCTCGACATAAGCAGCTTTGATATTAATGCTCTTATAAAACATACAATAGAAACATTTGAGGGAATCTGCAAAAAGAAAAAAATCCAGTTCCAGCTTACTTTTTCCGCAGAAAAAGAACTGGTCAGTGCTGATAAAGTAAAAATCGGACAGGTTATTTACAATCTTGTAGATAATTCTATCAAATTCAGTTCAGAAAACTCAAATATATTTATTTCAGTTAAAGAAAAAGGTGAAAAAGCCTATATTTCAGTAAAAGATTCCGGTGCCGGTATTTCCAAAGAAAATATTGACAGAATCTGGGACAGATTTTACAAGTCAGATTCATCCCGCGGACGTGATAAAAAAGGTTCTGGTCTTGGTCTGTCAATCGTAAAAGAGACACTTCTTGCACATAATGAAAATATTGACGTAATCAGTACAGTCGGCGTCGGAACAGAATTCATATTCTCACTGCCAATTGCAAAATCAGCTGAAAACACTTAAAAACAGTCTGAAACAACAAAAAGCAGTCAAAATCAGCCGTGGTTGTGATAACTAACACACTCCACGGCTGTAATTTTACTTATCATGCCACTCAAGTCGGTGCAGATGCTGTCTCTTATACACATCTCCGAGCCCACGAGACAAGAGGCAATCTC
>ENA-UAZD01000689-UAZD01000689.1-human-gut-metagenome-genome-assembly--contig:-NODE-689-length-10923-cov-7.271715_pt1 | contig 10923 bp, 10 predicted proteins | sample MGYA00244112_ERZ654658 | MGnify/ENA primary metagenome ERZ654658 (study PRJEB26926, sample SAMN06164608) | human gut metagenome | biome: ENVO:00009003; feature: ENVO:2100002; material: ENVO:00002003... | reverse complement strand
ACACTCGACTAGTCGTCGGCAGCGTCAGATGTGTATAAGAGACAGCTTTATTCTCATTAACCCAGCCATTAGCTGCAATAAGATTTCTTGATGTAAGAATCATTGCTGCAATAACAAGCTCTTTAACGCCGTTAGCATTGGCACCGGGAGTATTAAATACCACAATACCCTTTTCGGCACATTTATCAAGAGGAATATTATTGACACCGGCACCTGCTCTTGCTACTGCAAGAAGGTTATCTGAAAATTCCATATCGTGCATAGCCGCACTTCTTACAAGAATGGCTTCTGCTTCATTAACATCATCTGTCTTTACAAAATCAGAGCTTAAAGACTTAAGTCCAGCCTCTGAAATAGCATTTAAACAATTATATTTGAACATCTTATCTCCTTCTATAAAACACTACCCGGGCAATACACCCGAGCAGTTATTTCTTTATGCATTTTCTTCTTCAAATTTTTTCATAAATTCAACTAACTTCTGAACACCTTCTATTGGCATTGCATTATAAATGCTGGCTCTCATACCGCCCACAGTTCTGTGTCCTTTAAGGTTCTCAAAGCCTGCTTCTTTAGCTTCTTTAACAAACTTGGCATCAAGTTCTTCATTACCTGTAACAAAAGGAACATTCATTAATGAACGATCCTTAGGAACTACTGTTCCCTTGAATAATTTACTCTGGTCAAGGAAATCATAAAGTATGGCTGCTTTCTTTTCGTTGCGTTCCTTCATTGCTGTAAGGCCGCCCATCTTCTTAATCCACTTGAATACCTTACCGCAGATATAGATGCCATAAGCAGGTGGTGTATTATATAATGAGTCATTATCTGCATGAATCTTATACTTGAGCATTGTAGGTGTTCCGGGAAGTGTATCCTCTGTAATAAGGTCATCCCTGATAATAACAATAACAACACCTGCCGGTCCGATGTTCTTCTGGACACCGCCATAGATAACGCCGTACTTTGTTACATCAACAGGTTCTGACAAGAAACATGATGATACATCTGCAACAAGTGTGTGTCCCTTAGTATTAGGAAGTTCCTTATACTTTGTACCATAAATTGTATTGTTCTCACAGATATAAACGTAATCACAATCCTCAGGTATATCAAGGTCTGAACAATCAGGTATGTACGAAAATGTCTTATCTGCCGATGATGCAAGTTCAATAGCCTCACCATAAATCTTAGCTTCCTGATATGCTTTCTTAGCCCACTGTCCTGTTACAATGTATCCTGCCTTCTTATTCTTCATAAGATTCATAGGAATCATTGCGAACTGCTGTGATGCGCCGCCCTGAAGGAAAAGTACCTTATAATTGTCAGGTATATTCATAATCTCTCTTAAATCTGCTTCTGCTTCCTTAATGATATTGTCGTATACCTTGGATCTGTGGCTCATTTCCATAACCGACATCCCGGATCCTTTGTAGTCAAGCATCTCATCTGCTGCTTCTCTTAATACTTCTTCCGGTAAAACGGCCGGGCCCGCTGAAAAATTGTAAATACGTCCCACTTTCGTGTGCCTCCTTTTGTCTTCTAAAACAATATAGTGTTTATTTTACGTCAAAAAAAATATTCAGTCAATAGACAATTGGCATTTGTGCATAAAAGTGTATATAAAAGTCTTTCATTCTGGTATGTTATAATTATTAAAATCTGGTACTTTAAATCAATCCACCCGAATGGTATTATCATAGTGTTTTCATGGAAACAGAAATACACATAAAAATTTTAAGGAAGTAAATAAAATGACAACAAAAAATTTATGCCTGGCTTCTGTTTTCACAGCCATAGTATGTCTTGTGACAAGATTTATCCAGATTCCGATACCACTCGGATATTTTAATATAGGAAACTGCATTATTTTGCTGTTCTGCTATGTAATGCCATGCCCTTACGGACTGTTCATAGGCGGCGTCGGTTCTGCAATCGCCGATTTATTATCAATGCCTGTATGGGCGTTTCCAACACTGATTATAAAAGTACTCATGCCACTTGCATTTTATGGTTTAATAAAATTATTTGATAAGTTCAGCCTTAAATATATTTTTGCGGCAATAATTTCAATGCTTATACCTTTTGCAGGTTATACTTTTGTAGGCGCTATCATAGCCGGAAGTCTCTATGCGGGATTCACCCAGATTCCGGGACTTGCCCTTGAATACGCAGCCAACGTTGTATTGTTTGCCGTACTCTGGTTTGCAGCAAAAAAGGCAGGACTGAGGAGAATTTATGAATCAGACCGATCACAATAGGCAAAATAAAATCGCCGTTATAAATGATTTTTCAGGATTTGGGAGATGCTCTATTGCAGTCTCCCTTCCTATAATTTCGCAGCTCAGAATACAATGCTGTGCCGTTCCCACATCTGTTTTTTCTAACCATACAGGTTTCAAAGAATATTTTTTTGAAGATTACACCCACAACATGGAAGAATATATAAGTAACTGGAAAAAACTTGATTTACGTTTTAAAGGTATCCTGTCAGGTTTTTTAGGCTCAAGAAAACAGATAGAAATTGTGCAGAATTTTATCCGTGATTTCCGCACGGATGATACAAAGGTCATAATAGACCCGGTTATGGGAGACAACGGTAAACCTTATCCAACCTATACGGATGATATGTGTATGGCAATGAAAGATCTTGTAAAATATGCCGATATCCTTACCCCGAATCTGACGGAAGCATGTATTCTCACAGATACTCCGTACACACCTGAAACATTCGTAAAAAAAGATTATGAAGCCCTGCTTATGAAGATTGCCGAATACGGTGCAAAAAAGATTGTAATAACAGGAATAGACAGCGGTATTTTTCTTACCAACTATATATATGACACCGACAAAGGTATTTATACAACAAGTCAAAAGAGGGTCGGTCATGTCCGTTCCGGCACCGGTGATGTGTTTTCAGCAATAATTGCGGCAGATGCGGTACATGACATTGATTTCAGGGAATCTGTAAAAAGAGCCTCTTCTTTTGTTAAAAAGTGTATCGAAGTTACGGAAACCTTTGACATTCCGCCTACTGACGGTGTATGCTTTGAAGAAGTTCTTCATACCTTAAAATGTAACTAATAATAACAGGAGTTGACCAATATGACTATACTATATGAAGTACATGATAATTTATATGTTAATCTTACCAACAAATGTCCATGTTCCTGCACTTTCTGTTTAAGACAGACCAGGGACCATATGGAAAATTCAGGTGTTTTGTGGCTTGAAAGAGAGCCATCTTACGAAGAGGTAATCGCAGAATTCAGCAAATTCGACCTTAACAAATACAAGGAAGTTGTATTCTGTGGCTTCGGTGAACCAACTGAAAGAATAGACGTATTGTTAAAAGTTGCCAGATACGTAAAGGACACCTTTAATAAGCCGACAAGAATTAATACAAACGGACTTGGCAATCTCGTATGCGGCAGGGACATTACCCCTGAGTTAAAAGGTCTTATTGATACTGTTTCAATAAGCCTTAATACACCTAACAAGGAAAGATACCATGAACTTGTAAGAAGCCGTTTCGGTGATATTTCTTATGATGCAATGCTTGATTTTGCAAAAGAAGCCGTAAAATATGTGCCTAATGTTGTTATGACAACAGTTGAAACAACTATTACCCATGAAGAAGAAAAAGAATGTCAGGCAATTTGTGACCGGCTTGGTGTTAAATACAGAATACGACCATTTGAGGATTAAAAAAAACAGGCAGCAATGCCTGTTTTTTTTATGTAAAATCTACTGTAACTGCCAATAAATCGGTACTATATGATATGGATACACTATATCCTCTGTTAAGATTCTTAAGGTAATTCTTAACCACGTTAACACCATCATCCATGGAAATTTTTTCATTTTCCAGAATAATCGCATATTTACCCGATTTATTCATAAATCCCTGCAGTCTGTCTGCAAGTTCTTCTGAAGAATTCACTCTCATAACATTGGTAAATCCTGACATTCTGTACATTAAATCATTATAATCATTAGATATTCCGTTTGGAAGAGGTGTTGTTCCGATGTAATTATCTTCTGTATGTGTCATGGATATATGATTGTAAGTGCAAAGAAGATACTCATAAGAGATATTGTCTCCTCCGGGATAGTTACTTGTCCCGTTTACTACAGGGTCATCCCATGTAACGTCAATATAATACCAGTTTCCGTCTAATTTCACAGCATTCCACGCATGGGACACATTATCTGTTTTCCCCATTACCAGTGTACATGGTATACCCATCTGTTTCATAAATATATAAAAAGTAACAGAATACCCCTGGCATACACCTGTCTTATTATTTAAAAGATTACTTACATGATTGAAACTGTCACCTCTGTCATAGTAGTTATCATTATATGTTGTGTTGCATACTATCCAGTTATGAACAGTTCTTATCTTCTCTGTTTCGGTCATTCCGGGCTTAATTATACTGTTAAGAATACTGTTAATCGTATTAATATCATCTTCCGTCACATTACTGTATGATTTTGTCAGTTCGGAGTAATTATTGGAACTGCTGTAGGCCGGATATGCTGACGTATCATGCGCAGCAGGCTTGGTTGCAGGAACATTCTCCTGTCCTTTAGTCTCAGTCTGTGTGGCAGGTGTCGGCTCTGTGGCACGGGTAGTCACATTCTCCCTCGCAGGAGTTGTCTGTGGGGTTGTCTGTGCCGTTGTTTCCGGTATTACCACGGTATCCGTTGTCTGCTCTTCCGGCTCGTTTTCACCCGTTGTCCCGGTTTCTCTTTCGGTACTGACTTCATCATTAGCTGTTGTTGCGGTCTCAGAAATAAATGAAGGCAGTTCATTACTGCTTTCAACATTATCTGAATCTGCTGTTTTTCTTCCGCACCCTGCCGTAAACAATAATGCAAGGGCAATCAGGACAGCATATATCTTTGCTGATTTTTTCATGAATCTGCCTCCTTTATATAATATTTTAATTAGCAATCAAATGTTTCCATTAAAGATGCTCCCGGTGAAACCATAGGAAATACCTTATCATCTTTTTCAATATGGCAATCAAGTACGCATGGTATATTCATCGCAATGGCATCCTTAAGGGCTGCTTCAAAATCTTCCTTGGTCTCAACTCTGTATGCCTTAGCTCCAAGACCCTCTGCAACTTTAACGTAATCAACCTGGTCTTCAAGAACGGTATAAGAATATCTTTGACCATAGTAAAGTGTCTGCCACTGTCTTACCATTCCGAGTACATGGTTATTAACTATTATTTCAATAATAGGAATGTTATATCTGGTAGCTGTTGCTAATTCATTCATATTCATTCTGAAGCATCCGTCTCCGGCGATATTAATAACAATCTTGTCCTTACGGCCTAACTTGGCACCGATAGATGCACCAAGTCCGTAGCCCATTGTGCCAAGGCCTCCTGATGAAAGGAAAGTTCTAGGCTCTTTGTATTTATAATATTGGGCGGCCCACATCTGATGTTGTCCGACCTCTGTTGTAATAATTGCATTACCGTCTGTAACTTCAAAAATCTTCTCCATAAGATATGGTCCTGTAAGAATATCTTTATTGTATCTGAGCGGATATTCTTTTTTCATTTCGTAGATATGGTCCATCCACTCTTTGTGATTTTCCTTATCAAGCTTTGCATTAATTGCTTCAAGAACAACTTTGATATCGCCTACTATCGACATATCAACTTTAATATTCTTATTGATTTCGGCCGGGTCAATGTCTATCTGCAAAATTCTGGCATTGGAAGCAAATTTGCTTGTATCTCCCGTTACACGGTCAGAAAATCTTGCACCAAGAACTATTAAAAGGTCACATTCCATAACGCCGAAATTGGAAGTCTTGGTACCATGCATTCCGAGCATTCCGGTATATCTTTCACTGGTGCCGTCAAATGCGCCCTTACCCATAAGTGTATCACATACAGGGGCATCAACTTTTTCCACAAATTCGGCAATCTCGGCTGAAGCACCTGAAATTATTGAACCACCGCCTACAAATACAAATGGCTTTCTTGCTTTTTTAATCATATCTATCGCTTCAGCAATTTCATTACTGTCAATATTTTTATTAACTTCAGGTACAACCGGTGTTTTGTACTCATAATCTGCCATTTTGGCGGTTACATCCTTAGGAATGTCAATGAGTACAGGGCCCGGACGGCCTTCTTTAGCTATTCTGAACGCATCCCTGATTACATCAGCGAGTTTATTAACGTCCTTTACAATAAAGTTATGTTTGGTAATAGGAAGTGTCACTCCAACAATATCAATTTCCTGAAAACTGTCTTTTCCAAGAAGTGGTACTCCTACGTTACATGTTATGGCAACAACCGGAACTGAATCCATATACGCCGTTGCAATTCCTGTTACAAGATTAGTAGCTCCGGGACCTGATGTGGCAAAACATACTCCAACCTTGCCCGTAGCTCTTGCATATCCGTCAGCAGCGTGGCTGGCACCCTGCTCATGGCTTGTAAGAATATGTTTTATCTCATCTGAATGTTTATAAAGTTCATCATATACATTAAGTATTGCTCCTCCCGGATACCCAAATACTGTGTCTACTCCTTGTTCTTTGAGACACTCTATTAAAATCTGTGAACCTGTTAATTGCATGTCAACTCTCCATTATCTATATTATTTTATCTCTAAAACAGCACCTTTATCTGCTGATGTAACCATCTTTGCATATCTTGCAAGATATCCCTTTGTTACCCTTGGTTCTCTAGGCTGCCATTTTGCTTTTCTTTCTGCTAAAACTTCGTCACTAACATCTACATTGATTGTATTGGCAGGAATATCAATTTTAATGATATCTCCTTCTTCGATAAGTGCGATTGGTCCGCCTACCGCTGCCTCAGGTGATACATGTCCTATTGACGCACCTCTTGATGCACCTGAGAAACGTCCGTCAGTAATGAGCGCAACGCTTGAACCAAGACCCATACCTGCGATTGCTGATGTAGGATTAAGCATTTCTCTCATACCGGGACCACCCTTAGGGCCTTCATATCTTATAACAACTACGTCTCCGGCAACAATTTTGCCACCCTTAATAGCTGCAATGGCATCCTCTTCACAATCAAACACCCTTGCCGGACCTTCATGTACAAGCATTTCAGGAACAACCGCAGAACGCTTTACAACACATGAATCAGGTGCAATATTACCTCTTAATACGGCAATTCCGCCTGTTGCAGAATATGGATTGTCAATAGGTCTGATAATTTCAGTATCTTTATTAACACATCCTTCGATATTTTCGCCTACAGTCTTACCGGTTGCAGTAATCAAATCTGTATAAAGAAGGTTTTTCTTATTAAGCTCATTCATAACGGCATAAATTCCGCCTGCCTCATTAAGCTCTTCCATATAATGATGTCCTGCCGGAGCAAGATGACAAAGATTAGGTGTCTTTGCACTGATTTCATTAGCAATATCAAGATTGAGCTTAACACCTGCTTCTTTTGCAATAGCAGGAAGGTGAAGCATTGTATTAGTTGAACAACCAAGTGCCATATCAACTGTAAGTGCGTTCATAAAAGCTTTCTCTGTCATAATGTCAAGGGGACATATATTCTTTTCAAGAAGTTCCATAACTTTCATACCGGCATGTTTTGCGAGCTTGATTCTGTCCGAATATACGGCAGGAATTGTACCGTTGCCGCGTAATCCCATACCGATAGCTTCTGTAAGACAGTTCATACTGTTAGCTGTATACATACCTGAACATGAACCGCATGTAGGACATGCTTTATTCTCATATTCGTCAAGTTCTTCTGCTGTTATTTTGCCTGCGGTATAAGCACCTACTGCCTCAAACATACTTGAAAGACTTGTCTTACAGCCTTTCACATGACCTGCAAGCATTGGTCCACCACTTACAAATACTGTAGGAACATTAACTCTTGCTGCAGCCATTAATAAACCCGGTACATTCTTATCACAGTTAGGAATCATTACCATTGCATCAAAAGCGTGTGCTGTTGCAAGACACTCTGTTGAATCTGCAATAAGATCTCTTGTTACAAGGGAATATTTCATTCCAACATGTCCCATTGCAATTCCGTCACAAACAGCAATTGCAGGTACTACAACAGGTGTTCCGCCTGCCATGGCAACTCCGAGCTTAACTGCTTCTACTATTTTATCAAGGTTCATATGACCGGGAATAATTTCATTATATGAGCTGACAATACCTACCAAAGGCTTGTCCATTTCTTCTTTGGTAAAACCTAATGCATTAAATAAAGATCTGTGAGGAGCCTGCTGTACTCCTTTTTTAACTGAATCGCTTTTCATAATATCCTCCTAAATTCTCTCGGCAATCAAATCGCCCATCTCGGTTGTTGAAGTAAGCTTCATGCCTTCTGACATAATATCTGTAGTTCTGTAACCCTCTGCAAGAACCTTTTTAACTGCATTTTCGATAGCATCCGCTGCTTCATCAAGGTCAAAAGAATATCTTAACATCATTGCAGCAGAGAGAATTGTTGCTATAGGGTTAGCTATATTTTTACCTGCTATATCAGGTGCTGAACCATGGGATGGTTCATAAAGTCCAAGCTTTGTCTTACCAAGGCTTGCGCTTGAAAGCATACCGATTGAGCCTGTAATCATACTTGCCTCATCGGATAAAATATCACCGAACATATTCTCAGTTAAAATAACATCAAACTGTCCCGGATTCATAACAAGCTGCATTGCACAATTATCTACAAGCATATCTGTATATGTTACTTCAGGATAATCTGCCGCAACTTCTTTAACTATCTTTCTCCATAATCTTGAGCTGTCAAGGACGTTAGCCTTGTCAACGCTGATAACATTCTTACGACGCTTCATTGCAATATCAAATGCCTTGATTGCAATACGTCTTATCTCGTCTTCGTTATATTTAAGTGTATCAACTGCCGTTACAACACCATCTATTTCCTTGGTATATCTTTCGCCGAAATAAAGACCGCCTGTAAGTTCTCTCATAATGACCATATCAAATCCGTCACCGATAATCTCACTCTTAAGAGGACAGGCATCCTTAAGTTCATCATAAAGATATGCCGGACGCATATTTACAAAAAGTTCAAGTTCCTTACGAATCTTAAGTAATCCTGCTTCAGGTCTTAACTCAGGTGCTACATCATACCATCTTGAATTACCCACGTTACCGCCTACTGCTCCAAGTAAAACAGCGTCTCCTGCTTTGGCAATTGCTACTGCCTCATCTGTAAGTGGTACTCCGTACTCATCAATAGAACATCCACCCATAAGAATCTTAGTATAATTAAGCTTAAAATCATACTTTCTGCCTGCCGCATCAAGTACCTTTACCGCTTCTGCCACAATTTCAGGTCCAATTCCATCGCCCGGAATAACTGTTACATTGTAATTACTCATTTCTATCTACCTCTGTATCTAATTTAGTACCTCTTTTCCGACTGCGTCATATAAACATAGAGAGTACATTAAGTATAATTTTATCTCATACATGCATAAAATACAAGGATATAATTTTAATCAAATATATTGATGTATTTTACATTTCCTGACTCTATATCAATATCATGTCCGGAAAACGTTGCCGTTTAGCGGATAATCTCCCATAATATCCAGACTTTCTGTTTTTGGGTATAAAATGGCACCCGCCATTTCTGACAGATGCATATGTAACCACATTATTATTTTTATAAATTAACAGTTTCCAAAAAGTCCTGAATCATCTTAAATGCAACACCCACATCTATCTGGAGCCAGTTTCTGTCTCCGGAATGCTCCACATTTCTTCTAAACTGACGATTTGAAAATGTAAGTGCTACTCTCTTACACACACCATTCATGTCCTTTTCTCGCATTGATGGTTCATCAATAATATATGTCTTTATGCAGCTTGCAAGTCGTGGCATATCCACATGATCTTTCAAATAACAGAAATCAAAAATATCTTTATACCTTGTAGAAAGAGGGCCAAAACGCAACAATGACCTTAATTTCTCTGCAAAAATCTGTTCACAAGAATTAATCAAAAGACTTGCTCCCTCATCATCCATGCAAACATCAAAGCAATATGTATCTTGCTCTATATTCATATTTGCATGTACACCCAAGTCTATTTTGCTCTCAATAACATTACCTCCATCATCTTTGATGATAATATATACACGTTTTCCGCTATACTCCTGTTGGGAAAGCTGCTCAATTTTGTTGCCTTTAATCTCAATTCTAATTCCTTCAAGGCAATTCAATTTTAAAATAAAATATCGAATTGATTCATCTTCCAATGAATACCTGATAAAATCCAAATCCAGGTCTTCCGTAGCACGTCTCACATTCCCAGTAATACTACGCATCACGACGCCACCTTTTATAGTTACATTTCTTCCAAGATTACTTAGTGTAATTGCCTTAAGCACAATGTCCTGACACACACGTGCATCCGCATTTCGTTCTGAATAACCAGCATCCCTATATTTCTCTGCCATCTTTTCCAAGTTCATCTTTAGAGTACCTCCATCTGTAAAATTTCGAGTACTTTATTACTCTTTGGTGCCATCAACGCATAATCCTGAATTTTCTGTATATCCAATCTTGGAAGTAATTTACGGTAATTTAGTATAATTTCCTTATAATAATCAAACGGCAATTTACTTTTATATCGCACAAGTTCAATCAGCATACGTTCTTTATTGTAAATTCGTATATCATACCCTTTATAATCAGCAGTTTCAATGCCTTCCTTGAAAAAGTCCTCTGGAATAAAATACTGCTTCACTCTTTCATCTTTGATTTTCGTAGCATCACGGGGTGTTGCCAAATCACATTCATCCGGTATCATGTCCGTTAATCCATGAAAGTAAAAAGCACTTTTCATCGTTACTACCGCTGTCTCTTATACACATCTCCGAGCCCACGAGACAAGAGGCAATCTCG
>ENA-UAZD01000685-UAZD01000685.1-human-gut-metagenome-genome-assembly--contig:-NODE-685-length-10987-cov-7.429656_pt1 | contig 10987 bp, 10 predicted proteins | sample MGYA00244112_ERZ654658 | MGnify/ENA primary metagenome ERZ654658 (study PRJEB26926, sample SAMN06164608) | human gut metagenome | biome: ENVO:00009003; feature: ENVO:2100002; material: ENVO:00002003... | reverse complement strand
GAGATTGCCTCTTGTCTCGTGGGCTCGGAGATGTGTATAAGAGACAGATATATTTGAAAGGAAGGATACAAGTGGCAAAATACGTCCTTGCACTCGATCAGGGAACGACGAGCTCACGCGCCATCGTTTTCGACAAGAAGGGCAATATCGTAGCCAAGGCGCAGAAGGAGTTCGATCAGATCTATCCCGCCGCAGGCTGGGTCGAGCATGACCCGATGGAGATACTTTTCAGCCAGTTCCAGGCGGTGACTTCCGTCTTTGCTTCGGGCGGGATAAAGCCTGAGGATATAGCCGCTATCGGCATAACGAATCAGCGCGAGACCACCATTATGTGGGACAGGGAGACGGGCAAGCCCGTCTACAACGCCATCGTCTGGCAGTGCCGCCGCACAGCGGAGCTCTGCGAGCAGATAAAGGCGGACGGAATGGAGGAATACATAAAGGATAAGACCGGTCTTGTTATAGACGCGTATTTCTCCGGCACAAAGATAAAGTGGATCCTTGACAATGTTCCGGGCGCACGTGCGCTCGCCGAGGCGGATCAGCTGCTCTTCGGCACGGTCGAGACATGGCTCATATGGAATCTCACCGGCGGCAGAGTGCATATAACCGACTACTCCAACGCATCGAGAACGATGCTCTTCGATGTCGACAATCTCTGCTGGGACGAGAAGATGTGCGAATATCTCAACATCCCGATGTCCATTCTGCCAGAGGTCAAGCCTTCGAGCATGGTATACGGCAAGGTCGCCGGCGGCATAATCGGTCTTGAGGATCTCGAGGGTATCCCGATCGCGGGGGCTATAGGCGATCAGCCGGCGGCTCTGTTCGGTCAGGCATGCTTCGAGCCCGGTCAGGCGAAGAACACCTACGGCACCGGCTGCTTCCTGCTGATGAACACGGGCGAAAAGCGCGTTAAATCAAAGAACAACCTGCTCACGGGCGTCGCATGGGGGATCGGCGACAAGGTCGAATACGCCATTGAGGGCTCTGCGTTCAACGCGGGCTCGGTCATAAAATGGCTTCGCGACGAGCTGCATATGATAGACAACGCAAAGCGCTGCGATGAGCTCGCCGAGAGCGTGCCCGACGCAAACGGTATATATTTTGTCCCCGCGTTCACGGGTTTAGGCGCGCCCTACTGGGATATGTATGCGCGCGGCTGCATAGTCGGACTCACGCGCGGAGTCAACCGCGCTCATATTGCGAGAAGCGTCCTCGAGGCTATCGCCTATCAGATGACCGACCTTCTTGAGGCGATGGAGGACGACTCCGGAATAACATTCACCGAGCTTCGCGTCGACGGCGGCGCGAGCGTCAGCGATATCCTGCTCCAGATTCAGTCGGATATGATACGCACGATAGTCGACAGACCCAAGACCGTCGAGACGACCGCTCTCGGAGCGGCATACCTTGCGGGTCTTGCCGTCGGCTACTGGAAGGACAGGGACGAGATCGCGCAGAACCGCGAGATCGAGAAGATTTTCACTCCCCAGATGGAGAAGTCGCACCGCGACGAGCTCTACAAGGGCTGGAAGCGCGCAGTCGAGCGTTCGCGCGACTGGGCGAAGGACTGATATTATCTGGCCGCCGACCGGTTTTCTGATCGGCGGCCGTAAAAATAACCGGGTATTCTTGAACACGAAAGGAAAACGAAAATGGATTATCTGAGCGAATCACTCAAACTGCACTATGAACTGCGCGGCAAGCTGGAGATACAGCCGAGAGCCGGGGTCAGCAACAAGGACGAGCTGTCCCTTGCCTACACCCCCGGAGTCGCGGCGGCGTGCCTCGAAATAAAGGACGATGTCAGCAAGAGCTATGACCTGACCCGCCGCTGGAACACCGTTGCCGTCGTCACGGACGGCACCGCGGTGCTTGGTCTCGGGGATATAGGTCCCGAGGCTGGCATGCCCGTCATGGAGGGCAAATGCGTGCTCTTCAAGGCGTTCGGCGGAGTCGACGCGATACCGCTTTGCGTGCGCTCGAAGGACGTTGACGATATAGTCAACACCGTCGCCCTGCTCGCAGGTTCGTTCGGCGGAGTGAATCTCGAGGATATCGCGGCTCCGCGCTGCTTTGAAATCGAGCGCAAGCTCAAGGAGCGCACGGATATACCGATTTTCCACGACGATCAGCATGGCACTGCGGTCGTCTGCCTTGCGGCGGTTGTCAATGCATTAAAGATAGTCAAAAAGCAGCTCTCCGACTGCACCGTTGTTTTCAGCGGCTCGGGCGCTGCGGGCGTTGCGATAGCGAGACTCTTCGACTCTATGGGTGCAGGCGAGATTATCATGTGCGACCGCAAGGGCATAATCTGCGAGGGTGGGGATCTGACTCCCGCAAAGGCGGAAATTGCCGCATTCACAAACAAAAATCACCGCACCGGCACGCTTGCCGACGCGATGAAAGGCGCTGATATATTTGTCGGCGTCTCCGCTCCCGGAATCGTTACAGAGGAGATGGCGGCGTCGATGGCTGAAAATGCAATAATCATGGCTATGGCGAACCCCGTACCCGAGATAATGCCCGACCTTGCAAAGGCGGCAGGCGCGGCGGTAGTCGGCACGGGCAGAAGCGACTTCCCGAACCAGATAAACAACGTTCTCGCGTTCCCCGGAATTTTCCGCGGCGCGCTCGATGTCCGCGCGAGCGACATAAACGAGGAGATGAAGATAGCCGCCGCCAAGGCGATAGCTTCGCTCGTCAGCGACGATGAGCTGAACCCCGATTATATCCTGCCTGCGGCGTTCGATGAGCGCGTCGGCAAGGCAGTCGCCGATGCGGTTGCGCAGGCGGCGAGGGACAGCGGCGTTGCGAGAATATAACTAAAATTTCGTGGTGTAGCCGCCGTCGAGCTTTATTCCGCTTTTTTCGCAGCGGGATTCAACAAAGCTCTGCGTCCGGTCGATGACTGTTCTGAAGCTCATAGGCATTTTTGCGGGAGCGCGGCGCGGCGAGTGGCTGCCCTGCGTTATCAGCTCGCTTTCGATGCAGTCGAGAATATGCAGATAGGCGGGGTCGTTGAGAATATCGGCGTTGGGCACCCAATCGCTCGGGAGATTGCCCTTGGTGGTCTCCGCGATTATGATTCGGTACATCATGAGGCTGTATATTCTGTGCAGGGAGTCGACGGTTGAGTCATTACTCTCCTGCGGGAAAGTCAGAAATTTGCGCAGCTTTCCGGCGACGCGGAATATAGTCAGGGTGTTGAGCTCCGAGTCTGAGGGCAGGTCGCCTTTGATACCGAATGCGCCTTCAAATCCGCGCTTCGATTCGCTCAGCCCCAGCAGGTAGTCCGTGGTGACATTGTAGTAATCCGCCGCGCGGCAGAGAAAATCGAGCCCGCATTCGCGTATGCCGTTTTCGTAGTGGGAGAGCAGCGCCTGCGAGACTCCGAGTCCTGCGGCGGCTTCCTTTTGGCTCAGCCCCTTTTCTTTTCTGAGCGAAGACAAGCGCGCGGTTATATTTGTTGCCATAACGACACCTCTTTTATACAGTCTGTATAATCATTATATCAGAAATTTAAGAATTTTCAATCATACAGTTCAACAAAATACCCAGCGTATTTTTGGAGGAAACATGAAAAGCTATATAGTCTATATCATAAGAAGCGGCGCGACGAAGGAGGAGACCGAGGGAAAATATATCGGTCACACCGACGTTGAGCTCAGCGAAGAGGGCAGAAAGCAGCTCGAGAATATGCGCTCGGAGCTTGTCTATCCGCCCGTCGGCGCGGTCATATCGAGTCCGCTCAAGCGCTGTACCGACACCGCGGCGATACTCTATCCCGACAACAAGTGCATTACTATAGATTCGCTCATAGAGTGTAACTTCGGCGAGTTCGAGGGCAAGGATGCGGAGGAGCTCAAGGACTATCCGATGTTCCCGCGCTGGCTCGCCGGCGAGCAGGGCGTTGAGCCGCCGTTCGGCGAGAGTAACGAGGCGTTCGCGAAGCGCGTGTGCGAGGGATTCATAAAAATAATCGACGGTCTGATAAAGACCGAAACCGACCGCGCGGCGATAGTCACACACGGCGGCGTGATGATGGCACTGCTCACAAATTTCGGTCTGCCTCAGCTGCCGATGCACGAGTGGATAACCCCGAACGGCTGCGGTTACACTCTGCGCATAACCCCGTCGCTGTGGATGCGCGGGCACAAGCTGGAGGTCGTCTACGAGTTCCCGTATGAGAAGAACGACGAGGACGGCGAAGAAGAATAAAATTTGACGGGAGGCGGCAATATGCAGTACAGAACCATAAGAGCGGCGGCGAGCGCCGAGTTCGTTGAAAAGCGTTCGCGGTTCATCGGCTATATATCGCCCGTCACGACTCAGCAGGACGCGATAGCGTTTATTGATTCGATAAAGTCAAAGCACTGGGACGCGACGCACAATGTCCCGGCATATATAATCAGAGAGGGCAACATCTGCCGCTTTTCGGATGACGGCGAGCCGCAGGGCACGGCGGGAATGCCGGCACTCAATGTCCTGCAAAAAGAAGAGCTGACCGACTGCGTTCTGGTTGTCACCCGATATTTCGGCGGAATACTTTTAGGCGGCGGAGGACTCGTCAGAGCCTATTCGCACGCGGCGAAAATCGCAGTCGATGCGGGCGGCATAGTGACCCGCGCGGAGTGCAGTATAGTGAAAATCCGCTGTGACTACACATTTTACGGGCGGCTCGCCTCGCTTATCCCGGAGCAGGGCGGCATAGTCGAGGACACGGCGTTCGAGGACGTGGTGACGGTGAAAATGAGAATACCGCAGGAGCTTGAGCCTGCGTTTGAGGCGCGGCTCGTTGACCTTAGCAACGGCACTTGCCGCGGAGAAATAACAGACACGGTTTTTGCGGATATAGACTGAGGAGGAGAAAAATGAAGATACTTTTTCAGGGCGATTCGATAACGGACGGCAACAGATACAAAGAGCCCGAACGCCGCCACGATCTCAACCATCAGATAGGGCACAGCTACGCATTTATTGTCAGCGGGATGCTCGGCGCGGAATACCCGGATGCCGGACTGAAATTTGTAAACCGAGGCATTTCCGGCGACACGACGCGCGGACTGCTCCGCCGCTGGCGCGAGGATGCGCTCGATATAGAGCCGGATGTTTTGAGCTTGCTCATCGGCACGAACGACTGCTTCCTTGAGGGCGAAAATCATGTTGAGCCAGAGGAATACGAAAAGAATCTCGAAAGCATACTCTCGCAGTCGTTTGAAACGAACGGGGAGCTGAAAGTGTTTCTCATGGAGCCGTTCTTTCTGCCGACAAAGGACAGATTCAAGGCGGAAGAGAATACTTGCCGCGAAGAGATAGGCAGATATTCGCAAATCTGCCGCCGCATTGCCGAAAAGGACGGCAGGATATTTTTTATCCAGCTTCAGCATCTGTTCGACGAAGCAGCAGAGGGACGTGACTGCGCCTACTGGATTTGGGATGGCATCCACCCGACGGAGAGCGGGCACGCGCTGATAGCACGCGAGTGGATAAAAGCATTCAAGGCGATGTTTGAATAAAAATCTAAACCAAACAAAAAAATCCTCCGTATGAATCCATACGGAGGATAACTTTTTGCTTTGATTATTTCTCGGCGGCTGCGGCGGTTCTTCTTGCCTGGAGCGCGTCGGATATCTCCTGCTTCTTCTTGCCGACGATATCGTATTTGAATATCGGGATAGCGGAGAGCAGGGAGAGAATACCGGGGACAACGGCGTAGGCGAAGAACACGATGTCCTTTGTCTTTGTCGCGAATCCGGCGGCGGTGCCTGCGGCGATCTCGCGCACGGTGTCCGAATAGCCGGAGACCTGAACGAACACGAGGCCGAGTGCCGTGCCGAGCGCAAGGCAGATTTTGATAGTCAGCGTGAGCACCGAATACGCTGTGCCTTCCATGCGCTTGCCGGTCTCGTACTCATAGTAGTCAACGCAGTCGGCGGTCATTATCATGGGCATGAGGTTGACGGACGCAAACTGGAGACCCATGAGGAACAGTGAGAAGTAGAAGAGGACGGTGAGCACCATGTTGTCGGGGTTCGTGAACCAGAAGTGGGCTATCACGAACGAGAGCACGGATGCGATGAAGCCGTAGACCGAAAGTCCGATAAAGACCTTTTTCTCGTCGAGCTTCTTTATAAGGAACGGGCAGGCTGCCATGCTTATCATCGTGCCGATGGCGGTCGAGATGCCGAGGACTGCGACGAGGTTCTGTGAGCCGAGAAGAATATTCGCCGCCTGAACCTGAATGCCCATTGCCATCTGGCGTCCGAAGCCGAGGAAATACGAGATTATGACGAGCATGAACGGCTTATTCGATTTGAGCGCGCCCATCATGTCCTTGAAAGATATCTTGTCGCCCGCAGTGTAGGGGACACGCTCTTTGTTGAGAAGTGGGATAAGCCCGAACAGCACGCAGCCGAAAACGGCAGTGAGCACGGCGGTGAACAGATACTCATTCGCTATCATGGGCAGGTCGGTTTCGCCGCTCTTGACGAGCACCTTGGAGCCGCCAGGGATTATAAGGCAGGCGATGGGCACTATCACGACGCAGGCGGAGAAGCCTATCTGCTTGAACGTGTTTGAGATGGAGACGACATTCGTGCGCTCCGTCGGGTCGGGAGTGAGGACGGATGCGATGCCCTGCGAGGGCACGTCGCCGAGGGTCATCGCGAAGCTCCAGAGAAGATAGGTCGCGAAGATCCATATGTAAGCTGCCGCTTTGTTCGTCTTGAACGGCACGTCGATGAACACAACCGCGGACATGACGAGCAGGGGCAGGATCGATTTTGCAATCATCGATTTGAACTTGCCGTTTTTGCTCTTCGAGCGGTCGATCATATTGCCGACGAACGGATCGAAAACTGCGGAGAGAATCTTCGCCACGAGCACGAGAATACCGACGACTGCGATGTCCGCGCCGAGAATCGAAGCGTCAAACTCCGCCTGATATGAATTCAGGAGTCCGACTATCGCCTGGAAGCCGAAAAGACCGAGCGAATAGGCGGCGATTTCCTTGAAGTTCATATACTTTCCTTTTGATGAACTCATTGTTATTCCCCTTTCAGCAAGCCCCGAATCGTTCTTTGCCGTAGATTCAAGGCTTTACTGTACTAAATTGATTTTATTATAAACTGTGAATTTGCCCGTGTCAATATGAACGGTATAATTTTTGCCGACAGATTCAGCTTTTCTGTTGCGCGCCGGTGCGCCGTTCGGCTTGACACTTGTCTTTATTAAATGTATAATTTACTATGAGTTAATATAACAGCAGGAGGATAAAATCGATGATTTCAAAGAAACTTTTCGGCACTCTTTCCGACGGCAGAGAGGTCGATATATATGAGCTCAAGAACGCAAACGGCGTCAGTGCGTCCGTTATTACATACGGCGCAACCTGGCAGTCGCTTTTTGCGCCCGACAGAGACGGCAATTTCGAGGATGTTCTCATCGGCTTCGACGATCTCAAGGGTCATGTCGAGCGTTCGGACTATCAGGGTCAGATCGTCGGCAGATATGCTAATCGCATCTGCGGCGGACATTTTACCGTTAACGGCAAAGAAATTGATGTTGTAAAGAACGAGAACGGCAAGACCTGCCTGCATGGCGGCGGCGAGTTTTCACACGCTGTCTGGGCGGCAAAAGTCGAGGGCGAGAGCCTCGTTCTCGAATATAAGAGCGGCGAGGGCTCGAACGGATTCCCCGGCGAGATGAGCGCAAAGGTGACTTATACTCTTGATGACAGCAACGAACTTTCGATTGCATATGAGGCTGTCTGCACAGAGGACACGCCGATAAACATGACGAATCACGCGTATTTCAATCTCGGCTCGTATAAGCGTCCGAACGTGCTCTCTCAGGAGCTTCGCCTGTCCGCGTCGCGCTACACTCCCATTGATGAGGACAGCATACCGACCGGCGAGATAAGAGATGTCACCGGCACGGCATTCGATTTCAGACAGATGAAAGCTATCGGCAGGGATATAGATCAGGACGACGATCAGCTCATCATCGGATGCAACGGCTACGACCACAATTTCTGCATCTACGAGGGCACGCAGGGCGCGTTTGCGACTGCATATGACCCCGAGAGCGGGCGCATTATGGAAGTTACTACGGATATGCCCGGCGTTCAGCTCTACACCGGCAACTTCCTCGACAAGATTCCCGGCAAGGGCGGCACGCTGATGAACAAATATGCCGGCTTCTGCCTTGAGACCCAGTTCTATCCCGACTCTCCGAATCAGCCGAACTTCCCGTCCTGCATTTTCAAAGCGGGCGAAAAGTTCAGAAGCCGCACAAGCTTCAAATTCTCGGTAAAATAAATTTTTCAGAGGCGTGTTTATGAATTCAACGGGTGCGCGGGCGCTGATAGATGTGCTGCTCGAACAGGGAGTCGATACGGTTTTCGGTTATCCCGGCAGTGCGGTGCTCGATATCTACGATGAACTTTACAAATGCGATAAAATTCGCCATATACTCACCTGCCACGAGCAGGCGGCGGCTCACGCGGCGGACGGCTACGCCCGCGCAACTGGCAGAACGGGAGTTGTTATTGCAACCTCGGGACCCGGTGCCACCAATCTTGTGACGGGCATCGCCGCAGCATACATGGATTCGAGCCCCGTTGTTGCGATAACGGGGAACGTCAAGACCTCGCTCCTCGGCAGTGACTCGTTTCAGGAGGTCGATATCGCAGGCGTTACGATGCCGGTGACGAAATATTCGTTTATCGCGTCGGGCGAGCGCGGAGTGGCGCAGGATGTCCGCGAGGCATTCTCGATAGCGCAGTCCGGCAGAAAAGGTCCGGTTTTGGTCGATATCCCGGCGGATATCGCGGCTCAGAGCGAGGAATATGAACGCGCACCGAAGAGCGAGCCCGCCCCGGCAAAAGAGCCGGAGAAAGCCGAGCTCGAACGCGCGGCGCAGATGATAGAAAAAACCAAAAGACCGCTTATCTATGTCGGCGGCGGGGCGATAAGCTCCGGCGCGTCGGACGCGCTGAAAACATTTGCTCAAAAACTGCATATCCCCGTCGCGTGTTCTATGATGGGGCTCGGCGCTTATCCGTGCTCGGCGGAGCTGTTCTTGGGGCTCGTCGGCATGCACGGAAACCCGGCGGCAAATATGGCGGCGTTAAACTGCGATTTACTCATTGCCGCGGGCGCGAGGTTTTCAAACCGCGTTGCCGCGAGCAAAGAGAGCTTCGCCCCGAAGGCGAAGATAATACATATTGATATAGACGCGGCGGAGTTCGACAAAAATATAATTTCCGACGCCCACATTCTCGGCGATCTCGGAAAGACGCTCGAAAAGCTAAGTATTATGCTGCCGCCCGGTGAGAACTCCGAGTGGCTCGGCGAGATAGCCGAGTTCAAAAGGCGGATCCCGCGCCCGAAGCCCTATGCTCCGTACACGGTTCTGCACACTCTGAGCGAGCTGACGAAGGGCGAAGCGAATATAGTGACCGATGTCGGTCAGAATCAGATGTGGACGGCGCAGTACTATGACTTTGAACGCCCGCGTTCGCTGATAACCTCGGGCGGACTGGGCGCGATGGGCTTTGGCATGGGTGCGGCGATAGGCGCGGCACTCGGCAAACCCGAGCGAAAGACCATTCTGATAACCGGGGACGGCGGATTTCATATGAGCCTGAGCGAGCTTGCAACGCTCAGCAGATATAATATCCCAGTTGTTGTTGTCGTGATGAACAACGGCGTGCTCGGCATGGTGCACCAGTGGCAGAAGGTGTTCTATGACGGACGCTTTTCCGCGACTCAGCCGGGTCGCGGTACGGATATAGCCGCAGTCGCAAAGGCGTTCGGCGTCAAGGGCATGAGAATAAAGAATCCGTCGCAGGCGAAGCGCGTTTTCAAAAAGGCGCTCTCGATGGACAAGCCCGTAGTTATAGACTGCCGCATCGACCCAGACTGCGCGGTGCTCCCGATGATACCGCCCGGCGGCGATATCACGACGGCTATCTACAAATAAGGAGAAATTATTATGACTCAGAAGCTGACCGTTTCGGCGCTTGTCCGAAACCGCTCGGGCGTTCTGCTCAGAGTGGCGGGACTTTTTGCGCGCCGCGGATATAATATACGAAGCCTCACGGTTTCCGAGACCGAGCATCCCGAGTTCTCGCGAATGACGGTTGTCTCCGAGGTTGAGCCGGAGCAGGTGAGACAGGTCGAGGCTCAGCTGTTGAAGCTCGAGGATGTCATAAAAGTGGCGCATCTCGAAGAAGGGAAGCTCGTTTCGAGCGAACTTCTGCTGATAAAAGTCCACTGCCTCAACAAAGACAGACCGCAGGTCCTAAAGACCGTCATAGCCTACGGCGCGAGGGTCAAGGACATCGGTCACACGATGCTAACGGCGGAGCTGACGGGAGAGCCGGAGCGAATAGACGCGTTTATCGCGGACATGAGCGTCCACGGAATAGCCGAGCTTTCGCGCTCGGGCATAACCGCTCTTGAGAGCGGCGACACGGTCATAAACGACTGACACGGGAGGGGGAGAGTTGAAAAAAATCGAACTGCTCGATTCGACCCTGCGCGATGGCGCACAGGGTGAGGGCATATCCTTTTCTGTCAACGACAGGCTGGAGATAGTCCGTGTGCTGGACGATCTCGGCATACCGATAATCGAGGCGGGCAACCCGACCTCCAATCCGCGCGAGCTTGAGTTTTTCGAGCGGGCGAGCAGGCTGTGGCTCAAAAATTCCCGCCTGTGCGCATTCGGTTCAACGCGGAGAAAGGGAGAGAGAGTCGAAGAGGACGCGGCGTGTGCCGCTCTGCTCAAGGCGGGAACCCCGTGTGTGTCAATAGTCGGCAAGAGCAGAAAAATCCAGGTCGAGGGCGTTTTGCAGACGAGCCTCGAAGAAAATCTATCTATGATAGAGGAGACCTGCCGCTTTTTCAAAAGCCACGGCAAATATGTTGTTTTCGACCTGTCTCTTATACACATCTGACGCTGCCGACGACTAGTCGAG
>ENA-UAZD01000675-UAZD01000675.1-human-gut-metagenome-genome-assembly--contig:-NODE-675-length-11134-cov-6.083311_pt1 | contig 11134 bp, 9 predicted proteins | sample MGYA00244112_ERZ654658 | MGnify/ENA primary metagenome ERZ654658 (study PRJEB26926, sample SAMN06164608) | human gut metagenome | biome: ENVO:00009003; feature: ENVO:2100002; material: ENVO:00002003... | reverse complement strand
TATGGAAATCCTCGACTTCAAGGTTATAAACGGTAATTGGCTCAGCAAGCTTTTCAAGTTCAAGGTCAGTAACTTCAACCTCATCACCAGTAGCTACAGATGCTAGTGCAAATTTAATCAATCATATTCAACTATGTTATTTCCATAAAGCACGCCTTCCCTTTCATACATAGTAATTGTAATTAATTTAAGCAATTCATTTTTTTTTATTTTTATAACTTCTACATCAGTTGGTCTTGGTAATTCCCTTACTTTTTTTTTATGTAAAGTCAATTCCAGAACTTCTTTTGCCATTAATATGGCTTCTCTTACTGAATATGCACAAGTAAATGCTTCTGGCACATCTGGAAAATAAACATTAATACCATCACTTTCAAACTCAAAAATCGCATAATATTTAATCACTAAACTGTGTTCCATTATAATAACCCCGCTGATTTAAGAATAGAACGTAATGTACCTATTGCCAATTCTTTTGATCCATGATTTGGCACAGGAAAAGTTGAACCAGTAATTGGATTTTTAAAAATCACATGACTACCTTTTTGACGCACTTCTTCGAAACCGAGTTTTTTCAAAAGTTTTTTAACATCTTTATATTTTTTTGGAGATGATAAAAATTCATCTGAATTAAAATCAATATCACCATAATTATGCACCAGCACCCCATACTCACCAACAAAGTAAGTATGGAAATCCTCGACTTCAAGGTTATAAACGGTAATTGGCTCAGCAAGCTTTTCGAGTTCAATGTCAGTTACTTCAACTTCATCGCCGTCAGCAGTGTAGAGGATATCACCAACGTCAAGATCACCAGCAGCTACCCAACCCTTTTCCTCAACATAGAACGGGTGATTTGTGGTAGTGTCGATAGTTTCACCGTCGGAAGTAGAAACGTGCAGGATTTCATCTGTTTCCTTGACCCAAACGTTGAGAACCTCTTTAAGTTCTGTTTCGCCCGTTTCGGAATTGTATGCCCAGACCTCATCGCCAACCTGAACATCTTCAATGCATACAAGTCCGTCAGAAGTATATACTTCTGTATCTCCGCTGAAGCAAGTCGGATTGAACATTGAGAAGATAATGCTTACAATATTAGCTACCTGAGCCAATCCCATTTCAGTATTTCCTTCGGCAAATGCTATGACTGCTACAACGCCGACCACTACTGCAGCAATACCCATTAAAACATAACCTATTGGTCCAAGTTTTGTGAGCATACAAGAGAAATTGGTAACAAGACTTGTTAAAAATCCCGTTGCAATATGCATTGCAAGTTTTGGCCCTTCAAGCCCCATTCCAATACCCTCTGCAACTGATGATGCAGTGTCCTTAACAACGTCAAATATTCCACCTACCATATCCAGTAACGCTTTTGGATTTGGCATAGCTATTTTGTTAATTATACCCTGTATTCCTGTTGTAACCTGAAACTCCATTACGTTTTTATATCCGCTTGGGTCACTGTTTGAAACAGGGTTTGCATTAGCATACAAATATTTATGCAATGAAACAGGATCATCAATCGAACCCTCATAGCTGTCCATAGTAATGAACCTACCCACGGACGGATTCATATATCTCGCACGGAGATAGTAAAGTCCTGTTACGGGGTCAAACTGCTCGCCTGCAAAGAGGAAGTCGTTTTTCGTGCTGCCAACGCTGCTTATAAGGTTGCCGAATGCGTCATAGACGTACTTGTCCGTAACCTTGCCGCTTTCGTCAGCAAGCGCACGTACAGAGCCGTGTCCGTCATAAACATAGTACGACTTCTTTCCGTCACGTTCTTGAGAAATAAGCTCATCGCCACGTGTGTAGAAACACTTCTCCGTACCATCATAGTTCATCTCAGCAAGGACATAGGTAAGCTCGCCGTTTACATCAAGCAGATACTTTGTGTACTCGCCCTCGGAACTCTTTGCAATACGGTTTCCTGCATAATCGTACTTGTATTCTTCAACAGAAACATTGTTTCCACTCTGAACAGTTGCACGGACAAGGCGGTTTTCTGCATTGTAAACATAGAGAGCAGACTTTGAAGGAGATATTATTCTTACGGTGTTGCCGTTAAGGTCATACTCGTATACAATGTCATTCTCGATCACAAGCTGGTTAAGTGCATTATAAGTGTAAACAGTTTCTTCCCCGTTTACGTTTTTCAAGATACGGTTGCTTACGTTGTCATAAGCATAGGTATAGACAGTTACTTTCTCGCCCTCAGTGATTTTCTCACTCGTAAGGCGGTACAGAGAATCATAGCTATACTCAACAGTGCGGTCAAGCTCGGTCACAGACTTGCGCTCGCCTGCAGCACCGAGAGTATAAACATATTGTACTACAACATTATCCCTGTTGTCAACAGTTTTTTCACAAACAAGTCTGTTGAGCAGGTCATATTCATATGTGGTAGTAAACCCATTTGCATAATGTACAGCGGTACGGTTTCCGTTAGCGTCATACTCATAAACAGTTGCATAACCATTTCTGTCAACAACTCTTGTAAGCCTGTCAAGCAGGTCGTATTCATAGGAAGTTGAACCGAAAGGTGTTGTGACCTTTGTAAGCCTGCAAGCGTTGTCATAAGAATAGCTTACATAATTTCCGTCGGGATAATCCACACGGGTCAGACCGTCCATATTATCATAAGTAAATGAGGTAACACCCGAATTATCGGTAACTGTGGAAATTTTTCCGTCAGCCGTGTAGGCAAAGCTTACCGTGCCGTCGGGTGTTGTTTTACTTGAAACCCTGTCAAGGCTGTCGTATGTATAGCTTGTCAAGCTGCCTGCATAATCGGTTGAGGTCAGAACATTTCCGCTCTTGTCATAGGTGGTGTATGCGGAATTTCCGAGAGCGTTTGTGGTCTTTACAACTCGTCCGAAATCATCATATGCGTATACGGTAACATTGCCGTTTCCGTCGGTAACAGAGGTCATATTGCTCACTTCGTCATATGCGTAGCTTGTGGAAATGCCTTGCGCATTGGTCACACGGATAAGCCTGTCCGCACCGTCATAAACATAATATGTGTTGTAGCCGTGCTGGTCGCTCTGACGTGTAACACGTCCTCTTGAATCATAAACAGAGGACACACTTGTGCCGTTGGGATATGTGGTCTTAATGCGGTTGCCGTTGTCATCATAGCTGTATGTGTATGTTCTGCCCATGGGGTCGGTCATGCTTTCAAGCTGCGATTTTGCATTGTAGAAGAATGTTGTGCGGTTGCCGAGAGCGTCAATGATAGCGGTATTTCTGCCGATCTTGTCATATTCATAGTATGTCACTCCGCCGCTTGCACTTGTTTCGGAAATGAGATTGTAGTTTGCGTCATAGGTGTATGTCGCCCTTGCGCCGTTGGGGTATGTCTTGGCATCTTTCAATAATAATACATCAATCAGGTAGCACTGCCTTGTATTGAGCTTTTCCCACAAGCTGAGAAATTATTTCAATATGTTCCCTTGTTTTACCTTTCTGGATATTGCTAACCTTTTCCGCTCCGCCCAATCCGAGCAGGGGAACGTAGCAGAAGCATTCGTCATGCTCTACTCCGCCCAATGTTTCAACTGCTTCTTTAAACTTATCAAGTTCAAATGTTGTTTTAACAGTATAAATGTCACCCAAATCTCTGATGAAAGCCTTTAACTCCGCAGCAATCAGATAATAAAATCCATACCTATATTTTATTATATCAATATATTTTCCGTTGAAAATAGTAATAACATCGCCAAATGCTGTTGTTATTATAGGTATTGATTTTTGTCTGTACATACATGTTTCGTCAACTAAATTTGTATAATCATCCGGATTGATAAATCTAAGATAGCCATCAAGCATTTCCCCGTAACCATATTTTTCCCATATTTCTATAAGCTCGCTTGGTACATGAGATTTATATTTTCTTATAGTATCCTTATTAACTTCAAGATTTACAGATTTGATTTCAATCATTTTTCATTCCTCCAATTTATTTTGTTGTATACGATAGCTTTACATTTAAATACGTTGTTGCTTTTTCCTCATCAGTCATCCACCTTGCCATTTCTTCAATTTGTTTATCCACTTCATCTATTCTATATTGCCATTGCGATCCGATTGAAGAATTAATTCTGCTATCTCCCATTCCACCTACATTTTGAGGTTTGCCTCCAGCAATCATATCAGGATTATGCAAAGCTGCTTCAGATTCTAACCATTTTTTAGCAATATTCTCAGCTTCTTTCTTCGATTTTCCTAAATTGCATAATTCATTAACTTTATCAAAATATGCCATATCTCTTGCCTGCTGTTGATATACTTTACTTTCTGCAGCTCGCCCCTCGTTAATATATTTCTGACGATTCTTTAAATATTCTTCAACAGTCAATTGATTCATTCCATTCTCCTGATCAGCCAACTGTCTTGCAAACTCACCCTCATCATATTGGGGTTTATAATTAAACTCTATTTCAATCTGATTTAGGCGTTTATTGCTTTCAATGCTTATTACATTTCCGCCATTCTCATACTCTCTCAATAATTGATTGATTCCATCTTCGCTGTTTTCAGTAATAAGTCTTACAGCATAATCCTTATCATCAGATGCATTCAAAGCCCTGACAACATCATCACTGCAATTAGCCATAGTGCTGGCAAATGCAGCAGGATCATCTGATTTTAATGCAGCTTCAACCAAATCATCACTGTAAAGCGGAAATTTGGAATCACCCAGCAAATCTGAAACGGCATCTTCAGAATACCCCTTGGAAATCCAGTTATCATAGGCATCCTTAACAACAAGCGGACTCTTTTCAAAAAGCTCTTTATTTACCTTACTAAGGAATTTCTGCCCGATCTTTGTTTCGGATAAAAACTTGGCAACAGGCTGAACTACAGGAGTAATCGCCATAGCAAATATATAGGCAATCCCATTGAACTTGGCAAGCTCGTACAAGGCTTTAGTAGCTTCTTCATTTCCTAACAAAGCCTTGACGTATAAATTTGCAGCTTCATAATATTGACATATTACACTGCAAAATACACCAAACAATACGGCAGTGCCAATAATCCCTACTGCCCATGATAACGGCGTTGCAAAAGATAATGCAGTCAAAAGTCCAACAATGCCCATTAAACTGCCGCCTATATCAGCACAGGTCAAGACTGTCATAAAGGAAAAATTAATTTTAGCGTCTGTAGTTGTATATCCGCCATTCAGTCCGTTTGACAATCTGAAAATAATTTCGTTGTTGTCAAGGTCCTGAACAATAAAGCCTGTTCCGGTCCAATCGTTGATCGATATATTTCGGGTTGGAACAATTACAGTTTTTCCGCTGTTTACATATGAACGTATTTCGGAAATATCCGAAGCATTTAGAACAAGCGTTGATATCTCATCTGCATTTTCAGAACATATTATTTTGAAGTCAATTCCATTCTGAGCCGCAATGATGAATACCTTTGCTGTGGAAACGCTGTCTATGCCTATAAACTGTTCCAATACCAAATGTTCAAAGTATGAAGAAACATATCCTGCACCAAAGTAATAGCTTTTTTCGGACGTTTCATTGCCGTCAAGACTAACAGCCGCACAGTTGTTGCCTATAATATCAACACTATAGCCGCCCTGATCAAGCTCCCTGACTGCTCCGAGATTTTCGATAAATGTCGGCGTATAACTAAACACACCAACACTAATATACCTCTCGGCATAAATATTCTGAGCATTTGCAAGTATTTTTGACTCAATATCAAGCTGGGCAAAATACGCCTTGCCTATCAAATTCAGCAAATTGCCAATATACTTATCCTCAAAAACATTCTCCGTATTGACAAGTGCCCGTTCATTCTCAGCCACAGGCATTCTGTCAAATGCTGTCAGAATGTCCTGTGCTGAGACGATCTGCGTATCGGTCACGATCGCATGGGAAGAGCCTGCAAGGATTTCCTTTGAATAGTAATATCTCTGTCCGGATGTTGAAACAGAAATATTCATAACGAGCCTTGTCCCTCTTGAGGAAGAACAGCTTTTCCAACGTTTTGCAGGATTATTGTCAATGTAAAGAACAGGAGTTGAGCCATAATACAGATCCGATTCAAATCCTATAGTAACAGAGCTTGATGCCAATTCAGAAGCGTAAATTTTGTATGCTTCCCCTCCGAATTCAACAGTCATATAATCTCTTGCAATATATCTTGAATCGCATATATCATTAGTCTGCTCCATTATTGTATCACAAATATACGGCAATGACAAGGGTAATTCCGAAATTTCTCTTTTGATAATAGTCTTTTGCGCAATTATCATCTGATCATGATTATTCTCGTATGGATTCATCAGCCAATATATATCAGATGATTCTTTGATATCAGATATATCAATTTTATTCATTGATTCATTAACATAATCATTGAACAAATGCAGTTTTTCATAGTATTTGAAGCTGATGTCAAGCTCATATTTTTGTCCGTCTATTTCAGCAGACACCCATGTGTGGTCAATATATATCTTATTACCACTTACTGTGCCAGACCTTCCTGCAATGCCAAGAACCTTTAATGCTGTTTCCAGATCATCTGTGCAGGTAAGCTTCATAACCTGTCGGCTGTCAAGGCATATTGTTCCTGTTACATATTCCGCCTCATATCCCATATATCTTAAGCAGGCAATTAGTAAGCTTGCACAGTCAACATCATTTCCGCCATTCTGTTCAAAAGTGCCTATTGCGCCCTTTCGTGAGCCTGTGTAAAACTCACAATTAACATTATTGTACAGATATTCATAAACAGCTGTAGGTGAAGTTAACTGTTCAATCATGTCAATCATTTCTGCTGTCAGCTTCACTTCTGTTTCTGCTGTCTGTTCGGGAATTACACGAACAACCGGAGACGGCTGATATTTATTTACATAATCACAATCCTCATCATATTCATTTTCATCATCGTCTTCTATATCGGCTCCGCTTTCGGAAATTGTAACTTTAATTCTCTTTGTAATATTGCTGCCGGCTTCATCAACTGCAGAAACAGCGATATCATATGTTCCAAACTGTTCGGGAGTATAGTTTGCCTTTGAATCTACGACTGCAACGCTTTCGTTATTAACTGTGCAGGATATTGTCTTTTCACCAACACCGCCCTTTGCGGTAATGTTGATATCAAAAGGCTCTCCCACCTTGATTTTTGATGTATCGATCTCCGCATTGAGAGTAAGCTCATCTGCAGGTTCGCTGCCCTTGGGATTGATGGTAATTTCATACTCTGCACTTGAAACAGCGCCCGCAGTATTCCACGCAATTCCAACAATGGTGTGTTTGCCGGCTGTTATTTTCTTTACTGTATAAGAGTTATTTTCATCAAGCTCTGCCTGCAAGCCATCATATTCAAGAGCCATTCCCGCAATGCCTGTCTCATCGGTGGCAGTGACAGTCACAATAACATCATCGCCCTCCGCATAGCTGTCCTTATCAAAAATAAGGTCAACGATCGGCTTGCCTGAATTTACGACCTCTATGGTCGCAGAAGCTGATATGTTTTTACCTGAGCTTGTCACTGCATTAGCTTCAAACGTATATGTTCCCTCTTCTGCAGTATCAAGAATGTATTTTCCGTCAGAAGCTGTTACAGGCATACCGTTCAGAGTATATCCGATATCCTTTATCTTATCTTCGTGCGTTGCATTGACGGTAAAATACGCCTCTTCACCAACATTTACCTTATCGGAAGACGCTGTGATATCAATAACAGGTTCATCTGCATAATACAATGAATCGGGACTGGGATCAAACTCCACGCCATGCAGCTTATGACTTGCTCTGCTGCTGCCTGTCGCAGATGTAATTCCGAAATACACATACTCCTGACCTGCAAGGAGTTCATTCAGATCAATATTATAAGAGATCATTGCCTGCTGCGGTCTATTGACATTTCCGTTTTCATCATACTGAGCAGCCGCTACGTAGAGCATTTTGTTAACACCGTCATACTCTATCCAGACATCATGGACCGCTCCGTTATTATTCAGCTCTTCGTAATCATAAATCGCATAATGCTTGTCGCAATTTCCGTTGAGCATTACTCCGATATGATTTCCGTTAGGCTCGTTGTTTCTGTAATCGTCAAACTCCACTGCCAGACTGGGTGATATATTGCCATAGCCTATGCCCTTGCCGATAGTGCCTGCCAAAGTATCATCTGTCTGAATCACAAACGCCAGTCCGTCTGCCAGAGAAGTTGTGTAGTCTATTGAAAATGTAAATCTTGCCGAAAAGCTGAAATTGTCCTCAAGGCGCTTGCTTATCCTATAATAGCTGAAACCGCTCTTGTTATATTCGTTGGGGACCAGCTCTATCATTGCAGGCCCAAATGTTGTATCCTTTCCAAGGCTCCATTCATTTTCAACAAATTCGTGCTTATATCCGTATTTGCTTTCGCCCTGAGACAAAACCGAGTATTCGGTAGGGGTTTCAATATCAGTATCACCTATGAGATCAAGATCATCTTCGCTGCCCTTGATATTAAAAATGCTTCCGCTGAAATTGACATTATCTGCCCAGATACGTCCGTTTACCGTTGTTTCGTTTGCATTGAAAGACACCTTTCCCTTGGGCGCATACATAATGCCGTTTATATTGATATTTGTTCCGTTGATGTAGCTTGCCACGCAAAACGCAAAAAATTGTCAGGCAAAACGCAAAAAATCCCCTTTAAAATGACTTTTGGGTACATTTTAAAGGGGATTTTTCTATCAATGTAAAACTTATATTTGTTAATGGAAAATTACTGCCAGTTTACTTTATACACATTAGCTCGGAGATATCGCATTCTAAAGCTGAGCATATTTTATCAATATTATCAAGCTTAATAAAAGTGCAGTTATTATTATAGATATCACATATCGTAGAGGGTCTTATTCCCGTAATGTGAGCAAGCTCTGACTGTGTCATACCACGGTCAGCCAGGAGCTTGGAAAGATTAAGCTTAACCATTTGAAGCACCTCCGCTACTTTTGTTATAGTACAAATAACAGTATCCGTTATTTATGCTCTAAAAAAAATATCAGAAGTTTGTGATCAGCAGTTCCTTAAATGTTCCTGAGCTTAAATTGTTCTGACGTTCCAACGAACATATCTTGAAATCAGAATAGAGATCTCTGACAAAGTCATCATCGTTATATGAGAGTATAAAGCGCCCTTTTAAACCGCTTAAAACGGATTTTAAACGGTAATGGTCATCTTCATTAAATACTGCCGTGTACAGCTTTTCTGTTGTATGATATGGCGGATCACAATAAAACAGCGCATCGCTCCTGTCATATTGACGTATCAGATCCTCGAAGTCTTTATTTTCAATAACTACTCCATTAAGCCGCTGAGAAACTTCGGAAAATCTGTCCGACGATAATTTTTTCTTGATGCACCCGAAACTTGTCATCTTAGCTCCATAGCTGATTTTGATGCAAATATAAAACATAGCCGCACGCTGTATATCTGTGTAATCTCCATTGCTCTCAAGCTTTCTGCGACAATCGTTGAACACCTCACGGGAATTTAAATAGTACTGTATTTCCTTTGAAAGCTCATCGGGGTGATACTTAATGCAGCGGAACAGACGCACAAGATCGCTGTTTGCATCGTTATACACTTCCAATGCTGCGTGGTGATCCGATGCAAAAAGAATTGAACCGCCTCCGCCGAACACTTCAATGTACCGTCCTACATTATCAGGAAAAATGTCGGTAATAGTCTTGGACAGGGCGCTTTTGCCGCCTATCCACGGAATAAATGATCTCATTATAAGTCCTCCTAAACACAAACGGCGCACCATCAGGCACGCCGTTTTCACTTCGTTTTAAATTAAAATATTATGTATCAGAAACGGTTAAGACCTGTGCGTTTGATCAGTGCAGGAAAGTCCTTGAAACAATAATCAAGGTCAACGTCACCCGACACACCGCTTACCTTGCCCTTCCACGAGTGCTGCCAAATGCCTACATCTGCCGATGATACGCATTTGGGGAAAATGTTTTCTACCCTTGCGGACCACACGGTGTATCTTTTGAGCATATCAGATGTGAGTTTGTCCCTGAAGAACGTATCATAACTGTAAATGCCTGCCCAAGCGCCTGCATCTTCCAGCCTGTCGCAGAATGCTTTGACCATGGCTGTGCATACAGACCTTGAAATCCTTCCCTGCTCTTCGAAATCGCCGTAAACAGGCAGTTCAAATGACTTTCCTTTAAGTATCTTCAGCATAAACTCCGCTTCGGCAGAAGCTTCCGCTGCTGTTTTGGCGTAGCTGTAATGATATGCGCCAACATAAAGTCCTGCAGCCTTTGCCCCGGAGTAATATTCCTCAAATCTTCGGTCAATCTGGCGGGGATTTTCCACGCCAAAACCCGTGCGGATAATAACGCCGTCAATGCCTGCACAGCGCACACGGTTAAAATCGACTTTGCCATTCCACTTAGACAGATCAATGAGCCTGTAAACCGCATTACTCATAGCTTGCTTTTCTCCTTTCGATTATCTCAGCGGAATGTTCCTGCTGTATAGCACGAGCCTGTTCCACAGGGATATCACATTCCTCGGCAACACGTTCTGCAGAAAAGCCATATGCAAAGGCTTTTACAGCTTCCTTGATTTCAAACTCATTCATCGTCATTATCCTCATCCTCTCTGTTTTTATCAACGGCTGCAGCGTCCACAAAGCCCTCTGCAATGGTATATGCCACAGCTGAAGATACTGCCGTAATAAGCGCTGTGATGCGTTCCGACTGCTGACTGTCAACATTGAAAAGCACCATAACAGAAACGATAACGCCTGTGATTGCCGCCCACCATTTGCGGCTTGTAAGTTTTGACTTCCAGTTCATAAATATATTCCTCCTTTAGATCTTAAAATCTCAGTACATCAGTGTTATAATTCGCCATGACCTCAGCAGCAGTCAGCGCCCTGCTGTACGCTGCCAAACGATAGAAATTATATGTGCCTACCGAAAAATTGGTATCGCCTGCGCCTAAACAGCCCAGATAGGTATTTTTGATCGATTTCTTGTAATCGGACAATGTTTTTGTTCCGACCAGTGCGCCGTTCACATAGAAATTAAACGCCTGTCCGTCATAGGTTATAGCCAAACCATACGGCGTGTTCTGGGTAA
>ENA-UAZD01000664-UAZD01000664.1-human-gut-metagenome-genome-assembly--contig:-NODE-664-length-11267-cov-6.582323_pt1 | contig 11267 bp, 7 predicted proteins | sample MGYA00244112_ERZ654658 | MGnify/ENA primary metagenome ERZ654658 (study PRJEB26926, sample SAMN06164608) | human gut metagenome | biome: ENVO:00009003; feature: ENVO:2100002; material: ENVO:00002003... | reverse complement strand
ATTTCGGTATTATCATAAACTGGCAAAGCTGGACGAGATGTTTTCAGAAGATATGTTACGGCATTATGTGGATATGCCTTGGATGGCAAAGTCTTACTTTTATTCGTCGGATATCAGGAGACTACACAGGGCGAAGCTGTCACCATTCCAGAAGAAGTTTTATGCAAAGCTATACAGATTAAGGGTTGTAGAACAGAAACGTTTTGTAGTTGGTGGAGCAAAGTATGCAGAGGATTTGAAGCGGTTTCATCAGTTACAGGATGAATATCTGCTGCTTGTGAATAATGACATCAAAAGTATTGTGGAGCTTGTGGATTTCATAAGTGAGAAAGAAGATAGGATTCAGCAGATTGAGGACAGGCAGAAGGAGATATACAGAGAAAGTTCTAGTCGGAAACGCATTATAAAGAATGAAGAGCAGTACCGGGAATATCAGATATGGCACATGGAAGTGCAGGAAGAACTGGATGAGCTGAAGCAGGAGAAGAGAAATGTTAAGAGGCAGATACAGCTTGCTGATGACATTATAAAAGAAGATTTGTATACGGCTTATTATGCGGTGACAGGGAAAGAAGAAATCGTTGCAGACAGGGATGTTGAGATACCGGGGATGGAAGAGCAGGTGGCTGTATCAGAAGTTGAGATAAAGAAAGTTACTGATTTTGAGGACGTTGATACGGAAATATGTCGAGAGAAAGATTTTTTGTTATAGACGAACGGAGTAATATCAAAAAAGAACAGACAGATGTTCATGATGCAGAACCTTGGAAGATGGATAATGGTAATTCAAAACAGATTTGTGGAGGTGAGAGTAGAGCTGAGGATGATGAGGCAGCGATTATTTCGAGGGCTGATGATAAGGTTGAATGGATTGCGGACAGGTTATCTGGGCGTGGGGCATATGAAAATATTGATGTTGCTGATAAGGCGGCTATATTTGGATTTGATATTGCAGATGTAAGTGGAAGTATACGGCTGTTTTCAGATGTTATGAAGAGACTGGGGATAAGATTGGCTGGAGATGAGCTTTATGAGGAGTTTCAGAGAATTTATGATGTGAGCGTTGGCAGGGATGCAGGAAAGGAAAAAGCAGAAGATAAGATGTGGAATATGGGCAGAGGGAGGTAATTCCTCTGCTTCTTGCAAAGTACAAAAAAATATTCCTGAGGTTTGAAAAAATAGACTATATATGATATGCTTAAAGAGGCGTATAAGCCCTATATTGTTAAGAACATATAAACAAAATTGAGGTGTGGTATGGCAATTTCGTATAATAATCTTTGGAAAATTCTGATTGATAAGGAAATGAATAAAGGTGCTTTATGTAGCAAGGCAAAGATTAGTAAGGGAACAATGGCAAAAATGACGAATAACGAGCCAGTCACATTGACAGTTATAGAAAAAATATGTGAAGTGCTTCAATGTGATATCGGTGATGTTGTTCAGATTGTAGATATAGAAAAACGGGAGAAAAATAATGGATAACAGAAGTATAAAGAAGTTAGAAGCTGATTTATGGGAATCAGCAGATTTACTAAGAGCAGGTTCTAAACTGACATCAAACCAGTATTGTATGCCGGTGCTGGGATTACTCTTTTTAAGATATGCGTATAGTCGATTTAAATTGGTGGAAGCAGAGATATTAAAGGATAGACCAATGCGTAATGGCAGAAAAATGCCTGTAGAAGCCAAGGATTTTTCTGCTAAAAGTGCATTGTTTTTGCAAAGAGAAGCGCAGTATGATTATCTCGTGAATCTTCCTGAAAATATAGCATCAGCTGATTTGAAAAATATTACTGGACAGCCAATGAATAGTCTGGGTGAGGTAGTAAACAATGCTATGGAACTTGTGGAACAGCAAAGTGAACAGTTAGCAGGTGTATTGCCAAAAAGTTATACGGATTTTTCCGATGAACTGCTGGGAGAGCTGCTTCGTATATTCAATAACAACGCACTTGATGAAGTTGGTGGAGATGTAATAGGCAGAATTTATGAGTATTTCTTAAATAAATTTGCAAAAAATATAGCTTCAGATGATGGAGTGTTCTTTACACCAAAGTCTCTTGTGAAAATGATTGTTAATATATTAGAACCGACATCTGGAGTGTTTCTTGATCCAGCATGTGGTTCAGGTGGAATGTTTGTACAGACAGGTGACTTTGTAAATGAAGCTGGGTTACAGGCAAATAGTAGTATGACATTTTATGGACAGGAGAAGGTAGAATACAATGCACAGCTTTGTCTTATGAATATGGCAGTTCATGGCCTTACAGGAGTAATAAAATCTGGTGATGAAGCGAATACATTTTATCATGATGCTCATAACCTTGAAGGTTGCTGTGACTATGTAATGGCAAATCCACCATTCAATGTGGATAAGGTAAAGGCGGAATCAACATTCAGTGCAGGAAGACTTCCATTTGGTTGCCCGAAGGAGAATAAGAATAAAGAAATTGGAAACGCAAATTATCTATGGATTTCGTACTTTTATGCCTATCTCAACGAAAAGGGCAGAGCAGGATTTGTTATGGCTTCCTCTGCAACAGATAGTCAGGGAAGTGATAAGGATATAAGAGAAAAGCTGGTCAAAACTGGTCATGTTGATGTGATGATAAGTGTCGGTAACAATTTCTTCTATACAAAGAGCCTTCCGTGTTCATTGTGGTTTTTTGATAAAGGCAAAAAGGAAGAATTGAAGAATAAAGTTCTCTTTATTGATGCGAGAAACTATTATACAGAGGTTGACCGTACATTGAATGAATGGTCAGAGTGGCAACTTAAAAATCTGAATGCTATTGTCTGGTTATATCGTGGAGAAAGCGAGAAATATACTGCATTACTTCATGAATATAGAAATGCACTTGGAAGTGACAAATTATTTGATGAACAGGTTCATGATTTGACTGAAAGATTAAAGGAACTTCGTGCAGAAGCCAAAACAGCAGTTGAGGCAGCAGATAAGCGAGAAAAGAAAAAATTCCAGACTGAATACGATGATAGAATTTCTGAACTTGCAGAAAGACTTACAATAGCAAAAGAAGCTAATTGGTTATATGAAAAGTTTGGAGAAGGAGAGTATCACGATATCCTTGGATTATGTAAAGTCGCATATACAACAGATGACGCCCAATATGATGATAAAGATGGAATCAGCATTGAAGAAAAGGGGTGGTCTCTCACTCCGGGTGCCTATGTTGGTGTAGCACCTGTGGAAGATGATGGTGTGGATTTTGAAGAGCGAATGACAGAAATACATCGAGAACTTTTAGCATTGCAGGCAGAATCAAATAATTTGATGAATACTATCTCACAGAATATGAAGGAGATGGGGTTATGAGTTGGGAAAAAGTCAGACTTGGAGATATTGCAGAATTTAGTAATGGAATAAATTTTGGAAAGGATGATTATGGTAAAGGTATTAAAATAATAGGGGTGTCAAATTTTGGAGATAAATTCTCACCAGAATATGATTCTCTTACAGAAGTGAAGGAAGAAGTTGTAAAGTCAAATGATTATTTGTATCCGGGGGATATAGTATTTGTTCGCTCTAATGGTAATAAGGAACTTGTAGGTAGATGCATGTTGATTGATAATAAAGCAGATAAAGTTACATATTCGGGGTTTTGCATAAGGGCAAGATTGAAAGATACGACTAAATATAATCCAACATTTTGGACGTATCATTTTAAAAATCAGTCATTCAGGAAAGCAATGGCGGGAACTGCTGTTGGAGCAAATATACAAAACTTGAGTCAGGGTCGACTGGCAGATTATGTTACAACTGTGCCTGACTATGACTCACAAGTGAGAATAGCGCAATGGTTGTCTGTATATGACAATTTAATAGAGAACAACAAAAAGCAAATTAAATTATTGGAAGAAGCAGCGGAACGTCTGTACAGAGAATGGTTTGTAGATTTACACTTTCCGGGATATGAGAATACAGAGATAATTGACGGGGAGCCAGAAGGATGGAAAAAACAAAAAATATCTGAGTTCGGTGAGATAATAACTGGTAAAACACCTTCAACTACTAAGGAACAATATTATGGAGGTAACATTCCATTTGTAAAAATACCGGATATGCACAACTGCGTATATCCAATTGTTACAGAATCTACCTTAACTACGGAAGGGGCTAATACGCAGAAGAATAAGTTTATCCCCAAGAATGGAATTATGGTTTCATGTATCGCAACGGTTGGTCTTGTAAATATTGCCATTGAACCATGCCAGACGAATCAGCAGATTAATTCTATTGTTTTGCATGATGAACGAGATTTATACTATACCTACTTTACAATGAAACGTCTAAAAGCATTGCTTGAAGGAGTTGGAAGTAATGGTGCTACAATGACTAATGTTAATAAAACAAAATTTGGTAACCTTGAGGTACTTTATCCAAGTAACAATTTAAGAAAAGATTATTTTGATTATTGCAAGCCAATTTTTGAGAAAATTTATGCATTAAGTGTAGGTGTTCATAAATTATTACAAGTTCGTGACGGCTTACTTCCTAAGCTGATGAGTGGAGAAATCGAGGTGTAATTATGATTATACTGGATGTTGAAGAACAGAAGAAAACTGTTTTTGAATTAAATGAAATTGAACCATTTGAAGAAGAAATGACTTTTTATTATGATGAGAGTGGTAATTGTAGAAAGTTTTATCTTACAGACGCAGGATTCAATGATTCTGATGCAATAAAGGGAGATTTTGTATTAGCGGGTGTAGCACATGAAGGAAAGTCATTTGAGATTGATGCATCATCACTATATAAAGCACTTGATTATAAAGAAGGTCAGAAAGAACTTAAGTTTAAGCACCTATATTTTAATTCGACAGATTTTTTGAATTTTATTGGTAGTAAAAGAGCAACGAATTTTCTGAAATGGTTGTATTCGAGTGGTTTGTATATTCATTATAGTGCATTAAATAATTTGTTTTATTCACTTGTAGATATTGTTGATTCTTTATGGGAAACACATCCCCAATGTATTATGTACATCTGGGAAATAAAGAGCGCATTGTACGATTTTGTCATTGAACATCAAGATGAGGTTATTGACATTTTTATAAGACATACATACCCTGATGTGAAAGATGCATCATCATTCTGTAATGACTTGTGTTATTTGATTAGAACATATAATGAAGATGCTGAATATTATCCTGGTTTCTTTTTGGAATTGTTTCGACAGATGCTAAAGACAGCTGGAAAACTAGATAAGATAGTTTTTATTCAAGACAATGAGCCATATTTGTTAATCAAGGAATACTACTTGTTCTATTTAGAAAGATGTGAGATTTTCAGTAAATCAAATCATATTTTTGATGAAGAAGCTAGCGTACAAAAACAACTATCTGAAATTCAACTATACGAAGAGGGGAAATTGCTTAATAATTGGAAATTTGTGAAATCACACGAGAATATATATATTCAGATTTCGGATATGATAGCAGGGCTACTTAGAAAACTCTTTATGTTTTTAGATGAAAACTCATTGGAAAAAATACAGGCAATTGCACGAGAATTAAATGATAAGCAAATCGATAATTTTTCAATCATATGGTTGTTTATAAAAAAATCTGATAACAAATCCAAACTTTTTATTAAGAACACAAACACACCTAAAAATGTAAATGAAAGAATGAATAAGTTGCAGATTCTTGGTGTTGCAAATAACAGTGCTGGAAAAGGAGATATGTGCCATGAGTTATGATTATTCTGAAAATATATTAGTACAGGAAAGTGCTGGTCACCTTCTTGAAGATGAACTTGGTTGGCGTGTAGAACTTGCTTATAATACAGAAGTATTAGGTGAAACTGGCACATTTGGCAGGAAATCATATAAGGAAATCCTTCTTGTGAAATATTTCAAGCAGGCACTTTCAAAACTCAATCCATGGCTTACTACAGCATTACTGGAAGATGCTATAAAAACATTTGAAAGTCATATGTCATCAGCTTCTCTTATGCAGATAAATGAGGAAAAGTATAGACATATAAGAGATGGTATTCCAGTGAAAGTGAAAAAGCCGAATGGTCAGATTGAGGAAAAGAAGGCAATTGTAATTGATTTTACAAATACAGAAAATAATGATTTTCTTGCTATTAAGGAAATGAAAATACATGGAGATCTTTATCGGAGACGCACAGATATTGTGGGGTTTGTAAATGGGATACCTCTTCTTTTTATAGAATTGAAGAAGAACTCTGTAGATGTGCAGAATGCATACACAGATAACTATACAGACTATCTTGATACAATACCGCATTTGTTTTATTATAATGCATTTCTTATGTTGTCCAATGGAACAGAGGCTAAAGTGGGAACATTAGGTAGCAAATATGAATTTTTTCATGAGTGGAAAAGATTGTCTGAGCAGGAAGAAGGTAATGTTGCACTTGAAACGATGCTTAGAGGTATATGCAAAAAGGATAACTTCCTTGATTTGTTGGAAAATTTCATATTATTTGACCATTCAGATGGAAAAACAGTAAAGATTCTAGCACGAAATCACCAGTATTTGGGTGTAAATGAGGCTGTTAAGGCGTATGAAGCACGTAAATTGAATAATGGAAAACTTGGTGTATTCTGGCATACACAAGGTTCTGGTAAAAGTTATTCTATGGTATTTTTATCACAGAAAATTCGGCGAAAATTTGCAGGTTCTCCAACGATTGTGATTTTGACAGACAGGGATGAGTTAAATACACAGATTAGTGATACTTTTGAGAATTGTGGATTACTTGGAAAAACAAAGGCTGCAAAGTATATTGCTACGAGTGGTGATGACCTTATAACAAAATTACAAGGAAATCCTAGCTTTATATTTACTTTGATTCAGAAATTTAATAAGAAAGATGTACAGCCAATCATACCAGATCATGACATTATTATAATGTCCGATGAAGCACATAGGAGTCAGTATGGAATATTTGCAGATAATATGATGAATTTGCTGCCTACAGCCGCACGTATTGGTTTTACTGGAACGCCATTATTATCGAATGACAATATTACAGAGAGAACATTTGGTGGATATATCTCTATTTATGATTTTAAGAGAGCAGTTGAGGATAAAGCAACAGTTCCGTTGTATTATGAGAATCGTGGAGAGAAGATTTTGGATTTAGATAATCCGGATATTACGGATAAGATATTGGATGCAATTGAGGCAGCAGATTTAGATCTGGATCAGACAGAAAAGCTGGAGCGTGAGTTTAAGAAAGAGATTCATATTATGACAGCACCACAAAGGCTTAAATCTGTAGCCAAAGACTTTGTTTCTCATTATTCGGATTTATGGACAAGTGGTAAGGCTATGTTTGTGTGCCTGAATAAAGTGACTTGTGTTCGGATGTATAACCTTGTGCAGAATTATTGGGAAGAAGAAATTAAACGATTAGAAGGCATAAAATCAAAAGTATCACAGCAGGAAGTACAGGAACTGGAACGCAAGATTAAATGGATGAAAGAAACCGAAATGGCTGTCGTTATTTCTCAGGAGCAGAATGAGATTCAGACATTTAAGAAATGGGATCTTGATATAAAGCCGCATCGTGAAAAGATGGAGAAAAGGGAACTCGATAAAGAGTTTAAGGATAAGGACAATCCACTTCGAGTAGTGTTTGTCTGTGCAATGTGGCTTACTGGTTTTGATGTAAAATGTTTATCATGTCTATATCTTGATAAGCCTTTGAAAGCGCATACTCTCATGCAGACAATAGCAAGAGCAAATCGTGTGGCAGAGGGCAAGAGTAACGGACTTATTATTGACTATATTGGCATAGTAAAGGCACTTCGTAAAGCACTTGCAGATTATACAGCAAATGTTGGAGGAAGAGAGACTGATCCAACAATAAATAAGGAAGAACTTATAGAGCACGTGCTGGAAACTATATCAGCAGCTATAGAATTTTTATGTAGCAGAAATTTTGAGTTGGAGGATTTGATTAAGGCAAAAGACTTTTCAAAATTAGCATTATTACAGACAGCAGCAAATGCTGTTTCTGATAGCCGAGAATCACGCAAGCAGTTTACGACATATGCAAATGAAATCAACCGAATGATGAAGTATCTCGATAGAGATGATATATCAGATGTGGATAGAGATAGAAAAGATGCACTCATAGCAATAGCTGATGAACTAAAGAAAAAGAAGAAGCATGTTGACAATGTCGATTTGATGGTTCAGATTAATGGGATTCTGGGTGAATATATAATGATTGAACAGGAATCTAATAATAACGACATAGCCAAGCGTTTCGATATCAGTAGAATAGATTTTGATTTGCTTCGAAGAGAGTTTGCAAAGACAAAGAAAAAGAATCTGCTTATTACGGATTTGGATGAACTAATTCAAACAAGATTAGACAGCATGCTCAAAGAAAATCCAAGTCGTGTGGATTATTATGAAAGATATCAGACAATCATTGATGAATATAATAATGAGCAGGACAGAGCAATCATTGAAAAAACATTTATGGACTTGATGAATCTGGCTAATTCCATGAATCAGGAAGAAAAGCGTTATGTCAGAGAGGGCTTTACAAGTGATGAGGAACTGTCATTGTATGATATGCTTTTCAATGAAAATCTTTCAAAAGAAGATATCAATAAAATAAAGAAAGTTGCGGTAGACTTGCTGGAAAAGATAAAAGCAAAGATATCTGAACTTGACCATTGGACAGAGAAACAGGAAACAAGGGATGATATAGAAACATATATAGGAGCAATTCTCTGGGAAGAGTTACCAGAGAGTTATTCTGATAATGAAATATTTGCATACAGACAGAAAATTTATGAGTATGTGTTTATGAGGTATAAAGAGGTGGCGTAAAATTGTCGGTGATTATATATATGACGCTACCGATGCTAGTAAAGAACTATTTGATAATTACGATAATTTAAGCTCTGCCATTAAGGCAGAAATACCATTCAATCAGATATGAATATTGAGCAAGGAAGAATAGAGAAAGTGAAGAGAAAACTATGAACAAGAAGTGCCAGGTATTTACGCCTGAAAATTATGTAATAGAATTACTAGATAGTGTGGGTTATACCCATAATTTATATGGAAAAAAAATACTAGAGAATTCCTGTGGCGATGGCAACATCCTGGTTGCGGTAGTTCAAAGGTATATTGATGATTGTAAGGAAAATGGTTTGTCTAGAACAAGAATAAAGAATGGATTAGCAAAAGACATATATGGAATCGAGATTGATGAAGAACAGTATAAAAAGTGTATTGATAATTTAGATAAAGTATTAAAACGTAACGATATTGACAAAGTTGATTGGAAAGTGATAAATGCAGATTATTTGAAGTGGAATACTACTATTAAATTTCAATATATTGTTGGAAATCCTCCTTATATTACATACAGTGAATTGAAAGAGGAGGAACAGCTGTTTGTAAAGAGTAATTTCTCTACATGTGTCAAAGGAAAATTTGATTATTGTTATGCATTTATAGAGAAAAGTATTAATTCATTAGCAGATAACGGGAAAATGTCTTATCTTATTCCAAGTAGTATTTATAAGACTGTATTTGGACATAATCTGAGGATTTTTATGAGTCCGTACATTGCCCAAATAAAGGATTACAAACAAGTTAAAATATTTGATAAGGCATTAGTTAAGTCATCCATTATGGTGTTAGACAAACAACGTCAGCAGGAGCTTTTGCATTATCAGGACATGAGTATGGAAAATGCGATAGATATACCTATTGCTCAACTAGATGAAAAGTGGTTTTTTGCAGATGAGAATGAAGTGGGACAACATCGATTTGGGGATTATTTTAAGGTGTCACATGTTGTGGCAACACTTCTAAATAAAGCATATGTTCTGTCAGACGGGGCATATACCGAAGTGGATAATGGCTATGTTTGTGGTAATCATACTATTGAAAGAGAAGTAGTAAGAAATACTGAAACACCTCGAACGCTTAGATATATTAAACATGAAAAAATTATTTTTCCGTATACATATGACGAAAATGAGTTAGTACATTATGATGATGGTGAGTTTGAACGATTATTTCCTGGGGCTACGGCGTATCTTAATGAGTTTCGTGATGATTTAGATAAAAGGCAAAGTGATAATAATGCAAAATGGTATGAGTATGGTCGCTCACAAGCACTGAGTGGCTTGAATAGACAAAAACTTCTGATTTCAACAGTTGTGACAAATGATGTAGACGTATATGAATTAGAGCAGGAATGTATACCATATGCGGGAATGTATATCGTGCAAAAGGAAGATAATAATGAATATACATTGACAGATGCAATGAGAATACTTAGAAGCGACGAATTTAAAGAGTATGTTTTTAAAATTGGAATACCTATAAGTGGCAAATCGGTGAGAATAACATCGAAGGATGTTGAGAATTATATGTTTTAGGAGGTGGCTTGAGTGGAAGAATTAAAATATGTTATAGAAGATAGTACGATAGCGGAATTGTTAGGTGTGCAGAATTTTTCTACAGATGAGGCTGCAATACTTGAATTAGTTAAGAATGCATATGATGCTAATGCCTTGAATTTAAAAATTACATTTCAGAATGACACACTTCGATTTGAAGATAATGGCATTGGCATGAATGCAGACGATATAAAAAAACATTGGATGCATATAGGTAAAAGTAGCAAAGAATATGAAATAATAGATGAAAATAATAAAAAAAGAATTCAAGCTGGTTCGAAAGGTGTTGGAAGATTTGCATTATCGAGACTAGGGTATAGAGTATGTTTGAAATCAAAAAAAATAGATTCTGTTGGTGTAATTTGGAAAACCGATTGGAATACATCTGTTTTAGATGAGAACTACGACATTCGCACTAAAGGAACAGATATAGAAATAATAGGATTAAGGGAAAAGTGGAATAAAAAACGCATAGAAAATTTAAATAAGTACTTAGAAAGAACTTATCATGATACATCTATGGAGATAAGAATCATTTCAGATAATTATGATGAAATTGTAGTGGAACATTTTCCTAAAGCGAAGGTAGGAATTAATTGCAGAAGCAATATCGTTTTAAAGTATGCTAATGGAGTGCTGGTAACGACAGTAGAGTCAGATGAATTTGAGAATGAAGCTTTAAAATATTGCACAGGGATTGATATAAAAAAATTTGAAAAGAAAACGGATGTTGTTAATGAATTAAAAGGAAATAAGATTACTGAGCTTTTAGATGATGATATACCTGTCTCTTATACACATCTCCGAGCCCACGAGACAAGAGGCAATCTC
>ENA-UAZD01000658-UAZD01000658.1-human-gut-metagenome-genome-assembly--contig:-NODE-658-length-11411-cov-4.386844_pt1 | contig 11411 bp, 7 predicted proteins | sample MGYA00244112_ERZ654658 | MGnify/ENA primary metagenome ERZ654658 (study PRJEB26926, sample SAMN06164608) | human gut metagenome | biome: ENVO:00009003; feature: ENVO:2100002; material: ENVO:00002003... | reverse complement strand
CCGCTGCGGGAAATGCTTGCAAAACAGGAGGAAGCCCATGAGTGACAGAAAGCCTGTCATCATTTCAGAAGAACAGCTGGAAGAGCAGCGGCAGTATATTCAGCAGATTCGCCTGATGCCGGATGCCCCGAAGAGCTACCACGTTGTGACCTATGGCTGCCAGATGAACGCGCACGACAGCGAAATCCTCGCCGGAATGCTGCGCGACATGGGCATGGAGGAAGCCGCCGACCGCGAATCGGCGGATTTTGTGCTGTTTAACACCTGCTGCGTGCGCGACAACGCCGAGCGCCGCGCCTTGGGCAACGTGACGTGGCTCAAGGAAGTACGCAAGAAGAATCCGCGGCTGATGATTGGCGTGTGCGGCTGCATGATTCAGCAGCCCGGCATGGCGGAGAAGATTTTGAAGCAGTACCGCTTTGTGGATTTGGCGTTTGGCACGGCGAACCTGTACCGCCTGCCGGAACTGATGCTCAAAGCGCTGGAAAGCGACCGCGCCGTGGTGGAGGTGGAGGAGCAGAACACGATTGCCGAGGGCCTGCCCGTGCAGCGCCTGCGCCATGACGCGGCGTATATCACGATTATGTACGGCTGCGACAACTACTGCACCTACTGCATCGTGCCGTATGTGCGCGGGCGCGAGCGCTCCCGCCACCCGGAGGAGATCGTGCAAGAGGCGCGCGAGCTCGTTGCGGCGGGATACAAGGACATCACGCTGCTGGGGCAGAATGTCGATTCCTACGGCCGCGACCTCGACGAGGACGTGGACTTTGCCGACCTCATCCGCAGCATCAACGCCATCCCGGGCGACTTTGTCATCCGCTTCATGAGCAGCCACCCGAAGGACGCGACGGAAAAGCTCTTTCGCGCCATGGCCGAGTGCGAAAAGTGCGCGCACCAGATGCACCTGCCCGTGCAGAGCGGCAACGACCGCGTCCTGCACGCGATGAACCGCGGCTACACGCGCGAGAAATATCTGGCGCAGGTGGCGCTTGCGCGGCAGTATATGCCCGACCTTGTGCTCACGACGGACATCATCGTGGGCTTTCCCGGCGAGACGGACGAAGAGTTTCAGGACACGCTCTCGCTCGTCGAGACCGTGCGCTATGACGCGATGTTCACCTTCATCTATTCGCCGCGCGTCGGCACGCCGGCGGCAAAGATGCCCGACCCCTACACCCGCGCGCAGAAGCAGGTGCGCTTTGACGCGCTCGTCGCGTCGGCCAACGCCATCTCCGAGCAAAAGCACCGCGCCTATGAGGGCAGCGTGCAGCGCGTGCTCGTCGACGGGGCCGACGGCCGGGGCGACCATCCGCTCACGGCGCGCACGAAGGGCGGACGGCTGGTGCATATGCGCGGCAGCGAGGCGCTCGTCGGGCAGTTCGTGGACGTGAAGATCACCGGCAGCAACACCTGGGCGCTCTATGGCGAGGAGGTATGACGCATGGCGGAACTGACGCCGATGAAGCGGCAATATTACGAGATCAAGCAGCGCAATCCCGACTGCCTGCTGTTTTTCCGGCTGGGCGATTTTTATGAGATGTTCGACGACGATGCGCGCCTGGCCGCGCGTGAGCTCGACCTCACGCTCACGACGCGCGACCGCAACGTCGAAGACCCCGCCGAGCGCACGCCCATGTGCGGCGTGCCGTACCACTCGGCCGAGGCGTACATCGGCCGCCTGATCGCCAAGGGCTACAAGGTGGCCATCTGCGAGCAGATGGAGGATCCCGCGCTTGCCAAGGGGCTGGTCGAGCGGGACATCATCCGCATCATCACGCCCGGCACGGTCACGGAGTCCTCGATGCTCGAGGAGAACAAGTCGAACTATCTCGGCGCGGTGTATCTGAGCGCGCAGTCCGGCGGCACGGCGTTCTGCGACCTCTCGACGGGGGAGTTCTGCGCCGCAAGCTACCCGGCCGACGCCGTGAGCCACATCCTCAACGAGCTCGGGCGCTTTGCCCCGCGCGAGGCCGTATGCGCCGACGCGGCGGCGGAAAACGACGACATCCGCACCTTCCTCACCAAGCGCCTCGGCAGTCTGGTCGAGGCGGGCGGCGACCGGTTTGAATACATGGCGGCGGCTGCGCGCGTGTGCGAGCAGTTTGACGTGCAGAGCACGGACGAGCTCGGCCTCGGTGAGGCGCCGGCGGCCGTGTGCGCGGCTGGCGCGCTGCTGGCCTACCTGCACGAGACGCAAAAGTGCGACCTCGGCCACATCCGGCGGCTGGAGCTGTTGGGTGACGACCACTACATGGAGCTCGACTACACCACGCGCCGCAATCTGGAGCTGACGGAAAACCTCCGCTCCGGCGAAAAGCGCGGCAGCCTCCTCTGGGTGCTCGACAAGACGAAAACGCCCATGGGCGGCCGCCTGCTGCGCACCTGGGTCGAGCGCCCGCTGCTGAGCCCCGTGCAGATCCGCCGCCGCCTCGGCGCGGTGGAGGAGCTGGTGGGCGACAATGTCCTGCGCAGCGAGCTGATCTGCTGCCTGCGGGAGATCGGCGATATGCAGCGCCTTGTCTCGCGCGCGGTGTACGGCTCGGCCAACGGGCGCGACCTGCACGCGCTGGCCCTGTGCTGCGCGCAGCTGCCGAACCTGACAGCGCTGCTGAAGGATGTGCACAGTGCGGCCCTGCGCGATATTGCGCAGATGGACACGCTCGCCGATCTCTGCGCGCGCATCGACCGCGCCATCTGCGACGAACCGCCGTTTTCCGTGCGCGAGGGCGGCATCCTCCGCCCAGGCTACAGCGAGGAGGTTGACCGCCTACGCAACGTGCGCGACCACGGCGCGCAGACCGTTGCCGAGCTCGAGCAGCGCGAGCGTGAGCGCACGGGCGCAAAGAAGCTCAAGGTCGGCTATAACAAGGTTTTCGGTTATTATATCGACATTCCCAACAGCGCGGGCATCACCGAGCTGCCGGAGGACTATATCCGCAAGCAGACACTGGTGTCGAGCGAGCGGTATTTCACGCACGAGCTCAAGGAGCTCGAGAACACGCTCCTGACGGCGCGCGAGCGCATCGCGGAGCTGGAGTACACGCTCTTCAACGAGGTGCGCCAGCTCGTCGCCGACGAGGTCGCGCGCGTGCAGGCGGCGGCGGACGCCGTGGCGCGGCTCGACGCGCTGTGCTCGCTGGCCGAGACCGCCGTGAAGAACAACTACGTCTGCCCCGAGGTGGATCTGTCGCGCACGCTCGACATCCGCGAGGGGCGTCACCCCGTCGTCGAGCAGGCGCAAAAGGACAGCCTCTTCGTCCCGAACGACACGTTCCTCAACGATGCCGATGACCGCGTCGCCATCGTGACCGGACCGAACATGGCCGGCAAATCCACCTATATGCGTCAGACCGCGCTCATCGTGCTCATGGCGCAGATGGGCTCGTTCGTCCCGGCGAAAAGCGCCGTCATCGGCGTGGTCGACCGCGTGTTCACGCGCATCGGCGCGTCCGACGACCTGGCCGCCGGACAGAGCACGTTCATGGTCGAGATGAGCGAGATGGCCAACATCCTCCGCCACGCCACGGCGCAGAGCCTGCTCATCCTCGACGAGATCGGCCGCGGCACGTCGACGTATGACGGCATGGCCATCGCGCGCGCGGTGCTCGAATACTGTGCAGATCCCCGCCGCCTCGGCGCCAAGACCATGTTCGCCACGCACTACCATGAGCTGACCGCGCTCGAGCAGACGCTGCCCGGCGTGCGCAACTACAACATCACGGCCAAAAAGCAGGGCGGCACGCTGCTGTTCCTGCGCAAGATCGTCGCGGGCGCGGCCGACGACAGCTACGGCATCGAGGTCGCAAAGCTCGCCGGCGTGCCGGACACGATCATCACGAAGGCCAAGACCTACCTGCGCGAGCTGGAGTCCGGCGCGGCGCAGCCCGCCGCCCCCGCGCACCCGGCGCAGGACGATGCGCAGATGACGCTCGGCGACGCCGCCGGAGACGTCATCGCCGAGCAGCTGCGCGCCATCGACCTCAACACCATCACGCCGCTCGAGGCCATGCGCCTGCTCTTTGAGCTGCAGCAGAAAGCGAGGGGCTGATATGCGCAGAGCCAAAGCAGAGTGGAGCGATCCCATGCCCCGCGGCGCGCGCATCGCGGGCTGGGTCTATTTTCCCATCCACGTGGCCGTGCTGCCGCTGACGATCGGCGCACTGCTCATGGCGGTGCTCGGCGAGCTGCCGTCGGACGTGACGTGCAACGTTCTGTATTACCTCATCGGCCTCGTGTTCACGCTCGCCGTCATGTGGCGCTTTTTGCACCGCAGCTATGACACGATGGCCGGCAGCATCCTGCGCTGCATCGGCATGATGCTCGCCGCCTACGGCATCGACGTGCTGCTCTCGCTCGTGCTGCAGCTCGGCACGGGGCTCATCGGCGAGCTGCCCGTGCCGAACAACGACGCCGTGACCGGCCTTGCCAAAGTGGACTACAAGCGCATGATCGCCGTCGCGGTGCTCATGGCACCGCTCGTGGAGGAGTGCCTGTTTCGCGGCGTGGTCTTCGGCACCATCCGGCCGCACAGCCGCTTCTGGGCGTATGCCGTGTCGATCGCGCTCTTTTCGCTCTACCACGTCTGGCAGTATGTCATCGTGTACAGTGATCCGAAGCTGCTGCTCTCGGCGCTGGCGTATGTGCCGGTGTCGGCCGCGCTCACGTTCTGCTATGAGCAGACGCGCTCGATCTGGCCGCCGGTGTTTTTCCACATGTGCATCAACGCGCTCTCGCTCGCGGTACTCGCCGGGTGAGCGCAGAAAAGATCCGCCGCTTTCCGACTCCGGAAAGCGGCGGATCTTTATGCTTCGATTTTCTCGTACACGCAAAACTGATAGCCCACGCCGTCATGCTCGGCGCGCGGCTCGGCGGACACGCAGCGCCACGCGGGGTCTGCGTCCAGATCCGGGAAAAACACGTCCGAGTGGGGCGTAGCGTCGATTTTTGTGACGTATACGCGCGTCATGTGGGGGAACATCTGCCGGAACACACTGTCTCCGCCGATGACGAAGCAGCGCGCGTGCTGCGCGGCGGCGGCCACGGCCTCGTCCGGGGAATGCACCACCTGCGCGCCGTCGATCGTGATGTTCCGGCGCGAGAGCACAAAGTTTTCGCGGCCGGGCAGCGGCTTTCCGCCCGGAAAATCCTCCAGCGTGCGCCGCCCGACGATCACGGCGGCGCCCATCGTCAGCTCGCGGAAGCGGCGGCGGTCGGCGGGGATCACGAGCGGCTGTGTGCCCTTGGCGCCGATGCCCCAGTCGGCATAGACGGCAACGATTGCATCCATGGCAGCCCCTCCTTACACCGCGATGGGGATCTTCCCCGTGAACTCGCTGTATTCGTAGCCCTCGACCTGGAAGCTGTCACGGGTGAAGGCGTAAAAATCGTTGACGGACGGGTCGATGACAAACTTCGGCGCGGCCTTGGGTTCGTTTTGGATGATCTGCTCGATGACCGGCACGTGGCGGTCATAGATGTGCGCGTCGGCAATGACGTGCACCAGCTCGCCCACCTGCAGTCCGGACACCTGCGCGAACATATGCACGAGCACGGCGTACTGCACGACGTTCCAGTTGTTCGCCGCGAGCATATCCTGACTGCGCTGGTTGAGGATGGCGTTGAGGGTGTTGCCTGAGACGTTGAAGGTCATCGAATATGCGCAGGGGTAGAGCGCCATCTCGTGCAGATCCTCGAACGTGTAGATATTCGTCAGGATGCGGCGGGAGGCGGGGTTGTGCTTCAGGTCATAGAGCACGCGGTCCACCTGGTCGAATTCGCCCTCGGGATACTGGTGCTTTACGCCGAGCTGATAGCCGTAGGCCTTGCCGATCGAGCCGGTCTCGTCGGCCCACTGATCCCAGATGTGGCCGCGCAGGTCGTGGATGTTGTTCGACTTCTGCTGCCAGATCCACAGCAGCTCGTCCACGGCGGTCTTCCAATAGGTGCGCCGCAGCGTCAGCAGCGGAAACTCCTTGGACAGGTCGTAGCGGTTGACGATGCCGAACTTCTTGACCGTGTGCGCCGGAGCGCCGTCGTCCTCCCAGTGGGGGCGCACGGTCCGGTCGGTATCCCAGACGCCGTTTTCCAGTATGTCGCGGCAGTTGCGGATGAATACCTCGTCTGCGTAGCTCATGATTCGGCTCCTTTCGAAAAAACAATGACGTATCAGTTTATCACACGGACGGCGGAGTTGTAAATGGCGAAAGCCAAAAACGCGCCGCACCGCGGTTATTTTACGAAAGGCATAAAAATGCAGGGTAAATTTGGTCAAAATGCCACGGAGATTTGACACGTTTTTTGCACACAGACCGTCCCGTTTTCGGCTGCGGGATGCTATAATCAAAGAAGCGATACCCTAAATCATGAAACGGAGGATATCACATGAAGCACATGAAGAAATTGCTTTCTCTGCTGCTGGTGCTTTGCCTTGTGCTGAGCCTGAGCTGCACGGCATTTGCGGCCGGAGCGGAAAAGCCGCTGGACGGAAAGACCGTCATCCTGCACTCGAACGACGTGCACGGTGCGATCGATCTGTACGCGGCCATGGCAGCCCTGAAGGCGGACTATGAGGCGCAGGGCGCGGAGGTCATCCTTGCCGACGCCGGCGACTACAGTCAGGGCACCGTCTATGTCAGCGTCAACAAGGGCGCGGACGCGGTGACCATGATGAACGCGACCGGCTATGACGTTGTCACCCTCGGCAACCACGAGTTTGACTACGGCTATGCGCAGCTGGTGGAGAACATGAAGGCCGCCAAGTTCCAGGTCCTGTGTGCCGACGTGCTCGGTGCCGACGGCAAGACCATCTTTGATGCCAACACCATCATCGAAAAGGGCGGCGTGAAGATCGGCTTCTTCGGTCTCGAGACGCCTGAGGCGCAGACCAAGGCCAACCCCAAGCTCATTCAGGGCCTGAAGTTCCTCGCCGGAGCGGACGGCAAGGAGCTCTATGACTGCGCGGCCGCACAGGTCGCGGACCTGAAGGCGAAGGGCGCAGACCTCGTCGTCTGCCTCGCGCATCTGGGCGTGGACGAGAGCTCCGAGCCCTACACCTCCTATGATCTGGCCAAGAACGTGCAGGGCATCGATTTCATCATCGACGGCCACTCCCACACCGTCATGACCGCCGGCCCGAACGGTGAGGCCATCCAGTCGACCGGCACGGCCTTTAAGAACATCGGCGTCATCACCATCGACAACGCCACGAAGAAGATCCTGGGCAACGACCTGATCAAGGTTGCTGATTACGAAAAGCGCGACGAGACCGTCGCCGCGGCCGCCAAGGCCATCAAGGAGCCCATCGACAAGGCCTACGGCGAGAAGTTCGCCGTGAGCGAGGTGGCGCTCAACGGCGCGAAGGCGCCCAACGGCAACCGTGACTCCGAGACCAACCTCGGCGACCTGATCACGGACGCCATGCTCTGGAAGGTGCTTACCGATGCGGAGGTCACCGTTCCGGAGGAGAACGTGGTCGCCATCACCAACGGCGGCGGCATCCGCGCGAGCATCGGCGTGGGCGACGTCACGAAGAAGGACATCAACACCGTGCTGCCGTTCGGCAACACGCTCGCCGTGGTCTACGTGAAGGGCTCCGAGCTGCTCGAGGCGCTCGAGGCCAGCACGTACTGCACGCCGGAATCCATCGGCGGCTTCCCGCAGGTGGCGGGCATGCAGTTCACGGTCGCGACGTATGAAACGTACGACAAGAACGACGAATCCTATCCGAACTCCACGTACTACGGCCCCAAGACCATCAACCGCGTGACCATCGGCTCGATCAACGGCAAGGACTTTGACCCCGAGGCCACCTATGCCGTCATCACGAATAACTTCGTGGCCGGCGGCGGCGACACGTACTATGCGTTTGCCGCAGCCACCAACCAGTTCGACACCGGCCTGCCGCTGGACGAGGTGGTCATGGAATACATCACCAAGGAGCTCAAGGGCGTGATCGGCGAGACCTATGCCGAGCCTGCCGGCCGCATCGTGGTCGATCAGGGCGTCGCCCCGGCGATCGCCGATGTGCAGAGCATGGTCATGGACGAGACCGCTTACACGGCTGAGAGCTACAAGGCCTATGCCGCCGTCGAGGCCAAGCTGGCCGCCGCCGAGACCGAGGCCGAGCGCGTGGCGCTGTGCGCCGAGCTGCGCGCCGCGGTTTCCGGCCTGAAGATTGTTGACAACACGTTTGACGACGCCGCAAGCGGCTGGTATAAGCCCGCTGTCGACTTTGCGCAGGCGTCCGGCCTGATGTCCGGTATGGGCGACAACAAGTTCGCCCCCGACGTCACGACGACCCGCGCCATGGTCGCGCAGGTGATGTATGAGCTCGCGGACGAGCCCGACGTGTCCGGTCTGACCTGCCCGCTGAGCGATGTCGACTCCACCGCGTGGTACGCGGATGCGGTCACCTGGGCCTACAACGCCGGCGTGGTCAGCGGCTATGAGGACGGCACGTTCCGCCCGGGCCGCGCCATCACCCGTCAGGAGATGGCCGTCATGTTCTACGGCATGCTCTTCGGCACGGATTCCATCCTCGTCGAGGATGACATCAAGATCGCCCTCGGCGCGTTCAAGGACGGCGACACGGTCGCTTCCTGGGCACGCGAGGCGGTCGCTGTCTGCTACATCAGCGGGATCATGGTCGGCGACAACGGCTCCTTCAAGCCGACCGACCTGCTCAGCCGCGCGCAGCTCGCGCAGGTGTTCCGCAGCTTCTACGAGACGCAGCTGACCTTTGCGCTCGACGAGCTTCCGGCCGCGCCTGACCAGCCGAGCACGCCTGTGCAGCCCAGCACGCCCGAGCAGCCCAGCACGCCTGCGCAGCCGAGCGCACCCGAGCAGCCCAGCATGCCCACCGCAGCATAATTGCAATCCCCCCCGCCCGCACGGAGACCCGTGCGGGCGGTTTCGGCTTGTCCAAAAACCGCTCAGGCTGCAAGTGTGGAATTTGTGCGCCGCCGGCGCTCAAATTATGCGCGCAGCAGGCTGCAACCCCTTTGTCAAAAAGTAACACTTTTTGACACTCGCAGATCGGTATGCACCTGTTTGTGTTTTCATTCTGCCTTCGGCGTGTCGGGCGCGGTATTGCCGGGCTTGGCATTGCCGGGCGCTGCGGACTTGTTGCGTCCACGGCCGCCGCGATGCCGGCGGCGGTGATTGTCCGCGCGCTTTTCGCCGCTCTGCGCAGCGCCGTCGGCCGGCTTAGCCGCCGGAGCTTGCGCGCGGCTGCGCTCCGGATGCTCACCTGCCGGTTTATCACCGGGCCTGCGTGCGCCGGGCTTGCGGTTGGACTGCGACTTCTGGCGCTGCGGCTGCTTGGGCTTTGCGCCCTCCTTCGCACCGTCCTTCGCGCCCTCCTTTGCGGCGTGCTCCGCCTTCGGGGCGGTCTGCGCATCGGCAGGCTTCTTCCCGCCATGACCGCGGGAGCGGCGGCGCGGGCGCTTTTTCTTCTCGCCCTGCTCGGTGTTCGCGCCGTCGGGCTTCTTGTCGCCGTAGACATCGTCCGCAAACAGCTGCGGCAGCGCCCACGGATCTTCCTTCGGCTCTTCATCGCGCACCGGCTTCGGCCGATCCTTGAGCAGGGACGGCAGCGGTTCGCCCGGCTTCGGGCGGCCGCCGGGGATCACGGCGATCTCATCGGCCTGATAGCTTTTGAACACATCCTCACCCTGACCGTCAAGCTTGACCTTCAGGCTGCTGCGCAGGATGTTGACCGACGACACTGTGCCGTAGCCCGCAGGCGTCTCGACAAAGGCGCCGACCTTCGGCACGGCCTTGACCAGATCCTCATACGCCGCCTGCTCATAACGCAGGCAGCACATCAGGCGGCCGCACGCACCGGAGATCTTCGACGGGTTGAGCGACATGGACTGCACCTTCGCCATCTTCGTCGAGACGGGCTGAAAGTCGTCCAGAAACTGGCTGCAGCAGTACGGACGGCCGCAGATGCCGATGCCGCCGAGCATCTTTGCCTCATCGCGCACGCCGATCTGCCGCAGCTCGATGCGGTTGCGGAACACGGAGGCGAGATCCTTGACCAGCTCGCGGAAATCAACACGCCCGTCGGACGTGAAGAAGAACATGGTCTTGTTGCCCTCGAAGCTGCACTCGACGTCCACGAGCTTCATATCCAGACCGTGCTCGGCGATTTTCTGCTTGCAGATCTGAAACGCCTCTTTTTCGCGGCGGCGGTTGATCTCCTCGATGCGCAGGTCGTCCTTCGTAGCGATGCGCGCAAGCGAGCGCAGCGGCTGCACGACCGTCTCATCCGGCACGACGTGGTTTCCGAGAACGCACTCGGCCAGCTCCAAGCCGCGCGAGGTCTCGACGACGACCTTGTCGCCCGTGCGCACGGCGATTCCGTGCGGGTCAAAGAAATAGACCTTGCCGCGGTTTTTGAATTTCACACTGATTACTTCTGTCAATTTGGTATCCTCACTTCTGAACACGCGCCTGCACGCCGGAAACGGACAGCAGGCCAAAGATATGCTTCACGCTGACGTTGGCGCGGCGGTATTGCTCACAGTTCTCGATCAGGCGCAGCTGCTGCGCGCACAGCGTCTCCGGCAAAAGCGTCTGCCCCGGCTGCGCCAGCAGCTCCACGAGCCGGTGCTGCACCGCGGGCAAAAACTCCGCAAGCGTCTGTGCCTCCATGCCCTCGTGCGCGAGACACCAGCGCAGGAGCGTCATGCGATCCTGCGACGCGACCGCGTGCAGGTAATCGTCCGCCAAAGTGCGCATCTCCTCCGACTCCAGCGGCTGCTCGGTCGGGTCGCGCAGCAGCGCGCAGCGTGAGCGCACCGTCGTCAGCAGCGAATCCGGGCTTGCGGCCGCAAGAATAAACGCCGCGCTGCGCGGCGGCTCCTCCAGCAGCTTCAAAAACGCATTCTGCGCATTGAGATTCATCAGCTCTGCCTGACGCAGAACGTAGACCTTCTTTTCCGCCTCGCTCGGCAGAATGTATGCCGTGGCCGCAACACTGCGGATCTGATCGACCTTGATCACGGGGATCTTGCCGCTGCGATCCGGCTCAACATAGATCACGTCCGGATGCACATGGTCATAGACCTTGCGGCAGTCCCGGCACGCGCGGCACGGGCGCACGCCGTCGCTGCGGCAGAGCATGGCCGCCGTCAGATCGAGCGCCAGCCGCTCGCGCGCCTGTTCAGACTGCGACACGACGATATACGAATGCAGCAGATGCTCCTGCGGTTGAAATTGCAGCATACGCGCGCTCCTTTCCAGTATACATTGTTTATTTTACCCGCTGCGGCCGGTTTCGTCAATCACATTTGCGGGTGAAAACAAAAAAGCCCGTGCCCAGCCCGCGCCCGCAGACACAAAAAAGCAGACAGCACGGCGGCCTGTCTCTTATACACATCTCCGAGCCCACGAGACAAGAGGCA
>ENA-UAZD01000653-UAZD01000653.1-human-gut-metagenome-genome-assembly--contig:-NODE-653-length-11461-cov-7.759688_pt1 | contig 11461 bp, 7 predicted proteins | sample MGYA00244112_ERZ654658 | MGnify/ENA primary metagenome ERZ654658 (study PRJEB26926, sample SAMN06164608) | human gut metagenome | biome: ENVO:00009003; feature: ENVO:2100002; material: ENVO:00002003... | reverse complement strand
ATGAATTTGATATATCTCTAGGTGGATATCCTGTTAATGAACATTCTGGAAATATTAGCAATTGAACATCTTTATGTTTTGCTAAATATATCGCTTTTTCTATTTCATTATAATTCTCATTTACATTTCCAGATACCGCAAATTGATACGCTCCAATTCTCATTTATCAATCATCTCCTTTTCCATTGTAAGAAAAAACATTTACATCTATATAAACTGCGATTTATCAGACTCTTTTTATTTCTGCTGAATCATCTTAAAATGCTCCAATGCCTCCACATTTGCTCTCTCTTTATCTTCCGGACACTGTGGCGGCCTACTTTCTTCATTTTTAAGTAAATTATAATTCTTTCCAACCTCAATTCCGCATTTTCTCTTTACCTGTGAAATATACAGATTGGAAACCTTCATGCCGGCATTATGTTCAGACACATACTTCTTTATCTCATCATAAGTTGCCTTAGTCTCTGCCGATGTTATATCCACATCATCAAGTTCAATCGTTACATTTATATAATCATCCTGCTTTGTTTCAGTTGGGACAAAAGAACTACCGTCTCCACATGCGCTGTTCTCGGGAAGAGATCAACGGGTGTCGCTTCTTCGACTTCATATCCAAGCTCTTTGAACACAGCGCAGTCGCGTGCGAGCGTGGCCGGGTCGCAGGAGACATACACTATCCTGTCGGGAGCCATTTTTGCGGCGGCTTTAATCGTCTGCTCCGAGCAGCCCTTGCGCGGCGGGTCGAGGACTATCACCTCGGGGCGCTTGCCCTCGCCGAGAAGCTTTTCGGCGGCTTCGCCCGCGTCCGCGCAGATAAATCGCGCGTTTTCTATGCCGTTTGCGGCGGCGTTCTTCTTTGCGTCCTCTATCGCCGGCGCGACGGTTTCTATGCCGATGAGCTCCTCCGCCTTGTCTGCCATCGAAAGCCCTATCGTGCCCGCGCCGCAGTAGAGGTCGAGCAGGAGCTTTGTTTTTTTGTCTCCGGCGTATTCAGTGGCTTTTTGGTAGAGACGCTCCGCCTGAGCGCGGTTGACCTGATAGAACGACAGCGGCGATATGCGTACCTTTACTCCGCAGAGTATGTCTGTTATGCAGCCGTCGCCGAGGAGCGGGATGCACTTTTCGCCGAGCACTGCGTTCGTGTCGTCGGGGTTTATGTTTATAAGAATGCTTTTTATAGCTTTTTCATCTTTGAGTGATTCGATGAGCTTGTCGGTGTGCGGCAGGTTTTTCTGTGCGCTGACGAGGCAGAGCATTATCTCGCCCGTCGCGAACGCTTTTCGCAGATATATGTGCCTGACAGCCCCGCTTCTGCTTGTTTCGTTGTAGACGGAAATATTATATTTTTCGATCCAGTCCGCGACCGTGCCGAGTATTTTTTCGAACTCCGGCGGCGCGAGGCGGCAAGCGCGACAGTCAACTATCCTGTGCGAGCGGCGGGAGTAGAAGCCGATTTTTAATTTCCCGTTTTCGCACCCTACAGGGTACTGCGCCTTGTTGCGGTAGCCGTCCGGCGAGTCCGCGCCGATTATCGGCTTTAGTTCAACATCAAGTCCGCCGATGCGCGAAAACGCGTCGCGCACGGCGTCCGCCTTGAGCTTTAGCTCCGCGCCATAGCTCATGTGGCGGAACGAACAGCCGCCGCAGCCGGGATATGCCAGGCAGTCGTTGTCGGTTCTGTCCGGCGACGGCTTGATTATTTTCGTGCACTTGCCGACGGCGTAGCTCTTCTTCGCTTTGATTATGTGCGCTTCTATTATATCTCCGGGCGCGGTCGCGGGGACGAACACGGCGAGCCCGTTGTATCTGCCGACTCCGCTGCCCGTCAGCGAGACCGAATCTATATGAAGTTCAATGTCGTCATTTTTGTTGAGAAGCAAAATATCACCCCGAAAAATCTTTATTAAAGTATATCAAACGGCGGTCGATTTTGCAATACGGGAGAAAATCCATTGACAGCGGGCGGGCAAAAATATATACTTGACTTGGATAAAATTTCTCCCGAAAGGAACTGATAAAATGATAAGAGTTACCGTCTGGAACGAGGGCGTCCATGAGGTCGAATCGCCCGAGATAGCGGCAGTTTACCCCAATGGAATCCACGGTCAGATAAAGAGCTTCCTCGACACGCAGGAGGATATCGAGGTGCGCACCGCGACCCTCAACGACCCCGACTGCGGTCTGCCGCCCGAAGTGCTCGAAAACACTGATGTGCTCATCTGGTGGGGACACAAGGCGCACGACGAAGTGCCCGACGAACTTGTTGAACGCGTTCACGACAGAGTTCTGCGCGGCATGGGCTTCATAGCGCTGCACTCCGCGCATTTTTCGAAGCCCTTCAAGCGTCTTATGGGTACCTCCTGCGCCCTGCATTGGCGCGACGGCGATTTTGAGCGCCTCTGGACAGTCAATCCCGCGCACCCGATAGCAAAGGGCATCGGTGAATATATTGAGATACCCGTCGAAGAGATGTACGGCGAGCGTTTTGATATCCCCGAGCCGGACGAGCTTGTTTTTATGGGCTGGTTTTCCGGCGGCGATGTGTTCCGCTCGGGCTGCTGCTGGAGAAGAGGGCGCGGAAAAGTATTCTATTTCCAGCCCGGTCATGAGGCTAACCCCACATATTATATCCCGCAGGTTCAGCAGATTTTAATAAATGCCGTTCGCTGGGCGGCTCCGCAGGAGATAATAGACGAGATAGTCTGCCCCCACGCCGAGATCTCGCCCGAGCAGGCGAGAAGAGAACGCGGCGAATAAGTAAAATATTATTTATTGCGAAAAATATTGACTTCCCAAACAGAAACAGTATATAATAGCCTTATGAAAAAAGAAGCTAGGCTGTGCGTCAGGCGTGCAGCATCTATTTGGGGAGAAGACAAGCGACCGTCTGATATCTGTCAGCCGGCCGCTTCCATTTTTTGAAAAAGACAGCTGATTTCGGTCAGCTGTCTTTCTGTTTATTCGCGGTGTTCATGAGCATGAGCACTTTTTCGAGCAGGTCGAGCATCTTATCCTGCGGCATGATGCGCACTGCTATGTGCGGCTTGCCTGCGGCGCTGACTGTCACCCTGCCGGGGAAGCCCGCGGCTATCGCGGAAATCTCCTGCATATCGAGGTCGTCGATATAGAGCAGCAGCTTGTCGCCCTTGCGCCCGATCTCATAGATGTTGTGCTGGGCGGAATACGCCCGGAGCAGTGAAGTCCTTATCAGTCCGAGCACGGGAGCGGGCGGCTCGCCGAAGCGGTCGATGAGCTCATCCGTTACATCGTCCGCGTCCGCGCGCGAGGTTATGTCCGCGATGCGGCGGTAGATGCCGAGTCTCTGCGGTACGCTCTCGATATATGTCGGCGGGATGTGCGCGTCTATGGGAAGGTCGACGAGGCATTCCTTCTTGGGCTTCTTCGTCAGGTCTCCGCGCTCCTCGCTTATCGCCTGCTCGAGCATCTGGAGATACATCTCGTAGCCGACAGCCTCCATGTGACCGTGCTGCTGTGCGCCGAGCACATTGCCCGCGCCGCGCAATTCAAGGTCGCGCATGGCTATCTTGAAGCCCGAGCCGAACTCCGTGAATTCTCTTATCGCATCGAGCCTGCTCGTGGCTATCTCCGTCAGCTCCCTGCCGGGTCTGAATGTGAGATACGCGCTCGCTCTGCGCGACGAGCGTCCGACGCGCCCGCGTATCTGATGAAGCTGGGCGAGACCCATGCGGTCGGCGTCCTCAATTATCAGGGTGTTGACATTCGGAACGTCAACGCCCGTTTCGATTATAGTCGTGCATACCAATATATCTATCTCGCCCTCGAGCAGCTTGCGCCAGACTTCGCTCAGTTCGTCTTCGCTCATCTTGCCGTGGGCTATGCCGACAACGGCGTCGGGCAGCATATCTTTTATCGCCGCCGCCGTGTGCTCGATGCTCTCAACGCGGTTGTGCAGATAATATACCTGACCGCCGCGCCTGAGCTCCGCGTTCATCGCCTGCGCGAGCATCTCGGGATTGTGCTCGACAACATAGGTCTGCACCGGCGAGCGGTCGTGCGGTGCTTCTTCGAGAATCGACATGTCGCGTATGCCGGAGAGTGCCATGTTGAGTGTTCTCGGTATGGGCGTCGCGGTCAGCGTCAGAACATCGACCTTAGGATAGAGCTCCTTGAGCTTCTCTTTCTGAGCCACGCCGAAGCGCTGCTCCTCGTCGATTATTATCAGCCCGAGGTCGCGGAACTGAACATCTTTTGATATGAGTCTGTGCGTGCCGACTACGATATCTACACTGCCGCGGCGCAGACCGTTCAGAGTATCCTCTATCTCTTTTTTCGAGCAGAAGCGCGAGAGCATACGCGCTTCGACCGGGAAGCCCTCTATTCTCTTGAGCACCGTCTGATAGTGCTGATAGGCGAGAATCGTGGTCGGCACAAGAATAGCGCACTGCTTGCCGTCCGCAACGCACTTGAACGCGCCGCGAAGTGCTACCTCCGTCTTGCCGAAGCCAACGTCGCCGCAGAGCAGTCTGTCCATGGGGCAGCTTCTCTCCATATCGCCCTTTATTTCGTCAATGCATCTGAGCTGATCCGAGGTCTCGTCGAACTCGAACCTGCGCTCGAAGTCGCTCTGCATATCCGTGTCGGGCGAGAATGCGTGACCCTCGATTTTGAGTCTGCGCGAATACAGCTCCGTGAGCTCTTTTGCCATATCCTTGACCGCACTGCGCACGCGCGAGCGGGTCTTCTGCCAGTCCTTGCCGCCGAGCTTGTTGAGGCGGACGGGCTTGTCGTCGCCGGACGGACCGATGTATTTCGAGACCTGGTCGAGCTGAGTGACCGGAACATAGAGAATGTCGCCCTTGTCGTAGCGAATTTTGATATAATCTTTTATCGTGCCGCTCGCTTCGAGCTTGTTTATGCCCTCGAATATGCCGATACCGTGCGCGACATGAACGACATAGTCGCCGCGGTGCAGTTCATCGAGACTGTGGAACGCGTTCGAGCTTTTGCGGACGTTTCTCTTCGGCTGAGCGACCGCCGCCCTGCCGGAGTGGGTGAATACGGTTATTTTTGCCAGCGGATATTCAAATCCCGCCGAGAGACAGCCGGGCACAACGGTCAGCGTGCCGGGAGCCAGTTCGTTCGGCAGTTCGTCCATGTAGAGCGCGCTGTAGCCGTCATCTATAAGATCGCCGCGCAGTGCGTCGGCGGCCTTGCGCGTGCCCGCGAAGATAACGCAGGTGCGTTTATTTCTGTCCGTCAGCGCGTCGAGGTCGTCCTTGAGAACGGAAAACGAGCCGTTCCACGCTGTTATCTGCCTTGCGTTGACGCCGATGAGCTCCTTTACGGGCGTGTCGAATCCGCCGCGCGGCAGATTGTCCATGTATATGGCGCCCATCTGCTCATAGTTGTTCAGCAGGTCTGAGAGATGCAGAGAAAATCTGTCGAGTCCGGGGCAGAGCTCGCCCTCCTCGAACATCGCCTTCATCGCCTCGTGCATGAGCCCGATGGCGGCGTTAAACCGCTCTTTGACGGAAAAGCTCTCGCTCACGCAGAGAATATAGCCCTTCGCGTAGTCGAATATCGAAGCCACATCGTAGAGCAGGGGCATATATTTGTCCGTCGATTGCAGGCGCAGACCGCCCCTTATTCTGTCTATATCCTTGTCAACGCACTCGCGCGCCTTGGTAGCACCCTTGCCGCGTATCTCCGAGCGAAAACGCTCGAGCAGCTCGACGAATTCGTCCGTGTCGGGCGGGAGAATCTCGTTTGACGGGGTTATTTTTATCTTTTCAATGTTGTCCGTGCGGCGCTGAGTTTCTATATCAAAATACGCCATGCTGTCTATCTCGTCGCCCCACAGCTCGAGTCGGCAGGGATATTCCTCGCCGGGCGTGAAGAAGTCGAGCACTCCGCCGCGCACTGCATACTGACCGACTCCGTCGACCTGCGCCGAGCGGGAGTAGCCGGCGCGAAGCAGCGCTTTTACTATATCCTCGAGAGGCATCTCGTCGCCGACGGCGAGTTCAATCGTGCGGTTTTTAAGCTCTTCTGGCGGCAGAGTCAGCTGCGACGCCGCCTCTGCGGAGCAGATTACTGCCTGCGCTTCGCCGCGAAGCATCTTGTCGAGCACGCCGAGCCGCCTGTGCTCATATTCGCGCGACTGGCTCTCCGTCGAGCGGAACGCAAAATCCCTCGCGGGATAGAGCAGGGCGCGGCAGCCGAGCGTTTTCATGTCGAGCGCAAGGCGCGAAGCCTGCGCCTCATCCGCCGTTATCACGAGCACGGGTCTGCCGCAGTCCGCGTTCAGCGCGGCGGCGAAATGCGCCTTGTGTATATGGGAAAGACCCGTCATGCCTATGGGCAGACGGGTGTTTTTGACGCAGTCGAGCAGCGCGCCGTATTCTTCTATTCTCTTTGCCGATGCAATAAGACCGTTCATAATACCTCTTTATACCCCTGTGATGAAGTATATTTGATTTGCCTAAAATCCAATTATACTATGCGCGGCTGAAAAATTCAATTACACGGGAAGCAATATTTACAAAATTTTTACTGCGCGACCCCCGCCGCTTTGCAGTTTTTCAGATGCTCCTGATAGGTCTTTGCAAAATAGTAGTTGCCGTCGTTGTCGGTGACAAAGAAATAGTAGTCCGTATCCGCCGGGTTCAGCGCGGCGTTTATCGCCTCGATTCCGGGGTTCGTTATCGGACCTGCCGGGAGCCCCTTGCGGTCGTAGGTGTTGTAAAACTCATCGTACTTGTCCGCCTGATCCTCGCTTATATACGGCTTGACGCTGCGCTTTAAATAGAAAACCGTCGCGTCGCACTGCAGGCGCGGATAGCTCGATGAATTGAGCCTGTTGTGGAGCACGGAGGAGACATTCGCCATGACCGACGGCACCGACGCCTCCTGCTGGATTATCGAAGCGAGCGTGATTATCTCGTCCATGGACATGCCGATTTTTTGAGCTTTAGCATACATATCGTCTGTGAGCTTCGATTCAGTGTTTGCGAGAAAGCGTCCGAGCGCCTTTTCCGCGCCCTCGCCGACATAGAAATCATATGTGTCGGGATAGATATAGCCCTCGAGCAGGAACGGGCGATCCTGCGGATTGTTTATAGCTTTAACGAATTTGTTGTCCCGTTCGGTGTTGTTGACCGCCGAGATAAACTCGTCCTTTGTGCATACGCCGCCCTCTTCGAGCTTCTGCGCCGCCTGAATGACAGTCGTACCCTCGGGAAAGGTCAGCCTGACCGTCTCCGGCGCGGGAGCGGGCTTGAGGCGGTCAATCAGCGAGCACGAGCAAAGGCTCAGCGCGAGAATAAAAATCAGCAAAGCGGCGATATATTTTTTGAAATTTTTCATTTTTTGCACCTCCGTCTTTCGGACAAGATGATTCTATCAAAAATAACGAGCAAATTCAACTTTCTTCTTCGCGGAATATCGGCGCGCCCGCGCGGAAAGCTAAAAATGCAAACGCAGAGAAAGGAGAATTTTTTGTGGACAAGCCGAAAAAGCAGAAGAAAAAGATAATCGAAATTCCGCAGTACAACGACCCGATGAACAAAGAGGGAGTTATCCCGACCGATGTTCTCGGCAGTTATTCGGGCACTCCGATCGACGGCTCGCAGCCCGTGCAGGATGTAGACGACCTGTAAAAATAAAAAAGTTCCCCGAAAAAAGTTAAAGCCGAATGTGTGCAGCATTCGGCTTTAGCTTTGGGGAAAGAGAAAATAAAAATGAAAAAAGAAGTTGACAATTATTAAAACCAGATAGGTAGTTGTCTCTTCGGTGCCTCTTGGGTACAGATATAGAATAATTGCGCCGTGTTGCATCAAGTATACATAAATATGAACAAATTGTAAACAATACTTGCTTTTTCAATCGTGTCTGACATTTTTAGGCATTTTTGTTGAAAATTCTCGCCGGGGAGTTCGTTTTTTCTGAGGGCGTTCGAGCGGTAATTGCGAGTATTCGGTTGTATTATTTACATTTTCGGTATAAAATAACATCTGGTATATTTTTATATATCCGGCAGTATATGCTGCACAAGCAAACGAAAGGTTTGATACAATGGATTATTCACTGACAAAGAAGGCCGCCGAGGAGCAGATAACCGCAAAGCTCTCGCACTTTTTCGGCGTAACTCCCGAGGAGGCCAACTACGAGCAGTTTTACAAGGCTATCGCGATGATAACCCGCGATATGCTCAGACAGGGCAGACACGAGTTTGAACAGCGCTGCGAAGAGAGCGGCTCGAAGCGCGTGTACTATATGTGCATGGAGTTCCTCATGGGACGCTCGCTCAAGAACACGCTCTATAACCTCAATCTCATCCCCGTTATGGAGGCGGCGCTCAAAGACTTCGGCATAAAGCTCGACAAGCTCTATGACTGCGAGCCGGACGCGGGTCTCGGCAACGGCGGTCTGGGCCGCCTTGCGGCGTGCTATCTCGACGCTTTGGCAACCGACGGCTATCTCGGCATGGGCTACTCCATTCTCTATGAATACGGTATCTTCAAGCAGAAGCTCGTTGACGGCTGGCAGACCGAGATGCCCGATTTTTGGCTTCCCGGCGGCGAGGTATGGCTCGTTGCGCGCGAGGAGAAGAGCGTTGACGTCAGCTTCGAGGGCAATGTCGTCGACCGCTGGGAGGACGGCTATCACAGCGTCGATATAGAGAACGCGAAGAAGGTTCACGCCGTTCCCTACGATATGATGGTCGCCGGCAAGGACGGCAAGGGCGTCAGCGTCCTGCGTCTCTGGAGCGCAAAGAGCTCCGAGATAGACATGAACTCCTTCAATCAGGGCGATTACCTGCGCGCCATGGAGCAAAATGCCATGGCGGAGGTCATAAGCAAGGTTCTCTATCCCGCGGATAACCATCCCGAGGGAAAGAGCCTGCGTCTGCGCCAGCAGTATTTCCTCGTCTCCGCGTCCGTTCAGGATATCATCAACCGCCACCTGCGCAAATACGGCTCGCTCGACAATCTCTGCGACAAGATGGCTATCCATATCAACGACACCCACCCGACTCTCGCTATCCCCGAGCTTATGCGCCTGCTGCTTGATGAGTGCGGCTACAGCTGGGATGACGCATGGAATGTTGTGACGAAGGTTTTCGCCTACACGAACCATACCGTCATGAGCGAGGCTCTCGAATGTTGGAGCGAGGATCTCTTCCGTCGCCTGCTTCCGAGAATCTATCAGATAGTCAAGGAGATAGACAACCGCTTCCGCAGCAGCGTCTGGGAGCAGACCCACGACGCTAATAAGGTCGAGAGAATGGCTGTTATCTCAAACGGAGTCGTGCGTATGGCGAACCTCTGCGTCGCCTGCTGCCACAGCGTCAACGGCGTCTCCGCTCTTCACAGCGAGATACTCAAGGACAGCGTGTTCCACGACTTCTATACCCTCACGCCCGACAAGTTCTGCAATGTCACAAACGGTATCGCCCACCGCCGCTGGCTCTGCCAGGCAAACCCGCGCCTGACCTCGATGCTCAGCGACCTCATCGGCGGCGAGTTCGTATATAACGCCGAGTGCCTCTCGGAGCTTGCAAAATATAAAGATAACCCCGCGGTGCTCGCGGAGATAGAGAAGATAAAGACCGCGAACAAAGCGGACTTCGCAAAGCGCGTCAAGGCGAAGACCGGCATCGAGCTCGACCCGAACTCCATCTTTGATGTTCAGGTCAAGCGTCTGCACGAGTATAAGCGCCAGCACCTCAACGCGCTCAACATCCTCGCGAAATATCTCGCGATAAAGGCGAATCCCTCGGGCGATTTCACGCCCCACACCTATATCTTCGGCGCAAAAGCGGCGAGCGGCTACTTCATGGCGAAGAAGATAATCAGCTTCATCTGCGCCCTCGCGGATCTCATCAACAACGACCCCGATGTCAAGGGCAGGCTCAAGGTCGTCTACATGGAGGACTACAACGTCTCCATGGCTGAATATATGATGCCCGCCGCCGACGTCAGCGAGCAGATATCCCTCGCCGGAACTGAGGCGAGCGGCACGGGCAATATGAAGCTGATGATGAACGGCGCTATAACCCTCGGCACGCTCGACGGCGCGAATGTTGAGATTCACGACGCAGTCGGCGACGAGAATATTGTTATCTTCGGCATGACCACCCCCGAGGTCAACGAACTCAAGAGCAAGGGCTATGTGCCGATGAATTTCTACAACAACAATGCGGAGCTTCGCAATGTTATCGATTTCATAAACCGCGGCTTCTGCGGCAAGCAGTTCCCGGAAATCAGCGGAACTATTGTCTATCACGATCCCTACATGGTTCTTGCGGACTTCGCGGACTACCGTCAGGCACAGAACAGGATCGACGAGCTCTGGGCGGACAGAACGCGCTGGAACTCGATGTCGCTGATGAACACTGCCTGCTCCGGCAGATTTGTCGCCGACAGAGCGGTAAACGAGTATGCAAAGAACATCTGGCACACCGTCCCCGCAAAATAAGGACTGCCCCACTCGGCGCAGACCAAAGAGCAAAAAAAAACCGCAACTTGCGTTTTAGCGTGGGTTGCGGCTTTTATCATAGTTTGCGGTCTGGCATTTACAGGGCAATTTATAGGACTTATCTTGCAAAAAAACAGCCCGCGAGGATAGCTGGGTGTACGTAAGATAGTATTGCGCTAAGATTGACGAAGCGGCACGAAACCGCATGGAGCTGATCGTGCCGGAACTGGCGAAGCGAAACGGCGTGACCGAGAAACTGAAAGCCGACACCAAATGGAATGGGTACGGCAGATGAACGCTTGCAAGGCACAGGCAGAGGAAATTGTGAAAATCGAATTGATTTACGATTGAGTGAGGAAGTCCGGGCAGAAAACTGTTCGGACTTTTCTCATATATCCCAAAGTTGCGGTAGAATTGTTCACAAGTTTTATGGTATAATTTGAATACAAAAATTGAGCAACAAATCGGAATTTGTGGAGGTAAGGATGATAGTACCTGTAGATGAAACAAATCTTCTTCAAGCCGCAACCATCCATTCAATATCCTGGAAGGAATCGCATCGTGCATTTTGTGCTCCTGATTTCATAGAAACACATACGCCAGATCGGCAACGGGAGTATTTGAGAAACAAGATGAACAACGGAACAAAGCTCTATATGCTTGTAGAAGAAAAACCAATAGGGGTTGTTTCTGTAACAAAGGGTTTAATAGAGGATCTTTATATTCTTCCAGATATGCAAAACATGGGTCATGGAACGAAATTGTTACTATACGCAGTAGGCCAATGTGCGGATACCCCTACGCTGTGGATCCTTGAGAATAATATAAATGCTGAGAGACTCTATCGTCGAATAGGCTTTAAGGAGACAGGGAGAAAGAATGCAATAACAAATAAACTTGATGAGATTGAGTTCGCATTGACATAAATTCCAGTTTGCCGGGCAAACAGGCATCTGAAAAACCACACAAAAACGAGGGAGCAGCCATGGTGCTTTAT
>ENA-UAZD01000645-UAZD01000645.1-human-gut-metagenome-genome-assembly--contig:-NODE-645-length-11551-cov-4.601253_pt1 | contig 11551 bp, 12 predicted proteins | sample MGYA00244112_ERZ654658 | MGnify/ENA primary metagenome ERZ654658 (study PRJEB26926, sample SAMN06164608) | human gut metagenome | biome: ENVO:00009003; feature: ENVO:2100002; material: ENVO:00002003... | reverse complement strand
ACTTTTCCAGAATCTCCTGCACGTTAGGCGAAAAGCCGTCGAGATATGCTTCAAAATCCGCCCTGAGCTTTTGCGGGGTTGGGCGGCTGGTCAGGTCGCGCAGGCAGAAGGGCGAAGCGTTGCAGAAAGCCTGCCCAGCTGTATTGCATAGCGCGCCCCATTGGTTAGTGATGCCTGCCGTATCGAGCCTCTTCTTCATCGCCAGCACCTGCGGTTTGGTATCCTCGAGCACAGCATCAAGGCGACGGATGACCGTCATGGGCAGAATCACATCGCGGTACTTACCGCGCACATAAACATCGCGCAAGCAATCATCGGCGATACCCCAGATAAAGTTTGCAATCGTGTTGAGCATACGAGCGTCCATCGGTTTGGCCTCCTGAATCTCTGTTATGCGTTAATCCTCGTCATCGACAAATTCCATGATATCCCCAATATTGCAGTCGAGAGCTTTGCAAATCTTGGCAAGCACTGTCGTGGTAACGGCTTCACCTTTGCCCATCTTGATGATGACGCCTGAGCTGATGCCTGCGGCGAGCTGCAGGTCCTTCTTGCGCATCCCTTTGTCGATGAGCAGTTTCCAAAGCTTATTGTAACTTGTTGCCATCAAGGTTCACCTTCCTGCTGTCGAGTGGTATCACCATCATTATACGATATATGTTGCATCTTTGCAATCGACAGACATACGAAAAGAAGAATTACTCTTGCTTTTATGTGAATAAAGCGATGCATAGAGATGGCGGGTAAAGGCAGAAATGAAAAACGTGAAACAGCATGAACTGCTCGCGTCTTTCCGTGATGGGTGTTTGAAATATGATCATTTTGATATGCGCCGAGGTCATGACCTGTTACGCAATCATCCCAAAGAACCTCAGTGCATCTTCAATCGCCTTTTCCTTATCCGGCGGGCAGATCAGCATCTTTGCGCTCTCGGACTTTGCTTTGTTGTAGCATTCGCGCTCGATAATCCCATGCTTTCTTTTCACCTGCGCGATGTACAGCGGCGTGACGTTCAGGCCGGTCTGTTCCTTCACGCGCGCCTGAATCTCGCCATAGGTCGCCTTGCTTTCGGCCTTGGTGACGGCGAGCTCGTCTGCGTCGATGCCGACCTTGACGATATCATCCGGATTTTGTTGGACCAATGACATAACAGTCTCCACCCCGCTCGTCCAGCAGAACATATCAACGCTCTGCACCTTCTGCACCTGATACCCCTTCTCCCGAAACAGCGCCGCGTCGCGCGCCTGCGTGGCAACGTTGCAGCTCACATACACCACGCGCTTCGGGGCGGCTTGCGCAATCGCGTCAATCACGGCGGGTTCAACGCCCTTGCGCGGCGGGTCAATCACAATCACGTCCGGGCGCAAGCCCTCCGCCACCAGCTTCGGCAGCAGCGCTTCCGCCGCGCCGCAGCGGAAATTCACGTTCCCGATGCCGTTGCGGACGGCGTTCTCCTTCGCGTTTTCAATCGCCTGCGGAACAATCTCGATGCCCAGCGCCTCGCGGCAATGGCGCGCCATCATCAGCGTAATCGTGCCCGCGCCGCAATACACGTCGCATAGGCGCTCGTCGCCCGTCAGCTCGGCAAAATCCAGCGCCGTCTGGTACAGCACTTCCGTCTGCGCCGGATTGACCTGAAAAAACGCCGCCGGGCTGATTTCAAAGCGCAATCCGCACAGTTCGTCCGTCAGCGTGTCACAGCCGTAGAGGGTGCGGAAGTGCCGACCCATGATGACATTCGTGCGCTCGCGGTTTTCATTCAGAATGACGCTGACCGCGCCCGCCGCCTTCAGGGACGCAACCAGCTCCCCCTCGTGCGGAATTTCACTGCCGTTGATGACCAGCACCGCCATTGCTTCGCCTTTTCGGTTGACGCGGACGACAATGTGCCGCACCAGCCCCGTGTGCGTCTCCTCAACGTACGGTTCGACGTGAAAGCGCTTCATCCACCCCAGTACGCGGCGGCAGATTTCGTCCGCCGGCGGCATGGCGTTCGGGCATTGCGCAATCGGGATAATATCGTGGCTGCGCGGCGCGAAAAAGCCTGCCACGGGTTCTTCCACCGTTCCGCCAACGGGCAGCGCCGTCTTGTTGCGGTAGTGCGATGGATCTGCCATCCCCAGCACCGGCGGCACGTCGATGTCGATATGCCCGATGCGGCGGAAGCAGTCCTGCACCTGCTGGCGTTTCGCTTCCAGCGTCGTTTCGTAGGTCATATGACGCCCCGTGCAGCCGCCGCAGCGGGGGTATGCCGCGCAATCCGGCGTTTTCCGGGCGGGTGACGCCGTCAGCGGCTTTCCCTCCATACGCCCGAACGCGAATCGGGACTGCACCTTGACGATGCGCACCCTCGCCGTCTCGCCGGGCAGCATCCCCGGCACAAAAACGGCCATGCCGTCGGCGCGGCACACGCCTTCCAAGTCCGCCCCAAGGCCATCCGCCGTCAAGGTCAGCAAATCGTTCTTCTTCATCCGCTTCGTCCCCTTCCTGTGTTGGCTTCCATTATAACAGGGTCGCCTGATTTTGACAAGAAGGCGCAGGGATTTCGCGCCTGCAGGCGCGACAAGGGGGCTTTCCGATCGCCCCCTTGACCCCTTCGGGTTCGCCACTCAAGTTACTTTTGGGTGTGCGTTTCTTGATTTTTCCGTTCCCCGGATAAACACGCGGACACTGCATGAACGTGTCACCAACTGAATCGCGCGGAGTCCAGAAACAGAGCCTCTGGATTTTCCCTCCGTCAAAGAAAATTTTTCTGAACCCCTTGCAATCGCGCGAATTGTGATGTATAATCAATAACTGGCACATCCTTGCGCTGCACAGGATGCAGCGCCAAAAGTCCAAGAGGAGGTGAAAATGATGAATAGGTATGAACTGACCTACATCATCGATACTGCACTGGAGGAAACCGCTCGCAAGGAACTGATTGAGAAGGTTTCTGCTCTGATTGCTGCTAACGGTGGTGAAGTGGAGAAGGTTGATGAGGAACCGTGGGGCAAGGGTGCAAAGCGTCTGGCCTACCCCATCAACTACAAGACCGAAGGCTGGTACGTGCTGGTGACCTTCAAGGCGCCCGCTGACCTGCCCCGTGAGCTTGAACGCAATCTGGAGATTTACGACGACGTGCTCCGCTATCTGGTTGTGAAGCTGGAAGTCAAGCGCAGCAACGTGAAGCCCCGCGCGCCCAAGGCTGCTCCCGCTGTGGAAGCGCCCGTGGAAGCCGCTGAAACCGTCGAAGCTCCCGCTGATGCCGAGTAATCGGATTTCAGCAATGACCTGTTAAAGAGGATAAGCAGATGAACAAGCTGACGATCATTGGTAACTTGGCTCGTGATCCTGAACTTCGTACTGTGCGCGACGGCATCAGCGTCTGCGATTTCACGGTTGCAGTGAATCGCCGCGGCAGCCGTCAGAACACCGCAAACGGTCAGTCGGACGCGGATTTCTTTCGTGTAACGGCATGGCGTCAGTTGGGTGAACTGTGCGCGAAGTATCTGGCAAAGGGACGCAAGGTCTGCGTTGTCGGACCTGTGTCCGCGCGTACCTATACTGCCAATGACGGCACGACCCGCGTATCCTTGGAGGTCACGGCAGACGAAGTCGAATTCCTGTCCAGCCGCATGGATGACGGCGCTCCGGCATACAACAATGCCGCGCCGTCCGCAGCCGCTGCTCCCGCGCCTACCGCGCAGAACAATGGCTTCACGGCGGTCGAAACCGACGAACTGCCTTTCTAATCGGCTGAAAAAGTGCCGAATTGCGATTTCAAGTGAATGAAAAGGAGGTCACACTCATGTCTGAAGAACGCTCTGAGCGTCGTCCGCGTCCGCGCGGAGGTCGTCGTCCCCGTCGGAAGGTCTGCTCCTTCTGCGTGGATAAGATTGAATACATTGATTACAAGGACATCAACCGCCTGCGCCGTTTCGTCAATGAGCGCGGCAAGATTCTGCCCCGCCGCATGAGCGGCAACTGCGCGAAGCATCAGCGTCAGTTGTCCGAGGCTATCAAGCGCGCCCGTGCCATCGCGCTTCTGCCCTACACGGTGGACTAATCGTGTCTTCAAGCCCCTGCATGTGCAAGCATGTGGGGGTTTTCCAATTGTCCGAATAGGAGGATATTTCTCATGGAGCTGCTTTCTGCCAGCCGCGGCTTTCTCAAATGCAATTTCCACTGCCACACCACTTGCAGCGACGGTCGCCTGTCCCCCAAGGATGTCATGGCTGCCTATCGCGCGCTGGATTATGACGTGCTCGCCATCACCGACCATCGCGAGGTGACGCGCCCCGCCGCCGATGAAATTCCCGCCGGGCTGACGCTCATTCCCGGCACCGAGCTGGATTTCCTCCTGCCGACACAGGCGGTGCATCTGCTGGGGCTGGGCGTTTCGCCGGATATTGCTGATTGCTGGAATCCAAACGGCACGCCGCAGCAGGCGATTGACAGCATCCGCGCGTGTGGCGGACGCGCTGTGCTGGCGCATCCCGCCTGGTCGCTGAACACGACGGAATTGATGTGCTCCTTCCGCGGGCTGAGCGGCGTGGAAATCTTCAACAGCGTCTCCTCCGTGCCCACAAACGCCTTGCGCGGGGATTCCGCCGCCATGCTTGATCCTGTTTTCGCCAATGGACAACTGCTCAACTGCTTTGCCAACGACGATTCGCACCGCTACGAGGGCGAATGCGGCATGAGCGCCACAATGCTCAACACCAATGACCGCAGCGTCGCGGGCATTCTGCGTGCCATTGACGAGGGACGGTTCTACGCCACGCAAGGACCGGAGATTCGCGAACTTTCGTTGACGGATGGCGTGCTGCATATTGCGTGCTCGCCGGCAAAGTACATTATTTTTTACAGCAACGAGGTGTGGATTCCGAATCGCACACGGGCGCTGGAAGGGCAGACCAGTGCGGATTATGTGGTTTCACCGCGCGAATCATTTGTACGGGTGCAGGTTGTGGCGGAGGATGGGAAATCCGCATGGACATCGCCAATTAAATTGGGACAAGGTTGGGCGCGTCCGCAGATGCTCCCCCAACTTGCTCTACCAACTACTCGCACATTGTCGTGCCAAATGGGCGCGACCGACCAGCATCGGGAGAAGATTTTCTCTTGGTGCTGGTCTTTTTGATTGCAGAGGAAATCACCTGCAAATCTTCCCCCGTTCTATTTTCCTCATCCACCGCATACACTGTATCATCACCCGAAGGGGAAAGGAGAAAAATCGTATGTTGATTGATACCATTGCCCTCGTGTTGACCATCATCGGCGCGATTAACTGGCTGCTGGTCGGCGTGTTCCAGTTCGACATCGTGGCGTGGCTGTTCGGCGGGCAGGGCGCGATTCTCAGCCGCATCCTATACACCATCATCGGCGCGGCCGGCGTCTGGTGCATCACGCTGCTGTTCAAGAACAATAGAAGTACTTGACCCCGGCGGCAAAAGGCCCTACAATAGGAGGTGATGAATTTTCTCCCGAAAGGATGAAGTGCCATGAGCAATGACCTGTTTGCGGGCATCGGCGTTGTGCCGGGGACGTTCCTGCTGCCGCGCCCGGATGCGAATTGGACGGCGTGGGCGTGCGTCGCGTGCGACCAGTACACGTCCGAGCCGGAGTATTGGCAGCGGGTAAACACGCTGGTTGGGCATCAGCCGTCCACCTTGCGCCTGATTCTCCCTGAATGCGACCTGCCCGCGCCACCAGAGCGCATCGACGCGATTCACGCAGCCATGCGCGACGCGCTGAACGTCCTGCACCCCGGTGTGACGGACGGCTTCGTGCTGCTGGAGCGCACCACGTCCACCGGTAAGCGGCTTGGGCTTGTCTGCTGCGTCGATTTGGAGCAGTACCGCTACGACGGCGCAAAGACCCTCATCCGCCCGACCGAGGAAACCGTTGCGTCGCGCCTGCCCGCGCGTCTTGCCGTCCGAAACGGCGCACCGCTGGAGTCCAGCCACGTCATGCTCCTGCTGGATGACCCGCAGCGCACCGTCATCGAGCCGCTCTACGCTCGCCGCGACCAGCTTTCCCCGCTTTACGACTTCGACCTCATGCAGCAGAGCGGCCATGCACGCGGCTGGGCGGTCACATCCGACACGGACAAATCCGCCATCGCCGCCGCCCTAAATCGCCTGAAGGATGCTCTCGGCGCAGACCCGCTTCTCTTCGCCGTCGGCGACGGCAACCACTCCCTCGCCACCGCGAAAAAATACTACGAGCAGCTCAAAGCGACCCTTCCCGCCAAGGAAGCCGCCGTTCATCCTGCTCGTTACGCGATGGTTGAGCTGGTCAACATCCACGACGATGCGCTGATTTTTGAGCCTGTTCACCGCGTGCTGACGAACGTCCATCCGGCGGATGTCTTGGCGGACTGGTCAGCCTACTGCGCCGCGCACGGGATGGCACTTTCCTTCGTTCCGCCGGATGCGGATGCGCAGGAACTTCGCGTCGTTTCCGCGTCGGGCGAACAGACGGCGTTCATTGCCCACCCGGACGGCGCACTCCCCGTCGCGACGCTCCAGCGCTATCTGGACGACTTTCTGCGCCGCCACCCCGAAGCCGCGATTGACTACATTCACGGCGACGAGGTACTTCGCCGCCTGAGCCGCGCGGACGGCGCGATGGGCTTCCTGCTGCCTGCGCTGAACAAGGCGGATTTCTTCCCGGCGATTGAGCAGCTTGGTATCCTCCCGCGCAAGACCTTCTCGATGGGCCACGCGCACGACAAGCGCTTCTACATCGAGTGTCGAAAGATTCTTTGATTTGCAAAAAAGTTATCCACAATCCCTGCACACCATGAGGACAACCAAAAGCCCCTCGACGGATTTTGCTTCGTCAAGGGGCTTCGTTTATGTTTTGGGGGAACGTTGCACGCCCAGCCTTCTCCTTTGGGAACGTTGGCTGAGCGCAGCGAAATTGGATGAGATGGGTGCTGCAACGGGTAAACCCAGTAACATGGTTATGCACTGCGAAGCGCGAAAATCCCCTGCTTCCGCATGTTTATCCCTGTTGACCTTAGGCTTACCCTTCCCCCAATTTTTCCTTCAATTCCGCGAGGTGCCCTGCTTCCTCCCGCACAATCTCCAAAAACGCTGCCCGCGCCTCCCCCTCACACTTCTCTGCGAATTTCGTATATGTCTCCACCGCATTCGCTTCGCTCTCCATCGCATACCGATATAGTCCCGTCAGCGTCGTCAGCGCATCCTCCCGCGCCATTTCCGTTACGCCGCCGCGGAACAGCACATCCGCCGCCATCGCCTGCAAAAGCACCTGCTGTTCCGCCGAATTGACGGTCTTGTCCCACATTTCGGTAAAGCGCTTCAAGTGCCGCCGTTCGTCGCCCAGAATGTCCTCAATACCCTTGCGAACTTCCTCGTCCTTCGCCAGCAGCAGCGCACGCTCGTAAGTCCGGATGGCGCGGCGCTCCATTTCCATCGCGACGGTCAGCGCCTGTCCCTGATGCTCAATAATCACTTTTGCACACCCCTTCCACAGGAAATTCCCATGTATTCCACAGCTGTTCACCGCTTTTCCACAGACTTATCCACAGTTTCCACATTTCTGGGAAGGCTAACAGCCTGTTAATCCACAATATCCACAGTGTTATCCACATGCCCCGTTGATAGTTTTTTTCTGCGGAAAAGTCCGCAAAGCCAGTAAAATCAACGGTTTGCTCGTTTATACTATTTCCAGATAAGAATGCGCCAAGATGCGCAGGTGAATCCGAGAATCGTATTACCAAAATCAAATTGGGATTCCCCTGCCTGTGGGCAAAGGAATCCCGTCTGTGCTTATTTGGCTTGGAAAACGGTATTGAGCTTTGCAACCAGCTCTTCAACGTCGTTGCCATGCACCATCGCGGCTTCTTCGAGCGTTTCCGCCGTCGAATGCGGGCAGAACAGGCAGTGCATCCCCATATCGGTGAAAATCTTCACCACCGCGTCCATCGCCGCGTCCGAGCAGGAGCGCAGCACTTCGCCTACGGTCATATCCTTGTTAATCATGCGTGGAACTTCCTTTCCCGGCGCACGATTGGGCGCGCCGCTCTTCTATGATACCCCGGAAAGGCGCATCTGTCAACCCTTTCGACAGGAAAATCACTCCATATCCACCGGCAGGTCAGAATCGTTAAACGGGTTCTCGCCGTCGTATGCTTCCAGCTGCACCTTCTTGTTCCGGGCGACTGGCGCGCTGGTGACGGACTGCATGTGAACAGTCATGTTCTCCTGCTCATCAAATTCAAGCAGAATCATGTCGCCGGGTGTCGTCATGGCGATAATCTCCGTCTGCGGCGAACGGCTTCTCCGCGCGTATTCGCGGATGACCTCCGCCCGCTCCCAGAAATGCATAGGAATCATCAGCCGCGGCTTGACGACCATTGCGAAATAGTTCGGCCCCGCGTCGAACATCATTCCCAGCCGCGGATCTACCGGGAAGAACGCCACATCGACCTTTTCCCCGCGCATCGTCTCCATCACCTGCTGGAAGTCGCGTTCCGCCTCTTCAATCTCGCGCGGCGTTGATTCCTCCCGCCAGTGCCAGTTGTTGAGATCGCCTGCGTGGAAGATGCGGATGCCGTCCATCTCCACAAGGTACGACAGCCCTTCATCCGTGGAGTCGAACGCCTTCACCTTCACATGCCGCGACAGCGTGATTTCGCCCCCCACGCCCATCCGCCGCCCATGCAGCGATGCATCCATCGTTTCCGGCAAAATGTACGTCACCGGCGCATACTGCTCCCATGTATACACAACCGGGTCGAAGTGGTCCTCATGCCCGTGGCTGATGAACACGAACACCTCGCTGAAGTGGCTGAGCGTTTCTGGCGTAATCCGCTGCGCTGCGGGCAGCTTTTTCCCCTGCCGCCCCATCCAGTAGTCAAACACCAGCAGCGTTTCGCCGCTCGCCACCGAGAACCCGCTGTGGTAGTAGTATTTCACCGTCATCTGTTCTGTCAAGAATGAGCACCCCCGTCAACGCCCTTCGGCTTTTCACCGCGGACAAAATGAATTTTACTTGCCGCCGCCGGAGCGCTCCCACGCGCCTGCGGATTGATTTCGCTCATCCTCTTTATTATGCCACGATAAACCCTTTTTGTCAAATTTTTTGGCGTTTTGAGTGCTGAAAACCCATTATTTCTTTGATTTCGGCAAAAATTCAGCGTAATTTCCCCACTTTGCAACCACTTTTCGCACGAAAAAGCCTCCTGCTTCCCCTAACCTCATATCTTCCAATATATCGCCTTGCGCCCCTCAAAACTGACCTGATACTTTCCCCCAAGCGCCCGCACCATCTCCTTCGCCCGTTCCACATCCGCATAATCCCGTACCGTATCATGGCTATCACTGCCAAACGTGAAATTCTCACCGCCCAGTTCAATATACCTGCGAATCAGCGACGAATGCGCAAACGTATCCCCCGTCGTCGCGTACCCTGATGTATTCACCTCGATGCACTTCCCCAGCGCAATCACATGGCGGAAAATCGCATCAAACGCATCCGGCGCATCCTCGTACACCAGCGCGCGCTCCTTCCCCGTGTAGATGGAGAACTTCGCCACATACCCGATGTGTGCCACGCTGTCAAAGTCCTCCCAGTCCAGTATCGACTCCGCCTTCGCCTCGGCGTATTCCCGATACGCCTGCGCACGCGTTTTGCCTGTGAAATACTTTTCCGAATCGTAGCAATCCACGCCGTTCACCAAGTGCAGCGACAGCAGGCGGAAATCCAGCGGCAGCGTGTCCAGCAGCGCCTTCGTCTCCGCCCGGCACAGCGGATTGTCCCCAATCTCGATGCCGCTGCGGATGATTAGCGCCGGATACGCCGCCCGGCAGTGCGCAATCTCCGCGAACCAATCCGCCCACACCGGCGGCACGTCCATCTCTTCTTCAGGATGTCCGGGTTCGATGTGCTCCGTCAGGGCGATTTCCTGCACGCCGCGCGCCAGCATTGTTTCGCAAAGCTCAGGCATTGTCTGCCGCCCGTCCATCGAGTGATTCGTGTGCAAATGATAGTCCATTCGACGATGTTCCACGTGAAACATTCCTTTCCCGCCTTATTTCGCGTCTATCTCCGGCACGGCAATCGCCTTCCCCACGCGCAGCGCATACAGGTATCGCTCCTTGACCGGCTTCCCCGTGATTTCTGTCAGTGCCCGCGCATACCATGCCAGCTGCTCCGCATACCGGTTCACCAGCGTCTGCTCGTCGTCCACGCGGTCGGTCTTGTAGTCCACCAGCACCCACGCGCCGTTTTCCTCGAACGCACAGTCAATCACGCCTTGCAGCAGCAGCGCCTGCTGACCCGTCAAGCGCAGGTTGAATGCCCACTCGCGCCGGACATTCCCGCTTTGCAGCATCCGTCGCCCGATTTCGCTCGTGAAGTATCCGCTGATGGCGCCCACGCTGATGATGTGCAGCTCCTCCTCCGTGAACAGCCCGCGCTTCTGCATCGCTTCCAGTGCCTCACGGATGACCGTCGGGATATCGTCCGCTGTCCGCAGCGCATCCAGCGGCATCAGCGACAGCGCCCGATGCGTCAGCGTGCCGCGCTCCGCCGCCGTCATCCGCTTTTCCTCCATGAAGGCCGGACGGCGCGACAGTTCCGACAGCAGCAGCGGCGTGCCGTTCTCATCCACCGCGTGCTTCGTCTCAGCGTCCTCCTCCTCATCCGAAAGCGGCAGTGCGTCTGCCTGTTTTTTCACCAGTGCGGATACTGACGTTTTCAGCGGCAGAATGTCCGTCTGCACCGTTTTTTCCGGGAAAACGCCCTCTGGCGGTGCCGTTTGCAAAAGCGAAAGCACCTTTGATGCATCCGCCTCCGTCTCCCCTACTTTATCCACAGTTTTCTGAGGCAGTTCGTCCCAATCTCGGCAATCCCATGGGGTTGAGGCCTGTGGATAATTTGTGGATTTCGTGTGTGCATCAGTGGATATCGTCTGCATCACCCATGTAATCATGCTCCCAGCCTCTCGCACGCGACTGTCGCTCGGCGGCAAATCCAAATCCCACTTCGTGCGCTCAAGGTCCGCCACCGTTGCCACCAGTTCCAGATGCAGCTTCGCCCGCGTCATCGCCACATACAGCAGGCGTGCCCGTTCCGCCAGTTCGTCCAGCCGCCGCTGTTCGTCGAAAGCCTCCTGCATTAGCGTTCTTCGGCAGATGTTCAGTTTCCGGTTAATGTACGGCATCGCCACGCCCAGTTTCGGGTGCAGCATCAGCTCACTGGTCTGCATCAACAGAAGCCTGCGCTCCATGTTCATCAGGAACACCACGGGGAACTCCAGCCCCTTTGATTTGTGCATTGTCATCACGCGCACCAAATCTTCGTTTTCGGTCAGCATTTTGGCGGATATGCTGTCCCCGCCCCGCTCCTGCTCGTCCATCCGCGTGATGAACGCCGCCAGCGTGACGCCGCCTTCCGCCTCGAATGCCTGCGCCCGTTCGTACAGCATCCGCAGATTCCCCTGGCGAACTTCCCCTTTTGGGAGCGCCCCGACCGCCGCGTAGTAGCCCGAATCGGTCATCAGGTGCCAAATGAAGTCCGTTAACCGCATGAC
>ENA-UAZD01000642-UAZD01000642.1-human-gut-metagenome-genome-assembly--contig:-NODE-642-length-11575-cov-7.330816_pt1 | contig 11575 bp, 7 predicted proteins | sample MGYA00244112_ERZ654658 | MGnify/ENA primary metagenome ERZ654658 (study PRJEB26926, sample SAMN06164608) | human gut metagenome | biome: ENVO:00009003; feature: ENVO:2100002; material: ENVO:00002003... | reverse complement strand
TGATAAAATATCATATATCGTTATATATTTTATATTTATTATACTTACGGTTCTTATGTTAAACGCTTTCAAGGTGGATAAAAGCTGCATTATTGCGCTGACCGGTATTTTCAGTGTAATGTATTTTGGCTGTATGGCAGCAGAATTTATTAAGAAAAAGAAGTTTTATGATAATATAAAGTCTGTAATGGCTGAACTTGATAATAAGCTGCTTATTGCAGAACTTGTTCCCGGCTGCGATTTTACTGAAGGCAGAATTCTTAAAGAACTGCTATACGAAACCGGCTATTGTTACGGTAACCGTATTAACGAACTGTCCTGTTCCGTAGAGGATTTTAAGGAATATGTTGAGATGTGGATACATGAAGTCAAGATTCCTCTTTCAAGCCTTATGCTTATGAATTACAACAGGAATGATGATGTGGTAACAAGGTCGGCGGGACTTTCAGAGCTTGATAATTATCTTGAACAGATTCTTTATTATATAAGAGCTGATGTGTCAGATAAGGACTATCTCCTGAAAAAAGTGTCACTTGAAGAAATTATCAATCAGGTCATCGTCAAAAATAAGGAATTTTTAATAGGCAGAAAAATAAAAATCAAAAAAGAAAATTTGGGAAAAACCGTTGTCACCGATTCAAAATGGATGGAATTTATAATTAATCAGATTTTGAATAATAGTATTAAGTATTCAAAAGATAATCCGATTATTTCTTTTTATACAATGGAAGATGACGAATCGGTAATACTTGTGATAGAAGATAATGGAATAGGAATAGAACCCTCTGATATAGACAGGGTATTTGATAAATCTTTTACCGGTATCAACGGCAGAACGGGAAGAAAATCAACGGGAATGGGACTTTACCTTTGCAGGAAGCTTTGTAAGAAACTGGGCCACGTTATATCCGTGGAGTCGTCTGTGGGAGAGTACACTAAAGTCATTATTTCTTTCGGCAAAAATGAATTTTATAGTGACGTTACATAGAACCTTACAAAAATGTAAGGTTTTTGTCATATCAATCAATGGTTGTCATAAAAGATATTTTGTATTATGTAGCCATAATCAATGAAAGAGGAAAATAATATGGAAAAAATATTAGAATTAATCAATGTTGAAAAGTATTATGGCAGCAAAGGAAATATTACAAAAGCCCTTGATAAAGTAAGTTTTGAAGTGGAAAAAGGCGAGCTTATCAGTATTATGGGCGCCAGTGGTTCCGGTAAAACAACGCTTCTTAACTGTATTTCCACAATAGACCGTGTAACAAGCGGCAGAATAATAATTGGCGGAGAAGACATCACATCATTAAGAGGCAGCAGATTAAATGCTTTCAGAAGGGAAAAATTAGGTTTTATTTTTCAGGATTTTAATCTTCTTGATACTCTGACAGGATATGAAAACATAGCCCTCGCATTATCCATCCAGAATGTGGGAGCCAGAGAAATTGAGAAAAGGATAATGGAAATAGCGGACACCCTTAATATTAAAGATGTCCTTAAAAAGTACACATACCAGATGAGCGGCGGGCAGAAGCAGAGAGTAGCTTCCGCAAGAGCACTTATCACCAATCCCGAACTTATACTTGCGGATGAACCTACGGGAGCACTTGATTCCAAATCGGCAAGAGAACTTCTTGTTACCATGGAAAAGATGAATAAAGAGATGAATGCAACAATCCTTATGGTAACCCATGACGCATTTACCGCAAGTTATTCAAAACGTGTTATTTTTATTAAGGATGGTCATATCTTTAATGAAATAAGGCGTGGAAATGATAACAGAAAGCAGTTTTTTGAAAAGATAATAGATGTAGTTACAATGCTTGGAGGGGATTTGAATGACGCTCTTTAATATTTCCTTAAAAAACATCCGCAAAAGTTTTAAAAATTACTTAATCTTTTTTATCACCACCATATTCGGTGTGGCAATTTTTTATGTATTTAATTCACTGTCAGATCAGGCAGTAATGTTAAAAATTAATGAGAGCAACGTTTCGTTAATTGATACGCTTGGAAGCGTAATGTCAGTTATAAGTGTGTTTGTGGCAGTAGTTCTTGGCTTCCTTATAGTATATGCCAATACCTTTCTTATTAAAAGGCGCAACAAGGAATTCGGAATATATCTGATTCTTGGTATGGGCAAAGTAAAAGTAGCAGCGATTCTTATTATTGAAACTGTTGTGATAGGAATTATTTCCATGGCAGCAGGCCTTATCGTGGGAATAGCCGCCTCACAGGGAATGAGTATTTTAATTGCCAATCTCTTTGAAGCAGACCTGACTAAGTTCCGGTTTGTAGTGTCAAAAGCAGCCATTATGAAAACGATATTGTATTTCTGCATTATGTACGGTGTTGTGCTCATTCTTGATATAATCGTATCAGGAAGCCGCAGACTTATTAATCTCATTAATTCCGGTAAAAAGGGTGAAAAAGAAATTAACAGAAATCCTGTGCTCTGCGTTATTGTGTTTATTATAGCCTGTATTTTACTTGGTACCGCATATTATAAAGTTACCGCAGGAATGGAAAATATAGACTCTGTTGCAGGCGTTGCAGCCCAGATAGTAAAGGGTATTGTGGGAACATTCCTTCTTATGTTTTCAATTTCCGGTCTGTTTTTACTTTTTGTAAGGGCAAAAAAGAAATTTTACTATAAAAAACTTAACGCATTTACCACAAGGGAGATAAGTAGCAAAATCAATACGGCGGTGTTTTCGGCAGGAATAATAAGCCTTATGATGTTTTTCTCAATATGTTGTCTGTCAACGGTATTTTCCGTTAAAAAATCAATAGACAATAATATTAAAAAACTTATACCTGTTGATATCCAATATGAGACCCTGCATACAAGGGATGCAGCCAACGACCCTCCTATCGACGAGCTTGTTGACAAGCTTGTGAAAGATAAGAGCAATCTTGAAGATATGTTTACCGTTAATATGTATTATGTGGATAATGATAATTATCATTTTAATCAGATAAGCGAGTACATGCATGTATCGGATTACAATAAGGTCGCAAGACGTTTCGGCAATGAAGAAATAGAACTTAAAGATGACGAATATGCTGTAATCGGTAATATGGAGCAGATGATGGGCAAAAATTATCTTAAGCCGGATGGTGCCGTTATTACGATTAATGGCAAGGAATATAAGCCTCAATCCGGGGACATGTACTATGGATTTGTATACATTGATAATTATGAAGACTGCTATGGTAAATATATCGTCCCCGATGATGTGGATTTTTCTGACGCTGAAGCGCATATGGAAGTGCTTATGGCAGATTTGAAAGGAGATAAAAACACATATAAAGATACGAATAAGAAAATGTATTTTGATGATGTTGTGTACGGGGCAAGAGAAGGCGGGTACTATATGAATGTCTACTGCAAATACGAAATTATTAACGTAAGTACAAGACTAACGGTAGTGCTTGTATTTGTGGGAATATACCTTGGAATAGTATTCATTATCACAGGGGCGGCAATTCTGTCACTTAAACTTTTGTCTGAATCCGTAAGAAATAAAGAAAAATATACAATTCTGCGAAAAATAGGTGTTGATAACAGGATGATTAGAAAATCCGTATTTACCCAGTGTATGATATATTTCGGACTTCCGCTTTCCGTTGCAGTCATGCATTCAGTTTTCGGAATACAGACCTGTACCAAAATATTGGGCTTTTACGGTAAGTCGGGACTTTTGTATTCCATACTTGTCACAGCACTTATAATCGTATTGATTTACGGAGGATATGCCCTTGCGACTTATCTCGGAAGTATAAGAATACTTTCTGAAAAACAGGAATAAACATATACAAAAACCATTGTGGTGATATATGAAATTTATAAAAATAAAAGGTAAAATAAAACAAAGATTAAAGCTGGTGCTGCCATTGACGGCACTGGCTTTACTTGCTGTTTTCGGAATTATCGGACAGTCAAAGGTTAAGGCGGCAGGAAGAAAAATACCTATATATTCGGTAAAAAGGGAGGATAAGAAGGTTGCACTCAGTTTTGATGCCGCATGGGGTAACGAGGACACACAGATTTTACTTGAAACACTTGATAAATATGATGTAAAAGTAACTTTTTTTATGACCGGAGGCTGGATTGAAAGCTATCCGGAAGATGTGAAATCAATTTTGGCCCATGGCCATGACCTTGGAAACCACAGTGAAAAACACAAGCACATGAGTACGATTTCCATGAGAGAGTGTGAAGAAGAATTAATGGGACCACATAAAAAAGTACAGGAACTTACGGGATATGATATGTTTCTTTTCAGACCGCCTTACGGAGATTACAATAATACATTAATAGAGGCAGCAGACGAATGTGGTTATTATACGATACAATGGTCCGTTGACAGTCTTGACTGGAAAGATTATGGCGCGGACAATATCGTTAAAACCGTTCTTAACCATAAAAATTTAAAAGACGGGGCAATTATTCTTATGCACAATGGCGCAAAGTATACAAAGGATGCACTTCCCCGTATCATTGAAGGCCTTAAAGAAAAAGGATATGAGATTGTTCCTGTTTCGCAGATTATATATACGGATAATTATGAAATTAACCATGCGGGAGAACAGATAAAAAAATGAAACTTTATTTTACATAAAGACAAATATGCTGTAAAATCTGATTATAACCAATCGGAGGTCAGGTATATGAGTTATTTCTGGAAAAACGGGCTTGTAGAGCTCAAAATGATAAGAGAAGAAGACAGCCATAATTTTTATGATGTTCTTATGGACACACAGACAAGAAAACAGGCGGAGCATGGCATATATCTTCCCGCAACGATTCAATATGCCAAAGATATGGCGGACAATGCCATGGTAAATAACGAGGAGGGTGACGAACTTTGGTTTTCCATAAGAAATATGGATGAAGAACCTGTGGGATATGCTGTAATTGACTGGATAAATGAAAAGATGGGCAATGCACAGCTAAGCATAACCGTTTACAGACAGTACAGAGGTTTAGGTTATGCGGGAAGTGCAACGTCAATCCTTCTTGAATATCTTTTTAATGAGAGGCGGTTCCATAAAGTCGGATGTAACATTATGGAAGATAATGAAGAGGGCAAGGCGTTTGTGGAAAGTATGGGATTTACCCTTGACGCATTCAGAAGCGGGATGTTTTATACCGGGGGACATTATACAGGAGAACTGTACTATTCACTCCTTGATTTTGAATATAACGGCACAGGCACGGACAAAGAAAGAGCAAGAAAGAACTATAAAGGCTTTGAAGTATTTGATTCCACACTGGGAAATTTAGAAAAGCATACCGCCAAAGGCCCGTTGGTATGGGAGCAAAGACCTTATTACTGGGAATATGACGGAATAGTCTTAAGTGATATGAACGAGGAGGAATACCGCATCAATCATGGGATGATATATGATACGGAAAGCTGTATTTTCTTTGACAGCGATGTGAAACTGCCTTATGAACCGGATTCCCTCAGTGATTTTGAAGCGGAACACCTGAATTTCGGATGTGAGGATGACAGGATTGAATTTTCAATATGGGATCTTGAAGACAATTATGCAGGCTGTATTAATCTTTGCGGTATTGATAAGAAAAATGGTAAATTTTCCTTTAGCGTGTATATTTTGCCGGAACACAGGGGAAAAGGATATTCGGTAAAGGCATTGAAACTTGTATTAAATTACGCATTTAATGAGCTTAGGATGAATAAAATGGTTTCCTGTGTCAATATGGGCAATGACGCGTCTGCAGCGATGATGAGAAGTGTCGGCTGTGTGGTGGAGGGTGTATCCAGGGACAGCGAATATTACCATGGACACTACGTTGATACGGTTATGTTCGGACTTACGGCAGAAGATTTTAAAAAACATTGCACCGACAGCAAATAATGTTATAATTAACATAGGATATATTTTTGGGAGGCTTTATGGCAGGCAGAACGAGAAAAATAATAAGTGCAGTCATGGCTGCTCTGATGATAATGGCTGCAGGAGGCTGCGGCAGCAGTAATAAGGAAATACCCTCATCCGCTGATAACAGCCGGTATGTATCTGAGACAAAGGATAATGGCAACGTAACCGATGGAAGAGAATATGATATCGATAACGGCGGTCTGCCCTATGATGAAGAAACTGTATATAACCAGCTTTTTGACATCAATAATAAGGTGGAAATAGATGTGGACATATCTGATAATGAACTTGCAAAAATGCAGAGTGATTACAACCGTTATGATAACATGGGAAGCAAATCGCCTATATACAGAAAATGTGACTTGAAGATATCAATTACATCTGATGGTGTTAAGAATACTTATATAATCAGAAATACCGGCATAAGAATGAAGGGCAATACCTCAAGGACCGCATTTTACGACAGCAATTCCGGAGTATATTCACTTATACATTTTAAAGTGGATTTTACGGAAACTTTTGATGATGAGCAGTATTACGGCGGGGACAGCGATTATGACCTTGATATAGATAAAGAGAAACAGCAGAACAGGACTTTTGCAACACTTGACAGTATGGAGATAAAGTGGAACCAGACATCCGACAGCACATATGTGAGAGAATATTACGCCTGTGAGATGTACAGGGATTTCGGGATACTGGCGCAAAGAACCAATCTTGCTTCAATTAATCTTGGGGATGTGCACGAAGGCATATTTAAAATCTATGAACCGGTTGACAAGAAATTCATAAAAAGATATGTTGCGGAAGAAGACCGCGGCGGAGATTTGTATAAATGCGGCTGGACAAGGAACGGAGCTACATTCCTTACCAATGTTTCCTACGGAATAGAAGATAAGGAGAACAGAAAGTTCTACAACTATGATTTAAAGACCAACAAAAAGACTTCAACACATGAATCTTTTTTAAAACTTATCAGATATCTTAACGGAAGCAATGTTGACAAAGAAGGGCTGTCAGAGTATATAGATATGGATTATTTTCTGAGATTTTCGGCTGTTTCGTACTTTGTGGGCAATCCTGACGATATGAGAAATAATTATAATAATTATTACATATATTTCCTCAAAAGCAGTAATAAAATGATAATTATTCCGTATGATAATGACAGATGTTTCGGTATTACGGCACAGTACAATCCTTCCGGTGATGCAATGACAGGTGTTAAGTGGGAAAGTGAAAGAGCTGTGGGCAACGGAGGCTTACCACAGGAGAATCCGCTTGTACGGTATACAATTACAAGAATAGGATTTTTTACGGAAGAATTTAAGGCAGAGCTTGATAAAGTTGCGGACAGCGAATGGCTCACATATGATAAATTCAGCAAAATATATGAGATAGCATTTAATAATTACAAAGATGATACAGTGCCGGGTAAGACTATGTATAATGTCTATAACTTTGATTACAAGTTTAATATTGATAAAAGCAGCGGGCTTGGAAGCAGTAATGGTAATGCTTCCTTTAAAGATTATATAGATGCAAAACTTAAATTTTATAATAACAACAGGTAAGGAGGCTTTTATATGAACAATAATTATGTAATAGCTATAACAAGAACATGCGGAAGCGGTGCAACAAGCATAAGCAGAATTTTGGGAGAAAGACTGGGTATTAATGTATATGACAGAAATCTTTTAAGACTTGCATCCGATGACAGCGGAATTAATGAAGAATTATTTGCAAGAGCTGACGAGCATATGAAACAAAGTCTGCTTTACAGAATTTCCAAAAAAGTATATAACGGGGAAATAATCCCACCTGACAGCAATGATTTTACATCCAACGATAATCTTTTTAATTATCAGGCAAAAGTATTAAAAGAACTTGCGGCAAATGAATCTTTTATATGTATTGGAAGGGCAGCAGATTATATTTTAAAGGATAATCCTAATCTTATAACCATATTTATATGTGCACCTATGGATAAGTGTATAAAAAGAGAAATGGAACTTCTCTCATTTGACGCAAAAAAGGCTGAACAGCACATAATTACCACAGATAAATACAGAGCCGGTTTTTATAAATATCATACCGGAAGAGAATGGAAAAATCCTGAAAATTATGATTTGTGTCTTAATACAGGCAAATTTGATTATGAGACCTGCGTTGATATTATTGAAAATTATATAAAGACAAGATTGGCGGGAAATAACTAAGATGAAAAGACTGCTAGTATATCTTAAGGGATACATAAAGGAGTGCATCTTTGGACCACTTTTTAAGTTGCTTGAGGCGACTTTTGAACTTATTGTACCCCTTGTTGTTGCTGCGATAATCGATACGGGAATCGGAACCGGCAATAAAGGTTATATAGTCTCAAGAGCAGGTATTTTAATAGGACTTGCAGTTGTGGGACTTGCCAGCTCCATAATCGCACAGTATTTTGCGGCAAAAGCTGCTACGGGATTTGCAACAGAATTAAGACATTCATTATTTGAACATATCGGTACATTTTCTTTTACGGAAATAGATGATATCGGAACCGCCAGACTGATTACGAGAATGACAAGTGACGTTAATTCTGTCCAGAGCTGTGTCAATATGGTTCTTAGACTGTTTCTGCGTTCTCCTTTCATTGTTTTTGGCGCAATGATAATGGCATTTACAATAGATGTAAAGTGTGCACTTATATTCTGTGTGGCAATACCTGCTTTGTCGGTAGTTGTATTTTCAATAATGCTTATATCAATCCCTCTTTTTAAGAAGGTACAGGGCGGACTTGACAATATTCTTAAGATAACCAGTGAAAATCTTACAGGAACCAGAGTTGTAAGAGCCTTTAACAAAGAAGATGAAGAAATTAAAGAATTTAACGCGGGTAATGACACACTTAATAAGAATCAGTTGTTTGCAGGTAAGATATCCGCACTTATGAATCCTCTGACATTTATAATTGTTAATTTTGCCATGATTATACTTATATACAGCGGTGCCCTTAAAGTAGATGCGGGAAGCCTTAAACCGGGACAGGTTATCGCTCTTGTAAATTATATGTCACAGATTCTTGTAGAGCTTATCAAACTTGCTAATCTTATCATCCAGGTTACTAAAGCCCTTGCATCTGCAAACAGAATAGCTGAGATATTTGACATCCACAGTTCAATGACTTTTCCTGAAAGCTCGGACAAGGAAGAAAATACGGAATATGCCGTTGAGTTCAATAATGTATCATTAACATACAATAAAGGCGGAGCACCTTCAATATCCGGTCTTAACATCAAGGTCAGAAAAGGCGAGACCATAGGAATTATTGGAGGAACGGGTTCAGGCAAAACAACGCTTGTCCATATGATTCCAAGATTCTATGATGCGACAGAAGGCGAAGTTAAGATTAACGGTGTCAACGTTAAAAATTATTCCAAGGAAGATATCAGAAACAAAGTCGGCATAGTAATGCAGAAAGCCGTACTTTTTGACGGCACCATAAGAGACAATATGAAATGGGGCAAGGAAAACGCTACGGATTCAGAGATATTTGACGCACTTGAAGAAGCACAGGCACTTGATTTTGTCAAGGAAAAAGAAGGCGTGCTTGATTACCACATTGCACAGGGCGGCCGTAATCTTTCAGGCGGACAAAGACAGCGCCTTACGATTGCCAGGGCTTTTGTAAAACAGCCGGAAATACTTATCCTTGATGACAGTGCATCGGCACTTGACTATGCTACTGATGCAAGGCTCAGAAAAGCAATCTCTGAAATGGAAAACAGGCCTACAACATTTATTGTATCCCAGAGGACCGCTTCTTTAAGAAGTGCGGACAGGATTATCGTTCTTGAAGACGGTGAAGTAGCAGGAATAGGTACTCATGACGAACTTATTAAAAATTGCAGCGTATATGTTGAAATATATGGTACTGATGGAAATAAACAGGCCGGAGGTGCAGATTAATGAACCAGAAAGTTACAGTCAAAAAGATATTCAAATATCTCACACATTATAAGCTGAGCATTATATTCTCTCTTCTGTTTGCATTTATCACGGTTGCGGGACAGCTTGCAATTCCGGTTTTACAGGGTAAGGCAATTGACAGGATAATCGGTGCCGGCAATGTTGATATAAAGGGAATAATAACGATTCTGATTATCATAGCGGTAACAGTGGCAATAACGGCTTTGTTCCAGTGGATAATGAATGTAATCAACAATAAGATTACCTATTCCATTGTCAGGGATATAAGAAAGGACGCATTTGAAAAACTTCAGATCCTCCCTGTAAATTATGTTGATACACATCCGGCCGGGGAAATAGTAAGTAAAGTAATAGCGGATGTAGACCAGTTCGCAGATGGCCTGCTTATGGGATTTACACAATTTTTTACAGGCATTATGACAATAATAGGCACACTTGTTTTTATGTTTATATATGACTGGAAAATAACAATGGTGGTTGTACTTGTTACTCCTGCATCATTCTTTATTGCATCATTTATAGCAAAAAGAACCTATAATATGTTTAAGAAGCAGTCAGAAGCGAGGGGCGAGCAGACTTCCCTTATTGATGAAATGATTGGTAATGAAAAAATTGTTCAGGCGTACAGTATGGAAGATAATTCACTGGATAGGTTTGATGAAATTAACGGAAAACTTCAGAAGTATTCCCTTGATGCAACCTTTTTTTCATCACTTTCCAATCCTTCAACAAGATTTGTCAACAATGTAGTATATGCACTTGTGGCATTTGTGGGAGCGTTTTCCGTTATGAGAGGCGGACTCACAGTAGGATCTCTTTCGGCTTTATTAAGTTATGCCAACCAGTATATGAAACCATTTAACGAAATATCCGGCGTTGTTACAGAATTACAGAATGCTATAGCCTGTGCAGGCCGTGTTATTGACCTTATAGATGAGACACCTATGAAGAAAGACCCTGATAACGAACTTGTGGTAAAAGATGGTGAGGGTAAAATCGACCTTGAGGATGTATGCTTCTCTTATGATAAGTCAAAAGAACTTATTAAGAATTTTAATCTCCATGTAAAGCCGGGTGAAAGGGTTGCCATAGTAGGACCTACAGGTTGTGGTAAAACAACGGTAATTAATCTGCTTATGAGATTTTATGATGTGGATTCAGGAAACATTAAAATAGAAGATGTGGATATTAACGATGTTACAAAGAAGAGCTTAAGAAGCAATTACGGCATGGTACTTCAGGAAACGTGGTTAAAGTCAGGTACAATTAAAGAGAACATCATCACGGGCAGACCTGATGCTACGGATGAAGAAATCGTCGCAGCCGCAAAGGCGGCACATGCCCATGGATTTATCAAGAGACTTCCAAACGGCTACGATACCGTTATAGGTGAAGACGGAGGTAATCTTTCACAGGGACAGAAACAGCTTCTTTGCATTGCAAGGGTAATGTTGTGCCTCCCACCTATGCTTATACTTGATGAAGCAACCTCTTCAATCGATACGAGAACCGAAATGAAGATACAGCATGCGTTCTCAATAATGATGGAAGGTAGAACGAGCTTCATAGTAGCACACCGTCTGTCAACGATTAAGTCGGCAGATATTATTATTGTTATGAAAGACGGTAATATTATTGAACCTGTCTCTTATACACATCTCCGAGCCCACGAGACAAGAGGCAA
>ENA-UAZD01000637-UAZD01000637.1-human-gut-metagenome-genome-assembly--contig:-NODE-637-length-11747-cov-11.354003_pt1 | contig 11747 bp, 10 predicted proteins | sample MGYA00244112_ERZ654658 | MGnify/ENA primary metagenome ERZ654658 (study PRJEB26926, sample SAMN06164608) | human gut metagenome | biome: ENVO:00009003; feature: ENVO:2100002; material: ENVO:00002003... | reverse complement strand
TCTTCGGCGGCTCGTGTTCATTTTGGAAAATACGAAGCGGGACGCCGATCAGGTAGGCGACCTTTGACACAAGCTCATAGGTGCTGTCTTTGTAGGCAATCTGCTCTCCGGCATATTCGACGCCATTCAACATGACTGAATTGCCCATGATCTACTCCTTTCGATGGAACGCGGGTTATTGAGCGTACTTTTTGAAGTTTTCAGCTTGTTCCAGAACCTCCTTGTAGACATCATCAATGGTTACGGGGGGATAGTCAAATTCATCCAGTAGCAAAATGAGGTCAACTTGAAGATTTGCCTTAATGTCATCACGGGTAGACCAGTCGGTGTATTTAGCTTTGTCATCGACAATGATCTTAATCCGCTTCGACAATTCAATCATCTTATCGTCCGGGTACTCGAACTCGTACTTCTTGGCAACTGCCTTGAGAATGTCATAGAAGGCTTTTTCTTCATAGTCAATCCCCATACCCTTGAAGGAGTCTTTTTCCTTTTTGAGTTCTTCAAGGAGCTTCGCAAGTTGTTCCGCTACATCGTCAAGAACTTCGTTAGCGAAAGCCTCATCACGACGGCGATTGTTGTACTCATCAACAACCCGCTTGAGGCGGTCTGAGAACTCCATGCCCATAATGCGGTTGACTTTTTTATACTCATCAATCGCTTGAGAAAGAAGCCTCTGCAACACCTTTATCTTTGTGTTTGGAAGTTGGATTGCATTGATCTTATCCAGATACTCGTCACTGAAAATATCAACAGAGATGTGCTTTCCCGTCTCAAACAGTTCCTCTATACCATCAGATTGAATTGCACCTTCAAGAAGTTCACGGACACGGGCATTCATTTGTGAAATGTCAGGGGCATCACCCTTTGTGAGTTTGAAAAGAATAGAGCGCACAGCACAGTAGAAGTGCAGATAGTCCTTTTCTTTATCAGAGATAGCCTCACTTGAACTGCATAGGTTGAACGCTTGTTTCATGCGTTTGACTGCCGCCATAAAGCGAGTTTCCAAATCTTCCGTGAGCTGTACATACTCAACAGCCCGATTGAGGCAAGCAAGCTGCTCTTTCGGTGAGCCGTTGAAGTAATCCGTGCTATTGAAGTTGTGGAACATCTGAGCCAAGACATCGAGCTGGTCTTTAACAATCGTGATAGACTGCTCGACGCCTTCAAACTCATCGCTCTCAAAGTTGGTGTATTTCTTGAGGGCGAGATTCATGTTTTTCTTAATGCCGATGTAGTCCACGATCAAGCCCTTGTCCTTGCCGGTATAGACGCGGTTGACGCGGGAAATCGTCTGGATAAGGCTGTGCTGCTGGATGGGCTTGTCGATGTAGATTGTGTCGAGTGCCGGTACGTCGAAGCCGGTAAGCCACATATCAACAACGATGGCAATTTTGAAGTTTGATTTAACGTTCTTAAACTGACGGTCAAACTCCTTGCGGTCATCTTTCGTTCCCAGCATTTCATAAAGCTCAGGCTCATCATCTTTATTTCGCGTCATGATGAGCTTGATCTTCTCGATGGGTTTGAGTTCCTTTTTCTCTTTTTCCGTCAGTTGAACCCCGTCAGGGCAAACCTTTTTCTCTGCCCATTCCGGTCTCATTCCAACTATAATCTGATAAAAAGCGTATGCAATCTTGCGATTAGAGCAGACAAACATTGCTTTTCCTGCAACGGTAGCTCCTTCGGCAACGCGGGTCTCATAGTGGTTAATGAAGTCCTCCGCAACTGCGTGAAGTCGGTCAGGATCACCGATGATCGCATCAATATGAGCAACCGCCTTCTGGCTTTCCTCAATCTGATGCTCATTTGCGCCTTCAACAGCACAACGGTCATAATAATCTTCAATTTCCCGAACCTTTGCCTGATCAAGAGTGACCCGTGCAGCGCGTCCGTCGTAGACAAGGTTGACTGTGATACCGTCTTTAACCGCCTCTGTCATTGTGTAGGCATCGACAACCGGACCGAAGACTTCAATCGTGCCATCTACGGGCGTGCCGGTGAAACCGACATAGGTAGCATTGGGGAGAGAATCGTGTAGGTACTTTGCGAATCCATAGCTTCGCTCTACACCTTCGGCAGTGACCTTGACTTTCTGATCGAGGTTTATCTGACTACGGTGTGCTTCATCGGATATGCAGATCACATTCGCTCTATCCGTCAGAAGCTCCAAGTCCTCGGTGAACTTTTGGATGGTGGTCATGTACACCCCACCGCTTGTCCTGCCTTGAAGTTCCTGACGCAGCTTTTCGCGGGAATCAATGCTCACAACGGTTTCGTCACCAATGTACTTCTTGGATGCTACAAACTGCTTTGAGAGCTGGTCATCCAAATCCGTTCGGTCGGTAATAATCAGGATTGTAGGGCTATGGAAGAAGGTACTCTTCATAAGCATTCTTGTGAGGAAGAGCATAGTATAGCTTTTTCCGCAGCCTGTCGCGCCGAAGTATGTGCCGCCCTTGCCGTCCCCCTCCGGTCTGAGATGTGCCTTGATATTCTCAAACAGCTTGACCGCAGCAAAATACTGAGGATAGCGGCAGACGATTTTGATGTCCTTGTCCGAGCTATCAGGGAAATAGACAAAATCCTTGATGACTGCCAAAAGCCGTTCTTTGCGGAACAGTCCGCTCACCATAGTTACAAGGGAATTGATGCCGTCCAATTCCTTATCGTCAGCTTCAATCTTTCTCCACGCATAGAAGAAGTCATACGGGGAGAAGAAGGAACCGTATTTATTATTTGCACCATCGCTTATGACGATGAAGGCGTTATACTTGAAGAGTTCAGGAATATCACGGCGATAACGCACGGTAAGCTGAGTATAGGCGTCCATGATCGTTGTGTTTTCTTTGACTGCGCTCTTGAACTCAAGCACAACAACAGGAATGCCGTTGATGAAGACGATCCCGTCCGGTATGCGTAGCTGGTTGTTGATGCCTTCAATTTCAAATTGATTGACGATCTTGAACACGTTTTTCTCTGGCTCATCAAAGTCAATCAGCTCAATGTAAATGTCTTTCTTTGTGTGATCCTCACGGTTGAAGATGAAGCCGTCACAAATCATTTTGCAGACTGCTTTGTTTGCTTCGTAGATCGTACCGGAAATAGACCTCAGGCGAAGGATGATGCTATCAACTTCGCTTGGGGTAAGTCCCTCTGAGGCATACCTGTTCAGGAGGTATTTCCGCAGATCGTCGATAAGCAGAACCTCAGAGCGTTCGCGGTGGATCTGCTCACCATTCAAATAGATATACCCTTCATCTTGAAACAAATCCATGATGGACATTTCAAGAGAATGCTCATTGAAGTTCGCCATTATCATTTCCCCCTAACTGCCTCTGCATTTCTGCTTCAAAGGCTTTTTCACTTTGCTGGAAGTCGTACTCCTGATACTTCAAACCCAGACGTGCCAGCATGAGTGTACCTTCCCAGTCATCAATGTTTGAGTATTGCGTTGCACGGTTTACGTCTGTGAGAACACCGAGGATCAGCCCTGTACAATCGAGTGCAAAGTCTATCATTTCCTGTATGTCCGGATATAAAATAGGATGACGATCCGTTAGGTTCTCGTTGCTCAATATACGCTGTTCATCGTTGTGGGCGTAGAGCTTATTCCGCTGCATTCGGATATTCTCTCTCTTTTTGCTTAACGCATTGAAGCGTTTCTGATACAGAGCTAAGAACTCTGGAAATGTCAAATCCACCCGAACCGGAGCATTTGCGGCATCAGGAATGTCAAACATTGCAAAGAGCTTTCTGTCGCTCTCAACCTGATCCTTGAAGAAACGCTCTTCCTCTGGCTTGAGCTGATGCTGATACGGGATTTGATAGGAAAATGCTGTCCCATCATGCTCTACGGTCATTGTTTCTCTGTACGTCGGAAATAGGTCTTGATTTTCCGCGCATTTGGCAAGGAGGGTGCCAATGGACACAACGCCATTTGAGCTATCATACAGTTTGGCGATCTCCATAAAACAGGCTTTCATCAAAGCTCCGTGAATCGTTTGATAGAACGCTGGTGACATCTTCATTTCTTCCGCATATTCACGCTGGTTCTTGCGATACTGCTGCAAGATGAGGTAATAGGCATTTGCGTCAAAAGCTCCATGATGAAGTTCCTCGGCAATTTTGATCAGCGTTTCCTTGTCCATTTTCATCCCTCCCTTCGTAGGTAAATGATAATTTAGAAGCCACTTTGGGAACTCTGTATAAGGAATACTTTTCTTTTGATAAAGGTTCTGAACTACCATCCGGCTGGCAGATAGCTCCTTTTTCCAAAATAGCTACCGTGGTAATGGGGCAGTCACCTGAAGGAGATGACTGTAACAATGATGGAATAGGAGAACCGTTATTAAATGGACCAACCGAGTTTGGGTTTTATTCGCCTACCCCTGCTCAATGGACAACAAACGGGAAAAAATACTGTGACAATGGAGATATTTTATTCTGCGTTCGTGGTTCAACAACCGGAAGAATGAATTGGGCAAACCAACGCTATGTAATTGGCAGAGGATTAGCCGCAATTCGTCATATATCCGATACTAATTTGAACTGGTTCATTAAGGCAATCATTGATAATAGCTTGCAGGAAATCCTTTCTGCTGCTACTGGCTCTACATTCCCTAACGTCGGAAAAGACTTACTTAATAACTTTCAGATTGTCGTTCCTGATACATCGACTTTAGAGAAGTTTGGAGAGAAGGGATACACTATTTCCCAACTAATTTCTCAAAACGCAAAGGAGATTGACCATCTTTTAGTATTACAGAGAATGCTTTTATCACAATTAGCAATCTAAGCCGCTAAATTATCATTTATCCGCTTCTTCAAGGCGATTCTGTCAGTAATCGCTTTGTACGCTTTGACGATGTTTCGTTGTTCTTCGATTGCAGGGACAGGAAGCTCCACCATACAAAGCTCATCCCAATCGAAGATCTCACGAACACTTCCATGCGACTTATATCGTGCATATCTATCGAACTCCGGTCTGCTGAACCAAAGCATCAGATATTCAGGGTCAAGCTCGTCCTTTTTGACGACCTCAAAAACGGTATAGGAGCTTGAAATAATGCAATCCTCGCCATCAAGATAGGCAATAGATATTTTCTCGCCGTTTCTTGATGTGACAGGACCGTATGCAAACTGTCCGGTTTGAACCACCTTGTAACTCGACAGGTCTGTTCCGATAATGTTAGCGATAGAGGGGATAAACCGCTTCTCAATGCTAACGCCGAGCAGATTGGTAATCGCCAGGTCTCTATTTCGCCTATCTACAAGCTGAATATAGTCGCCCAAAACCTTGTAGTCTGTTCTCATTCCGTTCTCCTCATCCAATGTATTTTCTGTGAGCAATCTTGACGTTGCTCTGCTTGACCATTGCGTATTGCAAGGTCGTATCTATTCGTCTGTGCCCTAAGAGCTGCTGAAGCTGCTCGATGGGCATTCCTTTGTCGATAGCCATTGTCGCAAGGGTTCGCCTAAATTTGTGCGGATGTACTTTGGCGATGCCCAGGCGTTTTCCGTATTGGCGGAGCCGTACCTCGATTCCGCTGATTTGCAGTCGCTTATGAGGCTTCTGCAAGGAGACAAACAAAGCAGGGTTATCATCCTCACGGCTATTCAGATAGTTCTGCAAATGTATTTTGGTTCGGGCGTCGAAGTACACAATCCGTTCCTTGTCGCCCTTGCCGAATACCACACATTCCCGTTCGTTGAAGTCAATGTCCTCACGGTTGAGCAGAACCATCTCGCCAACACGCATACCCGTAGAGGCAAGCATATCTATGATAGCCAAATCCCGAAGCTCGGTGCAGTTGTCACGCATCAGCTCCAGAGCCTCATCGGAGTATGTTTCTTTGATGTTCGTGCCGGTCTTGACCTTGTGTATTCGTCTGACCGGACTTTTGAGGATGTAATCCTCGTCCTCCAGCCAGGAAAAGAAGCTGGACAGTATCCTACGGATGTTATCAATCGTGACCTTGCTGGATTGCTTTCGTGCCTGGTAGTCGGTCAGATAGGAGCGTATGTCCTCGGTAACGATGTATTTCACGTCTTTGCCAACGCTGTCCAACAGAGCAGTAATCGTAGACTTGTAGTATTTAAGGGATTTCTCGGAACAGCCCTCAATCCGTTTTGCCGATAGAAACAGCTCAACCAAGTTCTGTTCCGAGAGTTCCTTTTCTCCGTCATTTTCGACCACTTTATAGTGGGTCAAGCTCTGATGCAGAACCTCCTGCAGCTTTTCCGTTTGAGCGTTATTCAAGTATGGCAACATAGCCTGAACAACGTCGGTGATTAGATTTTGTTTCATAATCATTCTCCTTGTAATCTGTGAGAACGACTACGGAGTGGTGTTCTTTATTTTAACTCTCGCCACCCACAAGAGTTATTAACTCATTAGCTGCACCCAAACAGTTTTGGGTCGATAAGGCTTTTGCCGTCATTGATAAACGAGCGTATGTATTTTTCAATCTTCTTGCCGTGCGGTGGGTATTCAACCGTTCCGCATATTTTTGTGACCTTGTGAGAGCTGTGCCACATACGAACTTTCCATTCGCTGCCGTCACAGACCTCAACCTTATAATCAGATTTCCATTCTCCGCAAGCGTCCTGCAGGAAAGAGAAAAACAAATTTACGGCTTCGCTGTCGATATGGATTAGCTCACAGGAGCATATCACACCATATCTGTTCAGCTCTCTAAAGACAAGGAGGTTATCGTTTCGATAGACAATAATTTCCTCTTGAACAACATCGTCGGCGCAGCACAAACCGCAATCATACCAATTCAGCTTGAATGTGGTTATTTTGTCTTTCAAATCATTACCTCCTTTCGCCGGTAAATGATAATTTAGCGGCTTAATCAGATAGTTTTGCGAGCAAGATTTCTTGAAGGTTTGAAAGATGTTCAATTTCAGTTCGATTTTCTCGAATTGATATAAACATATTATCAATGACAACATTGAGTTCAGGCAAATCTTCTTTGCAAGGAACATAAACGGGTAAATTTCTCAAATTCTCCTGATTGATTTTTAGTTGAACTGCACCTGTCACTGCGTTGCGAACAACGGTGTTTTTTAATATGAGATATACCATTTCGGTAGAATATCCGTTTTTTCCTTGAAAAATATGTGCGTGATTATTTACCCAAAACTTGCCCCAAACATATTGCAATGTTGGATAGCCGTTTTCATCCATAACTGTGCCATCTTCTCCTATAAGACCATAAATACCATCAAATATGTAATCATCAACATAGTCCATAAGTGAAGCGGCACCGTAATACGGATAAATTCTCTCCATACCGCTTCGGTCAAGGCTCGACACTGGTTTACGCATACTATCAAATAGAGATAAAATGTTTTCAACCGTTGTTTCCGAACCATTTTGACTGATTTTTTCCTGAAGGACTGCTTGTGCAGTTGCTTCTAAATTATCATTTATCTTCCGCTTGAGTTCAATCCGATCCGTGATCGTATTGTATGCCTTCACAATGCTACGCTGCTTCTCGATAGAGGGGACAGGCAACTCTACCTTGCACATTTCATCCCAGTCCATTATTTCCCGGACGCTACCGTGAGACTTAAAACGTGCGTAACGATCAAACTCCGGTCTGCTGAACCAGAGCATTAGGTATTCGGGCAGTAGATCATTTTCATCTTTCACTTCAAAAACGGTATAGATATTGCTGACAAGCCCCTCATCATAATCCGTCAGAAGAGCAATACCAATTTTGTCTCCACGCCGAGAAGTATCTGGAATGTAGGTAAACTGCCCCCGTTTGACTACCTTGTATTTCGTAAAGTCGGTACCAACCGTGTTTGCAATGGAGGGAATGAACATCTTTTGGACGGAAACACCTAAAAGGTTTTCCTCTTTTCCGTCTGTGTTCCTGACATCGACTTGGCGAATAAAGTCTCCAAGCAGCCTATATCCTTCTTTCATTGTGACACCTCACCCTATGTATTTTCTGTGTGCCAGCTTGACATTTTGCTGTTTAACCATAGCATAGTGCATGGTCGTGTCGATCTTCTGATGCCCTAAGAGCTGCTGGACTTGCTCTATGGGCATTCCTTTGTCTATGGCGGATGTTGCCAATGTTCTTCGGAACTTATGTGGGTGGACACGAGGCAGATTCAGCCTTTTCCCCAGTTCTCGAAGCCGTCTTTCAACACCGCCGATCTGCAAACGGTCATGCGGTGCGGTCAGCGAGACAAACAACGCTGAACAGGTGTCTGTACGGCTCTCCAGATAGTTTTGGAGATGGATTTTTGTCCTGGCATCGAAATAAACGATCCGTTCCTTGCTTCCTTTTCCGAAAACAACGCACTCTCGCTCATTAAAGTTGATGTCATCGCGGTTAAGGGTAACCATCTCACCAACACGCATTCCGGAGGATGCAAGAAGGTCTATCATCGCAAGATCGCGGACATTGCAGCAGTTGTCCCGCATGATTTCCAAAGTCTCATCTGAATAAGTCTCCTTGATCACCTTCGCTGTTTTGACCTTATGTATGCGGCGAACAGGACTTTTCACGATATAATCTTCATCCTCCATCCACGAGAAGTAACTGGATAGAATCCTGCGAATGTTATCAATCGTGACCTTGCTGGATTTTCTTTGCGTTTGGTAGTCCGTGAGATACTGACGCAAGTCTTCTGTGGTGATTTCCTGCGCCAATTTCCCGATGCCGGACAGCATTGCAAAGATGGTCTGGCGATAGTAGTTCAGCGTCTTTTCTGAGCAGCCCTCTATTCGCTTGGCTGTGATAAACAAGGAAACCGTGTCTACGCCTTCACTTACATCAGCAGCTTCGTCACGATGGACGGTTACGCCGGTCAGTGCCTTCTCAAGTACAACTTGAAGCTGCTTGAGCTGTGCATTGTTCAGATACGGAAGCATCTGTCGCTGCACTTCTTGAATTAGTTGTTCTTTCATTATCGTTTCTCCTTTGTTTTAACTCAGAGAACGACAATCAGTGGCAGTTCCTTGTGGTAAAACTCTCGCCACTGGTGAGAGTTGTGGACTGTAAATGATAATTTAGAAGCGGTACTGGCTGCGTCGCATTCTAAGATGTTTTTTTCAAAAGACACATCAGAACACTCCAAATTGGGTGAGCTAATGACTTTCGGTAACGGAAAATCGCGCCCGAAAACAGATGGAACTATCCCTGTTTACGGAGGAAATGGCGTTCTTTCCTACACAGACCAACACAACATTGAAAATGCAGTCCTAATCGGTCGTGTTGGTGCATATTGCGGAAGCGTTTACCTTGAACAAGGGATATGCTGGGTAAGCGACAATGCCATTTTCGCAAAATCAAAAATCACAAAGGATGAGTTTTTCGATTATTTCCTTTTGAAGAGGCTGAATCTTTTCAATCACCACGTTGGAACTGGTCAGCAGTTGCTCACGCAGGAAATCTTAAATAATATAGAAGTTCCAAAGCCGGTCACTGAACAGATAGAACTCTTTAATCGAAAAGCTGCATCAGTTTTTGGAACTATTTTCACAAACAGCCGTGAGATCATTCGGCTTCAAGAGCTATCTGATTTGCTGCTTTCTCGATTGTCTGGCTAAGCCGCTAAATTATCATTTATCTCCTTCTTCATAGCAATTCGCCTTGTGATTGCCCGATAAGACTCAACAACATCAAGCTGTCGCTCGTAGGGCGGAACCGGGAGCTGAATGCGACAAAGATCATCCCATGTAATTCCGCCTCGAACACTGCCGTCCGTCATGAACCAGCACTCGCGGTCAAACTCCGGTCTACGAAACCACATCATCAAATACTCTTCATTTAAGACATCGCGGTCAATAATCTCAAACATGAAATACGCCGGAGAAACTATTGAGGCGTTGTCTTTCTCATAGAGCGCAATCGGAAGACGTTCATCGCGTCCAACGTGCATTGGGTTACAGGCAAATAACCCCTTGCTGATCAGTTTATACCGACTCAAATCTGTGCCAATTACATTTGCGACGGAAGGCATAAACTCTTTGTCGATGCTTATGCCAAGAACAGTGCTGGTGACTTCCTCGGAGTTTCGATAATCAACAAGCCGAATGTGTTTACCAAGAGGTTCATAATTCGATTTCATAGCCCAGCTCTTTAAACACGGTCAACAGGTCTGCCTTTGACTTTTCTTCTGCAATGAGCAGATCACGCAGTTCACTTTGCAGCGTCTTCATTTTTGTATCAAAGTCGATGTTCTCATCGCGGTTTACAAACTCAATGTAACGGCTCGGAACAAGGGTAAAGCCCTTTTCAGCAACCTCATCGAAGGATGCGCTGTAACAAAATTCAGGCACATTCTGATAAGTTTCTTCATAGCCTTCCTGCTGCCATGCGTGGTAGACGCTCGTGACCTTCGCACGGTCTTCTTCTGTCAGTTCAATGTACTTCTTTTCATAGGGGCTTCCCATTTGCCGCAAGTCCATGAAAAGGATCTCACGCTCACGATTGCGGAAGCGTTTTACCTCACCGTTTTCTTCAACCACACGAGCCTTTTTGTTCTTGTTCAAAATCCAAAGCGTGACACTGATGTCGGTGGTGTAGAAGAGGTTGCGGGGAAGGATGATGATTGCTTCAACGAGATTGTTCTCGATGAGCTGACGGCGGATTTTCAGCTCTGTACCATCGTCAGATAGTGCGCCGTTTGCAAGCAGGAAACCGGCAACACCGTTCTGAGAGAGCTTTGAAACAATGTTCAGAATCCAGCCATAGTTTGCGTTACTCGTCGGCGGAACTTCATAGCCGTCCCAGCGCGGATCATCAATCAGCTCATTATCACCACGCCATTCTTTCTGATTAAAAGGCGGGTTTGCCATAATGTAATCTGCCTTGAGGTCCTTGTGCTGGTCATTGGTGAATGTGTTCGCTGCCATTTCTCCGAGGTTTGCAGAGATGCCGCGAATAGCCAGATTCATTTTGCACAGCTTGTACGTCGTGTTTGTATATTCCTGACCATAGATAGAGACCTTCTTCTTGTTGCCGTGATGTGCCTCCACGAACTTCATTGACTGCACGAACATACCGCCAGAACCGCAGCATGGGTCGTAGAGAATGCCATCATACGGTTCAATCATTTCTGCAATCAAATTGACAATGCACTTCGGCGTGTAGAACTCGCCCTTGCCTTTGCCTTCCGCAAGTGCAAACTTGCTCAGGAAGTATTCGTAGACCCGCCCGATAATGTCATTCTCTTTATCGCCCGTGTTGATCTTATCAATCTCGTCCAGCAGTGATGCCAGCTTTGCTGTGTCGATGTGAAGACGTGAGTAGTAGTTGTCCGGCAGTGCGCCTTTCAGTGCGGGATTCGCTTTCTCAATCGTATAGAGGGCGGTGTCGATTTTCAGCGCAATGTCATCCTGTTTCGCATTCTCCATGATGAAAGACCAACGGCTGATCTCAGGCAGGAAGAACACGTTGTCCTTCGTATAGAAGGCAACATTGTCAACAAACTTCTCACCGTATTTTTCAGAAATAGCTTTCCTTTGTGCCTCAAACTTATCGCTGGCAAACTTTAAGAAGAAGAGACTGAGAACGACGTGTTTGTATTCTGCTGGCTCAACAGAACCACGGAGTTTATCTGCGGACTTCCACAGAGCTTCCTCCATAGAAATCTCCTTCTTCGGTGCCGATGCGGCTCGTGCCATATCAAAATCCTCCCTATGTATTTATCTAACCTATTTTACAAAAAGAGCTGTACGAAAAACCGGACTCAGTTCTTGTCCGTTCGCACAGCCT
>ENA-UAZD01000636-UAZD01000636.1-human-gut-metagenome-genome-assembly--contig:-NODE-636-length-11771-cov-4.958006_pt1 | contig 11771 bp, 10 predicted proteins | sample MGYA00244112_ERZ654658 | MGnify/ENA primary metagenome ERZ654658 (study PRJEB26926, sample SAMN06164608) | human gut metagenome | biome: ENVO:00009003; feature: ENVO:2100002; material: ENVO:00002003... | reverse complement strand
CGAGATTGCCTCTTGTCTCGTGGGCTCGGAGATGTGTATAAGAGACAGGTCTATGTCGTGCAGGGTGCGCGTGAGGTGCTCATCCCCGACCGGCCGGAGTTCGTGTGCAGCATCGACCCGGCTGCCGGGCGCATGGTCGTGCACCTGATCGAAGGGATGTGAGCGCGTGCGCATCGACATTCTCACACTCTTTCCCGACACCATGCGCGCCATGCTCGGAGAGAGCATCCTCGGCCGGGCGCAGGCGCGCGGCCTGCTCGACATCCGCTGCCATCAGATCCGCGACTATACCGAAAACCGCCAGAAGCAGGTCGACGACTATCCGTATGGCGGCGGTTGGGGTCAGGTCATGATGGCGCAGCCGCTCAAGAGCTGCCTCGACGCGGCGCTCGCGGATTCCGCCGTGCCCGCGCCGCGCCGCCGCGTGATCTACCTCTCCCCGCAGGGGCCGACGTTCACGCAGGCGAAGGCGCGCCAGCTCAAGGCCGACTATGACCAGCTCGTGCTCGTCTGCGGCCATTATGAGGGCGTGGACGAGCGCTTCATCGAGGCGTGCGTGGACGAGGAGCTGTCCATCGGCGACTTTGTGCTCACGGGCGGTGAGCTCGGCGCGATGGTCGTCACGGACTGTGTCTGCCGCATGGTGCCGGGCGTGCTGTCGGACACCGAGTGCTACACCGGCGAGAGCCATTGGGCGGGCCGGCTCGAGTACCCGCAGTATACCCGTCCCGAGACGTGGGAGGGGCGCACCGTGCCCGAGGTGCTGCGCGGCGGCAATCACGCCGAAATTGAAGCGTGGCGCACGCGGCAGAGTTTAGAGAGAACCCTGCTCAAGCGGCCGGACCTCTTTCGGGAAACACCGCCGACACCGGACGAGCAGCGCCTGCTCGATAAGATCCGGCGCGACCGCAGCCGCCCGCAGCTCACAGAGCCGCCCGTCTGCCGTGCCGCGGCGGAGGACGACCTGCCCGCCATCCTCGCCATCGCGCAGCAGGCGCGCAACTACCTGCGCCGCCACCGTGTCGACCAGTGGCAGGGCGAGTACCCGAATGCGGACACGTTCCGCGCCGACATCGCGGCCGGGACGTGCCATGTGCTCACGTATCAGGGCGCTGTCGCCGCCATGTTCACGCTCAGCCGCACGCCGGAGCCCGCCTATGACGCGCTCACGGACGGGCGCTGGCGCTCGGACCGTGACCATGCCGCCGTGCTGCACCGCAATGCCGTTGCGGCCGATTGGCGCGGCACGGGCATGGCCGACCATCTCATGCAGGCGGCGGAGCAGCTCGCGCGTGAGGGCGGGGCGCACGCCGTCCGCGTCGACACGCACCGGCACAACGGCGCGCAGAAAAAGCTCCTCGAGCGCCACGGCTACCGCTTCTGCGGCAACATCCTGTGTGATGAGCCGGGGCACGATCCGCGCCGTCAGGCGTTTGAGAAGCTGCTGAGGTGAGGTGCGTATGGAGCTGACGAATCCTGCGGACATCCGCGCACTGCTCGCGCGGCATGATTTTCGCTTTTCCAAGTCCATGGGGCAGAATTTTCTGACGGCCGCATGGGTCCCGGCCGACATCGCCGACGCCTCCGGCGCGGACGCGCGCACCGGCGTGCTCGAGGTCGGCCCCGGCATCGGCTGCCTGACCGAGCAGCTCGCGCAGCGCGCGGCCAAGGTCGTCTCGGTCGAGCTGGACGAGCGGCTGCGCCCCGTGCTGGCCGAGACGCTCGCCGCCTATCCGAACGTGGAGATCGTCTTTGGCGACGTGCTCGCGCTCGATCTGCCGCAGCTGGTGGCCGAGCGCTTCCCTGGCCTGCGCCCGGTCGTGTGCGCAAACCTGCCGTATAATGTCACGACGCCGCTGATCACGGCGTTTCTCACCGCCGGATGCTTCGACACCGTCACGGTCATGATCCAGCGCGAGGCCGCTCACCGGCTCTGCGCCCGGCCGGGCACGGCGGACTACGGTCTGCTGACCGTGCTGACCGCGTGGTATGCCGAGCTTGAGCTGCTGTTCGATGTGCCGCCGCACTGCTTCGTCCCCGCGCCGAAGGTCACGAGCACCGTCGTGCGGCTGCGTATGCGCAGCGCACCGCCGGCAGACGTGCAGGATGAAGCGCTGCTGTTCACCATCGTGCGCGCGGCGTTCAGCCAGCGCCGCAAGACGCTCATCAATGCGCTCGCGGCCGGTGTTCCCGGCTGCGACAAGGCGCGCGCCGCCGCGGCGGTCGCCGCCTGCGGCTTCGATGCGCGTGTGCGCGGCGAGACGCTCGATCCGGTGCAGTTTGCCGCACTGAGCAATGCGCTGCGTGCGGAGCTTGGTTGACATAACGAAAACAAATCAGGGCGACCCATCGCGGGACGCCCTGATTTTTTGTGGATACAGTTCTTTTTCGATTTACATAACGAGTGGAACGGGAGCTTTCCATGCATACCGCCGGCTGCGCGCGCATACTGTGGTAGCAAACGCAGCAGGAGGGGGAGCGCCATGCCATATGAGGACAAAAAGGCCGTGCCGCAGCGCCGGCCGCACGCGGTCACGCTCGACGAGCGCAGCCATCTGACCGTTACGGGAGTGGACGAGGTCGTGCGCTTTGACGACACGGAGGTGTCCATGCGCACGTCGCGCGGGATGCTCACTGTGCACGGCGAGGGGCTGCGCGTCGGCCGGCTTGCGATCGACACGGGGGAGCTTGCGATCGACGGCGCGTTTGACGCGCTCGATTACACGGAGGAGACGGTGTCCGGCGGCGGCTTCTGGTCGCGCCTGTTCGGCGGATGAAGCTGCCGCTGCTCGGTCAGCTTGCGCAGCTCATGCTCGGGCTTGGGCTCGGCGCGGCGCTCGGGCTGGCGTTCGACGTGCTGCGCGTGCCGCGCCGCCATGCGCGCAGTGCGGTTTTCCGCGCGCTGCTCGACGGCGCGTTTTGCCTGCTTGCGCTCGGGGCCGTGTTCCTGCTTGGCATGACGGCCGGCGACGGGCAGGTGCGCCTGTTTTTGTTCGCGGCCATCGCCGGCGGCTGGACGTGCTACTTTCTCTGGCTCAGCGGGCATATTTTCCCGCAGCTGGAGCGATCTGGCCGCCTGTGCGCGCGAAAAATGCGCCAGATCACGGCTCCGGGAAGAAAATTCATAAAAAAAGTTCTGTTTTTTGCAAAAAAACACTTCCAATCTCGCCGCAGATGTTTTAGAATAGGCTGTATTACTGGACGCAGATACGATCCGGGGGGAGGTACTGCCGACCGTGAAATTCAAGAAGGCAAGCATATTTACCAAACTGGTCATCGCGGCGCTGATGGTGTACGCACTCATCAGTCTGGTCGTGGTGCATCAGCGCACAGCACAGCTTCAGGACCGCGCCGCGGCACTGCAGCAGCAGGTGTCCGAGATGACCCAGTCCAATGCCGAGCTGCAATATCAGATCGACCACAGCGACGACGATGACATGCGCGAATCGGTCGCGCGGGAAAAACTCGGTCTGGTCAAGCCCGGTGAGAAAATTTTTTACGACACGAGTGATTGAGCAAGGAGAAACGAACCGTATGCAGGTGGAAGTCGGAGCAGTTGTGGAAGGTACCGTTACCGGTATCACGAAGTTTGGCGCGTTTGTGAGTCTGCCGGACGGCAAGAGCGGTCTGGTGCACATATCCGAGATCGCCAACACCTACGTCAGCGATGTCAACGAATTTTTGAAGCTGGGCGACAAGGTGAAGGTGCGCGTGCTGGCCGTGACGCCGGACGGGAAGATCAACCTGTCCATCAAGAAGGCGGAGGAAGCGCCCGCCCGTCCGAACAACCGCCCGATGAACGGCGGCCGTCCCGGCGGCAGCCGCCCCAATAACGGCGGCGCACCGCGCGCTGCGCGCCCCAACCGTCCGGCTCAGCCGGCGGGGCAGGTCAGCGGCCCGAGCGGGGACGCCGCGTTCGAGGACCGGCTCAAGCAGTTCATGCAGGAGTCGGACAGCCGCATGGCCGGAAACCGTCTGTATAACGACCGTTCGCGCGGCCGCCGCCGCGGCGGCGGAAACGGACGCGGTTAAATCCCGCGCCGGAGCGTCAATACATGAAATATGAAAGCTCCTCCGTATGCAGCAGACATACGGAGGAGCTTTTTTGCGCTTGAACGCTTTGTTCCCGAAGGTTTCGTCTTGCCTCACTGACACCGGTGTAGTATGATCGTGTTCAGATCTGCGGTCGCAGAGGCTGACCGTTTCCCATCTGTACCCGGGAGGCATACATTGTGGAAGTCTATCTGAGTGAACACATCGCGCCGTCGGCGTATGCAAGACTGGCGCGCCATTTTGAGATCGTGGACAATTTCGACCATCCCGAGCGGCTCGCCGCCATGGTCATCCGCCGCGCGGTCGTGCCGCGGTCGGTCATCGCGCACGCGCCGAATCTGAAGGTCATCGCCATGCACGGCGTCAGCCGCGACACGATCGACACCGCTGCTGCCGCCGAGTTCGGCGTGCCGGTGCCGAATGTGCCGGGTCTCGGCGCACCGGCTGTCGCGGAGCTGGCCGTGGCGGAGCTGCTGGCGCTCAACCGGCAGCTGAAATTTGTCAACAACGGCCTGTGCGCCGGACGCTTCGACCATTTCGGCGCAGAGGAATTCGTCTGCCATGAGATGACCGGCCGCACGCTTGGCCTTGTCGGCACGGGCAACATCGCCCACCGCGTGGCGGACATCCTGCGCGCGGCGTTCGATGTGCGCGTCCTGTGCTGGAATCCGCGCCGCACGGCCGCCGAATGTGCTGCGTGGGGCTACGAACAGGTCGAGACCCTGCCGGAGCTTTTCTGGCGCTCGGACTTCGTGAACGTGAGCATCACGCTCTGCGATGCCACGCGCGACCTCATCAACGCGCCGGTGTTCGCCGCGGCGAATCCGGAGCTGCTGCTCGTCAACACCTCGCGCGGCGGCATCGTCAACGAGCACGATCTCTACGTCGCGCTCACCACGGGGCAGATCCGCGCTGCGGCGAGCGACGTGTTTGCGCACGAGCCGCCGGCGAGCGATGATCCGCTCATCTATCTGGACAATTTCATCGCCACCTTCCACATCGGCGGCAGCACCTACGAGTCGCTCGAGCGCGTGAGCAACCGCGCCGTGGACTATGTGTTCCAATACACCGGCGTCGCAGAGCGGTGAGGCTGTCGGCGCTTCCGGGAGCGGGCAAACACTATAAAAAAACACCCGAGGCCGCAGCCTCGGGTGTCGGGATATTCCATCGTCAGATGGGCATGGTCAGCGAGTTTGCAATTTCCTGCACGATGGCCTGCGCCTCATACTCCTCGCAGATGCCAAGGATCTTCGCAGCCAGTTCCAGAGCGCCATACAGCATATTCCTTTACCCCTTTCGTCAGATTTCCGCCGCCGTCCCACACAACAGACGGCACCGGATGGTTGGTATTGCCGGTTACAGGTAATACTGTAACGGAAAAAGTGTCAAAACACAAGTGACAAATCTTGCAGAGTGTAACACTTTGAACATTTTCGTCCAATTTTCCGAAACCGCTTTGTTTCTGGTTGAAATATCTCAACCAGCACCGCGTAATCCGACAAAATGTTGCATAATTGCGCACCGGTCGACGGCCTTCACAGGGCGAAACGGCATTATGGAAACCGGTTCTCCACATTACCAACAGACTTTTCAACACAAACGGGGTGCAATTAACGATGTTATGTTAACTACGGACTGGTTTTCCCATTTTTCGGTACTGTTCTTCCCCGCGCGCACAAGTGTACGGCAAGCGGCATCCTGCTGCGCTTTTGCCCTGCACGCGCCAAGACCCGCCGCCGTCTGTTCTGCGCTCTGCAAGTGCACAAAACCCCGGGAGCAGAACGCTCCCGGGGCAGGTGTATGGCTATTTCGGGTGAGCGGTGCGTCGGTCACAGGCCGGTGAGGCGGCAGTAGCGCATCATGATGGCTGCGATCTGCGCGCGTGTGGCACCGCCGCTCGGGGCCAGATAGTCGGCGCCGTTGCTCGCGATGCCGGAGATGAGACCGTTGCCGACGGCCCAGCTCATGGCGGCGTATGCCCAGTTGGAGACGCTGGCGGCATCGGGGAAGCCGTTGAGGGATGCTGCGCCGCCGAGGTAGGCCGGCGCATACTTTTCGGTGTAGCCGTAGAGGAGAACGGCCATCTGCTCGCGGGTGATGAGGCCGTCGGGCGCGAAGGTCGTCGTGCTCATACCGGCGACGATGTCTTTGTCGTAGCCCCAGGCGACGGCGTTGTAGTACCATGTGCTGGGCCTGACATCCGTGAACGGCACGTAATATTTGCTGTAGTCGGTCGTGTCGCCGGAGAGGTTATAGAGGATCATCACGATCTGTGCGCGCGTGCTGACCGTGTCGGGCGAGAACGTCGTCGCGTCGAAGCCGCTCATCAGACCGTGGCGCACGCAGTAGTCGATGCCCTCGTGCGCCCAGTTGGACGGGGCGGGCACGTCGCGGAAACGGAAGCTCGGGCACGCGGCGCCGCCCGGACAGACCGCAGAGCCGGTGGCGGGGATGATCTCGGTTCTGGTCTGGCCGCAGACGGTGCAGGTGTAGGTGCGGACGCCGGGCGTGGTCTCCGTCGGCGCGACGGTCACGGTGCCCTCGTCCCAGACGTGGGTGTGCGGGCCGGTGGCGGGGATGACCCCGGTCTTGGTCGCGCCGCAGACGGTGCAGGTATAGGTCATGGTGCCGGGGTCGGTCTCGGTCGGCTCCGTGGTCACGGTGCCGCTGTCCCACTTGTGGCCGAGCGCGGGCTTGACATTGCGCTGTTCGCTCGCGCCGCAGTCTCTGCAGGTGTAGAGGTCATAGCCTGCCTCCGTGCAGCTGGGTGAGACGTTCTTGGTGAAAACGAAAGTGTGCGCACCCGTAGCGGGGATGACCTCGGTCTTGGTCTGGCTGCAGACGGCGCAGGTGAACGTGCGCACGCCGGGGGTGGTCTCGGTCGGCTCGGTGGTCACGGTGCCGTTGTCCCACGTGTGCGCGCCGGTGGCGGGGATGACCTCGGTCGCAATGACGTCGCCGCAGTTGGCGCAGACGGTGTCGATGCGGCCGTCGGCCCCGCAGGTGGCGGGCACGGTATTTTCCGTCGTGCCGTAGCCGGTGTGCAGGCACGCGCCCTTGCTGCTGACCTTGTAGCCCTGCCATGTGCCGTCGGTATCCAGCGTCCAGCCGTAGACCGGGTCGGGGTTGTAGTGGATGGTGACGATGCCGGGCTCAAAGCTGTGCTCGGCCGCGCCGCCGGGCTGGACCGTCGGGGGCGCGCCGTAGCAGCGCACGTCCTTGAGTGCCTTGCAGCCGGTGAAGGCATTGTGGCCGACGCTCGTCACGGTGGCAGGCAGCTTCATGTCCGCCAGCGCGGTGCAGTCCTGGAAGCAGGCGTCGGGGACGGCGGTCACGCCCGCAGGGATGGTCACATCCGTCAGCGCGATGCAGCCGTTGAAGGCGGAGTTGCCGAGCGCCGTCACGGCCGCGGGGATGGGCGCCTTGGTGAGCGACTTGCAGCCCTCAAACGCGCGCTCGCCGATGGCGGTCACCTCGCCCTTATAGTCGACGGTCAGCAGCTTCGTGCAGTCGTTAAAGCATTTGTCGGGCACGGCGGTAATGGCGGCCGGCAGGGTCATGCCGCTGAGACTCGCGCAGGCGTCAAACGCGCCGCGGCCGAGGGTCTGCAGCCCGTCGGGCAGCGAGACGGCGGTGAAGCTGTTGCCGGCGAGACCGAAATCGCCGATGGCGGTCACGGCCTTGGGCAGGGAGATCCCGTTGAGCTTGGAGCACAGGGCGATGCCATAGCGGCCGATGCTCGTCACGCTTTCCGGCAGCGTGATCTGCGTGGCGGCCGGCAGGAAGAACAGCGCATAGTTGCTCACGTTCGTGACGCCGTCCTTGATGACGACCTTCTTCAGCTCGCCCTCAAGCTTGAAGTTGCCGAAGCTCGTGAGCATACCCAGCGCCTCATAGTTCCACCACGGGGCGAGGTTGCCCTCGGGGAAGTTGAAGTCGGGCATGGCCCCGGTGCCGGAGATGGTCAGCGTCTTGCCGCTGAGAACACCGGTGGAGACCTCCCAGTGCAGGCAGTTGTTCACACCGAAGTCGCCCGAGGTGGCCGCGGTGCCAAAGCTGCTGAGGATCGCATCCATGTCCAGATCGGGGATCTCAAACTCCTCCTTGAACTGCTCGATCTTCTCTTTGATGAGTTTTTCGGCAATCTCTTTTTTCAGATCGTCGATTCTGCTGGCCGATGCGTTCACGGTCAGGCCGGAGAACAGTCCCACGACCAGAACCAGACACAGCGCCAGCGAGAGCAGGCGTTTTTTCATAGTTTCTTCCTCCTTACGGTAATGTTCCTGTGTACAACGGGAATATCTCTCTGTTGAAAATATAGCATACTCCCGGCAAAGTGTGCAATGGATAGGACGCAAAAACCGACGGATTTGTTACGAAACCACAAATTTGAGCAAGAATTTTACACGTTTTTTTGCCTGTGAACGCTTTCGGGCTGTTGCAATGGCGGGGCGCGTCCTGTATACTTGCTCTGTAGACATGTTTTTTGAAGTGTCGGATCCAGGAGGGAGGAACCTTATGAAAAAACGAGTGTTGTCGCTGCTGCTGTGCTTTGTGCTCGCGGCGGGACTGCTGAGCGTGTGTGCTCCGCCGGCGCAGGCGGGCACGATCGCGGACGCTTTTGAACTGTTTATCAAGCAGCCCGGTCAGATCAAAAAGCTCTTCGGCCGTGAGGTCGCCCACGGTGACTGCGGCCCCGCCGGGGACGAGGCGAGCGTACATTATAAGATCTACGAAGTCACGAACCCCACCGTTGTGCAGGACAACCCCTTCCTGCAGCAGATCTGGCAGATCCATGATTACCGCGAGGACGCGCAGTATTACGGCGTGTACATCTTCGGCGACGGGAAAATGGCGGACTACGCGGCGACCGGCCAGAAAGCGCCGTGGATGGGCAACGTGGAGGTCACGGAGTATAACGACAAGGGACAGGTCCTCGGCACGACGGTCGTGGAAAACCTCGGTGAGGAGTATCTCGCGCTGGCCTACATCGCCGACGGCACCGACGAGGAGTGGGACGGCCGCACCGAGCGCTACTCCGGCGTCACGAATGTCGGCGCGTATGCGTTCAAGGACTGCCGCTATCTCACGTGCATGTTCCTCAATGACGACATCACCACCATCAGCGATCACGCATTTTATAAAGACGAGTACCTCTCGGCCATCAATATGCCGCGCAAGCTCGAGCTCATCGACAAGTACGCCTTCTACGGCTGCGACACGCTCACCTTCGTGCGCGCGCGCAACTGCAGCCGCCTGCGCCGCATCGAGGACCACGCGTTTTACAGCTGCACCATGCTTGCCGAGCTGCGTCTGCCGGAAGGCCTGACGTATATCGGCCCGTGGGCCTTCGCGTGGGACCGCATCCTCGGCCAGGAGGATACGACGCTCGGCCTGCCGTCGAGCCTGCAGACGATCAGCACGGGTGCGTTCGCGTTTGTTAACCACCACAAGAACCTCAACATTCCGGCCAACGTCACGAGCATCGGTGACTACGCGTTCATGTGCGATTACTACATGAACAACCTCACCTTCAGCCCCGGCGACAAGAAGCTCTCGATCGGCAAGGCGGCCTTCTTCGGCGACAACCACATGAAGTCCGTCGACCTCTCCAACCGCGTCGCGCAGATCGACCGCTGCGCCTTTGCCGGCTGCGAGATGCTCGAGGAGGCCTACTTCGGCGACAAGATCGACACGATCGAGGGCCGCGCCTTCACGAGTCTGGATAATGCCATGAAGATCGCCGTCGAGGGCGTGCTCAACGGCATCCTCCGCCCGGACGATACCGAGCAGAACGCCGATCAGGCCGGTGATATCAGCACGGCCCTGAACATGATCGCCAAGGTCACGAAGCTCAAGCGCGCCGTCTTCAAGAACGACCCCGCCAAGAGCATCTGCGCCGCGGCGGACTCCAACCGCTCCTTCCCGGATGACTGCGTGGTCTATTATCCGCAGGGCAGCTACACGTGGCTTGCCGAGCTCAAGGACGACGGCACGTGGCAGGGCTACAAGACCGGCTTCTGGCACGGCGACCACATCGCCGCGTTCACGGACACGGTCGTCGCACCCACCTGCACGGAGCAGGGCTACACGCACCACGTCTGCACGGTGAAGGGCTGCACCTATGCCCCCGTGGACGACACTTATGTCGCCGCCACCGACCACACCTGGGTCAAGACGCAGACGAACCCGCCCACCTGCACCGAAAAGGGCACGCAGTTTTATAAATGCTCGGCCTGCGGCGCGACCCGCACCGAGAAGATCGCCGCGCTCGGCCATGATCTGAGCCGCTGCAATCTCCGGCCGGCCGCCACCTGCACGCAGCCCGGCCGCGCCGTCGGCACGTGCGCGCGCTGCGGTGTGCAGATCGACGAGGTCATCCCCGCCAAGGGGCATGACTACAGCTACGCCGAGACCAGCGTCGCGCCCACCTGTACCGAGCCCGGCCACTACAAGGGCACCTGCCCGACCTGCGGCAAGGACTATGACGATGTCGTTCCCGCCCTCGGCCACGACTGGGGCGAGTGGGTCACATCGATCGAGCCGACCGTCTCGACTGTCGGCTACCGCTATCACATCTGCAACCGCGACGGCTGCGGCTACCGCGAGGGGGAGGACATCCCGAAGCTGCACACCCACACGTGGGATGCCGGCGTCGTGACGCAAAAGCCCACTGCGGCCGAGCCCGGCGTCAGGACCTATACCTGCACCGTCTGCGGTCAGACCAGGACGGAGACCATCCCCGCAACCGGCGTGCCGGAGACCTGCAACGGCGGCCCGGCCTGCCCGGGCTACGCCTTCCGCGATATGCCCGCGCCGAGCATCTGGTCGCACGCGGGGCTGGATTACTGCATCGATCATGGCTACATTGCCGGCACGTCGGCAACGACCGTCACGCCGGACGGCGAATGCACGCGCGCCATGATCGTGAGCATCCTCTACCGCGTGCAGGGCGAGCCCGCGAAGGTCAACGGTTATGAGCTCAAAAAGCTCGCGGCGCCGTTTGACGACGTGGAGCGCGGCCGCTGGTATACCGACGCCATCTGGTGGGCGAAGCTCACGGGCGTCGTCTCCGGCATGAGCCCGAGCACCTTTGCGCCCGACGATCCGATCACGCGCGCGCAGCTTGCGGTCATCCTCTATAACTACACCAAGCAGTTTGCGCCCGAGAGCCTGACGGAGACGGGCTCGCTCACCGGCTTCCCGGATGCGGGCAGCGTCCCGTCGTGGGCGCGCACGGCGATGGCGTGGGCCGTCGGCAACGGCCTGATCTCCGGCGTCGGTGAAAACGGCGTCTCGTACCTCAGACCGGAGGGCTGCGCTACACGTGCGCAGGTCGCGACCATTCTCATGAACTACGACAAGGCGCTGGGCTGAGGCGCAGCCAATACCGATAGAAATAAATAGAAACAAAAACAGCTCCGGAAGCGTCTACCGCTTCCGGAGCTGTTTGCCGTCTGTTGAGTTTACATAATCCAAAACTGTTTTATTTAAGCTATGTAGATACTGCACTTTTCGTTCTTCTGATTTACATAATCATTATCCTTTCCTGCCGCGCAGCATCGCCGCGATCGTCACGGCGCTGTATCCGCTCTGCTGCCAGAGGTCGCCGGGCACCGTGCCGCCGTTGCGCAAAATGAGCGCGATCTGGCGCCGCGCATCGCTGCGCGCTGTCTCTTATACACATCTCCGAGCCCACGAGACAAGAGGCAATCTCG
>ENA-UAZD01000629-UAZD01000629.1-human-gut-metagenome-genome-assembly--contig:-NODE-629-length-11912-cov-57.351634_pt1 | contig 11912 bp, 6 predicted proteins | sample MGYA00244112_ERZ654658 | MGnify/ENA primary metagenome ERZ654658 (study PRJEB26926, sample SAMN06164608) | human gut metagenome | biome: ENVO:00009003; feature: ENVO:2100002; material: ENVO:00002003... | reverse complement strand
GTCGATACCTGCTCTGCCGTAAGGGCGAACCTTCTTTCCCTGCCAGAGATATTCCAGGTTGTAGTCGTTGAGGTTCTCAAGCGTGGCCGCGATGTCGTTTACTTCCTGGTTAGCTCCAGCCCAGTTGATACCACCGCCAGCGAAAGCACTTATATTAAACACACGGTTCGGGTTCCAGCCACAGAAAAGGTTGGAGAGGTTGAACATGAAATCTACACCAGGAGCTATATATTTAAACTTATATTTGGCGTTGTAAGGCTTTTCTCCCACTTTGGAGCGGAAACCAGCCCAGCCGCCCTTGCTCCAGAGTCCGTTCATCTGAGCACGGAGTCCGAAAACTGGAGAGAATTGATAGCCAATAGCTCCCTGAATATTAGGAGAGAGTAAGTCCTTGAACTTAGCCTCGCCCAGTGTATACTGTCCACCACCCTGAATATCAAGGTAGAAGTGCTTCTTGAATTGATACTCATTGCCGTCCTTATCGGTATAGGTGGCTTGAGCCATACTTGTTGCTGTGCCAGCCATCAAGGCTGAAGCAAACAAGACATACTTAATTTTTGATATCATCATTTTTAAATGTTTTTTGAAAAAAATGATTCAATAATAACGCTTACTTTGTTGTACCAGAGATAAACAATCGCACCATACCATTCTCTGCATTCGACCAAACGTCGATGCTTTTTCTAAAATGCCCCTTGTTGTAATACTTGCCATCGTATACGACGGTGATATAACCTTTTTTATTAGGCAATATGGGGGTTTGGGCAAAGCGGACGGAAGTACAGTTGCAAGTGGTATTGACCTGATTGATGACGACAGGAGCGCTTCCCGTGTTTTTGAAGACAAAGACACAAGTTCTGACGATACGCTTCTCGAAGGTTCCGAAATGAAAGGAAGTCTTCTCGAACTCAATCTTGCCCACAGGATTCTTTGCCATCGTCAGACAGCCAATTCCCGTCATCCATAAGAGAAAGAAAAGCTTTTTCATTTACTTCTTGAGCTTCTCGAGGTTCTTCTCCCTCATCTCTGTCTCATATTCCCTCTGCATTGAGTCTTTCTTGGCATGCTCGACAACAGGTCGGTCGCCGTTATGAGAATCAATCATACAAAGTTTCCACTTGCCAAGATAGTCAATAGGCTTGAAGTAAAAAACGGTCTTGATCTCTGGCACATTGTCGTGTGCCGGCATGATGATGGCTGTACACTTTACCTCGTTGGCGTATGCTTCCTTGAACTTGATGTAATCTATCTTGTGGCTTTGGATGGGCAGGGAAGAAAGCATGTTCTTCAAATCTGTCATAGCCTTGTTGTCAAGGGGCTGCGGCTCGTTGTATACGGAGTCCACATTGTCCTTGAACAGCATACCAGCGGCAGCATCATAGTTGCCATTCTCGGCGTATTCAAAGAACTGGTTGACCAAATGGGTTACTTCTACGGAATCAGCGTTGGTGATAGCCTGCTCAAAACCTGTCAAGGGGCTGTTCTTTTTCTTCTCACCACAGCCACTGAGTGTCACTGAGGCGATAGCCAAGAATAAAATACCTAATATAATATTAACTTTCTTCATCATGGTGATAATGAAAATAGGCAGGCATGCTAATCATGCCTGCCTATAATTATGTTATAGCCTTAAGCTTTGCGAATTAGTGACGCTTAGCATTGCTCTGTGTCTTACCTACAGTAGCAGTGATAGTTGTCTTGATTGTACCCCAATCGTAAGTGATTGTAGCTGGGAAGTAAACGTGGAACTGACCAACTGTCAAACCATTGTTCTCGTACTTCAAATCACCATAGTTGTCTGCAGAGATAGTAGCAGGAGCAGAGAATGTGAACTTAACCTTGTCTGTAAGATCCTTCAACTTCTGGCTACTGTTACCGTTAAGGTCTGTTGTTGCATTATCAATGTCAACAGCGATTTCCTTTACGCCATAGTACTTGAAGTAATCCTGACCCTTAGTAACCTTAGTATCAGTGAAGTTGTGATCACGCCAGTCCGTGAATGTCAAGTTAATCTTAGCTGTAGAACCTGCAGTTTCTGCATCCTCGAAGCTAGCTGTAGCCTCCTCTACGTTGATAGGACGGAGGAACTTAACATTGAACTCATTATAAGCAACAGGAACATCGATGTTACTACAGATAGTAGCCTTCACTGCAACGATAGCTGTAACGGTATTCTTCAAATCCTTGTGACCGTAAGCGTTCAACAACTTCTTTGCTGTCTCGTTCTTTGCGTATGTTACGATGCCATTAACAGGATCCAAGCTTGCAACTACATTAGTTTTCTCCTTCTCGGCGTAAACCAGCTTGCCATCTTCGCTAGCGTAGAGACCCTTACCTGTTACGAAGCCGAATGTCAACTTCAACTCCTGGTTCAAGTCAGCGTATGGAGCAGTAAGAGGATTAACTGAAAGCTTGTTGCCTACGAGAGCATTCTTCAAATCGAATACGTACTCGTCGTCTGCACCATTTGTACCTACAACCTCAACGTTACCGTGAACTTCGTCATAACCTGTACCAGCTACAGCGCTATTTGCTGCATGCCAGTAGCTCTTAATCTTGTTCTCGTTGCCGAATGTTGTAGATGGCTTCAAGTTGATAGCAGATGGAGTCCAAGTCAACTTCACGTAAACGTACTTGTTGGCAGCAGTCTTACCAGCCTTCAAAGCATAACGAACGTATGTTGACAAAGTTGTCTTACCAGCCTTGAATGCAGCGTAAGCAGCCTGGTTCTTGATAGACCAAGCGATAACCTCAGTCTGCTTACCCGCTACGTCAGCTGTTGTCTGAGATACAGTACCAATCTTCTTGTCTGCTGCCAATGCCTCAGCATCGGTTGTAGCCTTTTCGAACTGGTTAGCATCTGCAGTACCACCGTCAAGCTCGTAAGCATCCTCGAAAGCTTCCTTAGACATGTTGAGCTTAGCATAGAGCTGCTCCTCAACCTGTGCCCATGTTACCTTCTGGAGATCGATATTATTATCACCACAAGCGATTGTGTATGGCTTGTTAACTGTTACCAAGTCAACTTCCTCAGCCTTATTCTCAGCTACAGTCTTGTCGATGACAACCTTGATGTAACCAACAGCAGCAATCTTGTTGTTGACAGTATCCTTCAAGATAACACGTACCAATGGCTCACGACCGATAGTAGCCTCATTCTGAGCTGCACCGTAAGCCTGCTGCTTACCATCAGCTGTCATCTGTGGGCGGAGTGTATAACCATTAGATGCGATTGCAGCGTGAGCACTCTGTGATGTCTTGTTAGCACCAGACTTGTAACCAACCAACTCGAAAGAGTACTTGAAGCCAGACTTCTCTACGAGGCCTTCGGCTGCATTCTTATCCCAAGCCTTACAAGTAGGAGTTCCGTCCTCGTATGTGCGGTCAGTGTTGACATACTCACGGAGGTCGATACCCTCGCTATTCCAAGCTACATGAATCTGTGCGTCGTTATTGATAGCATCCTTTGCTGTCTGATAGAGGTGTGAAGGAATAGCATCAACATGCTGCAATGTTGGGTTATTCAAAACCAACTTGTCGTAAGTGCTAGCCTTGATAGCTGCGAAGTCAGAAGTAACAACTGAGTCGCCAGAAGTATATTGCAATGCAAGAACAGTAACCTTTTTACTATTTGCAAGATCCTTGATGGCATTACCATTATACTTAGCGTGTACAGTAACCTTACCCTTTGTTGTCAAGTCTGCGCTCTCCACCTTGAAAGTAGAACCGTAATCAGCGGCAGCCCTTGACACATAATCCTTGTTATATGCGATGAAGCTATACTTAGCAGCATCGTTAGACATCTTGGCATTTGATGGGTTCAAGAAATAGGTAGCAGCCAAGTCTGGAGCGTATGTGAACGCATCGTCAGCTACTGTAGGAGCATCCTTAGAGTAGTCGCCATCAGCGTCAACTGCCTTGACTGTTGCAGGGTTGTACTTGTAAGTAGCGAAGTCGAATGCTTCGATACCTGCATAATAGAAGTCAGGATCGAATACGAGACTCTTCAATGCGCTTGAGAGGCTAACAACGACCTTCTTGCCCGGAGCACCTGCTACGTTTGTCAAAGTCAAGTTATCGTTGTCCCAAACTGCAGTGATGACATCCGCGTTAGTTGCTGTATAGACAATCTTAGAGTCGTAAGCAGCCTTGTCACCGTCACCATATACCCAGAATGTGCCAGTGTTTGGATTAGGAACGTAGTACTTGCCGTCTTTGCCAGCAGTACCATCCTCGCCCTTGTCACCCTTGGTTCCAAGTGCATAGTACTCAGTCTTGGTGTCGTTCTTGTACCAATAACCATTTTCACCAATCTTCCAAACGTCACCGTCCTTGCCAGCAGCGCCTTGCACGCCCTGTTTGATGTTGTAAGGAGTGTCCGTGCCGTTCTTTGTAATAGTGACAATGATACCACCATTACCGTCGGACTCTACGCTTTTCAAGATGCTACCATCATTAATCTTTGTCTGCAACTCGCTGAGAGTCTTTGACAAATCGTCAATCTGTCTTTGCAGATTGTTGATGTCATCATCGTAATCTTTACAAGAAGTAAATGTGCTTATGGGTGCATTGACAATTGCCTCGGTAAGCACATTTACTTCTTGTAAGGACTACGATGATGACATTAGCAATTTGCAACAGCAGATTGATTCTAATGCAAAAGCAATTGAGACCATTCAGAATTTGATTAAGGGTGGTGGTCTTGTTACCGGAGTAACAGAAAATAGTGATGGTATTACTGTAAAGCTCAGTGATGGAAAATCAGTCACTATTTCAAATGGTAAGGATGGGGCTCCTGGTACTGCATGGACTATCGGTGCCGATGGTTACTGGTATGAGAATAGTAAAAAGACTGACCACTTGGCTCGCGGTCCTCAGGGCGAGAAAGGCGAGAAGGGCGAACAAGGCGAGAAGGGTGAAGCAGGCACAAGCGCATCCGCAGCATCTTATGAGTACTATGTTCCTAATGCTGAATCTGGTTACTTCGACATCTACAAGGATGGCAAGAAGGTAAAACAGAGTAATGTTCAGTTTGTTTCAGAAACTCCAAACTCTATCACCGCTACTTTGGATAAGCAAAACTTGATCCTCACAGGTGTTAAGGGTATTTCTGGTGAAAAGGTCGTTATTTCGCTTACTGGTGATTTGACAGGCTTGGTATTCATGCCAAATCTCTACTTGGATGGTATTGAGACTTTGACTTATGACTACTTGCATGGTGAATACTTAGGGCATAAGGAAAATTTGACTGGTCTTAGCCGTTTGACTACTACTGATGGTAGCCATAAGACAATCACAGGTCTTGATAACTATTTGCCAGACAGATTGAACAATTCATTAGCCGTTGCTCCTGCTGCTGCAACTTTGTACAATTATGGTCCTGCTTGGGGTGTTAAGTATCACATGAATCCATCAAATGCTGATATGGCATACGAGGATATTACGGGCTTCAATCTCCTTGAGCCAACAATCTTGAATTATCATACTCGTGCTACAGCTTCAGCGCTTGGAAATATTACTTCTCCAGAGTTGAACGATGCAGGTAAGGCTCTCTTCAATACATCTAATGGTATTGTAACAGCAGGTTTGAAGATTCAGTATCCTGAAAAGTTGGAACCATTCCCAACTGTTAAAGATAAGAATGAGACAGCTAATACGATTGCTTTGCAGGCTAAGACTGCTGCAAGTACAGTAGCTGAAGGCAAGGTTACTTCTGATTATGCTTTGATTCAGCCGCAGAAGGCTTACCTCGAGGCTTTGTACTGGAGATTGAAACCTCATTATGCTGGAGTAGGTTTGCCTAATACCCGTATGGGTGATGAAACAGGTGTTCCTGTAGATAAGTACTTCGGCACAACTGCTGATGATGTTACCAAGAAGGTTCACGTTTATGACTCACCTCAGGAGGCTTTGGCAGATCCAGATGGTGCAGCTCTTGAACTTTACTATAACAGCGCTGAGGGTATTGATATTGCAAGCTACCTCGGACTCCATATGATGGTAGAGGATGTTAAGCAGTTTACTCCTGGTACTCCTAATAAGCTTGGTGTTAACCTGAAGGAGATGTCATTAGAAGAAGGTAAGGAATGGGGCTTGACATATCAGTTCAACCTCGTTGAATACAAGGTAGACGGTAACGCTACAATTGATAGCCGTTATGCTAAGTGGGTTAACAAAGACGCTGGTATTCTCCGTGCATGGAATGTTGATGCAGAGGGTAATCCAACTTCTGAGTCTGCTACTTCTATCGACCGTGAGCCATTGGTTCAGGTACTCGTTAAGCGTGGTGATAAGGTGGTTTTGGATGGTTACATCTTGATTCACATTACACGCCAGAACCCAGAGGTTGCTCCTAATAAGGCAATTGATTTGTTGACAAAGGATGCTAAGTTCGATCTCTGCAATGGTATTGATGATTTGAAGACTACATGGGCTCAGTTCTCTGCAACTGTATTGACAGAGGGTCTTGAGAATATGACAAAGAAGGACTTCGATGAGCAGTATACTATTGATTCTAAGGGCACATACGGTTCTGATGCTGCTGGTAATACTACTTTGGATCTGAAGATGTTCAAGGCTGCTCCTGAGAAGGGCGGTACATACAACGCTGCTGATGATCTTGGTAATATCGAGTACTTCGGTAATACAGAGGGTACAACTAACCATGCCTTCAAGTGGCATTTGGCTGCTGAAGATCTTGAGAAGTTGACTCATGATCAGGTTAATCCTGTTACTGTAACTCGCTATGTACGTTACATTGGTAATGCAAAGGCTAAGTATCCTTACATCTATGTTAAGTTGACTTACAGCTTGTCACGTATCAATAAGAACCAGACATTCGGTAAGTTGATTCCTGAGTACTGGAAGGGACTTGATGGTTCTGTAAATGGCAAGGATGCTGTTATCTTCGATGTTAAGGAGCCTACAGATGGTAGCGATATCTTAGGTATTAGCCGCAAGGTTACTTCTTTTTTGAAGGGTAATGTTGCTAAGTTAGTAGGTCCTCACAAGTATTACTTCGTTCCTGAGCCTGTTGTAGTTGGTGGTTATACAATCACTCCACAGAGAAGTGCTGCTGATACCAAGTGGAACAAGTTGTTCTGCAAGTATATCATTGGTGACTCTCACGTATTCAGCAAGGCTAAGTTGCAGGAAACTCTTGAGGGTTGTGCTATTAACTACGCAGATGGTGCATTCATGAATGAAGATCTCTATGCAGTAAAGGGTACTTCTTATGTTAAAATTGCAACATTGGATCCTGCTACTAGTGAGATTACATTGATAAAGAATGAAACAACAAAGGCTGTCTTGAATGCGATTGGTTATGAACCAGCGAATGCTAATATCCAGAAGGAGCTTCGCTCTTGGGTAGGTGTTGTAACTGAGAATACTTGTGGTGTTGCTGAGTTTGTTAAGGATGGTATCTTCCTGACATCTTGGGAGCGTCCAATCAACTTGATTGATGTTGCTACAGAGCCACGTATCGATGCTAACACCAATGGTAACGTTATCTACGCTCTTGATCTCTTTAAGTTGTACGACTGGCGTGGTTGGAATACTGCTACTGTTTCTGAGGCAGGTTGTGTAGCTAACCAGAGTAATATGTGGGGTGACCGCCTCTGGTTCTGGGGTTACTACAATGTGAAGTCTATCACTATCGATACTACACCTGCTAATGTTGAGACAACTCTTGGCGGCGGTCCTACAATGGATCAGGTTAGTGGAGACGTTGAACTCAAATGCGGTAATAGAAGTGGTGTTGCTACAGATCCTAAGATTAAGGGTAAGGTAACTTACACCAACGATTTGACTTCTTACAACTCTGCAAGTAAGAATGCTGCTTTGGCAACCTTCATGGAGGCTAATAAGGCTAAGTTCGGTACTATCTGGTACTACAACAATGGTGGTAACGTAGAGACCTTCAAGGTAAAAGTTCCTATCACTATCGCTTACGAGTGGGGTGAGTTTACTACTAAGGTTGAGTTCACTATCAAGGGTACAATCGGTGATTAAGACATTTATTGAAAAGAAAATTAATAATTAAGCTCTAATTAGAGGGTGTGCCTAAAAGAGCGGCGCACCCTCTTTTTATTTAAAAATGTGACGGGTATGAAAAAAACTATATTATATTCTCTCTTGGCTATATTGGTCTTCTCATTATGCTCATGCGGTGAGAAAAAGAAAAGTCGCGAACAGCAGATTGATGAATTCAGAAGCGAATTGACAGAAGAAGATACGGCTGCTATGTTGAAACTTTGTGATGATGCCATGGCGCAACTCAAGGCAAAGGATTATAACGCAGTGCTTGCTAATTTGCATGAATATACCGATTCTACGCAAGAAGTGAAACCTCTCACAGAAGAAACAAGACAAAGATATCTTAACAAGTTTAAGATGTTCCCTGTATTGGATTATACACGCGTATATTACTCATTCCAGTTGCAAGGCTGCAATGATGTGAAATATGATGTTACCTTTGCAACGGCAAAACAGGCTGGAACCGCTGAACCGGCAAAGACAGCTTATATGTTCAATCCGGTGAAAGTAGACGGCACTTGGAAACTGTGTGTAAAGACGGCTACTGACGAAATAGATATGAACATGCGCTAATAAAACATTTAAACTTACCTATTATGAAGAAATCATTGTTTGTCATATTACTGGCTTGTGTGTCTGCCCCCGGTTGGGCTCAGATACAGCGCACTGTTGTATTTGATTTCAGTCAGCCACTCAGCCTTACTCCTTCCATAACTCCACCTGAAGGTAATAGTAATGAAGTTCCCGTTACTGATAATGTTTTCTCTAATGGCGACATTACTATTGATTTTGAGTGGGGTAATCTGGGATTGGGTACAGCCATCGTAAACTTTACTAATCGCTATACTCATGATATCTCCTATTATCTCAAAGTCAGTCAGCAGGCTTTGATGAAAGTGCATGCACCTGATATCGGACGTCTTGACAGAGTATCTTTCTCCGAAGGTAGTACTGTAGGTGATCTTCGAGTGACAGACGATGAATTAGGAAGTCAGGAAGATGGATACAAGACATGGATTAATGATAAAAAGCAGGATATCCATGACTTAATATACAAAAACAGTTTTTCGAATGCTCAATTAAAAAAGATTACGGTACTCTATACCATGCCGTCTACCATTCTGACAGCTACAGGTGATTTGGAGAATGGCAGTGTTTTAGAGTACTTTGAAAACATGCATCTTACATTCGACCGCAACATGCTGGTTAAAGATGCATCCAAAATCACACTCTCTGATGGAACGAGCAGCGAAACGCTTTCTGCTACTGTAAAAGACAATGTGGTGACCTTATCTGCTGCTAGCCAGATAGCAAAGAATGGTACATATACACTTACGGTTCCTGCAAAGAGTTTTGTTGATAAGGAAGGCTTTGAGAACAAGGAAATGAAATTCTCTTTTGTCATCAAGGCTCCTTTTAGTCCTGTTTCGATTACTCCTGCAGCGGGAACCGTTGAAACTTTACCTCTTACTATTGCCGTAGACTTCGGAGAGAAGGTTGGATATGTAGATGAGGCTGCCAGCGTGAAATTACTGAAAGATGGTAACGACTATCTGATAGCAAAGGCTGTCAAGGCATCTGATACGAAAGTTAATTTTGAAATACAGGGCGCTGCAGGTGCTATCTCAAAGAAGGGTACTTATAAACTTATTGTTCCTGCTAATGTAGTTTGCAACGACAAGAAGGGCGATGCCGAATGGGAACGCTACAATAAGGCTTTTGATGTAGAATATGTTGTTGTCGGTTCTGCCGCATATTTGAAAGCTCTGAAATTGTTGCAGAATAATTCGGTGGGCTATCCTAAGGTTACCAGTGCCGCTTATGTTGCTTTGAACGAAGTTGTCGGGAATGAGGCATCAACAGATGCAGAATTCAAGGCTGCTATTGATGCTTATTATAATGAAACGGATGTTCTTCTTCCTGAGAACAAGAAGTGGTATAAGATAGCCAGTGTAAATAAGAAGAATGAACGAAAGTATCTTGCCGTAAGTAACAAACAGGTTCTGTTAGTAGACAATATAGATGAAGCTTCTGCATTTGAGGCGTTAGACAATAGCGGAGTGTTCACCTTGGGTGATGCTGATGACAATATGCTGAATGTCAATGGAGTGACAGCTGATGCAGGTGCAGAAGTAAGCAAACTTACAATTGCCAAACTGGATGGCTCTGCTGTACAACTCGAAACGGGTGATGTCTTTGATGCAGACAAAGCATTGGGTACTTTCTCATTCAAGGGATCTTATCCATCTGTAACGGGAAGCTCTAGCATTGCTTATGCTTTGTGCAATCATGCAGACAAGAAATATCAGACAGAAGCAGATGTTGCTGCTCCATATTGGCAAAGCAGTCTGACCAGTGCCTTCGCATTCGTTGAGGTTGAAAAACCGGCTGCTGCTATCAAGACCGTAGAGACAGCTTACAAGTTGACACCTGCAATAGTAGGAAGCAATGCCGATCTCCTGACTCTTTCTTTCGATGGGTTGACTCATGTTACTGTAATGAGTGATGCTGATGCCTATATTGCTAATGAGAAGGGGGAGCGTGTGAAAGATGTTACCTTTACTCCGGTAACAGGAAAAGACAATCAGTTTACTGTTGCGTTGACTGACCTGGCAAAGGCTAGCTATCAGCTGGTAATCCCAGAAGGAACCTTCCATTATGAAAAGAATAATAAGGATGTAAAGACACAAGCTATCAAGGAAAGCTTTACGATAGGAAAGGGCGGCTCTCCTGAAGATCCAAATCTTAAATCAGATTATTCAATATACCAGATGTTGCCTGATATATCAGGTTTTGTCAAGGATGTTGCATTGAATGGATTTATGATTAAAAACATTGGATACTATGATGGCTTGGTTGCTAATCCTGATAGAGAAGTGAGACTTGCAGTTTACGACAACAACAAGACGATTCGTACAGGACACTTTGAAAGCTATGTAGATCCAGAAGATCCGACAACGCCGACATTGCTGTTAGTTTTTGATACTCCTATTAGAGAAGGTGAATTGAAAGCCAATAGTTACGCTATCGTAATTTTGCAGGGAACCTTCGGAGATACAAACTTTGGAAAGTTCCTTGAGGACAAGACCACAACCCAAGCCAGTGACTGTCATACAAACCCAAGAATGACGATTACAATCGAAGTAGACAATGATAAGGCTACTGGTATCGAACATGTTGTGAATTCTACTGAGAAGAACAATGTAATCTATGATGTCCAGGGACGTAAGGTAAAGCTGATGAATCGTTCTGGTATCTACATTGTGAATGGAAAGAAATTCGTAAAGAAATAAAATTTAATGTAGAAAGTTATGAAATCAATAAAACTGCTCATGGCAACGGCCATGTTAGCCATCGGCTCTACAGCCGCTATGGCGCAAGCTTCCTACACAGACAAGGACGGAAACGAATATCAGTTTAAGCGTCACTGGTTCCTGGATGTTCAGGCTGGTGGGCAATATACTGTAGGTGAGGCAAGCTTCTCAGACTTGCTTTCTCCTAACTTCCAGGGTGCCATCGGCTACCAGTTCTCTCCTGTTTTCGGACTCCGTGGTCAGATAAACGGTATCTGGAGCAAGGGCGGATGGAACGGATACAAGGCTACCAAGGACGGTACTCCGTATACCGCCAGCTACAAATGGAAATATGTAGCTCCGGGTGTGGACTTTATGTTCAACCTCTCTAACCTCTTCTGGGGCTGGAACCCGAACCGCGTGTTCAACGCTACTGCCTTCGTTGGTGGTGGTATCAACTGGGCAGGAGCTAACCAGGAGGTAAACGACCTGGCTGCCAATATCAAGAATCAGAACAACTATCTGCTGGAATATCTCTGGCAGGGAAAGAAGGTTCGCCCATACGGCAGAGCCGGTATCGAT
>ENA-UAZD01000623-UAZD01000623.1-human-gut-metagenome-genome-assembly--contig:-NODE-623-length-12014-cov-4.787691_pt1 | contig 12014 bp, 10 predicted proteins | sample MGYA00244112_ERZ654658 | MGnify/ENA primary metagenome ERZ654658 (study PRJEB26926, sample SAMN06164608) | human gut metagenome | biome: ENVO:00009003; feature: ENVO:2100002; material: ENVO:00002003... | reverse complement strand
CGCGCGGCGTGCATATGCTCTGGGTGGCGCAGGATCTGCTCGATTCGCGCACGATCTCCAAGCGTGACATGCGCCGGCAGGTCAACCTCTACATGCAGACCGTCATGGGCGAGGAGCCCGTGCGGCCCGACCTCGTGGACTTTGACGACGCGCTGACGTGGTAAAACAAATCCATCGAGAACCTGAAAACAGAAAAACTCCCCGCCTTCGGGCGGGGAGTTTTTGCAGGCCGTTAAAAAGCCTCGCAGAGGTTGCGTCCGCAGGCGCAAACTCTGCGAGGCTTTCTGCACTGCGGCAGCTCACAAACTCCGTGAGACCCTTTTAAAACAGGAAAATGCCCTGCCTTCTGGCAGGGCATTTTTGCATATTTTTCATGCCTGCGGCTGTTTTTTGATGTCAAACCGCCACACGGCGACGGCGTAGGACACGAAGGCGATGGCCTCGATGACCATGCACGAATACGAGCGCGCAAGGATGTCATACGTGAACCAGAACGGCGAATTGGTCAGATAGAGCAGGCGCGTGCAGCGCATATCGCGCGTCCAGAGCGCGATGGTCGTCATGCTCATGGCGATGCCGGGCAGCAGACTCCTCGGTCCGTCCCATGTAAGGACGGTGTTGACGACGTACAGCGCCAGAAACGCCCACAGCCATGCGCGGCTCTTGGCCCACTTGCGATCGTTGAAGTAAAACACGACGCTGCGCGCGAACGACAGAATGTTGATGGTCGCGGCGGTCATCGCGCCGAGCAGCCCATAGTGCACGATCCACATCAGGCAGGCGATCGCCTGCGCGGCGAGGATGACGCGGCGGTTATTGAATTGCACCGAGATAAACACGATCAGGCTGCCGAGCAGACCCAGCGCCTGGTTGAGCCAGAAATCCATGTGCCACACCCTTTCTTCCCGCGGGAAAGAGGATTGTAACATATAAGCGCTGAAAAGGCAAGCCTTCCCGTGCGGTTTTTTCGCGTCTCCCGCACGGTACAGGCCTTGACAACTGTCCCAAAAACAGCTACGCTATTTTCACCCCATCGATTTTTCAAGAAAGAAGAATGTCCATGTCCCCCGCGCCACGCGGCCAAAACGCCAGAAACATCGCCCTGCGCTATCTCTTTTTCACGCTCGGTCTGCTCATCAACTCGTTCGGCATCGCCTTCATCACAAAGAGTGGCCTCGGCACGTCGCAGATCTCGAGCCTGCCGTACGTGCTCAGTCTGCGCTTCCCGCTGAGCTTCGGCGGCTTCACCTTTATTATGAACACAGTGTTTATCCTGATCCAGATCGCCATCCAGCGGCGGAATTTCCCGCCCGTGCAGCTGCTGCAGATCGCGGCGAACGTGCTCTTCAGTGCCTTCCTCGACGTGAGCATGGCCGCGCTGAGCTGGCTGCACCCGGCCGGGTGGCTCGCGCGCGGCGGGTGCATGCTGCTCGGCTGCGCCATTCTCGCCTGCGGCATCAGCATCGAGATCGCGCCGGACGTCATCACCGTGCCCGGCGAGGGGCTCGTGCGCGTGCTCGCACAGGCGACGGGCAAGGACTTCGGCCGCGTGAAGCTCGTGTTCGACGTGACGCTCATCGTCATCGCGTCCGCGCTGTCGCTGCTGTTTTTCCGGCGGCTGCAGGGCGTTGGCATCGGCACGGTCGTGTCAGCGTTGGTCGTCGGGCCGCTCGTGTCGCTCTTCGGCCGGATCCTACCGGGCCTCGGCCGCATCCGCGCGCTGCGTATCTGAATACACAAAGAAGCACCCTCATGTGCAGGGTGCTTCTTCCTATTTAAATGGTATTCCTCAGAACAACGCGGCAAGCTGCTGCCACACCGGCAGCCCCACGAGCCAGCGGATGACCGGCACGAACAGCAGCGCCGGCAGATAGTCCGCCACCTTGATCTTCGTGGCGCCGGTCTGGTTGAGACCGATGGCCGCCACGAGCAGGGAACCCGCGCACGTGAGGTCTGCGACCGCCGCCTCCGAGAGCAGCGGCGCGATCGCCCCGGCCAGCAGCGTGAGCGTCCCCTCGACCACGAGCACCGCCGCACCCGCAAGCATCACGCCCGCGCCGAGCGTTGTGGCCATCATGGCGCAGAAGACAAGGTCGATCATCGATTTGGTGAACAGGATGCTGTTGTCGCCGCGGATGCCGGCGTCGAGCGAGCCGTTGACCGCCATCGCGCCGATGCAGCACAGGAGGCTCGCCGTGACGAACCCCTCGGCCAGCGACGAGCCGCCCTCATGCCGGTGAACGTGCGCCTCGACCCAGGTGCCGAGGCGGTGGATCGAGCCGTCGATGTTCAGCAGTGCGCCGACCGCCGCGCCGAGCGTCATGGACACGATGACGATCAGGATGCTCCGGCACGCACTCGCACCCGAAATGCCGATATACAGCACGCACAGCCCGAGGCCGACCATGACCGTTTTGCTCACGCGCTCGGGGATGCCCCGCCGAAACAGCAGGCCGATCGCCCCGCCGCCCGCAATGGCCAGCGCGTTGACAACAGCGCCCGTCAGACTCATATCCGATCCGCTCCTTCCCGCCGCGCCGCCTTATTTAAATAAGGTATTATCCACCGGACACGGTTCGATCAAAGATGTACCGTTTAAGATAGCACAACCAGGCGGCCGTGTAAACACACGCGCGCAAAAAATTTCAGCCGCGCACGTTCGGGATCGACGCCTTGAGCTCACTGAGAAACATCTGTCCGGCGGTGGACAGGCCGGTCTTCTGCTTATAGACGACACCGACGGTACGCTGCAGCTCCGGCGAGAGGCGGCGCGCAATGACACGCCGTCCGCTGCGGCGCAGCACCGCCTCCGGCAGGATGGACACGCCGAGGTTGTTCTCGACCAGGTTCAGGATCGTGTAGTCATCGGCCACGCGATACTGGACGTTGATCTGCGGATGGCGCGTGAGCAGGTCACGGATGCAGCCGCCACCGCGCCCCTCCTCGAGAAGAATGAAAGGCTCAGCCGCGAGCTCGTCGACCTGAATGAAGATGTTCTCGCCCAGCGGATGCCCCTCGGGCAGCACGGCGAGCATGGTGTCCTGATAGATCGGCTCGCACGGAAACGGGGTCGTGCGCAGCATATCCGTGAAGCCGAAGTCGACCACGCCCTCACGCACCCAGTCCTCGATCTCGTAATACAGCCCCTGATAGAGCTCGAAGCGGATGCCGCTGTGCAGGCGGCGAAAGCGCTCCATAGCCGGCGGCAGCAGGTAACTCGACACGCTCGTAAACGTGCCGAGGCGAATCGTGCCCTGTTCCAGACCGCTGAAACCCGCCGCCTGCGACTGGAGCATCCGGTAGGCGTTGACCGTGTCGCGGATGTACGGCAGCAGGTGCCGTCCCTCATAGGTGAGCGCCACGCCCGAGCGCGAACGCACCAGCAGCGTCACCCCCAGCTCCTCCTCCAGCGACTTGATCATCTGGCTCACGGCCGACTGCGTGTAGCCGAGATCGCGCGCAGCGTCGGAAAAGCTGTTGCGCTCAAAGACCTTCAAAAATGCGATATACCGGTTCATAAGCACCCCTTACGGATAAGAAACGCTAATTTAACTATCAGAATTATTTGCTTTACTTATCTATAACGGCATTATATAATGGGCACTGTCAGATAGCAAGTGCAATTTTTCGTGACCGCACACGATTTTTGCAGTGCGCCGACAACCACGCAAATTCTCTCCAAGCAACATGATAATTCCTTTTTCCAACTCCATTTCTCCTATGGAAACACCCCTGCCGGTTTGTCCGTTCCGGCAGGGGTGTTTTCCGTTTTGTGCGGGGAAAGCGGCGCTCAGTCCGTGACCGTGACGGTGGCCGTCGTGCCGGAGGCGCGGATAGCGTCGGCCTGCATGGCGTCGGTCGTGACCGTCTGCAGCGGCAGGCTGCCGAGCGCCGACCAGTCGAGCGTGCCGGAAACACCGCGCACCGTCAGCTCCGTGAGCCCGGTGAAGCCATCCAGACCGGATGTGCTGTCGAGCTCGCAGCGGATAAGCGTGAGCGATGTGATCGCCCGCTCGCGGTCAAAGCTGTGGAAGAAATCGCCGCGCAGGTCGCAGTCCACAAGCGTGACGCGCGTGAGCGAGGATTTGTGCAGCGGGATCAGCAGCTCGCGGCGCGTGCAGTGTGAGAGCGTGATGTCCTGCAGCTTTGTCAGCGCGCGCAGCTCGGACAGGTCCGACACGTTTGCACCGTTGAGGTGCAGCGTGCGCACGTTCAGGCAGCGGCCGAGCCCCGTCAGCTCCGTGACGGCGTTGCCGTCGGCCGTGAGGGCCGTGAGCTTCGGCAGCTGCTCGATGCCCGACAGGCTCGTGAGCCGGTTGGCGCTGACATCGAACACCTCCACACCGCAGGCGGGCAGGCTGCCGAGCGTGGTCAGCGACTGAAATTCAAGCGAGAGCTCGCGCAGGCTCGGAAAATACGCGAGGTCGGACAGCTCGCGGATGTCCCCGCGCTGCACGGTGATGCTCTGTCCGGACGGGTCGACGACCTCCGCCGTCTCGACACCGGCAGCCGCCGTATCCACGCCCTGCTGCGGGGCGGCAAACCAGTACCGGTCGCCGCAGACGTACAGTGCCGTGAGCCCCTTGAGGTCGGCGACCGTGAGCTCGCCCTCGGGCTTTCCGGCATATTCGCGCGCGGCCCGCTCAAGCAGGGGGTTCTGGAATGCGGCCACCGTGTCGTCCGGCAGCGTCTGCACCGCGACGGTCCTGGCCGTGAAACGGTAGAGCAGGCCCGTGAAGTGGCCGACGATGCCCGCCGCGATCAGGCAGCCGGCGAGTACGACCGCGATGATCGCCGCCGCGATGCCGCGCTTTTTCTTCGCGCGCTCCGGCTTCGGCGCTTTGGCGGTTCTTTCCCGGCGCGGGGTCTCGGCACGGGACTTTTTCTCCTTGCCCTTTTTGCCCGTGGCGGCTCGGCGGGCGCTTCGGGCGGCAGCTCCGGCGCTTCGCCCGCAAATTTGTCCGCATCGAGCAGCTCGGCCGAAAAGAGCTTGTCGTAGAAGTATTCCTCGCTCGGGTAAGTATACTTCATGAGTGCGAAGAGGTTTCCGATCTGCATCTCCATGCCCGGCGACAGCTCCGCCTGCTCGAGATAGACATTGATGACCGGCTTTTTCTTCGTCAGGGCATAGTGCATCTCCTTGCGGCAGTTGTCCGAGCGCAGATACGCCGGGGACAAAAACGCCAGCACGAGCTGCGCGCGCTCGAGGTGCAACGCGATGCTCTCCGGCCACTCGCTGCCGGCCTCGATGCCCTCATCGTACCAGACGCGAAAGCCGCGCGACTGCAAGGTGCTGATGATCTCGAGCACGGCCGCGTCGTTCTTGTGCGCGTAGCTGACGAAGATGTACGGCTGTGTGCCCTCGTAGGGGCGCAGAAGTGTTCTCAAAAAACCACCTCCGGAAAAAAATCGAAAAACGACTGGATTCTGTTAGTGTATCACACACCTCCGCGCCCGGCAAGAGTCTTGACGCCCGCGAGATAGGCATACGGCACGCACAGCTCGCCGCGCCCCGTGCCGAGGGCGATGTCCGGCTTGCGCAGGCCGTGATAGTCCGACCCGCCGGTCGGCACGAGGCCGAAGCGCACGGCCAGCGCCTGCGCCGCCGCCGTCTGCTCGGGAGTATAGGTCGTGTAGCGCACCTCGAGCCCAAGCGCCCCGGCATCCGCCGCCGCAGCGAGCAGGGCAGTACGCTGCGCGTCGTCAAAGCGGTACTTGAACAGATGCGCCACGACCGGCACGCCGCCCGCCGCGCGCAGCGCGCGGACGGAATCCTCGAGCGGGATGTTGTAGCGCGGAACATAAAAGCGCTTGCCCCGGCCGAGCAGACCGCGCATCCCGTCGGACACCGTGGGGATGCAGCCGCGCTGTACGAGCAGCGCCGCGATGTGCGGCCGGCCGAGCACCGTCTGCCCCGGAAACGCCGCATGCAGCTCCGCCATCGTGATGGGATAGCCCGCGTCGTGCAGGCGCTGCACCATGGTCTCGTTGCGGGCATTGCGCTCGTCGGTTGCGCGGGTCATGAGCGCACACAGGGCGGTATCCTCCGTGTCCATGAAGTAGCCGAGCAGGTGCACCTCCTCGCCGCCCCAGACGGTGGACAGCTCCACGCCGGGCACGACCTCGATGCCGCAGCGCTGCCCCGCCGCGCGGGCTTCGGGCAGGCCGGCGAACGTGTCGTGGTCCGTGACGGCCACGGCGCGCAGTCCGGCTGCCGCTGCCTTGCGCACGACGGTCTCCGGCGCGTCCGAGCCGTCGGACGCGAGCGTGTGCACATGCAGATCAATCCGCTCCATGGCACACCTCCAGCCCGTCCGGCAGCGCGTCGCCCTGCCAGAGGACAAAGACCGTGCCGTCCGCAACATGCACCGACGCCTCCGCACCGGTGAAGGAGTTGCTCACGCCGAGCGGCATGGCGCAGGTGAGCGTCGCATCCGTGACCTCGTAGAGCAGGCCGCGCAGCGTGACGCCGCGCGCAGCGTCGCCGCTGCTGAATACCGAGACCGTGCCCTCCATGCCGGCGGGGAAGGTCAGCGTGCCGTTTTGCACCGCCGTGACCACCCAGCCGCAGCCGATGAGCCAGCCCTGCGCGCCCGCGTCCGTGAGACCGCGCAGCGTCTGAAAGCTCGCGATCGTCTGGTCGATGCGGCCGCCGAGCGCCCCCGCCATCACGAGCAGCCGGTAGCCGTGCCCGAGCGCCCAGCGCACGGCGAGACCGAGGTCGGTGTCGTCCTTCATGACCGGGTGCGTCTCCACATTCGGGTGCTCCGGCCGGTAGCCGAGCGAGTCAAAGTCACCCATGACGAAGTCCGGCTCGATGCCGCGCGCACGCAGCGAGCGGTAGCCGCCGTCAGCCGCGATGATATAGTCGCCCGCGCACGGGCTCAGGCGCACGCCCTCAAGGCTGGCCGCGCCGACGATATAACAAGTATTTTCCAAATTCATTCCAGCTTTCCTGAATTTTCGCCCGTTATTGTATCACATTCTGCGCGCCGAGAAAAGAATTGCGTATAAATTACCTGTGCGTACATTTGTTAGATTTTAAACTCGTCGAAAATCAAAAATTTTATTTCTATTGTTACTGATATATGATATAATTCCAGCATTGGCATCGCAGCGAAGCGCGTTTTTTTACCGCTGCCGCCCATCTCTGCGGCCCGCCGCAGTCAGAAAGGAGACACGACCGTGTCAGAAAAAGTTTTCAACAAGGTCCTTGCTGCCAACCGCGGCGAGATCGCGGTGCGTATCTTCCGCGCGTGCTATGACCTCGGCATTCACACCGTGGCCATGTACTCCAAGGAAGACGAACTGAGCATGTTCCGCACCCGTGCCGACGAGGCATATCTCGTCGGCGAGAACAAGAGCCCTCTGGGTGCGTATCTCGACATCCCCGAGATCATCGATCTGGCCAAGCGCCGCGGCGTCGACGCCATCCACCCGGGCTACGGCTTCCTGTCCGAGAATGCGGACTTTGCCCGCGCCTGCGAAGCGGCCGGCATCACGTTCATCGGCCCCCCGAGCGACGTGCTCGGCAAGATGGGCGACAAGCTCTCGGCCAAGCAGATCGCCATGGAGTGCGGCGTGCCGGTCATCCCCGGCTGCTCCGAGCCTCTGCGCGACGGGCAGGAGGCGCTCGAGAAGGCCATCAGCTTCGGCTTCCCCGTCATCCTCAAGGCGGCGGCCGGCGGCGGCGGCCGCGGCATGCGCCTGTGCGAGATGCCCGAGGACGTTATCCCCGCGTTCGAGCTCGTCAAGAGCGAGGCACGCAAGGCCTTCGGCAATGACGACATCTTCATCGAGAAGTACCTCGTGCAGCCCAAGCACATCGAGGTGCAGATCCTGGCCGACCAGTACGGCAACGTGCGCCACCTCGGCGAGCGCGACTGCTCGCTGCAGCGCCGCTACCAGAAGGTCGTGGAGTTTGCGCCCGCGTGGAGCGTGCCCGAGAGCATCCGCGAGCAGCTGCACGCTGACGCCGTGAAGATCGCCGAGGCCGTCGGCTATGTCAACGCCGGCACGGTGGAGTTCCTCGTCGACCGCGACGGCAACCATTATTTCATCGAGATGAACCCCCGCATCCAGGTCGAGCACACCGTCACCGAGATGGTCACGAGCATCGACCTCGTGCGTGCGCAGATCCTCATCGCCGAGGGGCAGCCGATCAGCCACCCGGAGATCGGTCTCGGCGATCAGAACAACCTCAAGGTCAACGGCTACGCCATCCAGTGCCGCGTGACCACCGAGGACCCGGCCAACAACTTCGCGCCCGACAACGGCAAGATCGAGGCCTACCGCTCCGGCGGCGGCTTCGGCGTGCGTCTCGACGGCGGCAACGTCGGCACGGGCTCGGTCATCTCCCCGTACTACGACTCCCTGCTCGTCAAGGTCACGAGCTGGGACTGCACCTTCCCCGCCGTCTGCCGCAAGGCCACCCGTGCCATCAATGAAGAGCACGTGCGCGGCGTCAAGACGAACATCCCGTTTGTGACGAACATCCTCACGCACCCGACCTTCGTCGCCGGCAAGTGCCACACGAAATTCATCGACGAGACGCCGGAGCTGTTCGAGTTCACCGAATCGCGCGACCGCGCGACCCGCGTGCTCAAATACATCGCCAACATTCAGGTCAACAATCCCGACGCCGAGCGCCACCAGTACGACACGCCGCGCTTCCCGAAGGCACAGCGCGAGGTCACGAAGCAGGACGGGCTCAAGCTCCTGCTCGACACCGACGGTCCCGAGGCCGTGCGCGACTGGGTGCTCGGTCAGAAGAAGCTGCTCATCACCGACACGACGATGCGCGATGCGCACCAGTCGCTGCTGAGCACCCGCCTGCGCACCCGCGACATGGTCAAGGGCGCCGACGGCACGGCCGACATCCTTGCCGACTGCTTCTCGCTCGAGATGTGGGGCGGCGCGACGTTTGACACCGCCTACCGCTTCCTGCATGAGTCCCCGTGGGAGCGTCTGGAGATGCTGCGCGAGAAGATCCCGAACATCCCGTTCCAGATGCTGCTGCGCGGCTCGAACCTCGTCGGCTATGCGAGCTATCCGGACAACCTTGTGCGCGCCTTCATCGCCGAGTCCGCCCGCGAGGGCATCGACGTGTTCCGCGTGTTCGACTCGCTCAACTGGATGCCGAACATGGAGACCGCCATGGACGAGGTCCTGCGCCAGGGCAAGTTCCTCGAGGGCACCGTGTGCTACACCGGCGACATCCTCGACCCGACGCGCGACCGCTACACGCTGAAATACTACGTGGACTTTGCCAAGGAGCTCGAGCGCCGCGGCGCACATATGCTGGCCATCAAGGACATGTCCGGCCTGCTCAAGCCGTATGCCGCCAAGAAGCTCGTCAGCACCCTCAAGCAGGAGATCGGCATCCCCATCCACCTGCACACGCACAACACCACCGACAACCAGATCGCGACCTACCTCATGGCGGCCGAGGCCGGTGTGGACGTGGTCGACACCGCCATCGGACCGCTGGCCAACCTCACGAGCCAGCCGTCGATGAATGCGCTCGTCGAGTCCCTGCGCGGTCAGGAGCGCGACACCGGCTTCGACCCGCAGCGCCTGCAGGAGCTGGCCGATTACTGGGCCGACGTGCGTCTGCGCTATGAGAGCTTCGACAAGGGCCTCAAGGTCCCCGTTACCGATATCTACCGCTATGAGATCCCCGGCGGCCAGTACACGAACCTGCAGCCGCAGGTCGAGTCGCTCGGCCTCGGCCACCGCTTCGCGGAGGTCAAGGAGATGTACCGCACCGTCAACCTCATGCTCGGCGACATCATCAAGGTCACGCCGTCGTCCAAGATGGTCGGCGACCTCGCGATCTTCATGGTGCAAAACGACCTCACGCCCGAGAACATCGTCGAAAAGGGCGAGCACCTTGCCTTCCCCGACAGCGTCGTGAGCTACTTCAAGGGCATGATGGGCCAGCCGCCCTGCGGCTTCCCGAAGGACCTGCAGCGCGTCGTGCTCAAGGGCGAGAAGGCCATCACCGGCCGCCCCGGCGACCTGCTGCCGCCCGTTGACTGGGATCAGCTGCGCAGCGAGATCCGCAAGTTCTACCCGAACTATGAGGAGCCGCGCTCGCTCATCTCGTTTGCCATGTATCCGAAGGTCTATGAGGAGTACATCCGTCACCGCAAGGAGTACGGCTACATCATGCGCATGGGCAGCCACGTGTTCTTCAACGGCATGGCCATCGGCGAGATGAACAAGATCAACATCGAGGACGGCAAGACCCTTATGATCAAGTACATCGGCCTCGGCGACCGCAACGACGACGGCACGCGCAACGTGCAGTTTGAGCTCAACGGTATGCGCCGCGAGGTCTCCGTGCCCGACCCGACCGCGACCGATTCGGCCAAGACCGTCGTCATGGCCGACCCGAACGACAAGAGCCAGGCCGGCGCGTCCATCCCGGGCATGGTGTCGAAGGTCAACGTCAAGCCCGGCGACCAGGTCAAGGTCAACGACGTGCTCGCCGTGATCGAGGCCATGAAGATGGAGACGAGCGTCGTCGCCCGCATGGACGGCACGGTCGACGAAGTCTTTGTCAAGGGCGGCCAGTCGGTCAAGGCCGGCGAGCTGCTGCTGACGATCAAGTAAATCACCCCGGTTTTTCATGCGGAGCGCACCCTCGTGCGCTCCGCATTTTTGTGCCCGTCAAAAAGGATTCCTTTTTGACAAAAGGCCGGCAGTTACCACTTTGCGCTTTTTGTTCCCATCCGCGCCGAAAAGACTGGAAAAGTCCGCATAGCTATGTTAATATAGACAAATATGAAATGAATCCGGGTTTTCCGCCCACAGGCATTCATGAGAGGAGTTTTTTCATGCTTGTGCCCTATTCCTGGTTCCAGATCCTCTGGTACTTCTACATTTACGGTTTTCTCGGCTGGTGCTCCGAGGTGGCCTTCGCCGCCGTCGCGCACGGCAAGTTTGTCAACCGCGGCTTCGTCAACGGCCCCATCTGCTCGATCTACGGCTTCGGCGTCATGAGCGTGCTGCTCGTGCTCGGGCCGCTCAAGAGCAGCCTCTGGCTGCTGTTTGGCGGCAGCGTGCTGTTTACGAGCGCCATCGAATACCTCACCGGCTGGGTGCTGGAAAAGGTGTTCCACGACAAGTGGTGGGACTACTCCAAGCGTCCGCTGAACATCAAGGGCTACGTGTGCCTGGAGTTCTCGGTGCTGTGGGGACTGGCGTGCGTGTTTGTGGTCGACGTGTTCCAGCCGCTCGTGGCCAAGGTCGTCGACCTCATTCCGAAAAAACTCGGCTGGGTGCTGCTCGGCACATTCAGCGCACTGTGGATCGCGGACAACATCATCACCGCCATGGAGATCCGCAAGCTGCCCAAGAAGCTGCGCGCCCTGCAGGCCATTGAGGATTCGCTCACGGCCATCTCCGACGAGATCGGCGAGGAGATCTATATTCGCACCTCAGACGCGAAGGACCGCGGCATGGAGGTTTACACCGGTATGAAGGAAAAGAGCACGGAGCTTGCGCAAAAGCGCGCCGAGGCCTCGATCGAGCGCCGCAGCGAGCTGCTGGCGCGCCGCAGTGAACTGCTGCAGCGCCGCGAGGAGATCCTCAGCCACCGCAACATCGTGCACGAGCGTATCGCGCAGGCGTTCCCGGCGCTGCGCTCCGGTCAGACCAACGGCCGTGCCTTCACCCGTGTGCATGAGCACGCGCAGCGCCGCAAGGAGCTGGCCAAGGCTGTCAAGGCGAAGGCCAAGGCGCTCAAAAGCAAAGCAAAAGACCGCACCTGACCATCCGGCAGGGCGTAGAAAGAAGAAGAACCATGAATCTCTATCTGATCGGACATGACTACCGCTACGCGGCGGAGCAGATGCTCCTGACGCTGTTTCCCGACGAACGCCCGGAGTATCCGGACGGGCGGCCGACCGGCGACCGCGCAGAGCTGCGGCTCATGTCCGGTACAAAGGTGACGACCGTGACGTGCGTGCTCGTCTACCACGGGCAGACGGCCAACGGCCGCACGAGCG
>ENA-UAZD01000620-UAZD01000620.1-human-gut-metagenome-genome-assembly--contig:-NODE-620-length-12094-cov-9.106736_pt1 | contig 12094 bp, 12 predicted proteins | sample MGYA00244112_ERZ654658 | MGnify/ENA primary metagenome ERZ654658 (study PRJEB26926, sample SAMN06164608) | human gut metagenome | biome: ENVO:00009003; feature: ENVO:2100002; material: ENVO:00002003... | reverse complement strand
TCAATGGTAGAGCACTCGGCTGTTAACCGAGTTGTTGTAGGTTCGAGCCCTACTCAGGGAGTTTATGGCCCCATGGTCAAGCGGTTAAGACATCGCCCTTTCACGGCGGTAACACGAGTTCGAATCTCGTTGGGGTCATTGTAAGCCGAATCTGAAAATGGTTTGGCATTTTGTTTTTGTCGACATTTTGTAAAGTAAATAATAGCATATGCCGACATGGCTCAATTGGCAGAGCAGCTGATTTGTAATCAGCAGGTTATCGGTTCGATTCCGATTGTCGGCTCTATGGATGGATTCCCGAGCGGCCAAAGGGGGCAGACTGTAAATCTGTTGCGGAATGCTTCGGTGGTTCGAATCCACCTCCATCCATTAATTTTCCAGCTTTGTGGCTTTTAGATATTGACGCGGGGTAGAGCAGTCTGGAAGCTCGTCGGGCTCATAACCCGGAGGTCGCAGGTTCAAATCCTGTCCCCGCTATTTACAATTTAATTTGTTATGCCCAGATAGCTCAGTCGGTAGAGCAGGGGACTGAAAATCCCCGTGTCACTGGTTCGATTCCGGTTCTGGGCACTGTTTAAAATTACTGTAGTAATGCAGTAATTTTTTTTATTGCATATAATAAGTATATAATGATAACATAGGGGGAGAGGTGAATTGCATGAAAGATTTTTCTAATGAAGAATGGGGACTTGTACTAAATGGAGGAGGAGGTAAAGGTTCATATCAGATAGGCGTTTTCAAGGCACTTTTTGAACATCATATTAATGATTGTATAATTGCTGTTTCGGGAACCAGCAGTGGGGCACTTAATTCGGTATTGTTCGCTAATGGCGACCTTAATGTGGCTGTTAATGCTTGGCAGGATATTACTCCAAAGTCTTTTTTACAGGTATCCCCGGAAATGGTGGATTTTAAAGAGGGCCTGGTACCCAGAGACGGGTTACTGGATATTTTTAAAAGATATATTGATTTTGATGTAATTCGTATGAGCGACAAGACTATTTATGCAACCGTTACCGATTTTGGACCTGTGGACAGTGGCAGTGGAACAGCGAAATATTACAGATTAAATTATAAGCCTGCGAATGAGATTAAAGATATTTTACTTGCATCTTCGGCACTGCCTATTATTTATGAACCGATAGTTATTAACGGAAATATATGCAGGGATGGTGGATTGACGGACAATATGCCGATTGAGCCTTTGTATATAGAAGGAATAAGACATTTTATAGTAGTTGGATTATCAGAGAATACGGAGATTAATAATACGAAATATCCTGATGCTGAGTTTTTACTGATTAATCCGAGATACGATATAGGTAATTTTATAGATGGAACACTGGATTTTACGTCAAAAGGCGCAAGAAAAAGGATGGAACTGGGTTATATTGACGCAATAAGGCAGCTTGAATTTTATGGTCAGGATATGTCATCCTCTGAAGTAAGATTTCAATATGATCAGGCAGTTCAAAGAGAATATAACAGATTTTTTGTCGAAGAAAAAAAGAGAGATTTAGAAGATATGGTCAATACGGATATGGATAAATTGAATGGCATATTGAACTTATATATGGGTGATTAGATGGGAGAACTGATAGATAAATTAATGAATTATGAAAAGGAAGGAATTTATCCCTTTCATATGCCCGGTCATAAAAGAAATATTGATGTATGTTTTAATCCATATAAATATGACATAACAGAGATAACAGGATTTGATGATTTACATAAGGCAGAGGATGTTTTGTTAAGGCTGACTGAAAGAATTTCAAAAATATATTCTGCAGATAAATCATATATACTGAATAATGGAAGCACCTCAGGAATAATGACGGCAATTTCTGCCATTGCGGGATACAATGACACAGTGCTTGTGGCGAGAAATTGTCATAAATCGGTATATAACACACTTATACTCAGGGGAATTAATCCGGAGTATATTTATCCACAGGTAGACAAAAATACGGGGATAAATCTTGCAATAAATGCTTCAGATGTTGAAAAATCATTAAAACTAAACAACAAAATTAAAGCGGTAATAATAACGTCGCCCACTTATGAAGGTATTGTTTCAGATATTGAAGAAATTTCCAAGGTGGTGCACAAGAGAAACATTCCATTAATTGTTGACTGTGCCCATGGGGCACATTTTGGCTTTAATGATTTTTTTCCTGAAAATCCGGTCAGGCTGGGTGCTGATATGGTTATAATGAGTCTCCATAAAACATTGCCTGCATTTACCCAGACTGCGGTAATGTGCGTTAAATCAGGGTTTGTTGATATTGATGAAATTGACAGATATTACCATATATATCTAAGCAGTAGTCCATCTTATATTCTGATGGCATCTGTGGAATACTGTATGGATTATCTGAATGATAATATATTTTTAAAATATAAGAACAAACTGATAAGTTTTTACGAAAAGTGTAAATTAGAAAAACTTCATTTTTATCCTACAGAAGATATGGGTAAAATTGTAATATCAACATGGGACTGTGATATAAACGGAATACAGTTAAAAGAAATTTTGAGAGATAAATACCGGCTGGAAATGGAAATGGCTTCACTTGAGTATGTTATAGCAATGACGAGTGTGTGTGATACCGGAGATGGATTTAACCGTCTGGCGGATGCTTTGATGGAGATTGATTCCTTATGCAATAAAAAGCAAAAGCAGGAGTTTACTGTTCCTGAAAGGGCCGGGACAGGGATTACATTATATGAAGCTGTTTCTTCTGTTAAGAGAAAAATAAAATATAATGATGCAGAAGGAAAAATAAGCGGAGACTTTATTTTTGCATACCCGCCCGGAATACCGGTTATTACGCCGGGTGAGATTTTTAATAAAAAAATAATAGAGTGTATTGACCGGTATGTGGAATCCGGAGCTAATATGTATGGCATTGATTTACATAAAATGGTTAGTATATGTACAGAAGAAGGATAGAAAATGGCTAAATTGTTTGTTATTATGGGTAAGAGTTCAACGGGAAAAGATACTGTTTACAAAGAACTTTTAAAAAGTGGAATTCTGAAACCCATTGTGATGTATACCACCCGTCCTATGCGGGAAGGTGAGACTGATGGAAAAGAATATTTTTTTACCTCGGATAAAGATGTGGAAGCTTATCAGGCGGAAAATAAAATAATAGAAATGAGAAGCTACAACACCATACAGGGACTATGGCGTTACTATACTCTGGATGACGGACAGATTGATAGAAATTCAGATGACAAATATGTAATTATTGCAACACTTCAGGCATATGAAATTTATCTTGCATACTATGGAAGTGATATGGTTATACCGATATATATTGAGGTAGATGATAAGACAAGGATTCACAGGGCAATAGAAAGAGAGGACAGGCAGCATCATCCGGATTATGTGGAAATGTGCAGAAGGTTTCTGGCAGATGAACAAGATTTCTCAGAAACCAGCATTAAAAAAGCAGGAGTCGGTAAGCGGTACGTTAATGCCAGCCTTTCAGATTGTGTAAATGAAATTTTGCTTGATATAGATAAAATAAACTAATTATGGTATAATGATTTTTATTATAGGAGGCATAATATGGAGATAAAAGTAAATGATATATCTGCTACAACACAGGTAGAACAGAACACAACAGCAAAAGCCTCTGACAGCTCGTTTAAGTTTATGCTTGTAAGCAATATTCAGGAAAAAGATCTGCAGAATAAATTAAGTTCACTTATGGAAGAGATAGACAAGCAGGGTGAACGAATATCAAAGCATATGGATATTTCCGATATGAAGAGATACAGGGGACTGGTTAAGGAATTTATGAATGAAGTGGTGAACAGATCTCATGAATTTTCCAGGGAGAATTTTCTGGACAGACGTGGAAGACACAGGGTTTACGGAATAGTGAGGCTTGTGGACAAGAATCTGGATGAGCTTGCACAGGAACTTGTAAGTGATGAGAAAGACAATCTTGATATACTTAACAGGGTTGGTGAGATAAAGGGGTTGCTTTTGGATTTAGTAGTTTAGAAAGGGTTAATATATGTCAGAATATAGCAAAATAATAGGACACGAAAATATAATAAGTCAGCTTATATCAGCAGTGAGTATGTCTAAAATTAATCATGCGTACATTTTTAACGGTCCGGATGGCTCAGGCAAGAATATGTTGGCAAAAGCTTTTGCACAGGCTCTTTTGTGCGAAAAGCAGGGACCTGAGGGATGTGGAGAGTGTCATTTTTGCAAACAAACAGAATCGGGAAGTAATCCTGATTTAATATATATAAGACATAGCAAAGAAAATATTATAAGTGTTGATGATATTAGGGAATCCCTTGTTCAGGACATACAGATAAAGCCATACAACGGTTTGTATAAAGTTTACATAATTGATGAGGCAGAGAAACTGACGGTTCAGGCGCAGAATGCATTGCTAAAGACAATAGAAGAACCACCGGAATACAGTGTTATCATTTTTCTGACTAATAATGCTGATATTTTTTTACAGACAATTTTATCAAGATGTATAGTTTTTAATTTGAAACCGTTGAGAGATGATGTGATAACAGATTACCTTATTAAGACTTACAAAATAGCTGATTATGAGGCAAAAGTATGTTCCTCATTTGCACAGGGAATATTAGGAAAAGCAATAAGGCTTTTTGAATCGGAAGATTTTAACGGAGTAAAAGAAGCAGCGGTACGGCTTGTAAAAAATATATATTCTTATGAGATATATGACCTGATTGAAGAAGTCAAAATGATATCGCAGAATAAAGTTAATATTAATGATTTTATAGATATACTTGAGATGTGGTACAGGGATGTAATTCTTTTTAAAGTAACAAAGGATCCTAATAATCTGATTTTTAAGGATGAAATCAATTATATCCGTAAATCAGCGAGTAAAAGTTCGTATGAAGGACTTGAAAATATCATAAACGGATGTGAAATTGCAAAATCCCGTATCAAAGCAAATGTTAACTTTGATTTGGCGATTGAGCTTATGTTATTGAATATTAAGGAGAACTAGAATGATAAAAGTTATTGGTGTCAGATTCCGACAGGCAGGAAAAGTATATTACTTTGACCCTCTTGATATGGACATAAAAAGAGGTGACCATGTTATCGTTGAGACAGCGAGAGGTGTTGAGTACGGCAACGTTGTAATGGGGCTCAAAGAAGTTGAAGAAGATAAAGTCGTATTACCATTGAAACCGGTTATCCGCGTTGCAACAAAGGAAGACGATAAGAAAGAACAGGAGAACCGCGTCAAAGAGAAAGAAGCATATAAGATATGCCATGAAAAAATAAGAAAACATGGACTTGGCATGAAATTAATAGATGCCGAGTATACCTTTGATAATAATAAAGTGCTTTTTTATTTTACTGCGGATGGAAGAATTGATTTCAGGGATCTTGTAAAAGACCTTGCATCTGTTTTTAAAACAAGAATTGAACTCAGGCAAATCGGTGTAAGAGATGAGACAAAGATTCTCGGTGGTCTTGGAATATGCGGAAGAGCATTGTGTTGTCATTCATATTTGTCAGAATTTGCACCGGTTTCGATAAAAATGGCAAAAGAACAGAATTTGTCATTAAATCCCAGCAAAATATCAGGTGTATGTGGCAGACTTATGTGCTGTCTGAAAAATGAAGAAGAGACATACGAATATCTTAACAGCAGACTTCCACAGATGGGAGATAAGGTAACCACAGTTGACGGATTTACCGGAGAGGTCACCAATATCAATGTATTAAGACAGCTGGTTAAAGTTAAAATATCACTTGAAAATGATGAAAAAGATATTAAAGAGTATAAAGTTTCAGAGATAAAATTTAAACCAAAAAGAAGACGCAACAACATAAATGATGAGTTATCAGATAAAGAAATCAGAGAACTTGAGGAACTTGAACGTAGGGAAGGAAAATCTAAGTTAGATGACAATTAATTTAAAAGAAGATGAAAGACTTGATGACCTTCAAAGAAACGGATATAAGCTGATTCAGAATACAAAAATATTTTGTTTTGGTATAGACGCTGTGCTTTTATGTTCATTTACAAAAGTAAATGAAGGAGATAAAGTTCTTGATTTATGTACGGGAAACGGAGTTATTCCAATTCTTTTAAAGGGAAGGACCAAAGGAAGCCGGTTTTCAGGCCTTGAAATTCAGGATATTAATGTTGATATGGCAAAAAGAAGTGTTGAATATAACGGTATCGGCGAATTTGTTGATATTGTTAAAGGAGATGTAAAAGAAGCTTCAGGTATTTTTGGTGGAGCTTCTTTTGATGTTGTGACCTGCAATCCGCCATATATGAATGAGAATCATGGACTTAAAAATCCTGACAGCCATAAGGCAATCGCCAGACATGAAATCTTATGTACGTTGGAAGATGTAGTAAGAGAGGGGGCTAAAGTACTAAAACCCGGCGGAAGATTTAATATGGTACACAGACCACAGCGACTGACTGAAATAATTGGGATAATGGAAAAATATAAATTACAGCCAAAAAGAGTAAGATTTGTGCATCCGTTTATTGAAAAAGAAGCTAATCTTGTACTTATTGAGGGCGTCAGAGGAGGCAGACCTATGATAAAGGTTGAGCCGCCTGTTATTGTATATGAAAGTGCCGGAAAATACACTGATGAAATAGCATCATTATATACCGGGTAGTCAGATTATCAGAGGAAAAAGATATGGATGAATTCCAAAAAGGAAAATTATATTTGTGTGCGACACCGATAGGCAATCTTGAAGATATGCCTGTCAGGGCAATAAGGTTAATGAAGGAAGCCGACGTAATTGCTGCCGAAGATACGAGAAACAGCATTAAGTTAATTAACCATTTTCAGATTGATACGCCGATGACCAGCTATCATGAATTTAATAAATATGACAAAGCCAGAGCACTTGTTGACAGGATGTTAAAAGGTGAAACGGTTGCACTTATTACCGATGCCGGTACACCGGGGATTTCTGACCCCGGAGAGGAACTTGTAAAACAATGTGTAGAAGCAGATATCGAGGTTATATCGGTGCCGGGGCCTGCAGCATGTATAAATGCACTTATTATATCGGGACTTTCTACAAGAAGGTTTTGTTTTGAAGCCTTTCTGCCTTCAGATAAAAAAGAGAGAAATGAAGTTCTTAATGAGCTGGCAGCAGAAACAAGAACCATGATAATTTATGAAGCACCCCACAGGCTTGTTAAAACATTAACAGAACTTATGAATATCCTGGGACAGGACAGAAAAATTGCCGTATGTAAAGAATTAACCAAAAAACATGAGACGGTATTCAGGACGGTTATTTCTGAAGCGGTGGATTATTACACGGTAAATGAACCAAAAGGTGAATATGTACTTGTAATAGAGGGACTGGACAGAGAAGTAATTAAAAAAGAAAAACAGGCTGAATGGGAAAAAATGACAGTTGAAGAACACCTTGATTATTATAGAAAACAGGGTATTGATAATAAAGAAGCAATGAAAATGGTTGCAAAGGACAGAGGGGTATCAAAAAGAGATATCTACAATCTGACAATGAAATAAATAAAATTTTTAACAGAAATATTTCAGTCGAATTATCACCAGAATTTAAAATTATAGAAAAGAAAGTGGGTGACGATAATGCTAACAATTAGACAATATATAATGGAAAATAGCGTACTTCCTTTTTCCAATTCTGATTTTGCACAAAATGGATATGAGCCGTTGAGTGGTGGAGATTTTCAAGGGATGTTAACTAATTGGATAAATTTTAATCACGGAGAATTACAAATTCGTCCTACAGTCGAATCCTCATTGGAAACTGACGTTAATACAATTCAGAAAATGGTTGTAAATTTATACAAAGCAAAGAAATATACTTATGAACGCTTGTATAATTCAACTTTGCTTAAATATGAACCAATAGAAAATTATGATAAAATTGAAACAACCACAGATAGTACCACAAAAGATACGACTGGGAGTACGGACTATGGTTTGCAAAATACAACATCTAGTATGACGTCTGATAGTGTAGATAGTGCGCAAAAAAATGATAATACAACCGCCGAAAAAATGGAGTACGGAGAGACAACAACTGTTATAAAAGATAAATTAACAAAGTCCGGTAAAGAAAGAAGTACAGACAACGGAAAAAAAGTTTCTGAACATGAAGTTGCACCGTATGACTCTGAAAGTTATTATAATCAAGAAAAAACAACCGATTCTTTTGATAACTATTCCCATGTAAATGAATTGTTAGATAGAATTGATGAAACAAATAGTACGGTAAATGTTCCTACAAAAACAGATAATAAAACTACAACCGTTGTAGAAAATATCGGAGAAAAGACAAATACACAAACGTCAACATCACAACAACAACAACAAGCACACACAGACACCGTAACCGGAAAAGAAGAAACAACATACAAACATGAAAACCGTACTCACGGAAATATTGGTGTCACCACTAGTCAACAAATGTTAGAGAGTGAAAGAGAAGTCGCACTTTTCAATTTTGTTGGTATTGTGGCGCATGATATTGTAAAATTGATAGCAATTTGTTTGTATTAAAGTTCGACATCGAACATTAAGAAAGGAGAAAATATGAGTGATGTTTTACATTTAAGTGTTTTAACAACTAGAACTGATAAACGTTACCTTGTTAAAACTAGCAATGAAGTAACGACAAGAGAAGTAAGACTAAAATCCGGAAGTAGTATTATCAATCCAATTTTGATAATGAAAAAACTTTCAGATTCACACATAAGACAATTTAACTATGCATTCATAAAAGAATATCAGCGTTATTATTTTGTAAATGATATTACTGAAATGAATGGCGATCTTATAAGTGTGTCTTTGCACGTTGATGTTTTAAGCAGTTTCGCAAATGATATAAAGGGGCTGAGTTGTTTAATCATTCGACAAGAAAATTTAAACAATCCTTATTTTGTGGATGAAGAAGTAATGACAAGAGTAAAACGTATAAGAGAAAAGAAAAATATTGGGGTCATTGGAGAAAATGTAACTAATTATTATTTGACTGTAAATAATGGGGGGTTGTAAGAATGAGTTATAGTTATTCCGGTAATGCAATAGCAAAAAGTGAACTAAATACGGGAGAAACACATAAACATGATTATGTTTTTCCTTCACAAGATAATACACCAATATGCATTTTACATAGTAAACAAATAATAAATAACGTAAGTTACGACAACTATTCATTGTGTGCACCATTAGTTAATAATGTAACGCAATACCAATATACCGAAAAAATTACTTTTTTCGATAAAAATGGAAATCAGACCTATACTACTACAAAAGAACTAGCCGTAAACCAGCCGTCTGGTGGTAACACATGGGGTGTTGGTGGTCTATATTCAGACCCTAGACACAATCCTTATTACATTGACTATTCTTTTAATGCTGGTATACCTATTTTTAGTTCAGTTAATGATGTAACTAACTATTTTAAAACAGGAAATACTTTTGGTAGTGAAAAAAAGTTAAATACAAATTGGATTTTAGCAATAGACGGTACAAAAAGCCCACTTTACAAATTAAAGTGGAATTGTACATCTATAACCAAAAATGATATTGCAAGGGTAAGAATTGGTTACGGTGGTTATGATGATATAAGCGGTAAAATTTCTATACATAAATGGCAATTAGTGGACTATAGCCCTAGTCATTTTAATACAAACTATGCTCAAATTAACAATGCAGTATGGGGAGAGGTTGCTAAAATTGTATCACCGCTTGCAAGTTTAGCGACAGTATATATTGCGGTTCAACTGGAATACTATTCCACACCTACTGTATTACCTACTGATTATTCATCAATTATGTACTGTGAGTTGTTCAAAAATCAAAAAAATGGACATATGTATGGTGATATAGGATTTTTAGAAAAAGACGATAATGGGCTTTATAGTAAAGTTACAACGGGTGACGGTTCAACATTTACTGTAAAAGACGGTGAGGACGGTAGTAAAATTGTGACATCCGATGATGATGATGGATATTCAGACGACAAAGATAATGACGAAAATGATAATGATACAAGTGATGTTTCGTCAGGTATTGGAGTATTAACGACAACTTTTAAGATGACTAAAGAAAGATTAAAACAGTTAGGGAGATTTTTGTGGGGGTCTAACATTTTTGACAATTTTTCCTTAATATGTAACAATCCGATAGAAAATATAATTTCTTGTAAAAGCATACCGTTATCGTTAGATGGTACTACACAAAAAATAATTTTAGGAAATGTAGATACTGGAGTGAACGGAGATAAAGTTAGTAATAATTTTGCAAAGCAAAATATTGGCAGTATAGCAATTACTGAAAAATATCACAATTTTCTTGACTACGCGCCATACACTAATGTAATTATATATCTGCCATATGTTGGTTTTAAGGAATTAGATACAAATTTAGTAATGGGAAAAACATTATCAATTTCCTATACAGTAGATATTATCACAGGTGGTTGCTTATGTCAAATAACCTCTAATAATGTTAAGTTATATGAATTCAATGGAAACATGGGAATTGATATTCCTATAACAGCTAGTAACAGGGCACAAGTGGAAGCTGGATATATCTCTAGTGGTATTGGTATTGCGTCTAGCGTGGCAAGTGGAAACATAGTAGGGGCTGCTACATCGCTTATCAATAGTGCAGAATCGCAATATCACTACGCTAGTACATCGTCTCCAAACCCGATGTGCGTTGCTAGCACTAATAGAACATGTTATGTTATATTAGACAGACCGACATATCAGACTTTAAAATCATTTAATCACACAAGGGGTAAAAAATGTTATTTGACAAAAACTATCAATACATTAAAAGGATATACTATATGCGATGAATATATTGATTTAAGTGGTATTAGGGCAACTGATTCCGAAAAAGAAGAATTGATTAAAATTTTAAGTAGTGGATTTTTTGTAAATTAAAATAGGGGCATATGCCCCTATTCCACTTTTTTAAGTTTTCCAGTTTTTGCTAAAGATAATAATTTAATGTTATCCGATAAAGTACCGGTATAATTTTTAATACCGTTTACTTTTGCTAAAGGAATCCTTTTTTTATAATTGCCATAGAAACTTGACTTTACTCCAATAGAAGATAACACAACGTCAATGTCCTTGGACGCGCCGTTATATTTTGGATAAAAGTTCGACGTCGAACAATTTAAGAAAAGTTCTCTTTCTCTGATTCTTCTTTTTCGTAAACCGTCCAAAACATTTCCACCGGACTTAATGTATAGTAACATTGCGTCCGCTATTTCTTTTTTAGTTCGTGTTCCTTTTGCTGTAAGTTGATCTATATTTCCAACATTGTATGCAAAAGACACTAAAGCGTCAAACTCATTTTGTGTAAAATTATAACAGTCATTATATTTCATAACTTTTGTTTCAAATCGTTTCATATCTTTTTTCAAAAGTGACAACGCCTCGTCTTTTGTTATAGTCTGTTTTTCGTCAACGTCTTTTCCGTAATGACCGTAGCCTATGGTGTAATACTTTTCTGTTTTAACCGCTTTAGTAGCTTTAGGGCAAAAGCCCTCAAAAGCAATAATTAAGTTTAATCCGTTTTCACTTATTTTAATTGTTATCACCTCTCAATAATTCGTCGATTTTGTCAACTAACTTTTGAATTGTCAATGTTTGTTTTCCTAATTTTTCGGTGAGCTGTGCAATCTCTTCTTTATGTGCATTTGTAAGTTCTTTTACATAGATACCCAAAAAAGTGACACAGGCAATCGGAAAACCTACGTTCTGTACTAATGTTATAAAATCCATATAGTAGCACCTCTTTTCTATACTTTTGTAATAACAATAACATAACTATTATACAATGTCAATATTGTATTATCGAACTATAACAATTATATAAAATCTATACTACTGCACCACGTCCGCACCACACCGCACCAACGCACTGCAACTTTAATGCAGTAAAGCACTAATGCGTTACCACTTTACCACTGTACCACGTTATCACTTTACCCCGTTAAAGTGGGAAAGGAATTGTCGTTAATTGTCTATAGTCTGTCTCTTATACACATCTGACGCTGCCGACGACTAGTCGA